>Ga0134094_1000990_pt1 | contig 30421 bp, 32 predicted proteins | sample 5_1taG_FD_94458 | JGI IMG/M metagenome (GOLD analysis project Ga0134094, IMG submission 94458) | Switchgrass degrading microbial communities from high solid loading bioreactors in New Hampshire, USA - 5_19_20_110_A1 metaG | ecosystem: Engineered > Bioreactor > Semi-continuous > Anaerobic >... | reverse complement strand
TTTAGACCCATACTAACTGTTATCTTTAATATTGTTTTATCTATAATACTAGGAAAAATATTAGGAGTTGCAGGTGTTATCTATGCAACCTCGATAAGCAAATTAACTACAACAATGATTTTTGATCCAATAATTATTTATAAATTCGGTTTTAATAAAAACGTGAAAGAATATTTTGTGAAAAATACAATATATATTTTATGTTTTACTCTATCAATAATAGGTGTGTGGTTGATCTTTAGAACAGTTGTAATTAATAATTTAATTAAATGGATTTTATCAGGAATCGTATTATTTGGTTCATTGGCATTAATTTATTTATTATTATTTACTAAATCAAATGAACTTAAATATATATTCGGTACAGCAAAGAATTTTTATATACGTATAATTAAAAAACATCGATAATTTTGGAGGTGTTTTTATGTCATTAGAAGAATTTAAAATAAAATTTCAAGTCGAACAATATAAACTTTTTGAAACAAATCATTGGGTTTGGTCTTTAAGACCAAACCAAGCAACGCTTGGATCAGGAGTATTATCATTAAAGAGATTATGTAGGAATTTTTCAGAAGTAACTCAAGATGAGTTTGCAGATATGAGTAATATAATAAAAGTAATTGAAAAATCTTTAAAAATGTCTTTTAGTTTTGATAAAATTAATTATTTAATGTTAATGATGGTTGATAATCATATACATTTTCATATAATACCGCGTTATAAAAATAAAATAGTTTTCGCAGGGATAGAATGGTACGATGAAGGATGGCCAAAATTACCTATTTTATCAGGTGATTCGACTAATCCGAAATTGCTAGAAGAAATTTGTAAAAAAATAAAGAATAATATAATATTAGAATAACGCGATTGAATATCTAGTAATTGGGGGATTATATTTGAAAAAATTCAAAAAATTTCTTTATAAAATATTATGCAATAAATATTTTAAGGACTTTCAACCGTTACTATTAGTTGTCATAATGTTTCTAGTAATGATTAGTATAAAAAGAGATTTTAAATGGAGCGATTTGACCAAGATTGAAATCGGATTATCAGTTATTATTCCAGCATTTGTTGGTGCCTTACTTGTAGCAATTGTTCAAATTTTAAGTAGAAGTTTAGAAGATATACAAAAAATTGAATTTGATTATCATAAATTATATAAAATATACAAAGATGAAAAATGTTTAAATTTATTTCTTAATAATCAAAAGTTTATTATTCCATATGTAAGTATTTATGAAAATATAAATAAAAAAACAATTGAAATTAAACATTTCAAAGATAAAGAATATTCTTTACCAATATTTTTTCAAATTCATTATAAAGAATTAATGAGTTTTCATAAGTATTCATATATTGAAAATAATAATTTAATCAGATTAGATAAAATTGAAGAAACTAATAATGCACTGTGTCTAGAAACAAGTGTAACAACATATTATAATTCTTTATTAACAAATAGAACAATGGATGGTCCGCTTGGGAAACATCTAACCGTTAGAAAAGTTTTTGAATATGGATCCAAATTAACCCCTTTAGAAAAATCAAAATTATCAAATCATATTGGTTTTAGTGTTTTAATTATTACATCGGATGGGTATTTAATATTAAGTAAACGAACAAATAAAACTTCGATTTCAAAAAATAAATTAGCCAGTAGTACAACAGCTAGTTTAAAATTTAAATATGCAATTGATGAAGATGGAAACTTTACTTCAAATGGTCTCATTAAAGGTGTAAAAAAAGAAATATATAAAGAAACAGGAATAGACTTAGATGATTTTAACGTTAATTTTTCAATAGAAGAAAATTTAATCGGATTGGCTAGAGACTTAACTGAAGGAGGAAAACCAAATTTTTTCTTTGTTTTAGAATTACCTTTGATTAAAAAGGAAATTTTAAAATTTATTAATATAAGTAACATTACAAATACAAGTGAAAAAATTAACAAGTATTATGAAGTTGAAAAACTAATTTTCTTAAAAGAGGAACTTTTTAAGCCGTATGGGTTATGTTATTTAAAAGTTACGAACAATAAGTTTAAATTATTTTCTAAAAAATATGAATTGACCAATGAATTAATGACTTCAATGTACTATTATTTAAATATATACAAAGTTAGAAATAAATAAGATTTTTTATAAAATCATTGTGTTAAATAAAACAAAGATGGAGAATATATATATTATTCTCCTTTTTTATCATATACCAAGTAGCGTATTTATATTAATTTTATTTATAATAGCAATTTTTATTATTTAAAATCAAATAAATATGGCATAAATTGAAAAAAATTTAAATTTTTAGGAGATTTTTGAATGTTTTATACGTCTTAATATTGGTAACTAGCAAAAAAAATTTTTGTTAGTTTTTAAATTTAAGTTTAAGAGAGGTAGATAAGGATGAATAAAAAAATTATTTATTTATGGTTAGTAGTTTTTTTAATGGGGTTTTTATTTAATTTGATAGTTTGTGGAGCAAGTAATCTTGAAATTAAGGATTTTAAAGATCGAAGACTAGAAGCGTTAGCTTATGAGAGGATAACTCTTACTGGAGAGGATAGAACGATCAGTAAAATCAAGAGCGTTTATGATTTTTCCGGAAATGAGTATAAAGTAATTGAATTATTGCCAATTGGTTATATGATTTATTCAGTTGATTCAGGAATATTTGTAGAGAGGGGGATTAATAGTCCGTCACCTTATTTAAATTATGAAAAAGATTTATATTATGGCGGACCAAAAAATTATTATATATTACAAGAGGACAAGTTTGTTCACACTGTGATTGATACACAATTAGATATAGCATCTTTAAAATCTTATCAAGAAGTAACAGATAAAATGTATCAGGCATTACAAGAGAAAAAAGATACTGCTGTATTGCAATATGTTAATAGTGGTAAAAAAATAAGTACAATTCAAAGCACAAGTGTTACTATTCAAGCGGCCTCTCTTTCAGGTAGCATTGCTCATCCAGAGTTCTTTGTTAATCTTGATTCATATGGGCATTATAGTGGCCAAGTATGTGGATATATTGCTCTTAATATGGCAATAGCATATCATGATAAGTATAAAAATATTGGTTCAGATGATATTATGGATGATATTTATTGGACAAACTCTCAAAAAAATGGTTTAAAAAATGGTAATAATTCATTAACAAAAGTTTTATTTGAGCTAGATCCACATATTGGTGTAAATAGTACTATTATTAAAGGTGTTATGGAAAAATATGCTAAAACAAGAGGCTTAGTTTATAAACATACCTCTCGCGTTAAACCGTTTTATACAATTGAAACTGTAATGAATGCAATTGATTCAGATTGCCCAGTTTTAGCATTTGGAGATTTTACGAACCCTTTAGAAGGTGGTATAGTACCTCATGTTGCTGTTATATATTCTTATGTTGCTTATAAATTGTTAGGCATTGTTTATGATGCGGATTATACAGTTCATTTTGGTTGGCTAGGCTTCAATGATATTGTTTTGTCTGGCTTCATTGCCAATATTTATTTCTTTGATAATGTATGATATATTTATTATCCATTCTATTAGTAATAATGCTCAATTATTACTAAATAGAATAAGAAGGATGAATAGATAATGAAAAAGCTTATTAAAAGGTTTTTTAGTAGTTATGAACAGGAAATGTCGCCAGATATTGATATTTCAATATTTAAAAAATATTTTTCAATGAACAAATATAATTATAATAAACCATATTTGATATCTATGTTCTCAATTATACCGCGCTATTTTATATTATTAAGTGTATTAATTATACCAGTAATTATTATTGCAAATTTTCCAAAATATTTACATAATATTCCGTATCATATGAAATTATATGATGAAATAGACAAAAAATATGATTTTGTTTACGGGGAACCACTTTTAAAAGTACGAATTAATAAAAAAGAAAATCTCTATTTTTATTATGCAGTAGAAGATAACTGTAGTTACATAGTTTTTTTGCCTGTAACATATAATAATTATCAAGTTGAAGTATATTGCAACAGTAATATCATTTTTGATATTGAAACCAATCAAAAAACATATTATTCATATTATATAAGCCACGAATATTATTTAATAGAAATTATTGTTTATCAAAATTATAAACGAATATATTATAGATATAAATTTTTAGATTTAACTAATCTTGAAATTAGTTAAAATAAAACCCCTCATGACTATTAACGGGTTAAAATAAATAGTCAGTATGAGGGGTTTTCTTGCTTTTTTACGTTTAATTATGTTTTTCTCTTTAAATTTTTGGAAAAAATGTTATAATTAGTCTAGGGTTGCTTTTCTTAAGTCAGGGGGGCTTAATTTGAAAGAAGACGTAAAACTTGTTAAAGAATTACAAATGGGGAAGGAAGAGGCATTTAATGCATTATATGAAAAATATTCTCGTTTGATTTTTCATATTGTTTTCTCCATGTTAGAATCGCGTGATGATGCCAATGATGTTGTCCAAGATACATTTATGGTTATAATTGAAAAAATTGATACTTTCAATCCGAAGAATAATTTTAAAAGCTGGATAATTCGGATTGCTAAGAATAAGGCAATTGATTTTTTAAGGCAAAAGAATCGCATTGATAAAGATGTTTGCCTAGATACCTTCGCCGCCAACACCACCTATGACAAGAAAATGACCGATTTTGAATTAATGTTAAGCGAATACCGCGATATTATTAATAAAGATGAATTTAATGTGATTACTTTGTACGTTTTTCATCGTTTACAGTTTAGCGAAATTGCCAAAATTTATGATAAGTCTGTAAGTGCTGTAAACAATATATATTATCGCGGAATCACGAAAATAAAAAAAAGTTTTGAGAGGGAAATAGAATATGAACAAGCAAGTGAAAAGCTTCTTTAAAAATTATGAACAAAATATGAAGCCAGATGTAGATCTTGGTTTGTTAAGATCTAAAGTTGCCAGTTTAAAAAACCCTAAACCTAAACATCGTTTTTCATTTTCTTTAACAAAATTGGTCTCTGGACTTGTAGTTTTAGTTGTGGTAGTTATTAGCGGATTTATTATATCAATGTTTACTCATAAAAGTTATGAAGATTTGCCAAAAGATATTAATATTTGGGAATATTTAGAACAACAATTTGGAGATGACTACGAAATAGTACTTTCGGAGAAAAATATTACAAATGGATACATTGATAATTTACAAATCTTCATTTTTAAAGGCACAAAAACTGGACAAAATTATTTAGTTGTATATATTTTAAATAATGAGAATAATCCTGATGCTAGTCTTAGTGTTCTAGACAATAATATGGAAGTCTTAAAAATTGATACAGCCAAAAACCCAATTGGAATGTTTATTCTAGAAAAGCAACGACTAGACTTAGATTTAGTTTTAAGTATAGATAATCAAATTTTTTCTAAACAAGTTCAATTACAAATCGATGACAATGCTTAAAAGTAGTTTTATATCACTTTTAAGCATTTTTTTATTGTATTTTATATTTTTTTATAAAATTTTTAAAAATGTTTGGAGATAATCATATAGGTAAAACGTCTTAATATAAGAAAAAAGCTAAAAACATACAAAGTGTGGGGGAAATATGATAGTTTTAAAAAATGTTGGATACGATTCTTTCTATGCAACCATCTTAAAAAACATTAATTTATATGTTAAAAGTGGAGAAGTAGTTGCTGTCGTCGGTCCGAATGGAAGCGGGAAAACTTCTTTATTAAAACTACTTACAAATCAAGTTGAACCAACAAGTGGCGAGCTTTTTTTGCTTGGAAAAACACATAATGATCCAGATTTTAAATTAGCATTAAAGTTTGTAACTTATTTGGGTAATGGTTTTTATTTAGATCTTGATGAAACCGTTTTACAACATCTAAAAAAGTTTACATCTGAACATAAATTAACAGAATATTATGTTTTTGATTTAGCAAATCGTTTGCAATTACGATTGTTTAGGAAACTTAATGAATTATCGATTGGTGAGCAACAGCGTTTAAATATATTAAAATGCTTTGCTAATCCAGGAAAAATAATAGTTTTAGATAATCCAACTGACAATTTAGATCCATTTATCAAAGAAGTAGTCTATGACTTGATCCGTGAGGCTCAAGCTAATAATAGTGCGATTTTATTAACATCAAATGACTTGTATGAAGTTGAAAAGATTGCCAATCGCTTAGTCTTTCTAATTGATGGACAAATCGAATTAGATAAGACATTAGAAGAATTAAAACGTCCAAAAGAACGAATTGTAAAAGTGATGAATACGGATCACATTATTATTTTAAAAGACCTGGTCTTAGAGGGATATGATGAAACTTCCTATACGTATCGTTATACAGGAAGTATGGATAAGTTGCTAAAATACCTTTCTGATTTTGAACTATTCTCATTCACAATCGAAGAAGTCAGTTTGTATGAAAATATTAAAAGGTATTGTAATCGATTAGCTTACAAATAGGTAGGGGTTAAGTAAATAAGTCATTGGGTTAATAAAATCGCTTATTCGAAAGGCTTACTATATTTAGTTAAGCCTTTTTTATTTTTGTGGTATAATATTACTATGATTTATTGGCAAGAGGGATTTTATGAAAAAAGTGATTGTGAATGCAGATGACTTTGGATTAACTCAAAGTGTTAATCGTGGAATCGTTAGTGCTTATATGGATGGAGTAGTAACTAGCACAACCTTGATGGTTAATATGCCAGATACTTTACATGCAATAATGTTAGCTCAAAAATATAATCTAAATGATATTGGTATTCATTTAAATTTAACAAAAGGAGAAACTATTTTACCAAAAGAAAAAGTATATTTATTATACGATGAAAAACAAAACCGACTTGATATTCGCAAAATAAAACTAACTAAAGAACATTTAATTCAAATTGAACAAGAATTAGAAGCTCAAATAGAGCGTTTCTTTGCATTTGGATTAATGCCAACACACCTTGATTCTCACCATCATATTCATATGAAAAGTCCAATCGATGAAATAGTTTATAAATTAGCCCAAAAATATCGACTACCAATAAGAAAACATTTATATCGAAATGATTTAAATAACGTCATAATGCCTAATGGATTAGATATTTCGTTCTACAATTATAAAGTATCTTTAGAGCATTTAAAAAATATTCTAATAAATAATCAATATGAAGTCTTAGAAATTATGACTCATCCTGGATATAATAGTAATGAACTTGAAGAAATTAGTATTTATAATGCTAAACGTGAAAAAGAACTTACTATTTTAACTAGTCCAGAAATAAAAGAGTTTGTTAAACAAAATGATATTACTTTAATATCGTTTTCGCACTTAAAAAGGATGTCCTAAATTGAAAATTTTTTGTAAAAGTGTTATACTATAAAAGGACAATCTACTAGAAGGACTAAGATAATGAAAATCATAAAAACAGTTACTCGAATAATTTTATTTGCTTTTTTAGGATTAACCATTTATTTGATAGCTAATGATATTACTTCGAAAAAACCTTCAACTCCCGCTTTATTTGGATATAGCATTTTAGTTATTAATGGCGATAGTATGGAAGATACTATTAAAGATAAAGATGTGGTGATAATCAAAAAACGGCCACAGTATCGGGAGTTTTCTATTATTACTTTTTACTTAGAAAGAAATCAAAGTATAATACGGGTTACTCACCGTATTATTGACTATGATCAAAATAATGATATTTATTATACCCAAGGTGATAAATCTCGCTTTTTAATGACTAACGATAATATCGAACAAGTTAGTTCAGAAGATGTCATCGGAGAAGTAATTGCAATTATTCCTTGGATTGGAAATATTTTATCGTTTAAGTTATTTCAAAATAAGGTTTTTATTTTAATATTATTAATTATTTTGTTAATAATAACGATTATTTTATATATTCTAATATTTTTAGAAATTCTTAAAAATAAAAAATACAGGAGTAGATCAAACAATGGAGTTTCAAAAAATAAATCTTGACAACATAGGTTACCTAACTTCATTTTTAAGAAATCAAAACTATCGCCAATGTGACTTTACAATCGGAGCTTTATATGTTTGGAGCGACTACTATCAGTACGAATATTTAATTCATAATAATACCTTATATCTTCGTGCTACGATAGATGGAAAAATCCGATATTTCATTCCGCTTGGGAATAACCTTAAAGATGATATTTCTTTTTTGCAAGAATTTGCTAAGAAAAATAATCAAGAGTTAGAGTTTTGCTTTGTTCCAGAGGCAGTTTTAGCGGAATTTACTAATATGGGATATCATATTGAAGCAGAACTTGATTTTTTTGATTATTTATATAACATTAAGGATTTAATTGAGTTAAGCGGTAATAAATATAAACGGCAGCGTAATCATATCAATAAGTTCTTAAGGTTATATAAAAATTATCAATACCAAGAATTAACTGTGGATGATATCCCTAAGGTATTACAATTTTTAGAACGATTTAATCTAGATACTCCACATAAGGACTGTAGTAAAGTCTTTATTTACGATCTTAGTAAAACCTACGATTTAGTTAAAAACTTTGATAAATTAGGTCAAATTGGAGGATTATTACTTGTTGATGGAGAAATTGTAGCATTAACAATTGGCGAAATTATTAAAGATACTATTTATATTCATACTGAAAAAGCTCTTCGTTCTTATCATGGTTCATATATGATGATTAATAATTTGTTTTTGAAAAATAATCAAAATAATCAGCTACAATATGTCAATCGTGAAGAAGATGTTGGTGATGAAGGACTTCGCCAAGCTAAACAATCATATCGACCGATTAAACTTTTGAATAAATTCTTTGTCAAAATAAAACTATAAATAATTACATAATTTAATCAATTACTCCTAAAGTAGGTTGGTGAATTACATTAAATTAATTCATAAACTAATTTTAGGGGTTTTTTATATGAATGACTATAATAATTGTTTATATAAGTTTTATCCAAAAGTAAATGGAAAAATGAGACAAATTTGTCATCGTATGATAAAAATGACAGTGCTATAATTAAATTAACAATGGAAATAGAAAGGCTGGAGTGAAAATTGAAAATCTTTATCAATAAATCTTATGGCATTGATTTATCAGAAGATTTTGAAAAAAACTATATTATCATGTGAAAAATTTATTACCATTTATTGACTCAGAGGAAATTCATATAGATTTTATTCGTGAAATAAGTGGATATCGAATAATTTTAAGAGCTAAATTTATCGATGGTAGTAATTATGTAGTTAAAGAGTTAAGCAATCTTGACGAAATTTTTCTATTTTTAGATTTTTTATATGATAAGCTTAACCAACAAAAAAACAAAGTATAACTTAAGAAGTTAGTCAAAATCAAACAGTTCCCCAAGAAGTAACTACTAATTCAAAAACTAACAATTCAGAGATAGGTCCTTGTATTTAAATCAAGTGATAATTTATATGGTAAGTTGATTAAAGCGTATATTGATAAATATGAATATTTAACGGGAAAAAATGATCCGCTTCAATATCTTGAAAATCTTACTGTAACAATTAATTCATTTGACTTTAATCAACTATGGAGTATTTATCATCTAGCTATTTATAGTTTATATATTGAAGTTAATCATAATGTCTCAAAAGAATTAATGAATAAAGTAGTTAATAATATTTTTACTAGTGATTTTAAATTACATTTTTATTTTATATAACGACATTAGACACATTAATTTATTGTTTAATTGATAAAGATATAATTAGTGAAGAAGTCAAAAGAAAATTAATTAGTCATTTTAAAAGTTGGGTTAGTTTTATTGGAACGAAAAATTTTGCTATGAAAAATTATTTATTTCAAGCATATATAAATTATTTAGATCAAAAAAATGAGTTAATGCGTAAAAATTTATTACATTATGCAATTAATTTAACGGTTATATACGGGATGAAAAACTTCATCAAGGTAATCAAAAAATGGAACAATTATTTAATCTTAATTTCGATTATTTTATTCAAATAGAATCTAGTAAAGCATTAAAAATCAAATCTATTTAATTATTTAGATAATAAATAAAAGGAATCATAATGATTCCTTTTTTTGTGTATAGAGGCGAAAAATGGTAATAATATTACTAGAATTTAACAAGTGAGGGATATTTATGATGAACTTAGATCATTTAGAAAACTTATTAAGATTAGGCGAAGTTGAAAAAATATGTAGTCGCATAATTTTAATCTATAATGGTAAAATTGAATTGGATCAATCCGTTGAGGAATTGCGACGTAAGAATCATCGGATTGTACGTGTAACCAATACTGATCATTTAATAATTTTAAAAGACATGGTCTTAGAGGGATTTGATAATGTTTCGTATACCTATCGGTATACGGGAAGCCTGGATAAGTTGCTGAGATACCTTTCTGAATTTAAAATCTATTCATTTACAATTGAAGAAGTGAGTTTATATCAGAATCTAAAACGATTTTGTGAAAGATTATCTTGCATTCAATAATAAACCAAGGGGAATAAGTTTTATTTCAAGCCTCAAGTAAGTCATTACGAAAATAAAAAAAATCGCTGAACCTAAATGCTATTTATAATTATTTATAAATTGCATTTTTTGTTTATACTACGAATTTTTAAGAGTATTAATCTTTATACATAGAAACATTTAAAACGATTATACAGGAAATTTATGGTGTTTTTAAAGGAAATAGGACCATTAGCATCATTTGTTTAATTAATAATGCTAATGGTCCCTTTTTTGTCCACTTTTAAAGATAAACCATAAAATAGTTAGGATTTGTAGGGGTATAATAATTAAGAATAATAACCATAATCTCTCAACATCTATCGATAAATAAATAGAAAGTGGTACTGTCCAAATCAGGACAGATACTGATAAAAATAAATGTAAATTATTTCCCCACAAAGCACTAAAAATAATTAGGACGATCATTGATACTGGAATTGCATATATGAAGCTTAACCAAGTATTATTTAGCTCAGGCAATAAGATTCCTAGTAATGCATAACAGATCGTCGCAACTAACCAACATAATCCAACACTCATTAGAGTAATTAGTGATTTAGAACGAATACGGTGAACTTTAATTTTAACTTTTTTAGTCCGGACTAAATCATTTAAGGTTATCCCATAGATCGTAGAAATCTTGTGTAGGATAATGATATCTGGTAAGCTTTCACCTCGCTCCCATTTAGAAATAGTTTTGTCCGAATAGTTTAATAATTCACCAAGTTCAAGTTGAGTAAAATTATTTAGTTTTCGATAATATGCTAAATTTTCACCAATTAACTCCCGTAATTTTGCTTCCTTATCCATATATTCATTTTACCATACAAAAAACTAAAATCAAATAATAAAATTATTGATTCTCATATTAGGAGAGTCGAATTATGAAACTCTCCTAATGAGGTTTTAAAGAGTATAGTGATTTTAATGCTAGTAGATAGGTATATTGGGAAAAATATCATACAATGTAAGTAAGAAAAATCTTTGATATAAATTTATGTAAAAAAATATTAGGAGGATTAATATGAAAGATTATGTTATTTGTACAGATTCATGTGTTGATTTACCACATGAAATAGCCAAGAAGTTAGAGCTTAATGTAATACCATTATCATTTCAAATTGAAGGTAATGTTTATTACAATCATTTAGATGAAAGAGATATGAAGCATAAGGAATTTTATGATTTACTTAGAAACAAAAAAATATCTCAAACTAGTCAGATTAATCCAGAACAGTTTAAAGAATTTTTTGAAACGTTTTTAAAAGCAGGAAAAGATATATTATATATTGGTTTTTCATCTGCTTTATCAGGAACCCTTAATTCTAGTTTGATTGCAAGAATGGATTTAGAAGAAATGTATCCAGATCGAAAAATAGTGATTGTTGATTCGCTTTCAGCTTCGATGGGGCAAGGCCTACTATTAACCCATGCCGCAAATCTTCGTCTTGAAGGAAAATCTATAGATGAAGTAGCAACTTGGGTTGAAGAAAATAAACTTAGAGTATGTCACTTATTTACTGTTGGTGATCTTCATCACTTAAAACGAAGTGGAAGACTATCACAAGCAAAAGCATTATTAGGAACAGTATTAAGAATTAAACCCATACTTCATGTTGATAAAGATGGCAAATTAGTTCAAACAGGTCAATCACGTGGAAGAAGAACAGCGTTAAAAAAATTAGTTGAACGGATGAAAGAAACAATTGAAAATCCAGAAGAACAAATCATTTATATTTCTCATGCTGATTGTTATGAAGAAGTAATTCAATTAAAACAAGAGATTTTAAATGAAATTCCAATTAGACATATCTTAATTAACTTCATCGGTCCAGTAATCGGCTCTCATGCTGGCCTTGGAACAATCGCGATTTTTTACTTTGGAAATGATCGCTTAGGCTAATAATTAAAATCTATTAATCATTTTGATTAATAGATTTTTTTTGATTTATGTTATAATAATGATGAAAATACTAATAAAGGAGATTGCAAATGAAAAAAGTAATTATTAATGCAGATGACTTCGGCCTATCAAGAAGTACAAATGAGGGAATAGTTATTGCAATGACTGAGGGAATTGTTAGTAGTACAACTTTAATGGTGAATATGCCTGAAGCAAGACATGCTGTAGAATTAGCAAACAAATACAATATTAAAAATATTGGTGTTCATTTGAATCTAACTAAGGGACCAACAGTCCTTCCTAGACATGAAGTTCCTTTATTATATCTTGATGATAATAAGCGATTTGATGTTAGAAAAAAAAAGCGATTTGATTTTAGAAAAAAACCTTTAACTGATGAAATCTTAATGCAAATAGAACAAGAACTAGAAGCACAAATCCTAAAATGTTATGATTTTGGTATAAAACCAACACATCTTGATTCACATCATCATATTCATATGTTAGATGGAATTTCTAATATTGTAATAAATCTAGCAAAAAAATATAATTTAGCAGTCAGAACAGTAAATTACAGTAAATATCATGATCAAGTTAAAATGCCTGTTTTTGTCGATTGTTCATTTTATGATAAAAGGGTTTCGCTAAAACAGTTACAAAAAATTTTAACTAAAGAACATGATGGAATCTTTGAAATTATGACCCATCCAGGATATATGAGTCAGGAGTTAGTAGATATAAGTATTTATAATGAAAAACGTGAACAAGAATTAGCGATCTTAACTAGTGATGAAATTTTAACATTTATTCAGGAAAATAATATAGAATTAGTTTCATTTAAAGACTTAGTAAGCAGGTAATATAATTTGCAAAGATTATTTAAAAGTGTTATACTAAAATTAGTTTATAGAAGGAAATGAACTAATATATGAAAAGATTTTTAAGTTTCATAGGTAGGACGCATTTTAGTAACTTTATTTATCATCGTGACATTGTATAACCTAATTATTTTTCAAACATCGGAACAATTAACACACCATCTATTTTTGGTTATAGTATGTTAGTTGTTGTTGGTGAAAGTATGGAAGCGACATTTACAGATAAAGATGCAATTATCATTAAAAAACAACGTAGCTATCAAGAGGGCGATGTGATTACGTTTTACCATTCAGTTGATGGTTCAATTAATCGAATAACACATCGGATTATTGAAATTAATGAAGATGAAAAAATTTATATTACTATGGGTGATAAATATAAATCACTTCAGAGTGATCAAGTTGCAACTGAGGAAGTAGATTTTGATGATGTAGTAGGAAAAGTTGTTGTTGTAATTCCTTGGCTTGGCAATTTGTTAAGTCTATCGATTTTACAAAATAAAGGATTAATCCTTACCTTATTGATTATATTTTCATTACTAACATTATTCTTATATATTTTAATCTTGAAAGATAAGAGAAGAGCAAAGCGAGGATACTAGTAGGAGAATGATTTAGACATGAAGTTTACAAAAATTGACATCACAAACATTCACGAATTAATGCCATATTTACAAAAACAAAAGTATCAAATCTGTGATTTAACAGTTGGTACACTTTATCACTGGCGAGATTACTTTAATTATGAATATTTAATCCATCAAAATAACTTATATATTAGAGGATTATTTGAAGGTAAAACTCGATATTTAATCCCCCTCGGTGATGATGATTTAGAACAACAAATTAGATTTTTAAATTATTATTCACTAGCTCAAGGTGAAAAGTTAAATCTTGCTTTTGTAACTCAAGAAGCAATTGGAAAGATTGATGATGATTTTTGTTTAATCATTAATCCTGAGTATTTTGATTATGTGTATAATATTACTGATTTAATTAATTTAAAAGGACTTAAATATAAACGTCAACGCAATCATATTAATAAATTTTATCGACTATATAAAAACTATTCATACAAAGAAGTAACACCAGATGATATCCCTCAAATTCTTGAGTTTTTAGATGAATACAAGGAAGAAACCAACGAGAGAATTTGTGCACCGATTTTTAAATATGAAGTAGAAAAAACATATGACTTAGTAAGTAATTTATTTAAATTACAGCAGATTGCTGGGATATTAGAGGTTGATGGGAAAGTTGTTGCACTTGCAATTGGTGAAGTTATTGGTGATACTGTCTTCGTTCATATTGAAAAAGCCCTAAGAAAATATCATGGTTCGTATGCAGTAATTAATAATTTGTTTTTAAAACATCTACATCGTGAAGATCTTGTTTATGTTAACCGTGAGGAAGATTTAGGCGATGAGGGCTTAAGAAAAGCCAAACAATCATATCGACCTATTAAATACATACATAAATACAATATAACAGTAAAGGAATCAAAGTGATTCCTTTTTTTGTATATAGAGGCGAAAAATGGTAATAATATTACTAGAATTTAACAAGTGAGGGATATTTATGATGAACTTAGATCATTTAGAAAACTTATTAAGATTAGGCGAAAATGAATTTATTTACAAATATTATCAAGCTTTTAAATATCCATCAAAACACAAAGAGTTAAATGTTATCGTTACTAATAAGCGATTAATTTTATTATCAATAAATCGTTTTAATTTAACCCAAATAAAAATTGATGAGTATCCATTGCGAATGATCAATAAGTTTGTGATTGAGTATAGTCAAATAGTTTTAAAAAGTAAGATATTTTTATTTGTTGGTTTATTAATTTTTAGTTTATTAATGTTAGGATTGTTAGTGTATTCAGTAATAAACTTTTCATTATTGTTATTTATTATTTGTTTTAACTTTTTAGGTGCAGGGATAGCCGGACAAGTATTTGCATTATTAACTCGTAAAAAACAAATTTTCTTATTAGAAGTTTATAATAAGTTTTACAACCAAAAAGTAATTTCAATCGCAAGTAAATATTATGATAGTCCATTTGGCAATAATAATTATTTTTTAGCCCATCAAGATACCTTCCAAATGTTAAATGAAATTAGTATTATTATCGATCAAGCTAAGCAAATTAACACAAAACCTAACATCACTAAAGAAGAAGTTGTTAGTGTACCAAATGAACAATTAGAACTTGTAACACAATAAAAAAATCCACTGTAAAGTGGATTAATATTTTTCCCAAGATAGGTTAGTTTGTTTGCTAAACAACTGACAAAATGGATGAGGATTATTAGTAATATTTCCTATTAATAATAGGGATGATAATTCGCTAATAGTAATAGTGAATTGCGGATTTTTGCCTTTAGTAATATTTGGTTGATTGTCTTTAATTGTCAAAGTTATAGTTTTATTGTTTTCGGGGATTAGATGGTCGGTTATTTTGAATGTCATTGAAAAAGAAGTACTTTTATAAGGATAAATACTTAGAAAATATAATGGATTAATAATTCGTGCCATATTTAAAACTTGACCTGTATAATCGGAAATTTGTTCTATGTAATTTCCCTTTTTAGATATTAATTCATCAGAAAAACAATATTCTTCAATAATGTCATCAACCGTAATATAATAACCACATGGGTGGTTATTTTTTTTAATTATATAAATATGGTCATTATCAATTTGCAGTTCTTTTAGACGATAATAAAAATAATCTTTTGAACGCAAATGATATATTGGATAGTTTTTAACAAAGTCTTGGTATAAGTTGTATAAAATATGAGTATCTTTGCCGGTTGCTTTTTCGAAAGTGTAAGCAAGTGATTTTTTAGTTTCATAAATCTTATAAAAAGAATATGGAACAAAACCAAATTGACGATAAAAACTATCATTAAATGGATGAAGAGTAACTATTGGAATATTTTGATGATATAACTCATTTAAAACATTAGTCATTAATAACCTCATATATCCTTGATGCATATATTGAGGATGCGTGCTCGCCGCCACCACCAAAAAACTATTGGTTACTTTTTGGTGATAGGATAATTGTTGGGGTTTTAAGTATAGACATGATATAATTTGATTATCTTTTTTGAGACATTTAATTTGAAAGTCTTTAACTTTTTCTTCAAAGTAATAATCAATATATGGACCAGAATCATCAAAAGATAATTGATATAATTCTTTTAATTCCTCTAAAATATTTAAATTATCATAAGGTTTTATCGTTAAAAAATCAATTTTTTGGGCCATATTTATCACCTACTGTATAGTTATTTTAGCATAAATTAAAAGAAAATTAAAAATTTACTCAAAAAATTATAAGAAAGTGTGATATAATTAGTTAAACAAAAATTCCTATTTTCTTTTTAAGGAGGAACGCATATGACTAATTTGCCAGGTTCCCCAGCATTTTCCGAATTAATATCAATCTTTTTCTTAATTATACTTGGATACGGAGCTTTAGTAGGGTTCATCAGGGGGAAACGAAAAGCACTATTTTACTTTATATTTTTTGCCTTTTTTGTATTAATTGGCGTGTTAGTGTATCCACTGATACTAAATGTAGCATTAAAACAAGAAATAAATGGTTTTAGTGCAAAAGCAGAATTAATTGAATTTTTGAGTCAAAATAATCCAGATTTATTGCCATTAGTAGAAGAGGATACTTTAACATATAGTTTTTTGACAACCGTGGTTGACTTTTTATCTAAACATGTATGGGTTATTATAATTTTAATCTTATCAATTTTTGTGCTTCCAATTATTACATTTGTCTTTTGGTTATTCTTTAGAAAGAAACAAAAAAAAGGACTAATTAACCGCTTGATTGGAGCATTAATTGGCTTAGTGCATAGCGGGGTTCATGTCCTATTTTATGCAATGTTGTTTGCGGGGGTTAGTTCGCTTTTAAAACCAGCAACTGAATTTTTAGAAATCCAAAAAGAGTTACAAGAAACTTCTGAAAGCGAAAATACTTATCAACTATTACCACTAGAAGATTCAAATGAATTTGGATTTGTGAATGAAGTTGTTGATGCATATCGAGAAAGTTTTATTGGAAAAACATACAATGTAATTAAAATTAAAAACAAACCAATTGATTTAGTTTTATATGATTTAACATTTAACTTAGAATTTAATAGTAAACGTATTTATATAAGAGAAGAGTTAATTAATTTATTCGAATTATTAACCGATGTCACAAACGATATTGATTTAAATGAAAAAATCTTAAATCAAATTTTAAGTTTAGAAGAACAAAAATTAACAGGTTATGTTGACCGATTATCTAATTTAAAACTAATAAATGTCATATTTCCACTAGGAGTAGAAGTTTTATTTAATACTAATATTGTGGACTTAAAAGGGTTTGAAATTAGTACGCATGATTATCAAAAACTATTAAAGCTTAATTACCAAAACGAAATAAAAAATATCGGTTATGTAGCCATCGATGTAGCAAAACTAGTTGATTTTAACAATTTACAAAATCAAAACATTTTAGGTTTTGAGCCAACTCGGGTATCGCGAATTTTTGATAATTTAGGTGAATTAGAATTAGTAAATATCTTAGCCCCAGTTGGAATTAATATTTTACTTGAACAACCACAATTTAAAGAGTTAGTTAATAAAGATGAAATAAATTTAAAGCAAATAGATTTTAAACAGGAATTTAAAAATTTAGGAAATGTTTATAATGCACTTTATTCATTAAATATTGATACAACGAAATTGAAAGAAATAAATATTATGGATTTAGATGTAGAAGGGGTAAAAGGAACCTTTACACAACTTGGCAATTTACAATTAGTTAATGTTGTTGGTCCAATTGCCTTAAATAAAGTATTAGAGATTGAGCAACTAAAACAAATCTTTACTTCAGAAGAAGTTGATTTAAGTAATATTTCATTTAAACAAGAATTTACCGCTTTAGGAAATCTTTACGAAGCATTTCATAATTTAGGAGTTCGTACTACTAAACTTAAAGATATTCCATTTGACCAAATTGAAGACGAAAAAATTATTGCTTTTTCTAATGCTTTATACAATTTACAATTAGTCCAAAAAACTACCCCAGCGGTAATAGGTTATGTTGCAGAAAACTTATTGCCTGATGAAGTAGCAAATTACATTGATCGTCAAACAGTGAAAAATGTAAATTGGAACGGTCGGGAAATTAGTTCGATTTTATTACTAGGTAAATTAATAATGGCCAATGGTGCTGCAGATGAAAACTTTGATTTTGAAAACTTGCTTACTGAAGCTACGACTCTTGCAATGGCCAAATATATGTCTGAATCTAGCTTAATCTCACAAAACTTAACATCATTTGTCCAAGGGTTAATAAATGAGCAAGACATTAGTTTCTTAAAAGAAATTACAATTGAAGATGATTTCGAATGGACTGAAAATGAGTTATATTCTATCTTTACGGTTGCTAGAATTGCGAAAGATTTAATGGCAAATGGTGAAATCGACTTCGCTAATGCTAGAGAAGAGACATTGAGTGAGCTTGCCGAAGCGATGGCCAATTCGAAAATAATTTCTAACAATTTAACTCCGATTTTTACAACACTTGTTTCTGAAAGCGATGTTGATTTAGATATTACTGTTAAAAATGATTTCGTTTGGACTGAAAGAGAAATTAATGCTATTTTACAATCAATTCGTATTGTTTATACATATGGTGGAGATATATCTAATTTATTTGGTATTAGTGATGAAGATATTAATGTCATTTTAGAATCAGAAATAATAACTCAAGCAATGATAAATTATTTCTATGAATATACCAAAGAAGGTGCGGATTTACATGGTATTTTAGTTGTTAACTTGAGTAAAAATGATCCACGCTGGTATGATCAATATGAAGGTGATGTTCGTACTAAGGACGGCGAACTACGAAAACTTATAAAAGGTTTAGGGGTTTTAATGGGCGAAGAATATCAACCAGGAGATGACATAAACTTTAACCGTCTAACAACATTAACTGATAATGATATTACTATTTTATTAGATTCACTAATTATTAACGATAGTCTTCGTCAAAAATTAGTTGATTTATCAAGTCCTGGCGGAGAACTTGAAGATTTATTAATAGTTCAATTTGATGTTGATGATCCACGTTGGTATGATAGTGAAGAAGAAGGCGAATTACGAAAATTAATCCGTAGTTTTAAATTGATTTTTGGTGAAGACTTTGATGTTAACAATCCAGATTTAAATATCAATAATATTTTAACTATGAGTGATACTGATTTAGACGTTATTCTTAAGTCGCAAATAATGAGCGACTCATTAATCAATCAAATTTATAAATTATCCGCTGAAGAAGGCGAATTATATGAAATCTTAATAATTCCATCACATCTAAAAAAATATGATGATGAATGGTATGGACCAACTGGAGAATTAAAAGCACTAGTAAAGGGAATGCAGATTATTGTTCCTGAGAATGGTGATGTTTATAATCTAGACATTGATTTGAAAGTTTTATATGATGAAGAAAACTTAGATACTATTTCATCATCGATGGTATTACTAGAAACAATTTATCATCACATTGAGACTTCTGATGTTGCTAGAGATACATTAGTTGTTACTCGTTTACGTGAAGAAGGAGAGTTTAGACGATTAGTAAAAGCACTAGAAGTTATGATTCCAGATGGTGATATTAACAATTATGAGCCAAATCTTCAACCATTCTATGATGACGATAATTTAGATACTTTACTTTCTTCATATGTTGTGAATGACACAATCATTAAATATATTAAAGAAAACAATAACAAATATTTAGTTACTAATCGTATCGAAGAAGATGGTGAATTAAAGCGATTCTTTAAAGCAATGCAAGTGTTAGTTCCTGATGGTAATGCAGATTCATTTGAACCTAGTCTTCAACCATTCTATGATGATGAAAAACTTGATGTATTACTTGCTTCATATGTAGTAAACGATACAATTATCAAGCACATTAAAGAAAACGATAATGAGTATTTAGTTGCTGATCGTATCGAAGAAAATGGTGAGTTAAAACGCTTCTTCAAAGCAATGCAAGTTTTAGTTCCTGATGGCGATGTTGAATCATTTGAACCGGGCTTACAACCATTCTATGATGAAAATAATTTAAATACCTTACTAGATTCATATGTTATTTCAGATACAATGATTAAACATATTCGTGAATCACAAGTCGCTCAAGGCGGAATCTTAGTAGTAAACTTTGGTGAAAATGATGATCGCTGGTTTGATAAATACGTAGATGGCATTCGTGTTCAAGACGGTGAATTACGGAAGTTCATTAAAGCTATTGAAGTGATCTTACCAAGCGGTGATATTGAAAATGCTGATTTCAGTGTAGAATTGATGTATAATAAATCTGATCAAGAAATTGAGACATTATTTGCATCACAAATTATTACTGATTCAGTAATTCAAGAGATTGATGCTAATAATCCTGGAACAATTAATACTACACGTATTAGAACTCCTGGTGAATTACCACGAATAATTAAAGGATTTAGAGTTTTAATTCCAGGCGGTGACATTGAAAATATCGACTTTGATATTGACTATATTATGTCATTATCTCATGATGATTTAGATACAATCATATCATCACGAGTATTAGAAGATTCAATAATTGATGCCGTTGAACCAATGTTTGAATCAGGTGGAATAGTTCATTTATACTTCAAAACTCCATCAGAAATAGGTTCTCAATGGCAACGAATCTACAATTCAGATGGTTCGTTACAAAAAGAAGGTGAATTACTTCTATTCATCGAAGCGATTCAAATGATGGAAGATGCTGGAATGAGATATGACCAAATTGGTATTGACGGTGTTGTCAATAGTGACTCTGAAAAACTAGCAGATGCGATTTTACATTCACCATTAATTCATGCATCAATTTCTAAGATGTTTAACCAAATTTTAGTTGATGCTGAGTTACATGATGAACCATTATCACCATATCCAATTGATGATCGTGAATATACTCGTGCTGAATTAATCGATATTATTAATGTCATTAAATTTATTGCTTCAATATTTGGATAATATTATAATATTATAGAGAAATATTAAGTGAGGTGATGTTATGAAATTAATTATTGCAATAGTTTCAAATGATGACAGTTCAACAGTTATGAAAGAATTAATTAAGGAAAAATTTTTTGTAACTAAACTTGCATCAACTGGTGGATTTTTAAGAACTGGGAATACGACATTAATGATTGGTGCTAAAGATGAAGATGTTGATCAAATAATCAAAATTATTTCTACATACTCAAAAACTCGTAAAGAACTTATACCAAACTCTATCATAAGTGAATTTGGCTTAGTATCTTCTATACCAATCGAAGTTAATGTCGGAGGAGCAACATTATTCGTTTTAGATGTTGAGAAATTCATTAAACTTTAATTAACTGTTTTATATTTAGAATGAAAGATTAGTTTTTTCAAAATAATGAAAAGGGCCGCCTCGTTATTAAAGTGGCGGCTTTTTATTATTTAATGTCTAAAGCAAATGTTTTATACTTGTTTAATTTTATGAATTATAATTTTTTAAATTTTATCTATTTTTAGCGATAAATTAATAAGAAAATAAAAATTTAAAATAATTGATTAAGTATATTAGTTGTTCTTAATCGCTAAACAAGCAAAAAAATGAAGAAATTTGGCTGTTTTATTTACATTGACATAAATTTTTAATTGTGATAAAATGGCAGTGTAGGTGGAGAGCGCTACCCTGATTCGATTTTTTAAATCGAAAGGGGGATGTTATGGGGGAATTAATTGTTGCGTTGATAATTATTTACGCAATAATTGTTTATGCTAATAATGTTTCTAAAAATAGATAGCATAAATTTAAAACACCCATACTAGCGCTATGGGTGTTACTCCGAAAAAATTATTGCTATGGGGTAGCACTCGGCCACCTACTTTTATTATATTCAATTTTTTATTTTTGTCAACAATACCTACTAAAAAACTTTTAAAAGACTAATAAATCGGTCTTTTTTATTTTATGTATAAATAATATTAATTATGCATTTAGATGAATTGTAATTAAAAAGTTACTTAAAAATAATATTTACTAGAATTTTAACTGCTAAATATTTAAAAATTACACTTAATAATAATACTATGTTTTAATGTAGAAAAAAAGTTCCTATTGTCATATATCTAAATTTTAACAATTGAACTAATAATTAAAATATGATATAATATATTGTGTATTCAGGTAATCGAGCACTATTGTTTACCAATAGTGTTAGGAAAGTCCTTGCTAGCACAAGCTGAGATGCTTGTAGTGTTTGTGCCTGACGAAAACATAAGTCAGGGCGCCTTTTGGGATGGGCGACGGCGAAGATACGACCTGTAAAATGGTCAAAGTCTTCATAAAGTGCCACAGTGACGATGCCTTAGGGAAACTTAAGGAGTGGAACGGGTAAACCCCACAAGCTAGAAACCCAAATTATGGTAGGGGAACCCTAAATCAAGAATAGGAATTGATTTAGGGCTATACACTTCATGTGTATAGAGATAGATGATTACCACTTTACTTAATTAATTATAACTAATTAATTAAGTAAAGACAGAACAAGGCTTATGAATACACAATCCCAAAAAAATCCCATATGATGGGATTTTTTTAAAAGAGGTGAAAATATGTTTAAAGATGCTAAATATATCATCAGTGCAACAAATAAAACTCACTACCCTAACAAACAAAATTTAAAAGAATATGTTATTTTAGGACGATCAAATGTTGGGAAGAGTAGTTTTATTAATGCTTTAACAAATAGAAAAAATTTAGCTAAGACAAGTCAAAAACCAGGAAAGACAATTACGATTAATTTTTATCTAATCGATAATTCCTTTTATTTAGTAGATGTTCCTGGTTATGGGTATGCAATGCGAAGTGTTGAAGAGAGATTGCGTTATGGGAAATATATAGAAGAATATTTACATCGCAATCCTAATTTACAACGCGCATTTTTACTAGTTGATGCTCGTCATTCGCCGACTGAAGATGATTGTTTAATGTATAATTACTTAAAGCATTTACAAATCCCAACTACCATTATTGGAACGAAAACTGATAAAATTGGTAAAACTAAACTAATTAGTCATGAAAAAGAAATTCGTAATAAATTAAATATTCAACCTGGTGATGACTTAATTTTAGTATCCAGTTTTACAAAATTTGGGATAGATAAAGTTTATCAATACTTTGGATATTAAACCACTTTTTAAAAAGTGGTTTTTTTATTTGGTCTATTTTTTAAATAATTATCATATTTATTAGTATGAGTGGAGGTAGGCAATGGAAATAAAAATTTATTGTGATGCTAAAGTCAATCTTGACAAGTTTAACAGTGCAGTGTTTGTGGAGTGTGATGTACACAATTATCAAAAAAATAAAGAAACATTAAGTGGCGAAATCGTGATAAAAGGTGAGTACTTTAAAGATAATTTTGAGGAAAAGTATCCATTTACTGAATATGTTCCATTCTCGATTGTTTTTAAGTCACCAAATTACCAAATTGAAGAGGTTTTAATTGATGATTTTAATTTCTTAGAAATTGTAAACTTTGGATTAGAAACAAACTTTAATATTATTGTAAGATATCATGTGTTAGAAAAACAAAAAGACTATGATGATGAAAATGTAATTGAAGTTATTGATGATGAAGTTACAATTATTCGCGATGAAGATAAAGAACTATCAGAAAAAGAAAATAATAAAACATTAGACGAAAAAAATAATGATACTTCTGAAGAAAAATTAATAAATAACAATGAAGAATCTAAAAAAACTTTAACTAAAGAAGAGATTAGTAAGAAATATGATAATTTATTAAAATCAATTTTAGATTCACGCACTGATAATTTTTTCGAGGAAAATAAAACTAGTAATGTACGAATTATTAATGGGGAGGAAGGAAGCAAGGACAGCTTATCTTTTTGTAATGCCATGAAAGAGGATTATTATACATATAAAGTTCGTTATATTAACAAAGAAAGTGATTTAGAAGTAATTAGTAAAAAAGAACGGGTAAGTATTGATAAAATTTATCAAGATAATAAACACAATGATTTTTTAGAAAAACGTCGTGTTGTCATTAAATGATTAGGAATTTTATCGATAGTTCTGCACGTTATTATGATTTTGTTCTTGAAGACTTCCAACAATTATCCCCATCAACATATTTAGCATATTGTAAATCAGGAAATAAGTACTTTATTAAAAGAACAAATTTATATCAAGAAGAAAAATACTTATTTTTATATAATCAAGGATTAGATAATATTTTATTTCCAATTCGTAATAAAGAAAATCGATTTGTTACTCGCAAAGAAAATGACTGCTTTTACATCGCGAATTTCATTAACGATTTTTATATGCTTGACGAAGTTAGATTAGTAAGCATTAATCAAGAATTACAAAAATTACATTTTCAAACTTATTTTAAACGCCAATTATCACCTTCTAGATGTCGCCATAAATTAGATGAATTATTTGCATATTTAGAATATAAATTTTATGTGTTAGAATTATTTGTTCGCTCGGTTGAAGCACGTCCATTTGATGAATATAGCATAGTTATTTTGAAAAACTACCGATATATTTTAGAGGCCAAAAAACATATTGGTCGTTTTCACCAAAAACTTCTTTATGCATTCCGTGAACACAAAAGCGTTAATTATTCTTTTATTCATAACAATCCCAAACTTGAACATTTATTAATCTATGGTGGAAAACAGTTATTAACCAGTATTGAAAATTCCAAGGTTGGGATTTGTTCACTTGATATGGCAAAGTTGTATATTGAAAATGCTCATTTAAATGTAGACTTAAGAAGTTTAATAATTCCATATTTTAAAAAATATGAAGATGAGTTCTACTATGAATATTTTTGTTTTTTAGTATTACTTTACTATATAAAATCTATTACTATTATTGATAAGGACTATATTAGTGCCCAAAGTTTTATTTATATCTCCAAAGCAATCAAAAAATTTATTGATAATTTTATTGAAAATGAGGCTTAAATTAAAAAGGTAATTTAGGTCTCATTTTATTTTGGCTTTTTACCATTTTTGGTTTATAATATTTAGTGGAGGGAAATATATGTAACATACAATAAATAAAAAATATATTTATCAAGGAAAGATAATTAATTTACGCGTAGATGAAGTTTTAGTAAATGAAAATAAAGAAACTCGTGAAGTAGTTGAACATCCAGGAGGAGTGGCGGTTTTAGCACTTCATCTAGGAAAAATTATTTTTGTCAACAATATCGTTATTGTTTTGGACAAGTAATATTAGAACTACCAGCGGGAAAAATTGAAAAAGGTGAATCTTGCGAAAATACCGCTATTTGTGAGTTTTTTGAGGAAACCAATATAAAAATAGATAAATTGACTTTTTTAGGAAAAATATATCCTTCTGTTGGATATACTAATGAGGAGATTTATTTATATTTAGCTGATAATGTGTTAGAATTTGATGAAAATTTTAAAAGTGATGAAATTGATGAACTAGTATTACTTACTGTAGAGGAAGCTTTACAAATGATCAAAGAGTGGAAAATCGTCGATGCGAAGACAGTAGTTGGGGTATTATATTATTATACATTTTATTATTTGAAACATTAGTCTCTTTACTTTTTATTAGAAATATCATGTGATTTTAATTGACTTTTAATGGTACTTTGTGTATAATAACTATGTTGATTAGGTGGAGATAATATGAAATGGTCAGTTCAACAACTACACAAATTGACAGTTAAAGAATATCATTTTTCTAGCGAATATGACTTTACCGAATATATTACTAACATTGATGATATATATGATATTTCAATTGCCAAAGTGACTGGTAGTGTTGTTAGAGATTTTGAAGATAATTTTGTGTTTAATTTAAATATTAAAGCAACATTAGTTTTACAAGATGCTCGTACACTTGAACCAGTTAATTTTCCACTTGATCTAGATGTTGTAGAAATATTTGGTGAGGATGATTCGCTAAACGATGATATTCGTCTAATTCAAGGAAACACTATTGACTTAAAAGATGTAGTGTGGGAAAATATTTTATTAGAAAAACCAATTCGTGTAGTCAAAGAAGAACTAATCAGCAATTCTAATTAGAAGAGGTGAAAAGAAATGGCAGTTCAACAACGCAGAGTCTCCAAAACACGCAAACGTAAACGCCGCACTCATTTCAAATTAGACTTACCAGGAATGACTGTATGTCCAAATTGTGGTGAAATTAAATTAGCTCACCGTGTATGCAAAGAATGTGGCTATTACGATGGTCGACAAGTAATTACAAAATTTCAAGATGATGAAGATGAAGAATAATCTTCATTGAAAGTATTATTACAAACTTAATAATACTTTAATAAGACGCTCTGAAAAAGAGCGTTTTTTTATTTTTTAACAAAAATTTAAAAAATTTTTATTAAAACTATTTGCATTTTAAAATTAAGTATGATAAACTAAAAGTGGGAAAAGGTGGGTAAAAGTGGAAGTTGGTGAAAAAATGCTATTTATCGGTGAATATCGATACAATTTAGATGACAAAGGACGACTAGCAATTCCAACGGAATTTCGTCAAAAATTAGGAGATGAGATAATAATTAGCCGTGGAATTGAAAAATGCTTATATGTGTATTCGTTAGATGACTGGAACAAACTAGTCGAAAAAATTTCCGAACTTTCCTTTACTAAAAAATCCCACCGTGAGTTCAGTCGAATGTTTCTATCAGGTGCTTTTCGTAAAGAAATTGATGCGAAAGGACGGACTAACATTGATAATAATTTGTTGAGTTATGCGGAATTGAAGAAAGAATGCGTTATTATTGGTGTAGGTCATCGAATTGAAATATGGGACAAAGATGTTTGGGAAAATTACTACCTTGAACATCAAAGTATATTAGATGAAATTAGTGAACAAATTGATCTGGATGTGTAATTATGAGTGAATATAAACACATACCGGTAATGTTAGAAGAAGCAATTAGTGGTTTAAATATTAAACCAAATGGAATTTATGTTGATGCAACCCTTGGGGGAGCAGGTCATGCTAGTGAGATTTTAAAAAGATTAAATAATCAAGGTCATTTATATTGCTTTGATCAAGATGAATATGCCATTCAAAAATCTCATGAAAAACTAAGTCAAATTGGAAATAATTTTACAATCATAAAAGACAATTTCGTCAACTTAAAAGAACAATTAAATAGGCATAATATAACATATGTTGATGGAGTCTTATATGATTTAGGTGTTTCTTCCTTTCAGTTAGATATAAAAGAACGAGGCTTTAGTTATCATCAAGAAGCTAAATTAGATATGAGAATGGATCAATCATCTAAGCTGACTGCTGAAGTAATCGTTAATACTTATTCATATGAAGAATTAAAGAAAATCTTTTATCAATATGGTGAGGAAAGATTTGCGCCACAAATTGCTAAAAAAATAGTTAATTACCGTCAGAAGAAACGTATAGAAACAACTGTAGAATTGGCAGAAATAATTAAGGAGGCTGTTCCAGCCTTTGCAAGAAGAGATGCCCATCCTGCACGACAAGTATTTCAAGCTTTAAGAATTGCGGTAAATGATGAATTACGTGTGTTTGAAAAGTCATTGAATCAAGCAATTGAAATGTTAAACTATCAAGGCCGAATAGTAGTAATTACTTTCCATTCTTTAGAAGATCGGATATGCAAGCAAATTTTTAATGACTATACTACAACTCATTTTCCTGCTAAACTCCCAATTAAAGATGTAGATAAAGATATAGCATATCGATTAGTAAACAAAAAAGTAATTACACCTACAAAACAAGAAATCGATTTAAATCCTCGAGCTCGTTCGGCCAAATTAAGAATAATTGAACGAATCAAGGAGGTATAATTATGAGCAACTTTAGACCATTACCAAAACCAACAGGTCCAAGAAAATAAATATTGCCCCCCACTTTACTCAACCATTATGGTTGAGTTTTTTTTATTTTTATTTTGACATCATGAATTATGTATGTTAAAATTAGGTAAAATGACAAAGGGGGATCATTATGAAACTTTCAGTTACTGAAAAAATTATAAGCTGTTTTGCTGTCTCACTAGGTGCAATTTTATTAATTTTTGCAACAATAAATATGATAGAAGAGGACGAAATAAATTTTGCTTTTGGTATCATATTTACATTAGCGTATTTGGTATTAGGAATTATCACATTAGTATTAGTAAGAAAAACCACAAAACCAAAAATAGGTCTATTTATTACTTTATTTGTTTTTAATTCACTATATATACTAACTGGACTTACTTTGCTATTTATTATCCCAGCGGTTGGTTTACTATTTATAGTGTTATTTGGTGTTCCATTTGCATTTGGAATAGTGTATTTTGTTAATTATTATAATCAAGAAGCAAAATTAAGTGATACTTTAAAAGGATATCAACTGTATTCATTTATTAGTAGTATAGATGAAGAAGAACGTAGAATTAAAGCATACGAAATAGGTTTAAAATATCTTGAAGAAAAAGAATATGAAATGGCGTTAAAAATGTTCGAAAAAATTCCTGATTATCGTGACTCAAAATTGCACATTTTAAATATTCAAGAAATCTTAATTAAACGTGAAAAAGAAGAATTAATGAAAAAAATTGATCAAATAAGCGAATAAATTTAACGTACATAAGATTCATAAGAGATATTTTTAAAAGTTTTTGATTGAATTTTGAATAAATATATAAAAAAATAAATAAAAATCATTAATCAAATTTATTTAAATAATAGTATTATCTATTATTCCACATTCATTTGCAATAGTGTTTTTAAAACAGTATAATAAAGAAACTATACTAGAAGAAGAGTAAAAACCAAAAATATATGAAGCTGGTTTAACACATTTAGACGCAAATGAGTATGAAAAAGATTTAAGTTAGTTTGAGAAAATTCTAGATTATCAAGATGCGCACACACATATATTAAATATTAAAGAAATTCTATTAAAAAAGAAGCAAGAAGAAATAATTAAGGACTAACTTTATAATAAATTGAATAAATTATATATTAATGCTTGCTTAGATATATATTTAAAGCAAGCATTTTTTTATTATTAGTAATTTTAATATGAGAACTTATGAATAATTTTTGTGTTTAATATTTTATATTGATTAAAATAATTTTATTATCTTAAATATATATCACAAAGGAATATGCTTTGTTGATTATCATAAAAATAGTTTTATCTTTTCCAATTTATAATTGCTGGTTTCGTAAATTACCTCAGAATGATAAGAAAAACTATTTAAGTGGATATTGCTTCTAAAGACCAAAAGCTACATATTTTAAATACTCCTAAAATTCTTAGAAGTGAAAGAATATGAAATGTTTTTGAAATCGTTAAAAATCTAGATTATCAATATCTTATTTGTATGCGAATACTATAAAAAAATTTGGCTTAGTATATTGAATAGCAAAAAAGCGTTTTGAATAATTTTAAAACGCTTTTTTATTTTGTATTATGTAAAAGGTTAGTTCATATAATGTAACGATAAGGGGTAGAGATGTTGTGCGAAAAGTAAGAGCGCGAATGATTGGAATTTTAGTGTTAATGGTTGTCGGAATTTTTGCATTGACTTTAAGGTTAGGTTATGTCCAAGTTCTTAAAGGAACTGCTTTATTGGAACGAGCTTATGAATTATGGACACGAGATATTCCAGTTGATGGACAACGTGGAAATATTTATGATCGTAATGGGAAATTAATAGTTGGAAATAAATTAGCGCCAACTGTAGTAATTATTCCAAAACAAGTAAAAGAAAAAGAACGGGCAATTAAATTTTTAGCTGAAGTATTAGAGCGGAATGAAGAAGATATTCGCAAGCATTTTGAAAAAAATGTTTCTGTTGAAATAATAAAACCAGCAGGAAGACATTTATCATTAGAAGTTGCTAAGAAAATTGCAAAAGAGAAGTTAGATGGAGTCTATATTGCCAGTGATACTGTAAGATACTATCCATATGGAAATCTATTAAGTCACACGATTGGAATTACT
>Ga0134094_1000982_pt1 | contig 30559 bp, 27 predicted proteins | sample 5_1taG_FD_94458 | JGI IMG/M metagenome (GOLD analysis project Ga0134094, IMG submission 94458) | Switchgrass degrading microbial communities from high solid loading bioreactors in New Hampshire, USA - 5_19_20_110_A1 metaG | ecosystem: Engineered > Bioreactor > Semi-continuous > Anaerobic >... | reverse complement strand
TATTCCTTGCCAGCACTTCACGCAGCTCCCGTTGCGTCTGTCCCGCGTAGGCCTGCGGCTTCGCAATTACGCCGTAAGCCTCCAGTCCAAGCCCCCGCGCCGTGTACAGCGCCCGGTACTGATGGTATTTCTGCGTTATCACGATCGGTTTTTTCACCAGAAAGACATCCCTGGCGCGATACATGGATTCATAGGTCGAAAATCCCGCATGGTCCAAAAAAATATCTTCCGGCGGGACTCCCGCATCCAGGGCATATTTTTTCATGGCATTGACTTCATCGTATTGCTCCTGCCCGTTGTCCCCGCTTAAAAGCAGCTTGGGCGCGGCGCCCGCCCGGTACAGCTCGATCCCTTTGTCAAGCCTGTCCCGAAGCATCAGATTCGGCGTTCCGTCCGGCCTCAGTCCCGCTCCCAGCACAAGGATGCAGTCGGCGCCGAGCTCCCGTGCGGCTTCCTCGGTGATCAGATATTTTTCCGCCGAGATTTTCATGCCCGTATTGATGGCCAGCGTAGCCGCCGGGACAAGGATCAGGAGTATCCATACTGCGATCCGTATGATTTTCTTATTCCTTTTCTTTGTCATCTTTTGTCCTTACCGGGGGAGCTCGATCTGCTTATGGTCTTTCGACTCTCTGTACAGGGTAAATTTTCTCCCGATGGCCTGGACATACTCCGCCTTTAAAAGGGCGGCAAGCTCGTTTGCGGTTTCTTTGGGGTTCAATTCACAGCTTTCTTGAATTTTCACCTTGACCAGCTCCCTTGTTTCCAGACCGGTTTCCAGCTCTTTGATCACATTTTCCGTTAACCCCGATTTTCCGATATATACCGTTGGCTCCAGCTCGTGGGCCAAGCTTTTCAAAAAGCTTCTCTGCTTGCTCGTAATCATACTCTATCCTGTTCCCGCTCTCCCCGCCCGAAGACGGAATGAGCGCCTGTTTTGTAATTAATTCATTAAATATTTTGACCCGTATCAAATTTTTGACTCATATCAAAACTTTATTGACTCGTATCAAGACATTATACTATCAATTGGCGCTCCGCGTCAAATCCAATTCCTTTGCACACCGGATTCCTGCCGCAATTCATTTCCTTGACGAATGAGTTTCTTGATCCATTCATCCCTTCATTTTTTCGACAATGTCTTTGCGGAATCGGAATAAGCCTTTGAAAAACTCAGGGAGAAATCGAACTAAGACGTAAAAAATACAGGGCATCCGCCCAAAAAGGCAGAACTATTATAATATTTAGAAAATTTGATAAATAATGATTGATATTTTTTGCGAACTGGGTTAATATAAATAACAAATCCGGAATCGATTCATTCCGGCGTCAATCCAAAGACCGTGCAATGTCGAATACTACTACTCCATTAAACTCATACAACAACGTAGAGAGGGGATAGCCGATGAGGCTGTCCCTTCTCTACGTTTCCCGTCGTTTGTTGCCGTATTCCACAAACTGATAAAATATGGTAGAATCAGATGAAGAATACTCCCAGAAAGAAACGCCGAGCAGGTGAACAGCCAAGGTATTGTTCCGCGCGAAAGGATACGCAGGAGGGGGACGACTTTATGCCACAGGCTTCAGCACCGAATCCGACGAAGAAATTGCTTTCCGACTCGTTGAAAAAACTCATGGCGGTAAAGCCGCTGAACAAAATCAGCGTCTATGAGATCGCGGAGGATTGCGGGGTCAACCGCCAGACCTTTTATTATCATTTCCACGACATCTTCGACCTGCTTGACTGGACGTTCCGGGAAGAAGTCCGGGAACTCTTTAAAGACGGCGGCGAATCGCTTTCCCTCGAAGAAGGCCTGCTGCGTTTGCTGGAGTATCTAAAAAACAACGAGGCGATCTGCCTCTGCGCGCTTCATTCGATGGGGTATAAAAATCTGAGAAAATTCTTCCACGAATGGTTGGGCCATATTATCCTTTCTGTCGTAAACGAACACGCTTCCGGTTTAAACGTTTCCGAAAAGCACAAGGTTTTTATCGCGCATTTCTATACCGTTTCCTTTGTCGGATTTATCGAAAACTGGCTGCAGGAGGGTCTCAAGGATGATCCAGAGGAGATTGTCCGCCTGTGCGAGGTTGCCATGCGCGGGAATATACGCGGAGCGCTGGAGCGTTTCAGCGAAAATACAGATCCGTCAGAATCAGAAATTCCCGCCGGAAAATGATGTAAAGCGCCGCGGACGCAGCGATAAAAGGCCCTAGAGGCCGGACGTCCCCGGCTTTCAGGCTTCCCCTGATCAAGCCGATTCCAAAGACAAAAGCGCTGGAAAACACAGTCAGAATCAGTACGGTGACGACTCCCTTCAGCCCCAACAGCAATCCGATCGCCGCAAAAAGCTTAACGTCTCCGAAACCCATGGCTTCTTTTCGAAACAGTATTTTTCCGATAATCCCCAAAAGCAGAATGCAGCCGCCCCCCGTCAAGGCCCCGATCAGGTGTGACTGCCAGGACGCATGGAAAGGAATGAATCCAAAAGCTGCGGCCGCAAGCAGAATAACTAACTGATCCGGAATGATCATATACTTTTTGTCCGCGATCCCGATCAGAAGAAGCAGCCACAGGGACGCCAGGCCCGGCACGGCATAGAGAAATCCCTGCTCCAGCATCTTCAGGCAAGCGGCCGTAAAGACCAGTATAAATACGGTTGTCCAGGGTTTGTTCCTGATTCGCACCCCCCACATTCCGCGGTCCGGCTCCTCGCCGTAATCGCAGAACCATTTCGGCGGAATCCGGTTAAACGCATAAACGGCAAAAATGCCGGCAAGCGCCCCGGCCGCTATGGAGAATATAACTTTGCCCAGAATCACTGCCGTTTCCATCGGGTACTCCTCTTCAACAATGCATGACTGATATGAGGGTTTTGCAAAACCCCTTTTTATGATTAATTAAAAGCCTTTCCGTCAGGATTCGCCCATTCATTATCGTTTTTTATCGAATATTGGAGCAAGATTATTCGATATTATTTTTATAAATTTTCTCATGTAATTTACTTTTATTGTATAACATTGTAAAATAAAGGTCAAAAATAGTATAAATCCAATGGCCCATCGTTCAAAACGCTTTACCATCTTTTGACCATAAGCAACGGTTTACGGGGAGCAAACCTGCGCTTCGTCGCCGTTCATCTCCACAGAAACCGCAATGCCCCAAAGGAGGGTTTTCATGAAAAAGCTGAACCTGAGCTTCATGGCCATAATGAACATCAGCCTTGTAATCATTCTGATTATGAGCTCAATGGCGGTTTTTGCCTACCGTAACGAAGTATATACGATTGAGGCCCGCAAGGACAATCTTCTCAATTTTAATATCAAATATAATAATTTTATTAATACTATTCATTTTGACGCAAAGCAATATATTCAAACCAATGACGAAAAGTACAAATTGGATTTTTATAACCACGTCAACGACTACCTGATGAACGACAGCATTTCGCTGGAATATCGGATCTTTTCGCAAAACCAGGCAACGGACAGCCTGAAGGACTTTCTTCTCAATAACGATTTTACCATTTCTTCTCAAGTTGAGTATTTGCAGTTCAATGATGAAGAACAGCAGCTTTACCGGAACTATCTGGAAAGCGTCCGAAAGCTCATCGGGCTGTTTCACGATATGGTGGCCGCCCGGGACTACGGCGTCATCATGTCACCGGAATTCAACGACGTTTACAGTGAACAGAGCCAACTCCTGACGGCGCTGTCCAAAAGCTATCTCGGCAGGCTGAATCAGCAGGAGGACAACGCTCTGCGGTACCAGAAGTTTTTCGAATATATCATGGCGACAGTATCCCTGCTCCTGCTTTGTTTTGCCGCAGCCACGTTTTGCCTGATCCTTCGCGAAAACGCGTATAATTCTTATTTCAGCAAGCTTTATAACACGGTGGTTGAGAATATCGACGGCGGAATTGCGATCCTGGATAACAATTACCGCTTTGAGTATATGAATCCGAAATACAGGGAGATTCTGGGTATCGCCGACGAGGACCCGAAAGGGAAAACGCTTCACGACACCTTTGAGCAAAGCCTTGCGGACACTCTTGAAAACGCGACCCTGGATAACCCAAGCGGAGAAGGGAAGTTGGATCTCATCATCGGCAACAAGAAAACGAATATCCTTTACAGCTGCTTCGCTATAAAAGACGAGCGGGGAAACAACAAGTATATCCACCTGCTCCGGGACAACACGAAGACAGAGGAACTGCAGGCACAGCTCAGAAAACAGCTGCAGGAAATCAAGTTCTATTCACAGGCGAAGGATTCGTTTATCGCAAACATTTCCCATGAGATCAAGACTCCCATCAACGCGATCCTGGGCATGGTGCATTTCCTGAAGCGCTCCCGGCTGTCGCAGAACCAGAAGGATTTGGTGCGGAAAATTGAGACATCCTCCGATATTTTGCTGACCATCATCAGCGATGTGCTGGATCTGTCCAGAATTAAAAACAATTCCCTCAGCCTGTATCCCTCCGACTTTTGCTTGGAAACGGCGATCCGCAACGTTGAGGACATGTTTTCAAGCCAGCTTAGCGCCAAAGGCATCGAATGGCGCACCGAGTACGATTTCAAGAGGGACCTTTGCCTCCACCTGGATAAAACGAGATTTCTGCAGGTGCTTGTAAACCTGGTCAATAACGCCTGCAAATTTACCGAATCCGGATATGTGAAGCTGTCTGTGGAAACTCTGTCCGAAAACGAAGATTTCGTACTTCTCCAGTTCTGTGTCGAGGATACGGGAATCGGGATAGCCGAAAAGGATATTTCCAAGCTGTTCAGGGAGTTCGAGCAGCTTGAAAACCATCTGACGAAACAGCATCAGGGAACTGGCCTGGGCCTGTTTATCTGCAAAAATATCATCGAGAGTATGGACGGACGCATGTGGGTGCAAAGCACCAAGGGACAGGGAAGCAAATTCTATTTCACCTTGCCTGCAAAGAAGGCGCTGACGCCGGTACAGTCCGATTCGTCGGATGAGATTAAAGCCGTTCCTTTGAAAGGGAAAGGCGGAAGAGCGCTTGTGGTTGAGGACACGGAAATCAACGCCGAGGTTGCCGCCAGACTGCTGAAAGAGGTGCATATCGCCTGCGATATTGCGGAGGACGGAGCGACCGCCATCGAAATGTGCAGGAACAAGCCTTCAGATTACTACAATGTGATTCTTATGGATATCCATATGCCCAACATGGACGGATACACCACCGCAAACATTCTCAAAAAAGAGCTGTCGGTGAAGTCTCCCATCGTTGCGCTGACTGCTTCGGAAATCAACGATCAGATCCGGACGGAGCATGCCGATACCATCGAAAGCTTCATTCTCAAACCGTTTAAGGCCGAAGCTTTTTATTCCGCCATCTCGCCCTACTTCTCGGATCGCGTCAAAACCGCCGCAGCGGAAGACAAGGATACGAAGCAGCCTGGAAAACCGGCTGTTGCCGAAATCGCCCCTGTCGACGGCAACGCGCCTTCCAATAAAGAAAAGAACGGCAAGGACCCGCTTGCAGGACGGGAGGACGCCATCAAAAATTTGGGCGGTCTCGAATCGATCTATAATAAGCATATAAAGAAATTCAAGGCGAATTATGCAAATACCGCGGAAACCATCTCCGCTTTGCTGAAGGAAAAGAAATACGACGAGGCGAGGTGCCTGGTCCATTCCGTCAAAGGCCTGGGAGGAACCCTCGGCATGCTGTATGTCATGGAATCCGGTGCGGAACTTGAGAAGGCCATTCTGAAGGGAGAGGGCTACGATCTGAGCGCGGAGCTCGAAAAGTTCGACAGGGAATTGCAGGACGCCCTAGACGCAATCTAAAAGCCACATAATAAAGGTTGGCATTATGTGAAACCGGAATTCCGTTCGCGCTTTTGTTATTATCAATCCTCATCTCGCGATTAAGTCATCTCCGCTTTCACATAATGCCATACCAGTAACCGACTTTTTGGGGCCGCGTCGGGCGGTGTCCACGTAGAAACCGTAAAACCTATTCCGTTTTTATGCGAAGCATATAAAAACGGCGGTTTCCAAGGGGACACGCCCGACAGGCACTAGAAAACCGGCGCCTTTTATTCGAGGCACCAGAGCTCTTCGTCGCTCGGAACCGGATTGTCCTTCATATAATACGCAATCCTTGATATGTTGATCAGGTGCTTGTAGTCCAGGTTTTCCGAGATGCTGTTGTTTCCCCAGGAGCCGCAGCCAAGCGTATTGGTCGGCGCCAGCCCGTTAAAGAAGCTTCCTCCTGCGGCAACCGCACAGACCTGATTGACAAGGAATCTGCTTACGGGAAGCTCCCGGCCGACATATTCAATATGCTCCTTATTGTTGGAGTGAATGGACACGCTGTGTCCCTTCCCTTCATGCTCCAGATTGGCACGGGCGATTTCCACAGCCTCTTCAAACGTCTTATATTTATAAGCGGCAAGCACCGGACACATCTTTTCCTTTGCGATCAAATCCTCTTTTCCGGCCCCGTCCGCTTCCACGATGATCACCCTTGTGCCTCCCGGAACCGATAACCCGGCCAGCCTGGCGATGGTCTGCACGGACTGGCCTATGGCATGGCGGCTCATTGCCTCGCCCGAAAAGATTGCGTTCCTCACGGCTTCCTTTTCCGAGGGTTTTTTTACCACAAAGGCGCCGTTTCTTTCAAACTCCTCGAGCATTTCCTCATATCGGGATTCGGGAAGAATGATCGATTGTTCGGAGGTGCAGAGGATCCCGTTGTCGAAGGCCCTGCCTTCGATGATCTGCGGCGCCGCGGTTTTGATGTCCGCGTCCTCGTCGACGATGCACTGCACGTTGCCGGCGCCGACTCCGAGAGCGGGCCGGCCGCTGCTGTATGCCGCCTTAACCATTCCCATTCCGCCGGTGGCAATGACGACGTCGGCGCTTGAGATCAGCTGCTTCGTATTTTCCCTGGACTGTTGGTCGATGATCTGGATCAGGTGCTTCGGCGCGCCCAGTTTATCCAGCTCCGCATTGATCAGCTCCACGGTCTTGCCGCTGCATTTGACCGCCCTGTGGTGCGGCGTGATGATGATGGCGTTTCCGCCCTTAAGCGCAAACATCGCGTTGCCCATGGGCGTTACGATGGGATTGGTGACGGGGGTGATTGCCGCGACTACGCCCATCGGCTTTGCAATCTTGGTGATTCCCGTTTTTTCGTCCCGCTCGATGATTCCCCGGGATTTTTTCCCTTTCAAGTTGTTCCAGATCAGCCGGGCTTTCGCCCTGTTTTTCGCCGCCTTATCCGCGACGACTCCCATGCCGGTCTCCTCCACGGCAATTTCAGCAAGGTAATCGGCGTTGTCATAAACCGTTTTCGCAATGGTCATAACGACCCTGTCCACCTGTTCCTGAGAGAACTTTTCAAATTCTTTCTGCGCCTTCCTCGCCCTTTCGATATATCCGTCGATATATGCGCTGCTGTCCATGTTGGGTTCCATTTTTACTCCTCCCCACACTGCCCGTGGATCTCATAGGATAACACCGCCGCCCAAAGAGGCGGCAGGCTTATCGGATTCCTTCATTTATTTTTTCCAGGAGCTCTTCAGATCCACGATCCGGTTGAACACCTTTTCCTTTTCATTGGTGAGATACTGGTCCGCAATGAAGTAGCCGTGCCGGAAAAACTGGAACCTCTCTCCGGCCTTTGCGTCCTTCAGCGAGGGCTCCGCCAACGCTTCATAGATCTTCAGGGAATCCGGATTCAGGACGTATTCCCCGTTTTCATCCTCTATCATCAGGTAGCCGTAGGCCCTTACCGTTATTCTTTCGGCCGTTTGTGCGTCAACCCAGTGAATGGTTCCTTTTACCTTTCTTCCGTCGAAACCGCTGCCGCTCTTGGTCGCGGGATCGTAGGTGCATCTCAGCTCGACGACATTGCCCCCGGCGTCCTTGATTACCTCGTTGCAGGTGATGAAGTAGGCGCCCTTGAGACGCACTTCGTTTCCCGGGAAAAGTCTGAAGTATTTCTTTTCCGGGATCTCCATAAAGTCGCTGCGCTCTACGTAGATCTCTCTTGAGAAGCGTACCTTCCGCGTTCCTTTTGACGGGTCTTCCTTGCTGTTTTCAATCTCCAAAAGCTCGCTCTCGCCTTCCGGGTAGTTTGTGATCACGACCTTCAGCGGTTCCATGACCACCATGCGGGTTTCCACCTTGTTCTTGAGATCCTCCCGAATGCAATGCTCAAGCAGGGAGATGTCCACCGTGCTGTTTGCCTTGGCCACTCCGATCCGCTCGCAGAAATCCCGGATAGCCTCAGGGGTATAGCCTCTCCGGCGCAACCCCGCGATCGTGGGCATTCTCGGATCGTCCCAGCCTTCCACATGGCCGTTGTCGACCAGTTCCTTCAGGTACCGTTTGCTCATGACCGTATTGGTCAGGTTCAGCCTCGCAAACTCGATCTGCTTGGGAGGCTGCGGCCATTCCAGCTCACGGAGGACCCAATCGTAAAGCGGCCTGTGGTCCTCAAACTCCAGGGTGCAGATGGAGTGGGTGATGCCTTCGATGGCGTCCTCGATGGGATGGGCATAATCGTACATGGGATATATGCACCATTTGTTCCCGGTGTTGTGATGCTCGGCATGGGCGATCCGGTAAAGAACGGGATCCCTCATGTTGATGTTGGGAGACGCCATGTCGATCTTTGCGCGCAGCACCAGTTCGCCATCCTTATACAGCCCGTTTTTCATGTCTTCGAAAAGCTTCAGGTTTTCCTCCACGGGCCTGTTGCGGTACGGGCTTTCCTTGCCCGGTTCCGTCAGGGTGCCCCTGTACTGCCGGATCTCTTCCGCCGACAGGCCGCAGACGTAAGCCTTTCCTTTCTTAATGAGCTTGACGGCGCACTCATACATTGTATCGAAATAGTCGGAGGCGAAGGTCAGCTTGTCCCACTGGAAGCCCAGCCACCTTACATCCTCTTCGATGGAACTCACATACTCGGTATCTTCCTTCACCGGATTGGTGTCGTCATAACGCAGGTTGCATTTTCCGTTATACTTCTGCGCGGTTGTAAAGTTCAGGCAAATGGACTTTGCATGTCCGATGTGGAGGTAGCCGTTGGGCTCCGGAGGAAATCTGGTGTAAACTCTGCCTCCATAGGTCTGCTCTTCCAGATCCTTATCAATAATGTTATGGATGAAATTTGATGCGACTTGTTCGCCGGTGCCTTCTGTTTTTTCAATCACGGCCATTCGCTGTTCCTCCTTGAAAAATTCTTTCATCATTATACCATTGAATATTATTATATGCAAAATTTTCTTTATTTCCTTGATATTTTGCCAATGTATTGTTAAAATAGGGAAGAAAAAAAGGTGGTGATATGTTTGGACGCAATTGATTCCAAAATTTTAGAAGTTTTACAGGAGAATTCAAGGGTTTCAATTTCCGACCTGAGCAAACAGGTGAATCTCTCCCTTTCCGCTGTGAGCGAGAGATTGAAAAAACTGGAGGCTTCCGGCATTATAGAGAAATATACGGTAATTCTGGATTCCAAAGCTCTCGGGCAGGAGCTTACCGTGTTGATGAACATCAGCCTGGAAAACCCCCGGGATACCGAAGAATTCTTTAATATAGTCGCCAGGGAAAAAGAAATTCTGGAGTGCCATTACGTAACCGGAGAGTACGATTACATCCTGCGGATCACGACGAAGAATACCGCAACCCTGGAAGCGCTGATGAACAGGATCAAGGCGATTCCCGAAATCAAAAGGACCCAGACCAACGTTGTGCTGTCCAGCCTGAAGCATATGTACAGCGTCTCTCCTCCGGTCATTGAAAAATAAGAGATCTCATAAAAAAGGCTGTCGCATGGACAGCCTTTTTTATATTTCCTCCGTTGTTGATATATCGTTTTCTTTCCGCGATTTATTGTTTTTCCGCGAATGATTATCTCTCCACAATCAGAGCGGTTCCCTGTCCGCCGCCGATGCACAGCGTCGCAAGGCCGTATTTGGACTCCCGCTTGATCATTTCATGGATCAGGGTGACGAGAATCCTTGCGCCGGATGCTCCGATGGGGTGTCCAAGCGCAATGGCTCCGCCGTTCACGTTCAGCTTCGAGGGATCGATGCCCAAGTCTTTTCCTACCGCGACGGACTGTGCCGCAAAGGCCTCGTTCGCCTCGATAAGATCGATATCATCAAGGGTCAAGCCGGCCTTTTCCAGCGCTTTCTTTGTCGACGGGACAGGGCCGATGCCCATGATGGCAGGATCTACGCCCGCAGAGGCATAAGACTTTACTTTGCATAAGTATTTCAATCCCAGGGAATCCGCTTTTTCCTTCGACATGACGATCAATGCGGCAGCGCCGTCGTTGATGCCGGAAGCGTTGGCCGCGGTGACGATTCCGTCCTTTTTAAAAGCGGGTTTCAATTTCGCAACGCCTTCCATAGTTGTGCCGAACCTGGGGAATTCGTCGGTGTCAAATACAATGGGATCGCCTTTTTTCTGCGGAATTTCGACAGGAACGATCTCATCCTTGAATCTTCCCGATTTCACGGCGGCTTCCGCCTTATTCTGGGAGACGACCGCAAACTGGTCCAACTCTTCTCTGGTCAGTCCCCACTGTTCCGCGATATTTTCAGCCGTGATACCCATATGATAATTATGGAACGCATCTGTCAAACCGTCTTTAATCATCAGGTCCACCAGATTCGTGTCTCCCATTCTTGCGCCCCATCTTGCCGCCGGCATGATATAGCCCGCCTGGCTCATGTTCTCGGTTCCTCCTGCTAGAATGCAATCGGCGTCACCGGCCTTGATGATCTGCGCGGCAAGGCCCACCGTTCTGAGGCCGGATCCGCAAACCTTGTTTAAGGTGAGTGCCGGCACTTCCTTCGGTATACCAGCGTTGATCGCCACCTGCCGGGCCACATTCTGTCCCAGACCGCCCTGCAGGACGTTTCCGAATACGACTTCGTCGATGGAGGCCGGATCGATTCCCGCTCTCTTAATCGCTTCCTTCGCAGCAATTGCTCCAAGCGCGACTGCGGAAATATCCTTGAGCGATCCGCCAAAACTGCCGATCGGCGTTCTGACCGCGCTGACGATTACTACTTCTCTCATAGTTTTCCTCCTGTCTTCCTTCCTAAACTCATACTCTGTTGATCTATCCGGTATTAATATGTTACCGCCGGCGGTTATTATGCCGCCGTTCAACTCTTTTTTATCATCATAACAACGAATCCAAAAAAATACAACACTAAAACAAAAAGTCGAAACATTAAAATTAAGCAAAAAATTTTCGCAAAGTCGTATTTTTAGATTAAATATTCCATAAAAACTCTTATTTTTCACTGAAAAATCGTTATTAATTTCACAATCTGTCCGCAAGCAAAGCGAACGCCTCCGTAATTATTGAGGCGTTTCTTGGTATGCATATTATTTTATTCTGTTGTGACGCAATTTTTCAATATATATTACGCAGCGGGTTTTTACCGTTTTAACACACTCGGCTCCATATTTTGGACAACCGATTGAGCGCGCCGTCCGCCTTTGCCGGCAGCTTTTCTGACTTTGCCGGCAGCTTTCTCCGTCTTTACAGCAGCCTTTTTCGACTTTACCGGCAGTCTTTTCCGACTTTGCCATACTTTTTCCCGACCCGGGATCGAGCTCTCCCGCGTATTGGCGATATCCCTCTGTGCGTCGAAGATATTCTGGAGAACCGATTTGTACTTTGCCAGTCTTTCGGACAGCTCTTCCATGCCGAAGGCCGTCCTGATATGCTTCATGGAGCTGCTGGAGGTCGATAGCTGAGCATCATTTCCCTGTATGCGAGTGTCCTTGCGTATTCGTCATTGATTTCATAGATCTGATTCAATCTTCTTCCTATGGTGCTTTTTTCTCATTCAGCAGGAAGTTCAGAATTTTATCGTTATTGATCGTAATCGCCGCTTCTTCGAAGAGGAGCATTTCAATGTAAAAAAGGCTCATGCATTCCAGATATAAGAGCTCGTTGAGATCGGACGGAAAACGCTTTCTCCCTCAACATTGGAAAGCTTACATAAAAATCCACCTTTAATTGGCCGTTCTGCATTGCCGGCGACCCCTAAATTCAAAATTATATTGCAACTTCAGCCGTGTACTTTTCCAGAAGCGTCAAGGGGTGGTAGGACAATTTGGATTTACGGAGGCCGGGATTGCCGACATCTTCCTCTCTGTTGATATATAAAATGTTTTTATCCGCGTTCATCCTGGCAAACTCCCTTACAATGACGGGATAGATCCCCTTGTAATCCAATACTGCCTTTTCAACATGCACAAACAATACCTTGTTAATGATTTCCCCGATGGTAAAGCCCGCGATCCGGCCGCCCACCGTCAGGATTCCCCCTGTCATCGGCAGGTTGAAATATTCTTCGATGAGCCTTCTCGTCATGATCAATTCATTCGTTTCGATTTCATCCTTGCCGGGGTTGTCCTTCAGATAGTTGTCATAAAACTCGATTAACCGGTTCTGGTTATCCCGGGTGATCGGCTCAAAGCTGTAATCCGGGTAGTTTCTGACGAATTTATTGATATGATTCCTCTGCCCGTTGTATTTCCGTCCCTCGAAGGTCAGCATGTCATTAAAATTGTACAGATAGTCAAACCAGTCTCTGTCCGCCTCCGCCTTTATCCTGTCTCCATAAACGGCTTCAAGCATCGCCAGGCCCGCCGGAGGAACATTGATGTAGTTGATGACCCGAATATTTTGGGATCTTGAATGTTCCTCCATTATTCTGATCGCCTTTTTGATGTTTTCGGATGAATTGTCCTTAATGGAAATGGGAAAGGAGAAGCATTTTTCCCGGTCGTTGTAATTCGATTGAAAGAACAGGAAATCTTCATACAGCGCATATTTCGCGGAGAAGAAATCTTTCCACATGAAGATGGCGCCGACGGAATAATCGCAGAGCTTATAATCCTGTACGGAAAAATATTCCGTTAACAATGGGAAGTCTGTGATGTTGATCGTCTTGAATTCAAGCATTCGCAATAAACTCCTATTTCACGATAGCGGAGATCTGCTTAAAGCCAGGCTCCTTCGCACCCCGCAAAAGTTCAAAGAGTATGGATTCATAGGTCGCACCCACCGCTCCGGCCTCGCACATTCTGCGCAGACCGAATTCTTTATCGGTATCGCGCCTTGACGAAATGCAATCATATGCAACAAAGACAGTATACCCTTTTTCAAGCAGATCAATCACGGTCTGCATAACGCATACATGGGCCTCTATGCCGGCGATGATCACCGTCTTTCTTCCCAGCTTTTCCAAAGCTTCCACAAAAGCCGGCTCTCCCATGGCGCTGAAGCTTGTCTTCTCAATATGCCGGAATTCTTCCGCCTTGACATCTTCTCCGATGGGGTCGGTCAGCGCGGCTGTTACCGCCGGAACCGTGGGACCCAATCCCTTCGTATATTGCTGCGTCACCAGAACGGGGACGCCAAGCACCCTGCAGCCCTTGATGAGCTTGACCGAGGCAGCCTCCAACTCCCCGCTGTCCTTCATGGCAGGCATGATCCTTTCCTGAAAATCAATTCCCACCAATACGGCGTCTTCTTTTCTCAATCTCAATACTCGATTCCCCATGACTTAACCTCCTCAATCAATTTATAACTCGTTAAATCATAGTGCAGCGGGGTTATGGTCGCATATCCCTCCTGCATGGCTATGACGTCGATATCGCCCGGCAGATTCTCATAGACCACCGGTGTTCCGGAATACCAGTATTCTATTTCTCCCTTTTCATTTTCTTTCTGCTCAAACCATCCCTCGTATTCTCTGGCGCCAAGCCTTGTTATTTTCACGCCTTTGATTTCTGAGGGCGGGAGATTCGGCACGTTGATGTTCAGCACCGTGTTCGAGTCGATCTTGTCTGCTGCCGCCTTCACCGTTCTTACCGCCAGGTCGCAAGCCACTTCAAAGGTAAGGGGCTTATGGGAGTTTACAGATACCGCCACGGCTGGAACGCCGCAGATGCAGCCCTCAATGGCGGCGGAAACCGTGCCGGAATAGAGCGTATCAGTTCCGTAATTCCCTCCGTGATTGATGCCCGAGCACACCATGTCTATTTTAATTCCCTGTTCCGACAGCAGCTTCAGTCCCAGCTTTACGCAGTCGGCCGGAGTCCCCGTCATTTCCCATGCCCTTTTAGCGTTGGGAAATTCAACTTCCCGCATTGTGATCGGTTTTCCCACGGTAATGCTGTGCCCGCAAGCGCTTCTTTGCGTATGCGGGGCGCATATATAAATGTTCGCAATCTGGGAAAGCGCCCTCGCGAGCTCTTTGATCCCTTTTGCGTTGATGCCGTCGTCATTTGCGATTAAGATATTCATTTAATCCTCCTCTCAATCCTTCCCCGCCTATTTATTATATCATTCTGGCGGCATCTTAAGCATGCCGCTTCATCAGCATGCCGCTTCATAGCATGCTGTATCATCAATATGCTGTTTCATTGCCTGCGCTTCATTTCCCTTTGCTCATTATAGCACCGGTTTTTACTTTTTCAAAGCATATTGCCCCGTTGTCTTGAACCGCTAAAAATTTTGCCAGTTTCGCGATTATCCTAAATTTTTCCGACAAATCAACGGTCCTTTCCGAATATTCTTAATATTATCACCTTTTGCGGCTGTTTTTCCTTGATTAAGTTTTTTTTTCAGGTTAAAATACATGTGTAGACAATAGTGTCGGTTGACAAGGTGCAGCGCGCCTTACGCAGCGAAAGTTGCATGTTGCCTGCGGTCTCGTCCCGTGCTACGTCCGGTAGCGCGGCTTCCCATTTCTCGTTTCAAGGTTCTAACGAAGCAGGCAGGTTCCAGAACGATTCGTCGCATTAGGATTGACTTAGGAGGGGCTTCTGATAAACAGCAAACTGATACTGCAGACAAAAGACGCGCTATATTCCGTTTTACCCATCACCATAATCGTTTTGTTTCTCGCGTTTACCGTGGTCCCTATGCCCTTTCATATCCGGAGCGGTTTTCTGATTGGCTCTGCGCTCCTGATCATAGGGATGGGTCTGTTTTCTTTGGGCGCGGAAACAGCCATGGGACCTTTGGGTGAGCATGTGGGCGCTCAGCTTACTAAATCGCGGAAAATCATCCTGACCAGCATCATATGTTTGCTGATGGGCACGATGGTAACCATCGCCGAGCCCGCCCTGCAGGTGCTTGCCGGTCAGGTGCCCTCCGTACCGAAGCTCTCGGCATCGGATTTACCTCTGTCTGCGGGGGCAGGAGCTCCCACGACGACAGCTTCGGCCTGCTCGGGCTCTGTACGGCGGGTCCGGTCATAACCGTAATGATCATGGGAGTATTCTTCGATGCCTCCGAGACGAGCGGGTCCGCCGTCATGGAAATAAAAACCGCCGAAAGCCTTGCCGAGGTCTCGGTCTCTTTAAAGAGGAATTTCCGGTTTATTTTCGGGAAGTCATGATTTCACTGCTCCCGATCGTTGTGTTTTTCATTGCGTTTCAATTGATTTGGCTAAAACTTCCGAAAAGCCAGATTATAAAAATTACCGTGGGCATCATCTACGCCACTGTCGGCCTTATACTGTTCCTGACAGGAGTAAATGCAGGCTTCCTTCCCATGGGGCTTTTATCGGAGAATACCTCGGGACTTTGGATCACAATTGGATTCTGATCCCCGTCAACATGCTCGCAGGCTTTTTCATCGTGGCGGCGGAACCGACGGTCCACGTTTTGAATAAGCAGTTTCTTTTGCCCTTTACCATCGGCGCCTGTAAGGCCGTGGGAGGCAACATCTTGAAGGATGCCTTCGGAACGATCGCGATGGCAGCCATGGCTCCGCTGGTAACAATTCAGATTATGGGTTTGATTTACAAAATAAAGGTCAAAAATACCGAGGCAGAGGAAGAAAGTATTATGGCCGGATTTATGGAGGTTGAAAAGGCGGACGATTATTTGGAATTCAAAGATTAGAATGGACAAAATAAGAAGGAGGGCTTTTATTGAATAGAAAACTGCTGCTAAAAACAAAGGAATCTCTTAGTTCGGTACTTCCGATTACTCTGATCATGTTGATTCTCAACTTTACGATGGCTCCGATGCCCTTCGGCGTGCGCGGCTTGTTTCTCGTCGGCGCCGCATTCCTGATTATTGGAATGGGACTGTTCACACTAGGAGCCGATACGGCCATGATGCCCATGGGAGAGCAAATCGGAGCAGAGCTTACCAAATCCCGGAGATTAGGCCTCCTGATCGTGGTATGCCTTATCATGGGCACGATGATCACCATAGCGGAACCTGATCTGCAGGTTCTGGCCGCACAGGTGCCTTCCGTACCGGATATAGTGCTCATCCTTTGTGTGGCGGTAGGCGTCGGCATTTTTCTTGTGGTTGCGCTCTTGCGAATCCTGTTTCAATGGAGCCTGTCTATCCTTCTCATCATCCTATATATCGGTGTGTTTATTATCGGCGCCTTTACTTCCGAAAGCTATCTGGCGGTTGCCTTTGATTCCGGAGGCGTTACGACCGGCCCCATCACAGTGCCTTTTATCCTGGCGCTGGGAATCGGTCTTTCTTCCGTCCGCGGCGGCAAAAGCTCCCATGACGACAGCTTCGGACTGGTAGCCCTCTGCTCTGTCGGTCCGATTTTGGCGGTCATGATCATGGGTATGATTTACCAACCCGGATCCGGAGAGAGAAGCATCAGCGCCATTGAGGATATCAGCAGTGTGAAGGAGATTTTTGACCTCTTCGGTCAGGATCTTCCGAAATATGCGGAAGAAGTCGCGCTGGCCCTCCTGCCGATCATTTTATTTTTCATCATATTCCAGATTGTCGCGCTGAAACTGCCGAAAAGTCAGATCATAAAAATAACAGTGGGCGTCCTTTACACTTATATCGGCCTGGTCCTGTTCCTTACGGGAGTCAATGTGGGCTTCCTTCCCGCCGGTCTGTTTATCGGAGGTTATATCGGCGGACTTTCCTACAACTGGATCCTGATCCCTCTGGGCATGATCATGGGCTTTTCCATTGTGGCCGCCGAACCTGCGGTCCATGTCCTGAAGGAAGAGGTTGAGGAGATTACAGGCGGATCCATTCCGAAGGACGCCCTGCTTTGGAGCCTGTCCATCGGCGTGGCCATCTCCATCGGGCTGGCTATGATCCGGGTTCTTACGGGAATCAGCATCTGGTATCTCCTGATCCCCGGCTATGCATTAGCGCTGGGTTTGACCTTTTTCGTACCAAAAATCTTTACCGCCATTGCGTTTGACTCGGGAGGCGTAGCTTCCGGGCCAATGACGGCAACCTTCCTTCTGCCCTTCGCCATGGGTGCCTGCGATGCGGTGGGCGGAAACATGCTTACTGACGCCTTCGGCGTCGTCTCCATGGTCGCTATGACCCCGCTTATCACCATCCAGGTTTTGGGCTTGCTCTATAAGCTGAAGCTGAAAGTAACCAATGAGGAAGAAGCAGAGGCCATGGAAGAGATCGCCGAGGTGCTCGAAGAGAAAGAAGGTCTCGAATGGTATGGTCAGACCTGTGATGCGGCGGCTTACTACGGATGGGACGGCGATAAGGAATTCGGCGATACGGAATTTATAGAAAATATCGAATGGGCTAGTGACCTTCACGAAGAAAAGGTTTATAATGAGATAATCGAAGACAATGATTATATAGATTTCGAAGAATTGGAAAAATTAGTCATTCCGGAGGATTTCGACGACCCCCGCAGAGAAGAATGACTAGGAAGGATTAGGAAGGAGACCATCATCGATTATGGAGGAGTGCAAACAAAACGGAATAAAAAGGATAAAACTCCTGATCGCAATCGTGGAAAGGGGCCTTGGGGAAGAGGTTGCCGAGGTTCTTCGAGAGGACGGGGTGACCTTTAACCTGATATCTCCCGCATATTGCGCGGCAGGCTCCCGGCTCATGGATTATCTCGGCCTGACGTCCCTGGAAAGGGATTTGGTTCTGAGCGTTGTTTCGGAGCATATTTCCCATGATGTGCTCCACAAAATATTATATAAATTTGATTTGGACGAACCCAGCAAAGGAGTCGCGTTTACCATACCGATTGCCGGTGTGAGCGGACCCCTGGCGCTCCGTTATATGACGGGAATGCAGGAATAGAAAGGGGCGGTTGGATATGCAGCATCAATATGACCTCGTACTAACCATCGTCAACCGCGGATTTGCCGATCAGGTGGTGGAGGCTGCCAGAAAGGCCGGCGCCCATGGAGGAACGGTATTCTATGCCCGCGGTACCGGCATTCACGAAATCGAAAAGTTCTTTTCCATTTCGATACAGCCCGAAAAGGAGATCGTCATCAACGTAATCAAACACGAATACCTCGACGCGATTATGGATTCCATCGTTGCCGCGGCCGGCCTCGACTCGGAAGGCAAAGGGCTTACCTTCTCCATGCCCATCGACGATATCGTAGGCTTTTTTGAACCGGAGACCAGTGAGTGATTCTCCTTCGCAGGAGGAATTGCCAGATCAGTCATCCGACAAAAGTGTAAGGAGTGAGCATCTTTGGATATTGCAAGAGAATTTGACCTGATTATGACCATAGTAAACCGGGGCTACGCCGATCAGGTGGTCGACGCGGCCAGGTCCGCGGGAGCCCATGGCGGCACCGTATTCTATGCCCGCGGCACCGGTGTGCAGGAAGTGGAAAAGTTTTTTGCCATCTCCATTCAACCGGAAAAAGAAGTGGTGATCAATCTCGTGAAGCACGATCAGACCCAGGGAATCATGCACTCCATCGTGGCTGCCGCAGGTCTGAAGACCGAGGCAAAGGGATTGTCCTTCGCTCTGCCGGTTACAAACGTCAAAGGGATCGTCCATTCCCTGGAAGAGATGGAAGGCGTCCAAAAGGAAAAATAGCGAAATTTTCTGCGGAGGGTTGCGGGCTTAGCCCAAAACCTCTCCGATGGAATCGTGAATCACGAGATTGGCGCGGTTGTCGTATAAAGTTTCGGATTTATTGATCAGAACCAGATTATCGCCGTTGAAATAATTGATCAGGCCGGCGGCCGGATAAACGACCAGAGACGTGCCGCCTACGATCAGCAGGTCCGCGTTCGCGATGGCTTCGATGGCGCCCCCCATGACCTCCTGATCCAGCGGTTCTCCATAGAGAACCACGTCCGGCTTTATGATACCTCCGCACCGGATGCATTTAGGTACGCAGCTGTCCGGATTATCGCCATTCTTGCAGTTTTCCGGGTTCAGAATATAATCAATGTCATAAGACGCATGGCAGCGCATGCAGTGGTTTCGAAGGACCGAACCGTGCAGTTCGAATACTTTCTTGCTTCCCGCCATCTGATGCAGACCGTCGATGTTCTGTGTGACGACAGCCTTCAGTTTCCCCTGTTCCTCAAGTTTTGCCAGGGCATAGTGCGCCTTGTTCGGCCGGACATCGGGATAAAGCATGTTATTCTTATAATAATCGTAAAATATCTCCGTATGGTTCATAAAAAAAGAGCGGCTCAGAATTTCTTCCGGCGAATGTCCGTATTTTGTCTTCGCGCTATACAGCCCGTCTTCCGACCGGAAGTCCGGAATGCCGCTTTCCGTTGAAACGCCTGCGCCTCCGAAGAAAACCACCCTTTTGCTCTTCTGGATCAAGTCCTTAAGTCTGCTGTCCATTTGCCCGTCCTCCGTTTCCCCAAATTCAAATCGATTTACAATGCTTTATATTATTCTATATTACCACCTTTGAAGAGTTTTTCAAGCGAAGGCGTCTGTCTCAGCGCATCTCGGTCAGATTTTTCCAATACCGTACGGGCATGAACCGCCTTTGGCAGGCCGGGTTGGTCCGTTCCTTGATGGCGATGGTTTCAAAGTATTCCTTCCACAAGCCGCGGAATTCCTTTTCCCCTGAGCCGGCCGCAGGAAGGGCCTCCTCTTTGAAATCGGAGATATACCAGCTTCCGCCCATCGCGAACACCGCCTTGTTTCGTCTCTTATCGTGGATGATGAAGGGCTCGTTTTTCAGCCGGTCTGCAAAATGATCCGCTATGAATTCCAGGATATCATGGTCCGGCTCAAGACGGCAGTACAGAATCTCCCGCTTGCTTTCGACGAAGCCGTTTGTGCCTTCCCCTCCGAACTTGAGGGCGGAAAACCTAGCCAGACCCAGAATTCTATGGGCTTCAAAGGAAACCTTCCGCTCCAATTGCTGAACTTCAAATACCACGGGATTGCTGTGAAGCAGGCGGATTCCCGGGCCTTCCTTAAAACCCAGAACGATGTACCGCAAAAGCTTGTTTTCCTTTTCTTCGTCAGAAGACCGGAATACCCGATATACCCTGCGAAGGTCGTCCCCGGAGATCTTCCTCTCAATCGCCTCATAAACCACCGAGGCCTTTTCTTCATCCGTTTCCATAACCCGGAAGCGGGCAAGGACGCTTGTCTGGTAACGCTCCTTATAGTAGATCCCCGAAGCCTTTTCTTCATAATAATGGGCATGAATGCAGGTCAGGAATCCCTCAAAGGTTCCGTCGTACAGATAATCAACCATAAATCGCCGTTCTCCCTTTCGCCGAATCCTCCGGCGCATCTTGGCGGCCGAACGCTGCGGCATCCCGCCAGCCGGCCGCAACGTCTTTCTGGCCGTCCGTCTCCGGAGCGCTCTCCAGGCGGTCTGCAGCGGCGCCTTTTTGTACGGCCGTTTCCGGCGCACTCTTCAGGCCGCCCGCCATAGCCCCCCACTGCGGAACGATTGGATTGAACATGGATAGCTGAACATTCTCCTCCGGCGGCAGCAGCCGCTCCCTGATCCGGTCGGCGGCCAGCACTTCGCTTCGAATGTATTCCGGGGCGATATCCGTCCCGCCGTAGTATCTCCCGCAGCAGGTGATAAAATACCTCGCGCGTTTCACCACCACGCCGAGCTTCCTAAGATCATCGAAGCGCACGGCGGCCACCCTGCGCTGCCGCACGATCCTCAGCGCGGAAGTCGCTCCGATCCCCGGGATGCGCAGCAGTTCTTCCAGGGAAACCTTGTTGATTTCCATGGGAAATTTATCAATATTTCTCAAAGCCCAGGAGATTTTCGGATCCAGCTCCAGGTCCAGAAACGGCGTCTTCTCATCCAGGATCTCATCGGCTGTGAAGCCGTAAAACCGCAGCAGCCAATCCGCCTGATACAGCCGGTGCTCCCTGGCCAGGGACGGCGCGGTGAACGGGCCCGGCAGCAGCGGCGAGTCGGATACCGGGATATAGGCGGAATAATAGACCCTCTTCAGTTTGAAGGTGCGGTAAAGGCTCTCCGTAGCTTTCACGATCTGGCGGTCGCTTTCGGGAGTTGCGCCGATGATCATCTGCGTCGTCTGCCCTGCGGGGACGAACCGCTCCTTTCCTTTTTTCCTCGGGGCGGGAGGATTTCCTTCCCGAAAAATCGGGGGATTTCCCGCCAGATCCGCCAGGCTGCCGTCGCCTGCGGAAATATTCTCCCCTTCCGATTCCAGGTAGCTCAAATCACCGGCGCCGTAAGCACCGCTGTATTTAAACATGGTTCCCGGGCCTTTCAGCTGCCTGCGTTCCGCAAGCGTCTGCGCGATCTGGTTCATCGGCGTAAAAATGTTTTTCGGCTTTTTCTGGGGAGCAAGCAGTTTCAGGCTTTTTTCGGTGGGCAGTTCTATATTGACGCTGACACGGTCTGCCACAAGTCCAATTTGATGCAGGATTTCAGGGGATACCCCGGGTATGATTTTGGCATGAATATACCCTTCGAAGCCGTACTCTTCCCGAAGCATTCTGAGGCAGCTTAAGATGCGCTCGGCGGTATAGTCCGGCGAGACCTCCACCGCGGAGCTCAGAAAAAGACCTTCGATATAATTTCTGCGATAAAACTCGATGGTAAGGCGCGCCAGTTCCTTGGGTTCAAAGCTTGCCCTGGGCACGTCCGCGGAACGGCGGTTTACGCAATATTCGCAGTCATAAACGCATTTATTGGTAAAAAGGATCTTGAGCAGCGAGATGCACCGGCCGTCTGCGGACCAGGAATGGCAGATCCCCGCGGCGTAAGAGCTCCCGATCTTTCCCGTGTTTTTCCGGCCGACGCCGCTGGAAGAACAGGAGACGTCGTATTTTGCTCCTTCAGCCAAAATCTTGAGCTTTTCAAAAGTACTTTGCATCAAAATCCTCCTCCCCACATGCTCAGAACCTGTGTTCTTATTATGCCCTATTTTAAACAGATGTTCAAGCAAAATCTTGCGCCGCTCGATTTTATGCCGCGCTTTGTGATATACTAATGCCGGGTCCGTCACACGGCCCGGAGAGTATGGCGTATCCGGCGATATTTGCAAAGGAGGAATCTATATGGAGATTCGCAAAACCGCGCTGGTTCTCGGCGGCGGCGGGTCAAGGGGCGCTTATGAAATCGGCGTCTGGCAGGCGCTGCGGGAGCTTGGAATCCGCATCGACCTTGTGACGGGGAGTTCGGTAGGCGCCATCAACGGTGCGCTGATCGTACAGGATGTTTTCGACCTTGCCGTCGCTCTCTGGAAGGAAATCGACACGCCCATGATTTTTGACATCGATATCAAGGATATCCTTGCAAATACGGGTATCGGCACAAGCAAGCTGAAGGAACTGCTTCTGCGCCATATCGACGAAACCGCGGTGAGGAAATCCGAGGTCGGATACGGCCTGGTCACGGCCGAGCTGCCTTCCATGACGCCGAAATTCTTAATGAAAGAGGAGATCCCCGAGGGAATGCTGGTGGACTATATTATGGCAAGCTCCACGGTCTTCCCCGTCATGAAAAGCTATGAAATCAACAAATTAAAATACGTCGACGGCGGTTTCACGGACAACCTGCCCGTCGGCCTTGCGCTGGATCACGGAGCGACCCATGTCATCGCGGTCAATCTGGAATCTGTCGGCGTTATCCGAAAAGAAAGGCTGAAGGATGCAAACTATATCCGGATCATCCAGTGTCCGTGGGATTTGGGGAACATTCTGATCTTTGACAAGAACAATTCCAAAAAGATTATGAGGCTCGGGTATCTGGACACCTTAAAAACCTTCCGTGTTTTTGACGGCAATTATTTCTGTTTTGTCAAGGATGAGCTGGACCTCCGAAGGATTCACGGGGCCGAAGCGGCAGGCCTGATCTTTGAACTGGACCCGGAGATCATTTATAAGAAGCACGTCTTCAATCTTCGTCTGAAGGATGCGGTGGAATCCCATTTAAGCGCGATGGAAAAAGAGCCGGGTTCGGAGGAAAACAATCTTCCGGCAAAAATCATAGAAAGAATCCAGAAGGCCAAGAGCACCCTGAGCCAGAAAACATTAACCCTGACAATCGCCCGAAGCTTTAAAGAGCCCGAGCTTACAAAAAACATCTTCCTTTCCAGGCCGGCCATGAGGCTGCTTCGGAACGAGATCCTCGCCGCGAATTACCTGGTGAAGGAAGGATTGATCTAAAAATCATATCAATTCATTTTTGACGTCTGCTCATTATGTTTGTTGATTAAAAACTCGCAAAGGTTCCGGGCGGAATGCCTTTTCGCATAGATTTCGATGGTGGAGCGCAGCAGGTCCAGGCGCTCGGGATGGTGGAAAAGCGTAAAGACCGCCTCATCCAGCGGGAAGGATTTCGTGGCGTAAAGAGCAAGGCCGTTGTTCAAAAAGAACTCGGCGTTCCTCATTTCATGCCCCGGAATCGGATTGATCATGATCATCGGCAGTCCCTTGGCCATTGCTTCCGAAGAAGTGATGCCTCCGGGCTTCGTGATGATGCAATCCGCAGCATCCATCATCAAATCCACATTGTCAACGTACCCGTAAATGTCAAACCGCTTCTTCGTCTTAATCCCTTCGATTTTCTTAAGCATCCTTTTATTGTTGCCGCAGACCACGATGACCTGAAAATCGAAATTAAGCGAATCCAGCATCCATATGGATTCGTCGATTTTCCCGTATCCCATGCTTCCGCTCATCAGCAGGATGGTGCGCATATCCGGGTCAAGCCCGAGCCGCTCTCTGGCTTCACGCTTGCCGATCCGTTCTGAAAACTGCGGCTTGATGGGGATTCCGATGGGGAGCATTTTCTTCGCATCCAGCCCCTTCTTCTTCATCTGGAATTCAAGCAGCTCCGTGGGAGTCACGAAATAATCCAGCAGGTTTGCCTCCTCCCACAGCGGATGAAGGGTGAAGTCCGTAACGATCCCGACGGTGACGACTTTATCGTCCACCCAGTTCCTTTCCTTCATGATGTGAACCAGGATGGCCGACAGCACGTGGGTGCAGATGATGACGTCAGGTTTGGTTTTCTCGATATATGTTGTCAGGTCCTTTGCCCATACCGTGTTGGTGATCTTAGGTACCGAGTATTTTTTCAGCGGCTTTTTCTTCTTCACAACCAGGTCATAGAGCTTCGAGGAAATCTTCTTTGCGTAAGAAGCCGACAGCAGATAGCCCTTTGAAACGAGATGGGAGAGGATCGGCTCGATGTATTCGTAAGCATCCAGTATTTCACAGTCTGCGCCCAGCTGCACAAACGCGTTCTGCAGCGCCTGGCCCGTTGCATGATGGCCTTGCCCTGTTGAAATACTCAGAATGAGAACTTTCATGATTATCTCCCCTTTGCGATCTCAATCTCTATGTATAATCCCGGCAAATGAACAAATCCTGTTTTGCCTGCAACTAAGATATCACATATTATATCGCAATGGAATATATTTCTATGTCAAATTTAGTAATTTACAAAATGGAATTTGTCCAGTTTATCATTTATTCGATTTACCATGCGGGGTTTCCGCCGCAGGCTGATAGGCAAACAGCGGCCTTGCGGACGTTTTATAAAGCGCCGCCGCAACGAGGGACGCAATCATTAGCCCGACGCAAAACTGCGCGATATTCCACGGGATTCCCATGGCCGAGACGATAAAGTTTCCGTAAATCACGCCCCCGGCGACAAAATAGCCGGCCGCCATAAAAATCCCCGCCAGAATCATGCCGATAAGCTGGTACACCGGGACTCCGAAAATGCTTTTCCCCGGTTTCCGCATGGCTTTCATGATAAAAAGGCCCATAACGGCGCCCATGGCGCCTTTTATGACCAGCGTCCACGGCGCCCAGACCGCGTATCCTACAAGCAGATCGGCCAGGGCGGAGCCGACGCCCGCGGCGACCGCGCCGCGCTTCCAGCCTAAAATCAATACAGACAAAAAGATCATCGCATCCCCGAAATGAATATATCCGTTGGCAAACGGGATCGGTATGACGATCAGCATGGTCGCCACCACGATCATCGCCATCATCAATCCTGTCAGTATGAGCTGCATTGCCGCGTTATCCTTTGTCATCCCTTGACGGGTTATCTTTGTTTTGTCCTTTTCTGTCGTCATTTCAAATCCACTCCTGTGTTTATTTGTCGTTTGATGCGAATACGGAATGTTCGTTTCGACGAAACGTAAAATAATGTTTTCTTCGCTGGAGAAGCGGTGGACATTTTGCTCCTTGTTATATATAATATTACCAGGTTGTAGTTAAATAAATATGCAATTTTAATTATTTTTAAATATACAGTTTGAAAAATTATCAGTTATTTTATATTAATTACAGGTTTTGCTATTATTCTCCGCAATTTTTTAAGTATACAGTTTTGGCGTAGGCGTTTCGCCGTGCCGTCACGCTGCGGCATTCCAGAAAGGAGGAGCATTTTGAAAGCCATCATACCCGATTTTCAACCCAACTCCGAGATTCCCCTCTACCTGCAGCTTTATCAATACATTAAAAACGCAATCCTCGAAGGGAGTATCCTGCCGGCGGAAAGGCTGCCTTCCCTGCGAAGCCTTTCCAAAAGTCTCGGCGTAAGCCTGACCACCGTTGAGCTTGCATATAACCAGCTGCTGGTGGAAGGCTACATTTACAGCAAGCCCCAGTCGGGATATTATGTGAACCAGATTCCGGCGGGTATCGTCGGCGTCCGGCCGGATCGGGAACGGGGAGTCCGGTCAAACGATGCCGCCATTGATGCACCGGAGCAGCGTCCCGCCGGAGCCCTTTGCAGCTGTGAGGACATCGGCTATTACGATCCCTCCTGTTTTGACTTTGTCAAATGGAAAAAATGCCTCAATCAGGTGTTGACGGAATACCCCCACCTGCTGTTGCGGGAAGGCGACTCCCAGGGCGAGGAAGCGCTGCGCAGGGAAATTTCCAGGTATCTCTACCAGTCCAGAGGAGTGACCTGCTCTCCGGATCAGATCGTCATCGGCGCCGGGACCCAGCAGATCATGGGACAGCTTTGCACCATCCTGATCCGGATGGGCATAAAGCATGTCGCGGTGGAGGACCCGGGTTATCTGCCGGTAAGGAATATTTTCCGCGACCGGGATTTTGCCATTACGCCGGTGCCCGTAGGAAAAGAAGGGATTTTCATATCCAAACTGCCCGCCAATATCCGCTCCGTCGTCTATGTAAGTCCGTCCAACCAGTTTCCCACCGGCTATGTGATGCCCATCGGAAAGCGGTATGAACTGCTGGATTGGGCGGTGCGAAACGACAGCTTTATTATTGAGGATGATTACGACAGCGAACTGCGGTATTTCGGCAAGCCGATCCCTTCCCTGCAGGGACTTGACCGCAATCAGAAGGTCGTTTATCTGGGTTCGTTCTCCACCACGCTGTTTCCGTCCATCAAGATCAGCTATATGGTGCTGCCGCCGGGCATGGCGGAGATTTTCGACACGCTCCGGGGAGACTACACCCAGACCTGCTCCAAGACGGAACAGCTTACCCTGGCGATCTACATGTCCAAAGGCCTGTACCAGACCAATATAAAAAAGCTGAGAACTCTGTATTCACAGAAGCTCCAGCTTGCCTTGTCCGTTTTGAACAAATGGGGCGCCGGTTTTGTCCGGCCGGTCAACAGTTCTTCGGGGGTCAATATGCTGATCAGCGTGAAAAGCAATAAGTCTGCGGAACAGCTGTGCCGGGAAGCCCGGGAACTCGGCATCAGCACCCTGCCCGTCGCCGCCTTCACCGGAGCACCCGAAGAAGCCGCCGCAACCCTTATCTTTTATTACAATCAGATTCCCCTGAATGAAATGGAAAATGCGCTGCGCGGACTTTTGGAGAAATGGAGAAAGAACCCGGAAACCGCCGTTTAATCCGCCTCGGCCATCAGCTGGTCCAGCACGTTCAGGATCTTTTGCTGGCTTTTGATGATTTCGATGTGCAGATTGCTGTACCGGCCCGTAATCGTCATCTGATAAAGCAGATGGATATTCGCGCCGAACTGCTTCGTCAACGATTCCAAAATATTGCCTCCGGACTTTGTATAGGAGCAGCCGTCGTCTTCCGTCAGCACGCCCATTTCGATCAGGTCCTGGATCAGCATTTCCTCTTCTTCGCAAGTCAAATCCGTCAGCTTATACTTCCTGTTGATCTTCCGGATCTGGTCCCTTGTCAATAGGCTCGTCGCAAACCCGGCTCTCGCCTCGTCGAAACGTTTGGGATATAACGAAGCAAGCTCCCTTTCTGCATTGCTACCTCTTTCCATATAATCGTCGCTGCCGTAGTTCAGTTCATAGGCCGGCATGTTCATGACAGCTCCTTCCCTTACTTGTCTGCGTGGTTTTTAATTGTCATTTTGTCTGCTGCCGTGTTGCCGGCTCTTACGGTCTGCGAGGCGAGCTTCCCGGGCTTGCAGGGCAATTTCCTTCGGCCTGCGCCACAGGGTCCTTCGCATGCAAAAACCGATGATTCAACACGGCTGCTCCGGTTTGGTTCATCGATTCATTACGTGTATAGATTATATATCGTATGATCAAACCGAAATATCTTATGTTGAAATCACCGGGAATTATTGCATTTATTTATATAATTTATCGAAATTCGTCCAAAAAGATCACAGGCGGACGAATTCATGCCTTTCTTTGCTTTTAATACGACTTGCCGAAGCCGCAGTTCGGATAGGTGCAGTTTTCACAGCTCTGGCAGAGCCCGCCGTGGGCAAGCTTCTTGATGTCGGTTCTCGTAAGGATCTCGCCTGCAAGAATCCTCGGCACGACCAGATCAAATATGCTGACCCTGCTGTACATCACGCAGCCGGGGAGCCCCACCACGGGAATGTGTCCGATATATGCAAGCATAAACATGGCTCCGGGCAAAACGGGAGCACCATAGGTAATGATATGGCCGCCGGCCTTCCGGATCCCCGTCGGCGTCTTGTCGTCGGGATCCACGGACATTCCTCCCGTAACGCCGATCATGTCGACGCCTTCATCGATCAGCTGCTTGATGCAGCCGGCTATCATATCTTCATCATCATCGGAAAAAAGCTGCTTTACCACTTCGCTTCCAAGGTTTCCGAACTTCTCCCTAAGCACCGGGCCGAAGGCATCCTTGATCCTTCCGGAATAAACCTCGCTTCCCGTGGTCACAAGGCCGACTTTCAGCTTCCTTAAAGGCAGCACTTCAATAAGAGTGCCGTTTCGGCATACCTGCTCCGCTCCGGTTACGATGCTTTCATTGACAAACAGCGGTATCACGCGGGTTCCGGCCACCTTCTGGTCTTTTTTAACCATCTGGTTTTCATGGATGGTGGCAAACATGATCTCATCCTGGTCGATGAGCTGACTGAGCATCGCGGTATTCACCTTCAGCAGGCCGTCGTATTCCGCAACCAGTTCGATTTTTCCTTCTCCCGGAGCCACGAGCCGGATTCCCTTCCCTGCGGCGGCCGTCGCAATGCGCATGGCGGCGTCGTCCTCATGAATATCCGTGTCCTCCTTGTCCACCACAAACAGATGCTTTCTTCCCATGCTGAGGAGCACCTCGATATCCTCCGGCGCGATTACGTGTCCCTTTTTAAATCTTCTTCCTTTGAACTCTCCGGGGATGATCTGGGTCAGATCATGCGCCAGAACCATTCCCACCGCATCGTAGACTAAAACCTTTTTCATGATAACCACGCAGGGTCCCTCGCTTAAAAGCGGGAGGAATGCGCGTCCTCCTTTCTGACAATACGAACCTGGCAATTGCCTCTTCTCTTCTATTCTATCCTATCTGTTCTGCCGATTCCATCTTATCTATTCTGCCAATTCTGCCTTATAATTCCGTCTGTTCCATCTTACCAATTCCGCCTTTAGCCAGGCACTTCCATCTCTTTCATGCCTGTCTCATCAATGAGAACGATGCCTCCGAAAGGTACGCGGTTTTTGATCTGTTCCGCCAGGTCCTTCCGCAGCAGGTTGCTGACGATCACATTGATCACTCCCGAATGGGACACGATGACCAGTTCTTTCGGCCTTCCGGCCTGTCCTTCCGAAGTCTCCGCGGCCCGCTCCCGCTCCAGTATGCTTCGGAAGCTTTTCATTACGCGGTACTGGAGATCATAGAAATTTTCTCCGTCGTTTCCGATTTTCCAGGTCAGAAGGTTGCTTCCGCGCCGCATATACTCCTCCGGGTACAGCTCCCGGATCTCGCTGATATAACGGCCGTCCCATTCGCCAAGGGACATTTCCCTGAGTCCGGGTTCCGGGATCACCTCTATCTCTCTGGTTTCCGGAGCCGCCTCCATCTCCCGGTTTTGACGTTCCTGATTCCGTTCCCGATTTCGGGTCGCATTTTCTCCCCATTTGCCCCGGGCCAGGACGTTCCTGATGATGGCCGCGGTTTCCGCCGCCCTGGACAGATCGCTGGTATAGATCCGGTTTACGCAGACGCCGTGCCGCAACAGCTTCGCCGCGGCATTTTCCGCCTGCTGCCTTCCGGTATCGGACAGGGGCACGTCGTACTGACCCAGGAAAATTTTCTCCCTGTGCTGCCGGATCTCGCCATGGCGGACCAGAAACAGCCTTATTCCTTTCATCTCCTCTTCAAAGGATACGTCTTCGCGGATCCCGTTTTTACTTGCCCGGTAATACGCCAGGATCTCTTCATAACCCTCGGGCGTATCCATATCCAAAACCACGGCCTCCGTACCGGTTTCCAGCCGGATCAGCCTGTCCTCATGGCGGTTTGTGATGGCCTTGAGCCCGCCATCTCCTTCATAAGCCAGGATTTCCCCGACAAATTCGGCCGGTATGAACAGGGGATGGCCTTTTTTTCCGCGGTAGCAAGGCACGATGAATTTCCCCGGCTCCTCTTCATGTCTTCTCAATATTTGAGCCGGAACACCCGGAGGAACCAGCGGGCAGTCCACGGGCCAGAGCAAAAACCCGGACGCCGGGACGCCGTCGGATACCGCCGCCCTGAGGCCCGCCTTGACGGATGAAAACATCCCCTGGTCATAGTCGGGATTATACGCTTCCCGAATGCCTTCCGAAGCAAGCAAAGGGCTCAATCGTTCCCGCTGAAAGCCTGTAACTCCGACGATTCTGGAGATCCCGGAGCTTTTCATCGAGACCGAAACATGTTGAATTGCAGTCATATCGCCTATTGGCAATAGTGGTTTAAAGGCGCCCATGCGGGAGGAATACCCCGCCGCAAGGATCAGCCCCACACACCCCTTTCCGAAATCCATATCACCGTTCTCCACGACCGGCCCTGACCTTGATCATTTCCGCCGCAATGCTGATGGCTATTTCTTCGGGGGTTTCCGCGGCGATGTCGACGCCGATGGG
>Ga0134094_1000968_pt1 | contig 31065 bp, 26 predicted proteins | sample 5_1taG_FD_94458 | JGI IMG/M metagenome (GOLD analysis project Ga0134094, IMG submission 94458) | Switchgrass degrading microbial communities from high solid loading bioreactors in New Hampshire, USA - 5_19_20_110_A1 metaG | ecosystem: Engineered > Bioreactor > Semi-continuous > Anaerobic >... | reverse complement strand
TCGCGATGTTATCTGGGTCGGCTAATAATTTTTCAAAATCATACTTGCTTGTATTATTGAATCCTTGCTTTGATATCCTATTTAAAACAGGGTCCATGTTTTGGAGTCCTGATTTCTTTAAGGCTTCATACTTTTCCAATACTTCCTGTTTAGTTGCTGCAAGGACACAGTCAAACCGCCTTAGTACAGCCATAGGTAATATTACATCCCCATACTGCTCCTTTTTATAAGGTCCTCTTAAAAGTTCTGCTATGCTCATATAAAATTAACTTTATCTTGAAAGTTAATCAACTTAATCACTCCTATGTCATTAAATTCGATCAGACATTATTTTTCATTAATTTTCTGGCCCTTGTCCATATAAAAAGTACAATAAATCTAAATATCATTTTATGACAACATCTAATATTAATCAATAACATTAATTTTTATACTAATCAATACGTTCCGCATTATAAAAAGATAGCCGACTAAGAATAACATTTATCCCAGTCGGCATCAATAAATTTAAAGTATTTAATCAATGTCAAAAGCATGGACGAATTTTTTATGTATATTATTCTGATCATATAAAACCAATGGTAAATCTGCCTTCGGCATCCACACCCTACCTATTTCTATTGCTGCAGAAACAGGACATGCCGGAAATACATGTATTTTATTATTTTGTCCATGTACAGACTTAATTTTATTATATACTTCACGCATTTTTATTCTAAAAGAACTTAATTGTTCACGCGTTTTTATTATATCATTATTAGGATTGGATACTGATATCGTCCATATGGATGTTTCATCCCCTAACACGCTTGTTATCCTATCGTTACTTATTACTCCACTTAATGATAAATTTAGAGCAACTTTATCAAAAATTTCCTTTGGCTCTTCTAAAATAAAATCTATTGGTTCATTATTTTCTAGCCACTTCCAAGTATTAGGCTCTCTATGCTTCTGATATATTTCAATAAAATTAATATCAGATAGTAGTCTACCTAGTTCTATTAATAATGGTTGAGGAGCTAACGCAAATACTGATATATGTTTTATTTCACCACACACTACTAATTTTTTTATATTTGATTCGAATTTTCTATTAAGTTGTTCTCTTTCATATTCCCAAAACTTATCTTCATAATCTTTGTATGCATTATTTATACAGCTAAGCTCTATAGGAATATTATTTTTTGGGTAATACTCTGGGAGTACGGCACAAATAGTATGTTCGAAATTAATTCTTGGGATATTATTTCCGATATCGGCAGTATAAACTACGATGTGAGTCACACCTTTATTTTTTAGTGATGTTAAATATTCAATGGTTTCTTCATGAGTTTTTTTCATATTTTGTAGAACTTCAACAGTATATATATCTGGATACTCATCAACCATCTTATGATGATCTTTACATAAAAGCATAAGATTGCTTAAATCTATGCTTTTTTCATCCGATAGCAAATCATCACCTCGTGGACCATTTGGTGAACTTGCAATAATATGAGCAACATCTGCTAAATTACATCTTGTTTTCGTCAGAACATCATGTAAAAGTGGCTTATTACATCCATCAAATTCGCATCTTCCACCAGCTAAAATCCACAAAGGTAAAAGAACTGTTTGTGGAATATATTTTCGCTTATGTTTTGGCATGTAATACCTCCAATTTGATTCTAATTGTAATATCTTAAAATATTATGTAAATCACGCCTAAATTCATCTGCCACACTCAATTGTATTAATTTCAGCATCTTATTGCCATGGCAATTTCTTAATCTTTTCCCACTATTACAAGGACATAGATGATGTCCTCGATAATTATTACTAGAGAGTAACTGAAGAAATTTAACAATACAATTAATATCAGTAACTCCAAACAATTCTTTGTAATAATCAATAATTCCCTCACAACCATGAGGTCGTTCCCCATATGGAAGTTGTCCAAACTTTTCCTTATAACTAAAACTAAATAAATACTCTATTACAAACTTTTCAATATAAAAAAGTAATGTTGGATTCTCCATAAACATTATCTTCATTTTGGTTGGAACTTCTAAGCAAAGATAATCATTATTTAACTTATGAAAGTTGTAAGGTATTCTTCCTCCTATCTCTTTTGTAAGAGGCATATCCTTTGGATAATTTGAAGGGATCTCTATTCTAATAATATAGTTATCAGCAATATTCACTCCATTGTATGATGCCTTAAAATTTAATTCACCTTCAATTATCCCTTTGTCGTCTATCCAGTATAGTATTAAACTTCGATACTTTTTTATTAGCTCTTTAAATTGATTTTCTACAAGTACCTTTATAGTCATTCTTGCCTCCAAGGTTTGTTGGGATTATATATATTTACTGTAAAATCCTGTCTTCTCTCAATATTATTATTTTTTGAAATTAATAGCTTATAATTCGCATTTGCTTTTTCAACAACATTTTTACCTAAAACATTACTTAGTGAATTAATATCAAAATCTGTCTTTTCTAAATTTCTAACTAAATCTTTATATACCCAATCAATCCATTGAAAGAAGGCCTTTGCTTTTCTATTATTATTTTCGTGCCATCTATCAGCAAAATTCTCTGTAGGATTTACTGGATTTGGTATATACCATTTTCCTGTATTTACCTCTCTCTTAATTATTGAATATTGCTGTTGTGATATATTAGTATGTCCATCATTTAATAAATCTGCATATTTTATTAAATTCAAAGTGATAAATTTTAATAATAAAAATAAATCAGTTGTTAGACAACTTTCATTTTTAGCTATTTGTGCAACTAATGTTGTTATTATCATTGAAATGGGTTTATCATCTTCAGCACTACTTCCATTAAATCTTAAATCTCTATGTCTCTTTAATATTTGGATTACTCGTTGTAATGGCGTCCTTATCAACTGTTGAGGAACATCGTCAATTGATGCAAATATATCTTTATGCTCTTCATATATTTGCTTCTTTAATTCCTTCTCTATTAAGTCATAAAATGGTTTGTTTATTTCATCAAACCATTTTCCATATCCATCAGGATTACTAGACTGCCATCTATAACAAGAGTTTTCCTTATTTGTTATTGCTATTGCTGATTCTGCATATTTCGGAGCAACATTATATTGATCTATTAATGAATTAATAATATCCTTGCTCTCACATACAGATGGTAGAATATCAAGATGAAATCCTATACCATCTTTTTCTGCATATATAAGAGTCCAACATCTACGCCCCTCCTCATCAAGAATCTTATTGTATCTTTCACTTTCCTTTAACAAATTTCCCACAGTATGCTTAGTCTCTGATGGACTTGTACTACTTTTATTTATTAATATCTGACATACTAAATCAATATCATAATCACTTTCTATACCATTTCTTAATGGTCTAGTTACAGTACCTAATCTAAACGACCCTTGGGTATAAAAATGCGCATTCAATCCCTTTCCAGATAAATATTCAGCAACTGATGTATATCTATCAACAGCTAATTTATACATCGTTGGCGAAATGTCTAGTTGTTTTCCTATTTCCTCAAGAATTATATTATTATCAATTGTTATCATATAAACCCCCAATAATTTTTATATTTCTGTTATTTTTTTGATATTATTGTATTATATACAAATTAATATGTCAAGTAATGAATACTATATATTGTGATAAAGAGATGATTCTCCACATTATATAGTGTCGGATGTGTCATTTATCTTTTAAATCTTTAGTTTATAATAAAACAAACCACAGTCAATTAAATCTCATTTTCAAATATACTTTTTCAGTTTTTATTTCAATTATTATGTCTTACCTTTAAAATGAGTTTCTTTAGTCTAATCTCTTACTCCTTATCCTTTCCTGCATAAAAAACATAATCCCGCGACAAATGAAGATTTTTCTTTCATCTGCTACAGGATTTTGGATCAAACTTTATGTTATAAAGCAAACTTTATTATCATGGAGTCAACTCTATTTATTATACATCAAGTTTACCTTACATCAAAATATCATAATCAGTAATAGAAAACATAATATTAGAGTCAAAACAACATTCACCAACTTCATGCATAATTACTTCTTAGAGCTAAAGTCTTCCCTTAATACAGCATACATTTTCACATCCCAGGCATCGTTTCCTATTTTGAAATATTGCCTCAGAGTGCCCTCATATATCATCCCGGCATTAATCAATACTCGTTCAGAAGCAGGATTACTCGTCAAAGCCTGGACACGATTTAAAGACAAAGCATCAAAACTATATCCAATGATTGCTTTGACGGTTTCGGTTGCATAGCCCCTATTTCTGTAATTTTTATTTATCCAATAACTTATTTCAGCTCTGGAAAAAATCTCTGTTACATCAAGAGTGATTGATCCAATCAGTTTATCAGTACTTTTTTCAGCTATAGCCAAAGTACGAACCTTACCGGACTTATATTCTTGTAATAATAGCTGTATATAGTCCTGAACTTTATTAATGGTGGTAAAGCCATTGCTATACATTTGGTGAACCTCAGGACATTCCATAGCTTCCAATAAAGCCGTATCATCTGTTATTTTAAATTGACGAATGAATAAGTTTTCTGTTTCTAAAATCATTATGTACACCTCATTCTAAGAGCATATAAGACACTAGGAAAAAATATCAAATCAATAACTAATCCTAACTCTTGATATAGCCCATGCTCGTATTAATCATGTTTCTTTATTTCATGCCTCCAGTTTTTAAAAAATTCTTCTTCGTGAAGAAGAGCTTAAAAAGGAGGTTGGAGAAAATAAAATAGCTGTTGTAATGGAATACCCTTTTCTTTTGATTTATTTTTTAACCTTGCTATAATTGAAGCCTCAATATTTCCCATCACAACCACATCCCTATATATGTCTGCGCTTTATTCTTTATATTTAATATTTCAGCATATTCAAACAGCCTTCTTATGTTTTTTCCTGAATCCGCTATATAACGGGTAATTGCATTATTAAACACCTCTTTCTCCAGCTTTTTCTCATAGCGGAGAACATCGCAAATTGTTCTGTCCTTATTATAAATTTTGACTTCAACACCATCCACTTCCATTATGTCTACACCAATATCTAAAAATTTAGGTTCTAGATAAAAAGGCTCTACTAAAGGAACTTCAATATTATACTGGGTTGTCTTACTATATCTGTCCACAGCAATTTGCCATGCTGATGGTATGCGGTCTGTATAACCATAGTGGTACAGGGCACTTTCAAGAAATATAACCGCTTTCGGAAATAAACATGCAATTATTACCTCTTCCTGAACAACATAATCTGTCAGTTCATAAAAACCTCGTTTAGTCTTTGTAATGACTCCATTATCCAAAAGTCTTTTTATCTGGCGGCTTGAAAGCCCAAGCTCTTTAAGTTCCGCAGTCTTTAGAATTCCCCCTCGACCTCCAAATTCTTTTTTTAATGTATTTAAATTTATCATTTTGCACCTCCCGGCCTGCATTTGTTTTTATTTGCAGTCCCTTAAGTGCATTTTATTATATTGTTATATATAATTCAAAACATTTTTTAACAAAAGCTTACACCCATGACATAAAATAAAACTGTCACCACATGACTTGCATTGATGGAATCGTTACCACAAAAATATTGCATCTCTTAATAATCTTTTTCTCAGTATCATGTAAAAGATGCTTTATTTATATAAAAAATCATGGCCAAAATAAAGCTTTACCTCATTTAACCATGATTAAACTACATCGTATTACACAAATTTAAATGCTTATAACAATGCACATATCATATATAATATGAAACCTTTCCCCCTACTCCACCGTCACGCTCTTTGCCAAATTCCTCGGCTTATCAATGTCCAATCCTTTTCCTACCGATACATAATAAGCCAAAAGCTGAAGTGCGATGACTGACAGGGAGGTTGCAAAATACTTATTTGTAACAGGTATATACACGGTCATGTCCGATACCTTATCGGCCTCCTCATTGCCCTCGAAGGCCACTGTAAGCACCTGGGCCCCTCTTGACTTGACCTCCACTATATTGCTGATGGTCTTCTTGTTTAACTCATCCTGGGTCAGAAGGGCTATTACAAGGGTTCCGTCCTCAATCAGTGCTATCGGGCCATGCTTTAATTCACCGGCTGGATATGCCTCCGAATGGATATATGAGATTTCCTTCAGCTTCAGGGAACCCTCAAGCGCTGTGGTATAGTCAATTCCTCTTCCGATGAAGAAGCAGTCCTTTACTGCCACGAATTTAGAAGCATAGTACTGTATCTGGGATATATTCTTATCCAGAATCTCCTGTATAAGCTCCGGCAGCTTTCTTAAGTCAGCCAGCAGCGAATCGTACTTCTCCTGTGGCATACTGCCCCTTACCCTTGCAAAATGCATTGCCAGCAGATACAAGGCGCAAAGCTGGGTTGAATAGGCCTTGGTTGTTGCCACCGCTATCTCAGGGCCGGCCCAGGTATACATTACATTATCGGCTTCCCTGGCTATGCTGCTGCCCACCACATTGATTATGCCAAGTACCTTTACACCCTGCCTTTTGGCTTCCCTGAGGGCTGCAAGTGAATCAGCCGTTTCACCGGACTGGCTTATTACAATTGTTAAGGTCCCCTCATCCAGTATGGGATTACGATAGCGGAATTCACTGGCCAAATCAACCTCTACAGGTATCCTTGCCAAATCCTCAATGATATACTTGGCTGTTACGCCTGTATGGTAAGCCGAGCCGCAGGCCACAATGTATATTTTCCTGAGCCTTTTTATATCCTCATCGCTCATGTTGAGCTCTTCTATTACTATTTCATTTCCGCGGATTCTGGGGTTAATGGTATCCCTGACCGCCTTGGGCTGCTCATGGATTTCCTTCAGCATAAAATGCTCATAGCCGCCCTTTTCGGCAGCGGATATATCCCAGCTTACTGTGGACATTTCCTTATTAACCGCATCCAGATCGCCATTATAAAAGCTGACTCCATCTCTTGTCAGGCGGACGATTTCACCGTTATCAAGATAATAGACATTTCTGGTATGCTTAAGTATAGCAGGCACGTCTGACGCTATAAAATATTCATCCTCACCGGCACCTACTATCAGTGGGCTATCCTTGCGGACCGCATAAAGCTCATCCGGCCTGTCGTTGAATACGATTCCCAATGCATATGAGCCCTCAAGCTTGGTTATTAGCTTGGCAATTGCAGCCAAGGCATCCCCTTCATAATAATAGTCCAGCAGCTGGGCGACAACCTCCGTATCTGTCTGGCTCTGAAAGCTGTAGCCCTTCTGTATAAGCCTGGTCTTTAACTTCATGTAGTTCTCTATAATTCCGTTATGAACGACAGCTATTGTCTCATTGCTGTTAAAATGCGGATGGGAATTGGTATCCGACGGCTCCCCATGGGTTGCCCATCTTGTGTGCCCTATTCCGATTGCTCCTGAAAGTGCCTTACCTTCGTCAGTCATTTCCCGCAAAGCCTTCAGCCTGCCCTTGCATTTGGCAAGAAGTAGCTTATTTCCATCATGTATTGCAATACCGGCTGAATCATAGCCTCTGTACTCAAGTCTTGACAAACCATCCAGCAAAATTGCTGCTGCCTGCTTATTTCCTATATATCCAACTATTCCACACATAATTAACCTCCATTATCACATAAATTTTAAGCAAAATAAGGACAGCATAAGCTCCAGTACTCTAAAGCCTATACGCCAAAATCTATTAAATTCCAAATACCTTTAAAGCCAAAACCCATAAAAGCAAAAAAGTATCCTTCCGTTGACAGCTATTTGCTATCACGAACTCATATCTGTACATTACTATCATTCTTAAGCATGAATTCTCAAGGTGATGCAGCTTGAGTCTGCAGACAAATGATGTCTGATGACGAACAGCAAGCTTTTACCACCTCTAATTCAGCTGCTTGGTTATGTTGCCTTTGTTCCGGGGTCGCCCCCGAAGTTTGTCAACATATCACGCGGCCAAGTCCACGAGGGAGCATCCGCCGAATACTTCGATAACTCCCTACCTCGTCGACCTCCAAACACTTGCCCATAGAGGTACATGGCGCTAATACAAGGCATTTCTGCCGTGAGGATCATGGGCCGATCCTGTTTACGGGTTACATCAAAAAGTTGCTTAGATAATTAAATAACTTCATTGATTTTACAGATCACGTCACCCTTCCTTCAAAACCACCTCCTGCAAATTTGCTTTGTGCCTGTGCCGGTAATGCTCAGCCATGCTTATAGCTCAGACCCACATAACTAATATATGCACAGACTCTTCATTCTGTGTTTCCCTAATCCGGCACTATTACTTCCAGCCATATTTAAGGAGAACCATTTCTAAAAATGATAATTTTTAGACAAGGCTATGGTAACATATTAATATAGCCGGGTCAAGATAACATTTTATTATTATTAAAGGGAGCAATCAGCTGCTCCCCTTTTTGTAATACGGTGCAATCTCATTATAGCATTTTGCCAGCAATGCCTGATTGTTTAAGGCTTTGACTCCCTCAACCATCTTCCTGACAAAGCTCTCAAGCTTTACTGTATATTCCTCCCTGGTTATCTGGCCATTTGCCACATAGGTCAGGCCCTTTTCCCAGCTGGCGGTAAGCTCGGCATTCAGCAGGGATCTGATGGAGTAGTTCACCACATCATAAACCATCTCCCCCAGCAGGGTGGGAGTGATAATCTGGGTCTTCTTATTCAGATTCAGATAAGATATTTTAACCAGCTTGTTGAGTATCTCGGCCCTGGTGGCAGACGTTCCTATTCCGCTGCCCTTTATCTGGGCCCTCAGCTCCTCATCCTCTATCAGCTGTCCTGCATTTTCCATAGCAAGTATCAGGGAACCTGAATTATATCTCTTGGGCGGCGCTGTTTCGCCCTCCTTTATTATCAGCTGGGCAACCGGCAGCAGCATTCCCTTTTTCAGTGAGCTGATTGCCTTAAGAAGCTCCTGATCGGAGCTGTCCTCTGTCTGCTCCTCACCTTCTTCTGCCCCTTCCTTTGCCTTGCCCTTAGCTGTCTTTGCTGAATTATCCTTTTCATATGTATTACCCAGCAGCTTCAGGTAGCCCTCCTTTTCCAGATGACGGAAGGAGGCAAAGAAGCTTTCGCTTCCTATCCTGATGGTAACTGAGCTTTTCCTGTATTCTGCAGGAGGATAAAAAATGCTTAAGAAGCGCCTTACTATGGTTTCATAGACCCTGCGTGCGGTAGGCGAAAGGGAGCCGAGTGCATTAAACCCCTGGCCTGTAGGTATAATTGCATAGTGGTCTGTGATAAGGCTGTCATTTACATATCTGGTCTTTGATATATTCCTGTAATTTCCTTTTTCTATTATTTCATCTGCAAAGGGCTTAAAATCAGCCAGAGTCGTAAGCCCCTTGATGTTCTTGCCTATTTCCTTGGCCACTGCGCTGGACAATACCCTGGCATCGGTTCTGGGATAGGTCACAAGCTTTTTTTCATACAAATCCTGCGCTATATCAAGTGTTTCATTCGGGCTTAGCTTAAACAGCCTTGAGCATTCGTTCTGCAGCTCCGCCAGGTTGTACAGCAGAGGCGGATTCTTTGTTTCCTTCTTCTTCTCAAGGCTTACTATTTCAGCCATAAGCCTGTCTGCAAAGCTAATATTAGCATTGCTGATTTTAGCCTTGTTCATATTTTCAAAGATAATATTAGCTTGGATGATATCAGCTTTGCTAATACTATCTTGACTGATATTAGATTGGTTTATATTAGCCTTTTCTGTATCATTTGCCAGGTCCGTATCGGAAGCCGCATCGACCGGCTTTACTAAAGCCTCATCTGGATTTATACCGGCGACTGAAGCGGTCAGGTCAGTATCTTGTGCCGTCCAGCTTCCGTCATCATTTATTGCCGGGTATTTATCCGCCAGCTCCGCTATCAGCTTTATGGCAGAGCTTTTCTCCGAAAAGCCGTTCTCCTTATACAAGAGAGGCGAATTAAAATACCTTGAGCCCTCCACCGCCTTCCATTCTGCCATCAGCTGCTTTCCATCGGCAAGAAAGCCGCCAAGAACTCGGTAAAACGGGGTCTTTACAAAGCTTCTGATCTCCCGCTCCCTCCGGACCACCATACCCAGCACACAGGTCATGACCCGGCCGACCGCTATGGCAGACCATTGCTTAGATTGCAGCAGCCTCTGAACCTCATTGCCATATTTAAGGGTCAGTATCCGGGAAAAATTAATTCCCATCAGATAATCCTCCTGGGCACGCAAATATGCTGCATCTGCCAGGCTATCGTATGCCGACAGGGGTTTAGCTTCTCTGATACCCCTCAGGATCTCCTCCTCCGTCTGGGAGTCAATCCAGACTCTTCTTCTCTCCTTTGTTTTAGGCACCCTTGCTTCCTGCTCCACCAAGCGGTATATGTATTCTCCCTCGCGCCCTGAGTCTGTGCACACATATATGGTATCCACATCCGGACGGTTGAGCAGCTCCTTGACTATATTAAATTGCTTTTTTACGCTTTGAATAACCTCATATTTATATTCCTTTGGTAAAAAAGGCAGGCTTTCCATAGTCCACTTTTTTAGGGCAGGATCATAGACCTCCGGATAGCTCATCGTTATCAGGTGGCCTACGCACCAGGTCACGATTGCATCCTCAGATTCTATGTAACCATCCTTCTTCTTGCCGTTTATTTTCAGCGCTTTGGCAAATTCCGCCGCAACACTTGGCTTTTCGGTTATGTACAATTTCTTTGACATCTATTCCCAACCTCGTGATTATTTACTGTAAATATCCCCTTTCGGAAAATCACAGCTTTTTAGACAGCTTGGATGACTTGCCTTTCTAATCAGATAAGACTTTCTCATCAAATGGCAGCAAGCCACAGTCAGCTTACGATAAATTAGCCTTAGAAATAAGCATCTAAGGCCGTAATTTCTCCAGAAAGTGTCTATCTTTATTGCCTATAAGTATACGCTTTTTATTTAACCTCTGTCAATAATCATAAGCTTATTTAGCAGACTTTGACAAATTCTCAGATGAGCTTAGTGACATATTTACAAACAAATCAAGCAACAAAACGCAGAATAATTTGGCTGCCCGGCAGACACATAAATTCATTCAAGAGGGGCACAGATAGTAATAAAGGCTGCTTTGATTTATATATTGCAAAGGCATTGTACTGGCTGCTTTCGTTTATGCATTACAGAACCATTGTACAAGCCATTGTGCAAGCTGCCTTCATTTTAATATTGCAAGTTGATGTGGCTTGGTTTACAATAGATTGTAGTTATTAATACTACATAGTAAAATACCAGGCTGTAAAGGAAGGTATATTTATGAGAGATTATCAGATATTTGCTGATTCATCATGCGATCTGCCGCAAAGCTTATTATCCAGATATAATATTAAGCTGATCCCCTTCTATGTCAGCTTTGATCATGAAAATTATTATAAGGAAAACGTGGATATCAGCAATGAAGAATTCTACAAGCGCCTGTCAGAAAAGGGTGTCTTTCCGTCCACATCCCTACCTTCTGCGCAGGATTATTTGTCACAGTTCAGGCAGACCCTCAAGGAGGGCAAGGATCTGATATGCCTGTGTCTTACCCAGAAGTTTTCCGGTTCTTACCAGTCTGCCGTTAATGCAGGGCAAATCCTTGAGGAGCAATTCCCTGATGCCGATATCCGTATAGTGGACAGCATTCAGGCAACAGCCGGTGAAGGCCTGCTGGTGCTTCAGGCGGCTTATATGAAGGAGGCCGGCTATAGCCTGGAAGAGCTGCATGAAAGGCTGTTACAGCTTAGATCTACAGCCAGAATAATGTTTACCCTTGATACCCTGGAATATCTGAAAAAAGGGCGCAGAATAGGCAAGGTAGCGGCTCTTGCAGGCGCAATGCTGGATCTGAAGCCTCTTATACAGCTTAAGGATACCGAGCTTATTCCTTACTCCAATGTAAGAGGCCGCAAGAAGGCCTTAGATAAGATCCTTGACATGGTCAGGGAGTATTTTGAAGAAGCACATGAGGACCCTTCGGGCTATGACTTCTGCATTGCCAATGCCACCGCCATGGATGATGCCCTCTACCTGCAGGCAAAGCTCGAAGACTATCTCGGCCGCAAACTAAGCTATCCCGTCTTTCAGATTGGAGTTACAATAGGTAGCTATATAGGACCGGGCGGCATAGGCATCTGCTTTGTAAAAAGATACGACTGTATCTGATTCGTTAATTAATGCTAATTATTGTTCACCATATTGAGTATTATTTTATTGAAGAGCTTTTGCTGCTATAATTAACCATAAGGCTGTTTTATTTTCATAAAAGCTGTTTTATGTCCATAAACGAAACCAGCCATAGCATTGCAAATCTGTATGCATAAAATAGCCAAATTCACTAATCAATTAATGAAAGCGGGGATTATAATTATGTCACTTAAAAACTGCTGTTCCAAGAAAGAAAATGAGCCTGCCGGCGGTGTAAATGTCAATGTAATTGTAAATGTACCTAAGATTGTAAGAAGTCTGTGCTTTGCCGGGGTATTGATCGTTGGCATTATATTCGGGACAAAAACCTTCCATAAGATGCTGGATTACGGCTTCTTTAAATCCTGGAAGTAGCTTGAACATAATTCATATCGGATTATAAGCAGTATAATATGCAATATACAATTATATGCAGTATTATATATAGCTTAAATCATATGACGGGTTCACTTGCAAAGTTAACAGGATATCTGAAAATTAAGGATATCTGACAATGCTTCAGACATAATTCCTGAACAGTCAGATATCCTTTTTATAAAGCTCTTTTTTTAATCTCGTCTGGCAAATAATTGCCGCCACATTCAATAAAGCCAATATTTGTCCTGATGCCCGCAGCTTTAGCCAGTCAAGCTTGCATCAATCATACATTTATACTAGGCATTATATCAGTTTTCCAGCATTTTATCGATCGTGTTTTACACTCCGACAACAGCTCTTATCAAAAGCCACAGCTAATCAAGCTTTGTCCGCCCGTTTTCTGTATCGCAGTATCCTGTAAAAATGAATGTATCCTACCCCAACTACAAGCATAACCAACCCTAAAACTGCCAGATAAAATTTTTCCCTGTAGCTGCCGTATATCATTGAGAAGGGATAAAGACTTCCCAGCAGCCTTCTGCCGCCGCAGGAGGCCATAATATAATACATTAAGGGCAGCAAATACCCAACTGCTATCTGACCCAAAATCACAAATGCACAAAAGCCCATCCCTCCCAGAAAGAAGGCCTCCGCAAGGGTGCCAAGGTAATAATTAAACATTGGAAAGCTGCAATTGTTTAATTTGAGCCAGATTATATAGAATCCTATAATAATCATCAGGAAAAACAGGTTTTCCAGTATTCTTGCCAGTACAACCCTGGTATATGACAGGTACTTTACCTCAACCAGCTCCCTGATATCACTGTTTTGCTCCGGCAGGCAGACTGGCGTAAGAATTATGATTCCGCTTAAGGCTGTAAACATCTCAAGTACTCTTGCTGTTCTTTGCGCATCAAGATTCTCTATGCCAATAGCCAGGGGTGACAGCCCCATCAGCACAATGCTAAGCAACAGATGGGGCAGGATAAAATGCTTAAGGTTTACCTTTAATATTTGAAGCTCTCTTTCCATATATCGCAAGCTTCCCCCTTCTTTTCAGGTCATATACAAGGACTGCTGCTGCAGCAAGCAGGATTGCCAATAAGCTATAGCCTATTCTGTTAAGCACTAATATCTTAAAATTATCAATAAACACCTGATAATTGCCTATGGTATTGTGTCTGGGAATCAGATTCCATCCATAACCCCCGCCCAAATCGGCAACGCTCATGCTGACAAACCACCATATTCCCATAGCAACAATAGCTATAGCCGTCTGTGTCAGCTCCGTCAGGAATATTCCCACCGAGCTTGAAATCATTACAGCCGGCAAGAGCCAGAAAAGACTATATTTAAAAAATGCAAATACATCCACATCTATACCTTCATTTGCTCCATAATAAAGGAACTGAAGAGATAAGCAGCCTGCTAAGGATAATACCGGCAGCATTATCATCAGCACTGTTGAAAGATATCTGCTCAGGATGATGCTTGCTGAGCCGGCTTTCTTAGAGAAAATCACCTGGTTTGCTCCTCCCCTTTTGTCCCGCAAGGCCCTTGTTACTGCCAGAAATACCGGAAGAATTGCCAAAACTATGCCCAGGTAGTCACAAAACAGCCTGGCATATGCTCCGGTTAAACGTTCCTTGTATATTATATCATTATAGGCCTGCAGCGCCTCATTAAAGCTAGCAGGAACTCTGGCAATATATTTTATATAGCTTTTTCTATACATTGAGCCGCCACCCAAAAGCTTATCAGCCTGCTTCATCAGCTCCATAAACCTCTCAAAGCTTAATCCGGCCGCTGCAGACAGCCTTTGCTGCTTTGCTGCCGCCTCGGGATCAGCACTGTAGGATTTTAGGGCAGCCTTCAGTTCATCCTCATTTAGTCCGCTGATTTCACGTATAATTTCATGCATTTTAGCCTGTTTCTCTTCACTCAGGGTTCTATAAAATATATGCCCTCAACAGGCCTTTTCCTGACAGCCAGCTCATCCAGACTGTTTATCTGCTTCATGGTATTGCTGTAATTTTCAAGCCGCCCGATATGGTCCGACATCAGCTTAACTGTTGACAAAAGCTTTTCCTCAGTAATTTTACCCTCCGGTATATATTTGCTCAGCAAATCGGTATATCCTCTGAGTATAGTCAGGGGAGTGCGCAAATCATGGGCAAAGGCTGCATTTATCCGTCTCTGCTCCTCCATCATATCCCACATTTTCTGGTTATTCGCTATAAGCTGCCTTCTCATGGAGTCAAAGGCCCGGCAAAGTCTCCCCATCTCATCTCCTTTTTCATAGCAGATTTCGATATCAAGATTATACCTGCCCACCTCTATTTGCTAACATTCTGACATTGTGCTATGCCACTCATCTAACAACTATTCCATCTTATACATATCTTAGCATATATTTATCTACAAATTCTCTACTTTTTATTTTAATACTGTTCTGATTGTAAGCTTTACTCGATAAATAACCTTCACACGCAATATAAAACATAGCCAGTGTTTATTTTTATACTTCTTTTGCCCAAATCCAGCGCAGCTTTTTGCCCAAGCTCAGCACAGCTACTACTTAATTTCAACACAGTTACTGTCTATTCAGACAATGAAAACTCCTCTTGCTGCCTGTGCCTGATAAGCTACAGGCTTTTTCTTTGTCCAGCTTGAGAAGACTTAAGAAATTACCGTTAGAAATTACCTGCAACTAATGTTAAATTTGACACTAAAGCAGACCCGTCTCAAGACATATTACTACCGACCTGACTCAAGACATATTAATTCAGGCCTACCGTAAGACATTATTAATACCGCCCCAACTCAAGACCTATTAATTCCGGTCTACCGCAAGACACTATTACTACCGACCCGCCTCAAGACATATTAATTCAGGCCTACCGCAAGACATGATTACTACCGACCCGCCTCAAGACGCATTAATGCCCGGATGAGCAGCAAAGCATCCGGGCATTGGTTTATATCACATTATTTATATATTTCATATAAGGGGTATTTGTCTGTCAGGCTCTTAACCATTGCCTTAACCTTATCCTTATTGGCATTAACATCCTTAATCAGCAGATAAATTGCCTCAGCAATAACATCCATATCCTCGGTGTTCATTCCCCTGGTTGTTACAGCAGGTGTTCCAAGACGAATACCGCTGGTTACGAAAGGAGAAGCAGGATCGTTAGGAACAGCATTCTTGTTGCAGGTTATATTGGCTGTCTCCAGCAGCTTTTCGGTATCCTTGCCTGTCACTCCCATGTTCTGGAGATCCACCAGCATCAGATGGTTGTCGGTACCGCCTGAAACAAGCTTAAAGCCCCTCTTTGTCAGGCCGTCTGCAAGAGCCTTGGCATTGTCAATAATCCTTTTTGCATAATCCTTAAAGCCGGGATCAAGGGCTTCCTTAAAGCATACAGCCTTTGCAGCTATTACATGCATAAGCGGGCCGCCCTGTATGCCGGGGAAGACTGCCTTATTCAGCTTATACTCCTCGGCAAACTCTGCGCTGGAGAGGATCATGCCGCCTCTGGGACCGCGAAGGGTCTTATGGGTTGTTGTAGTGGTTACATGGGCATAAGATATCGGGCTTTCATGATAGCCTGCAGCCACAAGACCTGCGATATGAGCCATGTCCACCATAAGGAAGGCTCCCACCTCATCGGCAATTTCACGGAAGGCCTTAAAATCAATCCTGCGGGCATAAGCACTTGCTCCTGCGATAATCAGCTTCGGCTTATTCTCCTTTGCCAGCCTTCTCACATTTTCATAATCTATAAATCCATCATCATTAACTCCGTAAGGCACGATATTAAAATAGCTGCCGCTCATATTAACCGGGCTTCCATGGGTCAGGTGACCGCCATGGGCAAGGTTCATGCCAAGAACGGTATCACCCGGCTTAAGCAAAGCAAAGAAGACGGCCATATTTGCCTGTGCACCGGAATGAGGCTGAACATTGGCATAGGTGCAGCCAAAGAGCTTCTTTGCCCGCTCTATTGCCAGGTTTTCGGCTATATCAACAAATTCGCAGCCACCATAATATCTTTTCTGCGGATAGCCCTCGGCATACTTGTTGGTGAGAGGGCTGCCCATGGCTGCCATTACCGCTTTGCTTACAAAGTTCTCGGATGCAATTAATTCGATATGGCTGTTCTGTCTTTCAATCTCAAGAGACATCGCCTCAGCCAGTTCGGGGTCAAATGCTTTAATTTCATCAAATGAGTACATTTTTCTCGATCCTTTCAGCTTTTTCTATCGCATATTTCTTCGTATTAGTATAACATATTAAAATTTTATATGGAAGTCATATCACCGGGATATCCTAAATTAATTAATAATATTTGCTAATATTTTTTATAAAATTTATTACTAATTCAAGCTATCAGGTCCAAAGCTAAGCGGCAATAAAGCATCAAGCGAATACAGGGTGTAATCCTCTTCGGATCTGGCCAGTATAACTATGAAGGATTCCGGGACTGTAAATTCCCGCAGGGCCTGACGGCAAATACCGCAGGGCGGGCAAAAATCGCTTACTATCTTGTTTTTCCCTCCGACTATGGCAATTGCAGCAAATTCACGCTCTCCCTCGCTTACTGCCTTCAGTAGCGCTGTCTGCTCTGCGCAGCTGGTCATTCCATAGGAGGCGTTTTCAATATTGCAGCCTCTGTAGATCTTCTCATCCACAGTCAGCAGGGCTGCTCCTACATAGAAATTGGAGTAGGGGGCATATGCCTTCTCCATAGCCTTGAAGGCTTCTCTTATCAGATTTCTGATAACCGATCTGGTCACAATCTCGGTCCGGCTGATCAGCTCTCCTGCATTCTGCAAAATCAGGCTGTTTTCCGAGCTTTCATATTGCTCAGCTCTTTTTTGCTCATCCCTATCCATATTGCTATTGTAGCCATCAATATTGCTCATATCCTTTGCCACTCCCTTCCTGATTTTCTTACTTGTCCAGTAGCCGCCCGCCAACCGGTCAGGCAGCTATACAAGTATCAATATATACATGTCCATTACAGATACGGCTCCTTTGAAGCAGGGTTGCCTTTGCCTTCTGATATATGCGACTCCGCCACAGATATGCCCCTTTAAGCAGGGCTGCCTTTGCCTTCTGATATATGCGACTCCGCCACAGATATGCCCCTTTGAGCAGGGCTGCCTTTGCCTTCTGACTTATAGCCTTCAGCTTAATAGCCTCCAATCTAATAAAAATCGGCATACTCTCTTGCCTAATAGCCGTTAGCATGCTCGGATTTTGCCAGCTTCACCAGCCTGCTGGTTCCAAGCCTTGATGCACCCAGCTCTATAAATTTGGCTGCATCATCAAAGCTGGATATCCCTCCGGCGGCCTTAATCTTTACATCCTTGCCCACATGCTTTGCAAACAGGGCCACATCATCAAAAGTAGCGCCAGCCTTTGAAAAGCCGGTGCTGGTCTTTATGAAGTCCGCTCCTGCTTCGGTAACTATCCGGCACATCCTTATCTTTTCATCCTCATCCAGCAGGCAGGTTTCGATAATCACCTTAAGAATCCGGCTGCCACAGACCGTTTTAATCTGCTTTATCTCATCAGTCAGCAAATCATACCTTTTATCCTTAAGCCAGCCGATATTTATAACCATGTCGATCTCGTCCGCTCCATCCTCTATCGCCTGTTTTGTCTCAAAGACCTTTACCGCCGTGCTGTTATATCCGTTAGGAAAGCCGATTACAGTACATACAGCCATCCTGTCGTCCAGATATTCTTTAACCGCCCTTACATAGCTTGGAGGAATGCAGACAGATGCAACCGCAAAGCGTTCGGCATCGTCACAAATCTGTTTGATTTCCTCCCATGTAGCCGTTTGGCTTAACAGGGTATGATCCACCTTGCTCAAAATTTCATTTTTATCCATAATACTGCATCACCTTTCTTCTTTGTTATTGCCTATACTTCTTTATGCAATTTCAAGCTTTCGCCTTAACTATTTCCAGAGCTATCGCCTATACTAATTCCTGGTCTTTCGCTTATGCTATTTTAAGTTTTGCCCATGCCATTTCCAGGACTATCGCTTATGCTACAGCTTTCGCTATACTATTTCCGGAACTATCGTCTATGCAATTTCAAGCTTTCTCCTATGCTATCTCCAGGGCTATCTCCATCATCTCCCTGAAGCTATTCTGTCTGTCCTCGGCTGGTAACGACTCCCCGGTAAATACATGATCTGAAATTGTCAGGATACACAAAGCCCTCTTGCCAGCCCTTGCCGCATTCATGTAAAGGGCGGCAGCCTCCATCTCTACAGCCAGAATGTTCATCTTCTTCCAGAGGGAATTTGCCTCCTTATTATCATCATAGAAAGTGTCGGATGAAAGTACATTGCCGACAACAGTTTTAATATTAAGCCTATTGGCAGCTTCCACCGCCTTGCTCAGCAGCTCGTAATCGGCAATCGGAGCGAAGGTGCCGGGCAGCCTGTACTGGGCTGCATAATTGGAATTGGTGGAAGCTCCCATGGCAATCACTATGTCACGCAGCTTAACATGGTCTGCAATTCCACCGGCGGAACCGATTCTGATGATCTTATCCACATCATAGAAGTTAAAAAGCTCATATGAGTAGATGCCTATAGACGGCATACCCATTCCGCCGCCCATGACCGATACTTTCTTTCCCTTATAATATCCGGTAAAACCGAGCATATTTCTTACCCTGTTAAAGCAGCTGACATCCTCAAGATAAGTCTCTGCAATGAATTTCGCCCTCAAAGGATCTCCGGGCATAAGAACGGTTTTTGCTATATCACCAGGTTTGGCTTCATTATGGGGTGTCGACATAAATAATACCTCCTTTAGCTGTAATCATATATTTTTTGCACAGGAAATAGCTTTATATTACCTGTACAGGAAAATAACTTCCAATCAATCCTTATAATAACCAATTATTATTATAATATATAAGCAAGGCAGTGACCATAAAAAATTAAAATCATACCATATATGCCATTATAATCCTGCCAAATATCAGATACGCCAAGATCAGATTAATTTTTCCCATTGATTTCATCCGGATTAATGATAAAATAGCCATAAGTCTTTTACACTAAAGGAGATGGGCAAATTGCTTTCGCTCGCCAAATTTTTCTCTGTTGACAGCATGCTGAAAAAGGACCAGATTATCGGTACACTCCCTTCAAGCAAGGAGGCGTACAGAAATTTCATAAAAATAGCCTGGCCATCAGCGTTGGAGGCATTCTTAGTCGCTTTGATTAGCTCTGTCGATACCATCATGGTAGGTACTCTGGGTAAAGGAGCAATTGCTGCGGTTGGAATAACAACGCAGCCTAAGTTTATATCACTGGCAATGATTTTTTCCCTTAATGTAGGTGTTACGGCAATTGTCGCCCGCCGAAAAGGCCAGCAGGACCAAAAAGGAGCAAACCGTACCCTGCGGGCAGGCATAATCATCTGTGCCCTCCTGTCAGCCCTTATGTCATTTATCGGCTTTACCTTTGCCAGGCCAATCCTTAAGTTTGTAGGAGCAGAGGAGTCCTATCTAAATGATGCCATTACATATATGAAAATTCTCATGATATCAATCCCCTTTCAGGCACTGAACCTTACAATCAATGCAGCGCACCGGGGCTGCGGAAAAACCAAGATATCAATGACAACCAATATAAGCAGCAACCTGGTAAATATAGTGTTCAACTATCTGCTGATTAACGGAATAGGTATTTTCCCCCGACTGGAGATTGCCGGCGCAGCAATAGCCACCGCCATGGGCGCGGCTGTGGCCTTTTTAATTTCTCTTTCCACCCTCTTTCGCAGGAATGGCTATCTCAGCTTTTTTTATAAAGCAGGCCTGTCCCTTAAGCCTGATGTATTGTGGCCCATAACCAAGATAAGCAGCAGCGCTCTTGTGGAACAGGTTTTCGTGCGAATTGGTTTTCTTGCCTATTCGACCATCGTTGCCAAACTGGGTGAAAATGTATATGCAACCCACATCATATGCATGAATATTCTGATGCTGTCCTTCTGCTTCGGTGACGGACTGTCGGTGGCGGCCTCATCCCTGGTTGGTCAAAATATGGGCGCAAAAAGACCGGATTTGTCCATGATGTATGGAAAAACCGGTCAACGAATTGCATTTATGATTTCAACTGTTATCTTTTTTGTGTTTCTTTTCGGAAGAAGCCTTTTGGTGTCTCTTTACACCGACAATGATGAGATAATAGCACTTGGAGCAAATATCATGATACTGGCTGCCATGGGCACTCACATGCAGACCTCACAAGTTGTGCTCTTTGGCTGCCTGCGGGGAGCAGGAGACACCGGATATGTGGCTAAAATTTCATTAATCAGCATAGGCCTTGTACGACCTTTTGCCGCCTGGCTTTTATGCTACCCAATGGGCCTGGGCCTGTATGGAGCCTGGATCAGCCTGATTATTGATCAGTGCTTCCGCATGGTGTTAAGCTACATACGCTTCTCCGGCGGAAAATGGTCAAAGATAGTACTTTAGTCAGCGATGACATATTGAAGAGCTTGGGCAGTTACTGCAGCTACACCCGCAGCTGCAGGATTTGCCCTTCTTTTTGTCTCTAACCAGCTTGATTAAAATAAGTACAACAATGGCCAGGATAATCAGTGATACAATTATTGTTGAAAGATTTTCACTTATAAATGAAAGCATGCCCATTCCTCCTTTATTTATGGCTGCTAACCTTTAAATTCTTGAAACAGCCCTTTTGCCAGGCATATGACCCCTGGCAGGCCTGAAAAGCATAAAAAGTATACCCGCCAGTATTACCACTGCAACAACAGTTCCTATTCCGAATCTGCCAGCTGTGGCAAGAGTACCAAATTGATAAATGCAAAGGGATACCATATAAGCAAATCCGGTCTGATAACCGATGGCAAAGAGGGTCCATCTGGCATTGTTCATCTCCCTCTTGATAGCGCCGATTGCCGCAAAGCATGGAGCGCACAGAAGGTTAAATACCAGGAAGGAGTAAGCAGCCACACTGGTGAAGCTTGCAGCCATCATATCCCAGATTTCAACTCCATCCTCAGCCACCTCTGCCACACCATATAACACACCAAAGCTACCTACTACATTTTCCTTCGCTATCAGTCCTGTAATCGTTGCAACGGCCGCCTCCCATTTTCCCCAGCCAAGCGGGGCAAATATCCAGGCAATCGCATTTCCGAAGTAGGATAATAAGCTGTCATTAAGCTCCTCAACCATGCCGAATTTGCCGTCTGCAACACCCAGACTCATTAATAGCCACAGTAGAATTGATGACAGCAGAATAATCGTTCCGGCTTTCTTGATAAAGGAGGAAGCCCTCTCCCACATGCTGCGGAAAATATTCTTTGCAGTGGGCCAATGATATGCAGGAAGCTCCATTACAAAGGGAGCGGGATCACCTGCAAACAGCTGTGTTTTTTTCAGGATAATACCTGAGACGATTATGGCGGCAATACCCACAAAATATGCGCTGGGCGCCACCCACCAGGCTCCACCGAAAAGGGCACCTGCTATCATAGCAATTATCGGCAGCTTTGCACTGCAGGGTATGAAGGTTGTGGTCATTATGGTCATTCTTCTGTCACGATCGTTTTCAATGGTTCTTGATGCCATAACTCCCGGTACACCGCAGCCTGAACCAATCAGTATCGGTATGAAGGATTTGCCTGATAAACCGAACTTGCGGAAAATCCTGTCCATAATGAAGGCTACTCTGGCCATATAGCCGCAGGCCTCAAGGAAGGCAAGGAAGAAGAACAGTATCAGCATCTGGGGTACAAAGCCCAGCACTGCGCCTACACCGGCGACTATACCGTCAAGTATCAGGCTGTTTAACCAGTCGGCTGTACCAAGCGCATTCAGGGCATTCTCTGCCAGAACCGGAATACCGGGCAGCTCAAGTCCAAAGAAGCTCCAGCCTTCACCGAATACACCGTCATTGGCCCAGTCTGTTGCCCATGTACCAACTGTTGTTACAGATATATAATACACCGCAAACATAACCAGTGCAAATATAGGCAATGCCAGGAACCGGTTTGTAACGATCTGATCTATTTTATCGGAGCTGGTCATCTGGCCTCTCCTCTTTTTGGTGTAGCAGGCTTTTATAATGGATGATATGTATGTATAGCGCTCGTTTGTCATAATGCTTTCGCTGTCGTCATCAAATGCCTTTTCGGCCGATTCAATAATCCGGCGGGCATCAGGAACATTTTTCATCTGACCAGCTATCTTTGAATCCCGTTCAAAGAGCTTGATGGCAAAGAAACGCTTCTGCTCATCCGCTATTTCATCTCCCAGCATACTCTCTATTTCCGAGAGAGCAGCTTCAAGCTCGTTGCTGAATTTATGCCGGACAGCTAGCGGCTTCCTTTCCTTGGCCAGCTTTACCGCCATGAGGGCTGCTTCAGCTACTCCTGTGCCCTTAAGGGCGCTTATTTCCACTACCGGACAGCCCAGCTCCTTTGAGAGAGCCTCAGTGTCTATAATATCGCCGTTTTTCTTTACAAGATCCATCATATTGATGGCAATTACAAGCGGTATACCCAGCTCCAGCAGTTGTGTGGTAAGATAGAGGTTGCGTTCAAGATTGGTACCGTCAACAATGTTAAGTATTGCGTCCGGCCGTTCACCAATCAGGTAATTTCTTGATACTACCTCCTCAAGAGAATATGGAGAGAGGGAGTAAATTCCCGGAAGGTCGGTTATTATAACCTCCTTATCGCTTTTAAGCCTTCCTTCCTTTTTCTCAACCGTTACACCCGGCCAGTTTCCGACAAACTGGTTGGAACCGGTCAGGGCATTAAACAAGGTTGTTTTTCCGCTGTTTGGATTGCCAGCGAGTGCTATTTTTATCGACATTGCTTATTCCTCCATTATAATAAGTGGTTAGTATAGACTAACTCCAGTCCAAATAATATGCAGAGAACTTCTCCTCTGCCGCACAGCTTTGTCTTATACTGCTTCAACTTCAATCAATTCAGCATCCGCTTTTCTTATTGAAAGCTCATAGCCACGTACGGTAACCTCAATCGGATCTCCCAACGGGGCAACCTTACGTACATATATATCCACCCCTTTGGTTATTCCCATATCCATAATGCGCCGCTTTGTTGCGCCCTCGCCATGCAGCTTAACAACCCTGACGCTGCTGCCACAAGCCGCCTGCCTTAGTGTTGACATAATGCTATCTCCTTTCAGAAACCTTTATTTTAAACAATGATCTTATTGGCAATCTCATTGCTTATAGCAATACGCGAGTCCTTTACATTTACAATAACATTTCCATTGTTCTTTGTGATTACGGTTACAATTCCTCCAACCACAAAGCCCAGGCTCTCAAGGAACTTCCTTACTTCCTCCTTGCCGCCAATCTTTTTGATAGCGTTTTTCTCACCGGTATTAGCCATTGTCAGGGGCATAATCCACACTCCTTGAATATTTTATAATAAAATATATACTGACCTTCAATAAAATATAATATTTGGTTAGTTATTCCTAACTACTTTTAAGTTAGCATAGACTAACTCGTATTGTCAAGATCTTTTATCAAAATTTTCATAGGTAAAAATATCATGTGCTATATTGAAGAAATTAATCAATTTGCATTTCAAATAATTGTATGCTATTATAAGCTTAATACTATATTCCTTGCAAGGAGATGGTGATTTGAAAATCAAGGAGTCCGCAGAGAATTATCTTGAGACCATTTATATCTTATCCTTGAAGAACAGTCATGTGCGGTCTATTGATATAGTGAATGAGCTGGATTTTGCCAAGCCCAGTGTCAGCGTTGCCATGAAAAACCTCCGGGAACATGGATATATTTCAATGGATAGTGATGGATATATCACCTTGACGGATCAGGGAAAGGTTATTGCAGAAAACATGTATGAAAGACACACCCTCCTGTCACAGTGGCTTATGGATCTGGGTGTAGACAAGGAAACAGCAACTGAGGATGCCTGCAGAATTGAGCATGTCCTGAGCAAGGACAGCTTTGAAGCTATAAAAAAGCATATAACACAATGTCAGAAGAGCAAATAGTATGCTCTTCTTTTGCGTTTTCTTGGGGATTTTCTGGGGCTCATTTTTATGGCTCGTATACATATATGCGGCCTGTTTTTTTGTCTACGCTGTACCAGGCATAGCTATAGCAGTGGCCAATACCGCTTTCAGGATCATCAACTACAAATTCATACAGATGTATCAGATATTCATCCTCTGTGCTGCCAAAGCCTTCATATGCCAGATACAACTGGGCATCAGGCAGCTTATAGCAGTATAAGGCATGATCCTGTGTAATATAGTACCTTTCAAAATTCGCAGCATATCCTTCCTTTACCAAGTCCAGAGCCTCCATCGCAGTAAGCTCATATGCTTCCTTCATAGTAAGCTCACATGCCTCTTCCATCTCTTTGCATAGCTCTCCGGTAGCAGAATCCTTTGATCTGTCTCTTTCCAAATGCTTAGTATTTTCTAAATTGGCAACAGCTTCAGCATATACAGCAGCTTTAGCAATCACAACAGCCTCTGCTTTGTCACTGTATCCTTCACAGCTTTTTTGCAAAAGGTCAAAAACCCCCGGACAGGCCCTGAAATCAGCCCTGTACAGAGCAAATACAATAATCAGGCAAAAGCACAAGCTTTTCATATCCTACTCCACATCCTTCCTGCTTTTTGTATATAGTCCTTTTAGTATATCCCGATATTTTAATCCCGTAGTTAATCTATTAGCCGGAATTTATATCATGAAATATATCATTATCCGGAATTATTTTTTCCCGGAACTAACTTAAAGCCGAACTAATTTAATACGGGTATTTAAATCTAATTCCAGCATTATATTCTTGCTGAATTATTGTAGCATGGAATATACATATTTTACCTGTTTTTTTATTGACAGTGATTGCCCTCATAATCTATATTCCGATAAGACGACTGATATAGCTGCAATTAGCTGCCTCTGTTGACATCGTTTTGTCTGTCTTTTGCCGGAAATATGACGATAAGAAGGCTTCGTCTGACCGGTGGGCTAATTATTATTCCGGATATCAAATAAATCCACCAGAGAAAATATGATAAATCCATCAGAGAAAACCAATGAATCAATCGGAGAAGGCTAATAAATCCATCAAAGTTAGCAAATGAATCCATCGAAGAAAGCTAATGATCCCATCGGAGAAATTACAGTGAGTCAATTGGACATAATTCAAAAACAGAAAACATAAAAGAATGTAAAAGCGCCTGGGTTGACAGGCTATGTTTCCCCAGGCGTTTATACTCGTTTTATAAATTTCTTTTTATACTCGTTTAAATATTCGTTTTTATGATCGCTTTTGGCTATTCCTTTTCCTATATGCTTACTAATTTTTTTCTTATTCGCTTTTTCTAATCTTCTTCTCCAGTCCATTTTCTCATGATATGCTTCGACAAACGAGTTTCATTCATGACGGTCAGATTACTGGTTCAGATTTCTTAGTCAATTTATTGATTTTTGCTATCCTCTTCGATATTATCCTCTTCAGTATATTCACCGGTATCCTCCAGATTATCAGGGTCAATCTCCGGCTTATTGTCCATCCTCTTACCCTTGTTGCCGTTCTTTTTCCTTGGCTCCCCATATGGATTTAAACCTCTTATGAGTCTGCGTAGCAGCAGAATTGCAATTACTATAATTATTGCCCATATCAGTATATAGGGAAGATTGACCACAAACCATACAATGAAATTCTTGAAGCCTTCCGTTATATTATAAAAGGTATCGCTGAGGCCATTTTTTATTCTAGTACCTATAGACTGCTTAATCTCCACCTTGGGAGACAGCTTCTCAACCTCATATATATTCATGGTAACGGTGCTGTAGGTCACCTGATTGTCAAAATACCTGAGCTTACTTTCATAATTCTGGAGCTCATAGCGTATGTCACTCAGACGGCTTTCCAGAGTAATAATATTTTCCAGGTTAAGCTCCTTCTCCAATATGGCATAAAGTCTTTCCTGCTCTATTTTTAATGCTTTTATCCTGCTTTCGGTATCGATATATTCAAGTGAAACATTCGTGCTGGATTTCTGACTGTTTACAACATTGGCGTTATCTCCTACGATATTTACAAACTCATCCACCCTATCGCTTGGAACCCTGGCCACAATACTGCCATGTCTGGCGCCGCTGTCATAATAACGTTTGCCGCTGATATTGGAGCTTTCCACATAGCCACCCAGTCTGCTTATCTCTGATTCAATCCTGCTAATCAGACTGTCAAATTCCATTGTCTCAATAGTAAGATTAAAGGTGCGTATTATCTTATCCTGGCTTTGCACCGGCTCTGCTGCAGTGCTTTGAAACTTTTCACTGCCAAATCCGGCCGGCTTCTCCTCAGCCTTGTCGCTTGAGGTTGAGCCTGTATCGTTTTCATCATAGGCATAATTATAATAATTTTGTCCGGAGCTACCGCTGCGGCCTTCATAATCAGCCTTTTTGCTGGCGCAGGCTGATGTGGTAATTGCCAAAATAATTAGCAGAGATGTAAGCGCTAACAGGAGCCTGTTTCTTTTCATAACTCACCATTCCTTTCATAATGGATTTGCATTCTCTCTTAGCAGGCATCAAATAAAAGCATTATTTAGGGATTATATAAATTATGTAAATGATGCATCTTTATCTGCTGCCATGGTTGCTGTTAATTAACCAGTAATATTTTACCATATTTATGGCTATTTTAATATGATTATTTTTCCTCTTTATAATTAGACGAAAAATAATACTTATCGGTTCTATCATTAGACTTTATCTGCACAGCTTTTTACAACAGTTTTCCGAATAACTTTCAAACCAGCTTTCTGCAGCAGTTTATAGGGCTGTTTTTCCACAACTGTTTTTCCACAACTGTTTTTCTAGAACTGCTTTTTGTAGCTGTTTTCTATAACCGTTTTCATCAACTGCTTTCTATAACTGTTTTCTGCAACTGTTTTCTGTAACAGAAAACTCTTTATACCTTCATGCTGTATAAAAGGCATCCTCTTATGCTTTAGTCTGTCATAAGAAGATGCCTTTGTCTCAGCCTTCATTGTCTGTACTTGATATATGATGCTGCATCAGCTCCATAATCCGGTCAATGCGGTTGGTAAGATAGAGATAGCCTATCAGCGCTTCCATTCCGGTAGCTGTTTTGTATTCAAGAAGGCCTGCATTTTTGGCCGTTGTGAAGGATTTTGCATTGCGTCCCCTTTTAAACACAGCCATTTCCTCCTCGGTAAGTAAATCCTTGACGGTATGGAAAAGCTGAGCCTGGGCTCCGGCTTGAACAAGCTTTGAGCAACGGTGATGCAGCTTGTTTACAGGGGCATTTCCGCTCTCTACAACATAGGTTCTGATTATCAAATCAAAAACCGAATCGCCAATAAAGGCAAGTGTCAGGGGTGAATAGGTCCTGATGTCGTTATCCGGCAGCTTAAAGGCCCTTTTGATATATCCGCTAAAGCTAAGATAACTTGGATTTTGCTGACTGTTTTGAACAGCCGGATACTTTTCATCTGTCTGACACTTTTCTTCTGTCTGGCTCATATCATTTGACTGGCTCTTTTCATCTGCCTGATTTTTTTCATCCGCCAAATTGTACATATTGCCTGTTAAACTCTCTTCCATCTTACACCCTCTCTGGTATCCTCAAGCACAATACCCTTCTGGCGCAACAGCTCTCTGATTTCGTCGGCACGGGCAAAGTTTTTGCTTTTCCTGGCCTCCTGCCGCTCCTGAATAAGGCTTTCTATTTCCTCATCCAGCAGCTCCTTTTCCTTTTTGACTATAATTCCAAGGATGTCGCAGAGGCTGCAGATCTTATCACTGATGGTGTCCACAAGCTCAAGGCTGCTGTCAGCGCTGCAGCTGATATTTGCCAGCTTAACCAGCTCAAATATGGCTGCTATTGCATCTGCAGTATTAAAGTCATCGTCCATGGCATCCATGAACTTCTGCACGAATCCATCTGCTTCCTTTATTACCTTGCTCTCTTCCTCGCTTAATGACTTATCCTTATTTACGATTTCCTTATAATACTCCAGCTGGTCAACCGCCGTCACAATTCTCTCCAGTGAGTTCTTTGCAGCCTCCATTAAATCCCTGCTGAAATTCAATGGGCTGCGGTAATGTGAATTCAGCATGAAGAAACGCAGCACCTGGGGATCATACTGCTGGCAGATTTCACGCACGGTAAAGAAATTACCCTCCGATTTTGACATTTTCTTATTGTCAATATTTAAAAATGCATTGTGCATCCAGTACCTGGTAAATTCTTTGCCGTTGGCGGCTTCGCTCTGTGCTATTTCGTTCTCATGATGAGGGAAGATTAGATCCTCTCCGCCTGCATGAATATCAATCTGCTCGCCCAGATATTTGCGGCTCATTACCGAGCACTCAATATGCCAGCCGGGACGGCCCTCGCCCCAGGGTGAAGGCCATGCAGGCTCCCCTTCCTTCTTTGGCTTCCAAAGTACAAAATCCATGGGATCTTCCTTTTCCTCATCCACAGCAATACGGGCTCCCGCCTCCAGATCATCTATATTTTTCTTGGAAAGCTTACCATAATCACTAAAGCTTCTGGTTCTGAAAAACACGGTTCCGTTCTTCTCATAAGCGTGGCCCTTTTTTATCAGGGTTTCTATCATCTCAATCATTCCGTCAATTTCTTCAGTTGCCTTGGGATGATAGGTGGCCTCGCGGATATTAAGGGCATCCCTGTCCTTAATGAATTCCTTTATATAGCGCTCCGAAATCTCGGAAGCGCTGACTCCCTCTTGATTTGCTCTTTTAATTATTTTGTCATCCACATCGGTAAAATTGCTGACATAGTTAACCTCATAGCCCTTGTATTCAAAATATCTTCTTACAGCGTCAAATATAATGGCCGGCCTTGCATTGCCTATATGGATATAATCATAGACTGTGGGTCCGCACACATACATTCGGACCTTTCCTTCCTCAATGGGTATAAAATCTTCCTTTTTCTTAGTAAGGGTATTGTAAATTTTCATTGCTCTTCCTCCGCCATCTTTTCTTTTTCGTTCAATTTCCTTTCTATCTGCTCCAGTCTGCTATACAGCTCCTTCAGCTCGTTTTTTATACAGCTGTTCTCTTCTCTGAGGCTGTTTATCTCTTTTTGCACCGGGTCCGGCAAATGTACCTGATCCAGGTCTTCCCTGGGTATTCTCACATTGTTTTGCTTAACGACTTTTCCCGGAACACCCACCACAGTCGAATTGGGCGGCACCTCCTGCAGCACCACAGAGCCGGCTCCTATTTTGGAATTTTCTCCGATTGTAAATGAACCCAGCACCTTTGCTCCGGCGCTTATCATAACATTATTTCCTATGGTCGGATGCCTTTTTCCCTTCTCCTTGCCTGTTCCTCCCAGGGTAACTCCCTGATAGAGGGTTACATTGTCACCGATTATGGCTGTTTCACCAATAACGACTCCATGACCATGATCTATGAACAGGCCCTTCCCTATTGTAGCCCCCGGATGTATCTCAATTCCGGTTTTTCTGACTGCTCTTTGGGAAATCCATCTGGCCAGGAAATAGCGCTTCCTTTTATAAAGCCAGTGGGCAATCCTGTAACGGATTATTGCCTTAAAGCTTGGGTAGAGAAAGACCTCAAGAGGGGTCTTTATCGCAGGGTCCCGTTCCTTTATTATCTGCATCTCTTCCTTAATATATTTAATTAAACCCATACAATCACCTAACCTTTCTTATAAGCCGAACGATTTGCATCAGGTCAGCAATATTAAAAACATCTGTGCCTGGGTATACTTAAGCCTTATGTTTGTGACTATACTTAGCTTTATGTATGTTGAATGCATTAGGCCTGTCTGGCCGGCTATGGCTTAAAGGCAAACTATAAACCCGGACGCTTGCCTGTTATGCCCTGTTTGGCAAATCCGGCCTTTGCCGCCTTGCATAAGCCAAAAAGGCTTATGTATATAAATATGTACATTAAAAAACCGCCTCTAGCATTTAGAGGCGGTTAATACGCGGTTCCACTCTAATTATATGCCCGATTATGTTCTTCAGATATATAATACAGGCATATATCTCAAACAGGTAACGGCTGTGACCGTGCCCGGCTAAACTAGGCGTCTCACCGGACCAGCTCCCGGATGCACTTCACCCATATCGTCGTAAAGAATGCTTTCAGCCGGTGACATTCTCTCTCTGTTACTATGCTATGGGCTACTCTTCCGTTCATAGCTTTATTCCATAATTTATATTTCATTATATATGCTTATTCTATGCATCATTGACAATTTTGTCAATAGCGGATTGCCTAAATAAACAGGATTGCCTAAATAAACAGCCAATAGCATATTGCCTAAATAAACACTGCCACAGGTATGCTTTACCTTTTTTTAAAGCAGCCGTTGCAGCCGAAGCAGGCAGCATCCG
>Ga0134094_1000965_pt1 | contig 31111 bp, 36 predicted proteins | sample 5_1taG_FD_94458 | JGI IMG/M metagenome (GOLD analysis project Ga0134094, IMG submission 94458) | Switchgrass degrading microbial communities from high solid loading bioreactors in New Hampshire, USA - 5_19_20_110_A1 metaG | ecosystem: Engineered > Bioreactor > Semi-continuous > Anaerobic >... | reverse complement strand
CGCCCTCGGGCAGAAACCACACGTTATCGCCCTTCTTCAGGTCGCTCTTGGCGGCGCCGGAGATGGCCGTCTGCGGCTCGGCATGCTTCTTGATAATGTCGGCCAGATAGCTACCCAGTTCGTTCAGCTCGTCCAAAATCAACATCGGCTTCTGGAACGTGCACTCGCCCAGGTCCTCGCCCGTTTCGATGTGCCGCACTTCGATATAGGGCACCGCGCCCAGCGCGTTCGGATAGCTCTCCGGACGGTTCTCGAAGCCTTCCGGCTGGCCGTTGCGGAAGGTCGTGATGCTGTCCGGCGTGATCACCTCGCCGTACTCGTAAGGCTTGCCGTCCGCCCCCTCGCGCTGCTCAATCGTGATCGCCATCATCGGCGCTTGGCTGTAGCCGCTCCCGCGCACCAGCATGAACTTGCGCGGATCGACCGGCGCGATCACGACCTTCTTCTCTTCGCGCAGGTCGGCCACCTTCAGCCCGCTCACGCCGAAGATCGCCCCGTAATGCACGTACAGCACGCCTTGCGTCGCCCACTCCGACCAGGCGAACAGTTGTTTGCGGGCTGTCCGCCAGGCGTCCGGCGCTTCCTGCTTAAACGCCCACCCGCCGGGGATGATCCCGGCGTCCACGTCCACCGCCCGCGCGAACGGCAGAAACAGCGGGCGAATGCCGCGATACAGCCGCTGCCCCAGCCACCAGCCAAAGCGGTACTTGTGCCGGTTGTAGACGTCGCCGGTGTAATAGTCGTAGCGGCGCGCCAGTTCGGTTTGTCGCCTGTCCCACTGCGCCTTGAACGGCTTAAATTCATCGCGGTCGAACAGGCTCTTAATCTCAGCCATCTATCTCCGCCTCGTAGCGCGCTAACATATCGGCGATCTCGTCGTCTGCGCGCACCGGTTCGATCTCCACCGGCTCCGGCGCCTCGCCGTACCAGTCCACAAAACCCGACTCCGCACCCGGATTGACCAGCGCGTTATACGCCCCGCTGCTCGCGTCCATAATGTCGTCATGGTCCCAGTCCGGTTGGTGGTGCATGTGCGTCAGCCAGCCCTCGTTCCACGCCCCGGCCACCAGCAATACGAACCCTTGTTCGCTTTGCGCGCTCAGCGCCTTCGCCCGTGTCAGCTTGTCACCGGTCGGCCTCTCGCCCTTTGCGTCGTAGCCGTCCAGCATCTTCACCAGGCGGCTTGTCTCACGCTTCCCAGCGCTGCCCGGCTCCGTCTCCCAGCGGACCATGTATCGCGTCCCGCTGCGCCGCGCCTGCTCGCTGTCGCGTAGCGCCGTGCTGATGATCAGCCGGTCCACTTCCGCCGGCCCGGCCTGGACGGCGATGCAGTCCATCACGTAGTACCGGTCCTCTACCTTGCGAACCTTCACGCCCGCCGAAAAGTCCGGATCGTTGCCTTTCAGCTTCTTCTCCGTCGCGGCCAGGTCCCAAAACCGGCACTCCACGCCGCCGCGCGGCACATCCTGGGGCGCCACGATCTCGAACCAGCCCCGGTTGAACACCTTTCCGCCGCTCGGCTGGATCTTCCAGTTACCGCCGAGCAGTCGCTCGCGTTCGACCAGCGGCAGCGCCAGCAGGTTCGCCAGGTAACCGGGATCGCGGTCCATCAGCACGCGGTTGTCTTCGAGCCGCGCCGGGATAAACGTCAGGCTCTTTGGCTCGACCCCGCGATACTTGCTCGTCAGCTCGTCCGGACTGTCGGCCCACACCAGCTCGCCGCCGAAGCGCACGAACCAACGGATATGCCCGCCCCGCTCCGGAATCGCGTAGCCGTCCTCGCCGATCCACCAGTCCAGCAGCCGCGCCACCCAGTTCGGCTCCGGGTTCGTCGTCGCCCGAACATATGGGCGAACGCCGGATAATGAGCGGTTGCGGCTCAGCATGTACCAGAACTGCGCCTCGCTGAAGTGCGTCAGCTCGTCAAAGCCGATGAGCGGAATCTGCGCGCCCTGCCAGTCGTAGACCGACTTGTCGTGCTGCAGGTGCGCGAACCGCACCACCGCCCCGCTAGGAAACGTCCACGTAATCCCGCTGGATGGCTGTGTCGCCGAGCCGCCCAGCAGCGGGTACAGCTTCTGCGCTTCGTCGTGCATCCCACCCGGATTGATGATCTGCGGGTATGCCCGCCGGAACAGCACCGCGCGAAAGGCCGGGTTGTTAATGTGCCTGACCGGTTCGACCAGCAGTGACCACGTCTTGCCGCCGCCAGCCGCCCCGCCGTAAATCACAATATCAGCCGGCGACGCTAAGAACCGTTCCTGCGCCGCCTGGGGCCGGATCTCTGTCATGCCACCTGGTTACTCTGCCGCCCGTTGTCGGGGACGTAAATCTGCACGCCGCTGACCTCGGTCCGGTTGTTCGCCTTGCCGCGCAGCACCAGCAGCTTGTCCAGCGACACGCCCAGCAGCGTTGCCAGTTCCCGCACTTCCGCCGTCTCCAGCTTGTCCGGCAGCAGCTCCACAATCTTCCAGGCGATTTCTTCCAGCGCGTCGGCCAGGTCGCCCTTTTTTTCGGGGCGCAACTTCGCCACTCCGGCGTTGGTTCCCCGGCCTTTCACCCAGCCGCGCAGCGTGCTGATCGGCACGCCACACTGCCGGGCCGTCCGCTTGACGTTGCCTTGATTGGCGTCCAGCGCGGCCAGAATCTCCGCCTTTTCTTCGTCGGTCCATTGCCGCCGCGGGGCCATGATCAGCGCCCCGGCTCCGCGAACAGACGGTCATCCATCGTGCCCGGCGCTGCGAGCTGCACGATCGCCGACACCACGAGGATGAACACTGCCAGGATGAAGACTCCGATCACTTGCCTGCTCCGGAATCGAAAACGGCACAACGTCAAAGTTCGACGCTGTGCCGTCGTTCCTCAAGCGGCCTGCACAGGGGCCGCGCCTGGTCACTGCTGCCCGCCCGGTGATCAGCCCGGCGAGTGGGGAGCCTTATGCTGGCCTTTACTCCCCTGGGTGACGCATCCTGCCAGCGCGCCTTTTTTGCATCCTGGCCCCGATCGGGCCGAAGGATTGGAAGGGCTTATACCGCTTTCACCTTCCTGCCTCGGGGATCTCGGCGGCACCCCCATTCAGCATCTTCCCCTGGGCGGCCACTGCTGACCGCCCGCGTTCGGGGGTAGGGAGTGAGCCGCCGTTGACTTACTGCACGGAATTTGAGGAGACCCTGCGGCGGCTCGTCAATTCGCTTCAGCTACAATGATAGAACAGCTTTAGAACATAAACAATCTACTTATGTGAACACTGTTTTCCTGAGCATGTTCACATCAACACTTCCTAAATTCTCGCATCGGGCGGCGGCTCCCACACCGACCGCTCCACCCGGTACGTGTAGCGGTCGATGTACGTGATCCGTCGATCGAGTTGCAGCCGCATGAGCAATTGCTGCACCCGCGACTGGCTCAGCCCGAGCGCGTCCGCGATCACGCGGGAGTTCGGCGTCGCGCCGCAGTTCTCTTGCGCGATCCGGCAGATCAGGTCGAACACATCATCCGCCCGCGTCCGTCGCCGCCGCTTGCTCATAGGCCCCGCTGTCTCCTAATGTCGCGCAGCTCGCGCTGGCTCCGCAGCCGACCGTGTGCCTTCCGGCGTGTGGGCGGCGCCGGTGTCGGCTCGATCTCCCGGAGTAAGTTCAGAAAGCTGATCCCGGCAGAACGCACGGCGCAGATAACATCTTCCGCAGTAACGCCGAAAGCCTGAAACGCCGCCTTAACGCGCCTGCCGAAGTCCTCTAGCTGCTCTGTTCTGTGAAACACAAGCGGCGGTCGCGGAAGAAGCTGCACGTTTTCCAGTTCCCGGTTCAAGTCGTTGTATTTACCAGTTGTCATCGTTCGTTCAGCCTCAAACGGCGCCTCGGCACCACGTACTTTCGACCGAGGCCATCCACCACCAGCGCAGTTGCCATCTTGACGCTAACCACGCAGCGGCCATCGCGCCGGCGAACCGGATCGCACTGCAATCCCACCAGGCGCGGAGCCGTCAGCGCGTCGCCGATGAACGTGTACCTCATACGCGGCCACAGTGAGAGTTGGCCGTTCGGCTTATACGGCAGCTCGCGTTCGGCGATCCACCGCGGCGGCTGCTCCCAGTGCGCGGGCAGCACGCCGCCGGGCTTCCAAACCGCTTGAATGTGCAGGTGGCAGACCTGGCAGCAAGCGAGCAGGTTCGTCCAGTCGCAGTTCGCCGGGTTGCCGTCCAGGTGGTGCACCGTCAGGATGCGCGGCTTGCCATCCGCGTTGCGCGCTGTCTTGGCGATGGTCGTGCCCTCATGAAACTCCTCGCCGCAGTGCTCGCAGCGCCAGTTTGCGCGTTCATAGATTTCGCTCTGGATCTCGCCGCTCACCCACTCAGGCGGATAGCCTTTGGCGATCAGCTTTGCACTCATTCCTCACCGTCCTCGTCATCGAGCAGCGCACCATACGGGATGATGTGTCCCTCGAACTCTAGATCGCAGTCCTCGCAGATGTACACATCCCCGATGCAGTCGCCGTAAGGCCCCAGGCCGTCGTCAATGCCCTGGTAGCATACATTCTCCCCCCCGCAGTAGGGGCATGATGGACCGCTCACTCCTCACCGACCTCTTGATCCATGTCGCGCTGGATCGCCGCCTGGATCTCAGCCTCTATCTGCGCCACCTCGCACGCCGCCTGCTCGTACAGCGCGCCGATGCTGAAGCCTTCCGGTGGGCCGTCGCTGCCTGGCGGGAACATCGCCCGGAACAGTTCTTGCACGCGCGTTTCGATCAGCTCTTTACACTCGTCCTGCAGGCGGACTGCGACCACTCCGGTCTGCCTCAGCGGAATTGTGACCTTCACCGTGCTCATTCCCGCTCCCTTCTGCTTCTCGTGTTCAGGTCGGCCAGCAAGCTGTTCAGCCCGGGATTCCAAATATCGTCGTCTTGGCCTGGATGACCATGTAGCAATTTGCTCAAGTCATCGAGCTTCGACAACACCCACTCCGGCACCGGTGCTGTCTGCTCCAGCACATCTTCCAGGTCGCACAAGACATGCGAGCCGACGCGCAGTAACTCGGTTAACCTCGCCGCCATCGCCTCGTCGCTCTCGTATTCGATTGACGTATTATCCCGCAGGGCCACTCCCGCCGCCCGCTTGACCGTCGCATCGAGCCAATCCGCTTCCGGCTCCGGCTCGTCCATCTGATAACCGTTATCAGATAGCGGCTCAGTTTCGCTCGGCTCGGCGGCGCGCACCAGCTCATACACGTCATCCGACACGCGCCGGATCGCCCCCTCGCGCATCAGATCATGGACCACATCCCAGCACGCGCGCGGAGTCAAGCCAGCAAGCCCGTCCAATCCAATCATCTGCGTCAGGTCGAATGGCCCGCGCAGCAACACCGCCAGCAGATGTTCCTTAAGGCGCGCGCGTGCCGCCTGCTCCTCGGTCCGGCGCGCCTCGTCCTGCTCTTCCTGCCACTTCGGCAGCTCGCCTCGCATCCAGTTCACCAGCGACACACGCGGCTCGTCGGCTTCCAACTCCACCGCGAGCGCATAGGGCAGGTACTGACGGTATTTACAGCCGGAGCCGTACTGCGCCATCTTGATGTAGTCAATGCTGGTGATGATGGACCGCCGCACTACTTCGCGCTGGTCCTTGTCAAGCGGCGGCAGAGCCAGCCTCGCCAGCGCCTCGCGTGCCGCCGCGATCTGCTGCCCGCTCACATCGTAGGTCTTGCCATCCTTGCCGACGCGCCCACGTGCAACATTTGTTGCACCTGTTTTCTCTTCGATCTCCGCCCGCCAGCGGCCGATCGTCATGTCAGAGACGCCTAACTTTGCTGCCAGTGCTCGGTTGCTCAACGACGCCCACTCATGCCCGCGCTTGAAACGGCGCTCCAGGATGTACCTTTTATCCCGTGGCGACAGTTCCAACCCGTGCGCCAGATTGTCCTCTTCAGCGAACTCGATCGCCGCCTCATGCCCGCCGGTCCGAATTTCCGCCATCAACGGCGCCAGTGCTTGCGCATCCCCACTCGGCTCAAAGCGCTCCAGTGCGCGCCGGTACGCCTCACACCGGTGGAACCCTGCCGCGAGAATCAGGTCCGGCCCATCCTGGTAGACCACGATCGCATCTTTGAAGGTGCCACCGGCGAGCAGAAATTCCGTGTAGCGCTCAACACGCTCTTCGTCCAGCCCGTCTACCCGCACCTGAACGCTGTCCACGATCCGGATTTCATCCAGCTTCACGCGCCGCACCGTGCCATAGATCCGCTGCGCCGCGTCCGACGGCGTCTCACGCTCGCCTACGAGCGGTCCGATCCGATCTCCCTGCCGCCGTCTACTAGCCATTGCAAAGTGCCTCCACGCGGTCTACCATTTCCCACACCGAAAACGCCGCGTCGTGATCGGGCGCATGGACGATCACCGGGCGCCCGAAAGCCATCGCCTCGGGCCAGATAATGCTCAGCGTGATCGGCGGCCAGACCGCCGCGCCGAAACTCTCTTGCAGCCGGGCCAGGTTCTCTTTGTGCTCAAGCGTCGTCAGGCGGCACTTGTTCGGCACAATTCCCGCGACGCGCAGGTCCTTGCCTTCCAGCACCCGCACCGCCTGTACCCGCTTAATCGACTCGTGCAAGCCGTCCAGCCCGAGGACCTCAAGCTCTGTCGGACAGATGATGTAATCTGCCGCCAGGAACACCGTGCTGTGCAGCGCGGATGGAGTGGGGGACGTGTCGATCAGGCACACGTCGAACATATCCGAAACTTCGGCGAGGCGCTTGGCGAGCCGCCACTTGTCGTCAATGTTGAGCGCGATGGTCCGTGTCTCAACGTTCGAGCCGACCAGGTAGAGATTGCTCAGGCCCCGGCTGCCGTATCGCTCGGCGTCCACCGGAATCGCCACGTCAAACCACTTGGCGCCGCGCACCATCAGGTCGTACAGCCCCGCGAACTTCTCAAAGCCGTAGGCAATGGTCGCGTGACCTTGCTCGTCGGTGTCGATCAGCAACACCCGCTTCCCCCGCACGGCGAGACCCGCCGCTAGGTTGACAAACGCTGTCGTGCGGCCCGACCCGCCCTTCTCATTGATTGCCGCAAAAGTGATCATGTGCTACCCTCTCCTTCAAGCATCTTCACACTGGGGCTGGCGCCGCGACCGTGCGGCCCGGCCCCGTTTTTTTAGCTCCTGGCGACCATCCACGCCGGAGCCTCGAACACCACTCGGATCGCCTGCCCGGCCGCCGTGGACGCGAGCCGGTCCACCAGCGGCTGGAGATTCTTCTTGCACCAGTCCGCCCCGTACGCGTGCTTAGCGCGGACCGTCAGCACGCCATCGGCGAACTGCTCCGCGGTCATGCCGTCTAGCCACGTGTCGAACGTCGCCCGGTTAAGCTGCACCCGCAGTTGCCCGATCACCTGCTGCCACACGTCCTGCGCGGACCGGTCCGGCGTGCTCGCCGCCAGATCAGAACCGTTCTGGCGCGCGGCAAACTGGCGAAGCTGTCGCCCCCGTTGCTCGCGATCCAGCCGATCCGGCTCCGTCGTCCCCAGCTCCAGCGCCAGCGGCACCAGCGACAGATCGTCCGCTGAAGGCGGCTGTTCGCTGCCCAGCATCGCGAGCAGCAGGCCCGCCGGGTTCGTCTTCGCCTTACGTCGCGCTGCGATCAGCAGCCCCGTTGCGCGCTCCACGCCCACCGCGAGCAGCTTCTCGCAGTTTTCACGGCTCAAACCGATCAGCTCGGCTTGGTTTCTGATGAAGCCATCATCATCAACCTGCTCGCCGCCTGTCCGATCTCCCCGATCGCTGCTTGATGATGTTTTTGCTGGCTCTTTGAATGGTTGTTTCTTAATAAGTTCTTTCTTCCGTTCACCAGGTGAACGTTTGCGTTCATGTGGTGAACGTTTTGTTCGTGTGGTGAACGAAACGTTCATACGGTGAACGTTTTTGCGATTCCCAGAACGTTCATGTGGTGAACGTTCATCAGGTGAACGCTTATCGGCGCTATAACGGGCAACATTTTCGGGCATGCGATCAATCAGCGTCACGATCACCCGGTTGCCGTCTTCGGCCAGCTTAATCCAGCCTGCCGCTGCCAGCGCTGCGCGCGTCTCCGACACCTTCCCGGCGCTCATCTTGCACCGCTCGGCGGTCTTCCGCGTCCCCTCGGTGCATGGCACATTCTGCGCCCCGCACACGCGCCGGTAGTGCCCCAGCAGACGGTATTCATATGGATCGAGGTCGTCGTCCGCCATGTTCAACATGACGTGGAAATAGCGATCCGTCGTGCCTTCATCCCTGATTTCTACAGGTTTCTCACTGTCCATTTGTCTAAGTCCTGTCGTGGGCTGTGTGCGGGGCGAATCATGCTATACTGCATGTGCCGCGCGCAGCCCTACCTGCGTCGGTCAGCCAGCGGCGAGCTATCCCGCTGACGTTGTTTTTTGGGAATTTCGCTTCATTCGTAAGGTGTACTCATGACCGAACCCATCACGCTCGAAGAGGCGTTACGCCGCTATCTGCTGGTCGATCGCGCTGACCAGACGAAGCAGACGTATCGCCGCTTCCTCACCGAGTTCGTCGCCGCGATCGGGCCGCAGCGACCGATCTCCCTTGTCCGGCCCGAAGACATCGACGCCTACGTGACGGCGATGCGAACGCGCACAACCAAGTACGCCACGCACACCCGCCGCCCGGCGGTCCAGGCCCCCCTTGCTCCGGCGACCATCTATAAAAATGTCAAGATGATTAAGTCCTTCTTTCGCTGGTGCGAGCGCTCTGGCCTTATCGACGCCTCGCCCGCTGGTTACCTCGTCAATCGCCGCCCTGCGCTGCCGCTTGGTCAGGGCAAGGCCGCCACGGATGACGAGCTGGAGATGTTGCTCGCCGCGTCGCGCTTCAAGCCGCGCGATCGGGCGCTCGTGCTCCTGCTCGCCAATTCGGGCTGTCGTGCCGGCGAAGCGGCAGGTCTGCGAATCCGCGACCTCGAATTGGACAACTGTTCTGCGCTGGTGAACGGCAAGGGGAACCGGCGCCGCCGCATCTACTTCAACGCGGAGACAGCCGACGCCATCCGCGCATGGCTCGAAGCCCGGCCCGACAAGCCGACGGATTACGTCTTCACACCGTGGCGTGGCTCTGCCCGCCTCTCGCCACGTGCGATCAGCGAGGTCATCCGGCGTCTGTGCAAAACAGCCGGGCTTTCGCGCCGCCTGGGCGCGCACAGCTTGCGTCATCGTGTGGGGTTGAAGTTTGCCCGCGAGCATGTCGCTCCCCGTATCACTCAGCACTACCTGGGACACACCAGCATCACGACGACGCTGGAGTACTACCAGGACGTGGACGAAACGGATCTACGCCAGGCCGGGGCGCTGCTCGATCTGCACTACTGGCAGCCGCAGCAGATAAAACAAAACCCTGCTGCTAAGCATCAGCTTGGCGCAGGGTAGTAGAGTGCCAAAAGGGGTACAAAAAGGGGAGAGTGTTAGTCGGGGTGCCGGGACTTGAACCCGGGACCTCTGCGTCTTTGTCCAAAACTCTCCCTCTGCCAGCCCCCTACTGCCCAGGCTCGGCGAGGTCCTCAGTTGTTAAAGATCAGGCGGTCGCAGCGACGGCCTTTGCCGCGATCTCGTTCAGCACGTCACGCCACTGGCCCAGTTCCCCACGCGGCGCGCTAGCGGTAAGCACAAAGGCGTCTTCCACTACGACGATCAGTAGATCGACCGGTTTTCCGCCGCCGATCGTCATCTCCACCGACCACACGCCGTCCTCTTCCACCAGCTCGCTGATCGTGTACGTCAGCGGCTCGGCGGACGGCGTCGGCGAGAACGCGCTCATAAACGCGTTCGTCGTCAGCGCGACACCGGTGTAAGTGCCCGCGAGAAACGCCGGATCGTCCGTCAGGATTCCGCTCTCGACCAGCGCGCTCAGCGGCGCCAGGTGCGCGGTCACCCGCCCCGGCTCGATCGTCGCCAGCCAGTCCGGCTTGTCAGTCGGCAGATTGGTCAGCACGACGTCGTCGTCAGTCTCCGTCACCTGCCAGCCACCCGGCACCCACACGTCCATCCCTGCCCCCTCGAACCGTTGTTCTTCTTGCCCGCTCGCCGCCGGGATCGCCAGGCCGAACAGGACAACGACTATGAGAATTGCGCGAAACATGCTAAATCCTTAACGCTGCATTGAGGCACAAAAATTACTATACTCAATTTCAGGCGCGACGCGACTTCACCGCGCTCGCGCTCGCCGTCGTGGTGCTATCCCGCCGCGACGGCTTTTTGCTGCCCCTCGTCTTCGACCTCTTCTTCTTCGAGCACCAAAAGCTTGCCGACGTCGGTGAGGCCAAAAAACTCCATCAGCGGCACAACGGTCACTTCGTCATATCGAGTGACCTTGTTCTGCGCGTAAGAAGACAACGTACCGGGAGAGACTCCTGTCACTTTGGAAATCTCTTCATATTTCCAGTTACGGCGTGTCGTCCGCTGGTGCGCGGCCAGGAGTTCCGCGAAGCGATTCCTCAGTCTTAACCTGCGTTTTGGTTCGCTCGCCGTTCTCGATTGGTCCATACATCCCACCTTGCTAGAAGTGGCCGTTTCGTTTCTAGGATAAAGCACCCGGTTCTCTTTTGTCAACATACGATAGAGACTAGTTGTTGACTTTCATTGAGACTTCTTTTATCATGATTACAAGTAGTCTGAATGACGCGGCAGACACAAGCCCCGCCACGCGAAAGGAGCGCCATCCCCAAGCACGAAATTCAGAATGGATATACCATTGAGACCGTATAGAACCAATAGGAGCCAATTATGTCTGAGAAGAACTCCAACATCTTCAGGCCGAACACACGCAATCTTCGCGTTTCCAAGATCGGCGACAAGGACCTGCAAGAAACCGCCTGGATCGATCCCAGCGGAAACACGCTGCTGCACATGCGCATCCACTCCGACTGGGGTGGCCGCTGGGTTGTGATCTTCCCGCTACTGCATCTCCAGTCCACGCCCGTCGGCAGCAGCAGCAAAAGCATCCGCGCTGCCTACCGCGAAGCCTACCGGCAATACCGGCTTCTGCGCCGCAATCCCGAGACGGCGGCTCGTCTGCGCTCCGTCGCCCTGCGGAGCTGGTGGCGCCAGCGCCAGCGCATCGGCGAGCTGACGCGCAAACTGAAGGTGTCCGAAGATCTGCGCGAAAGCCAGGCCCGCATCATCGGCGAGACGCGCGCCGAGGCGCAGCGCTACGCCAGCATCTGCACCGGTCGTGACGAGTACGAAAACTCGCTGCTCCGGCAGCTCGAAGAGGCGAAAGATGCGCTCTCAAAGACGCGGAGCGAACTCGCCGACCTGCGGCGTGAGTACAGCCGACTGCAACACAACGAGGATTACTACCGTCGTCGGCTCGGTCTGCCCACGTCGGACGATCTGAAAGTTGTCATCGGCCGCCCCTTCTACCCGTTCCGCTCGCAGTCTGAGCCGGAGCCGGAAACGCTCGAAGTGACTGGCGTTCGCATTCACGCCGCGCTCCTGCCGAAAGGCGTCAGCCTCGAAGACGTCGTCGCCGCCATCGAAGTTTTACCCGCGCCCGCCCCGGCCCAGGTTTAAGGAATGAGGACAATGGACTGCATCGAAGTCGGCGACCTGGTCGCCCCAAAGAAGGACCTGCAGAACCGCAACCGCCCCGACGCGACGCTCCCCGCCGGACGGCTCGGCGTCGTGGACGCTGTCGGCCCGACCTACATCCGTGTCGAAATCGCCTGGAACACGTACTACTACGCCCGGCCCGAGGACCTGGTCATCGTCGAAAAAGAGTTCCTGACGGACTATGCGGCGGTCACGCGCAGCCCCAACATCGCCGCCGTGTGGGATCTGTGGGCAACAGCCGCCCGCGCAGCGCACGAAACGAACGCTGCTCTCACGAGCCTCGTAGAAAGCACCAGGGCGGAACCTCGTCTGGCCCGCCCCGGCAACAGCTAGCCCCTTCACAGCGCAGCGCGCGGGCGTGCCGCAAACACGCCCGCGCCACCATGAAAGGAAGCCCGATGAAGAATCTACCCGAAGATCCAGCAGCCCGCCAGCCGATGATGCTGATCGCCGGCGGCCGCGTCCGCGTTCAGGGCAGCTTTCGGAAATGGCTCGGCTGCCTCTGGCCCTTCATTGTGCTGTTCGCTGGCGTCGCAATCTGCGGCCAGATTTACTAGGAGTTTTTAGGCATGACCACCCTGTTCGACGAGGAAGTTCAAACGAAGATGGTCCCGCTGGATCGCATCCGCGAGGACGAAGACACCCAGGCGCGCGCCGTGTTCGACGAGAGCGCGATCGAAGACTACGCTAACGCGATGGCCGCCGGAACGCAGCTCCCCGATGTAGAACTGTTCTACGACGGCGAGTGGTACTGGATCGGCGACGGCTGGCACCGCATCCGCGCCGCGAAACGGCTCCAGCGCACCGCGATCAACGCGACGGTCCATCCCGGCTCCAAGCGTGACGCAATCCTCGCCGCGGTCAAGGCCAACGCGAGCCACGGCGTCCGGCGCAGCAACGAGGACAAGCGCCGTGCCGTCCTCATGCTGCTCGGGGACGACGAGTGGTGCCAGTGGTCCGATCATGAAATCGCCCGCCGCTGCATGGTGTCTCAGCCCCTTGTGTCTAAGATCCGCCGCGAGCTATCTGATAACGGTTATCAGATGCCCGAGACGCGCCTGTTTCAGCGCGGCGGCGAAACCTACACGCAGAACGTCAACTCCGAGGCTCGCGTTGAAGCAGCCCGCGCCCGCGTCGAAGCGGAGTTAAACGCCAAGTTCGACCGCGACGCGATTGTTATCCTGGGGCGCAGCGACGATGGTGCCGAACACCGCGCGGTGGATGTCGCCCGCAAGCTGGTCACGGCAGGCGTCTGGGACGGCCAGGCCAAAATCGAATTCGACGCTTACGCGCTCCACGACCGGTTGTATGGCACCGAGCAAGCGGACCCGCTGACGCTCGTCGAAGGCCGCGACTTCTTCCGAGTGAATTGCGGAACCGAGTTGCAGGCGCGCATCCTGGACCTGCTCCAGAAGCCTCTCACCACCGCACAAATCCGCGAGCTGCTGGATATCGGCCTTGACGATAAGGCAGGGCTGGAAGCCCTGCGGCGCGCGCTGGAAACCCTCGTCAGCGAGCAGCGCGTGCGGCGTCTCCGTGACCTCTACCTGCCGGCCGGTCCTACCAAAGCCAAGCCGTTCGCCGACGAAGAGGCAGTGAATTTGCTGCGCCGCGTCGTGGCGCAACACCAGCGCGACTTCCCGACGCTCTCATCCATCAAGATCGCCTGGCTCCGCTCACACACCCTCATGAATGAGGACGTGCTCAACGCCGCGATCGACGCCCTGTGCGAAGCGGGCGAGCTGGAGCGCTTCACCCTCTCGCCGCTCTCGGTGTGGATTAAGAAGCCCGCCGGGCGCGAAGTCCCTGAAGGCGAGCGCCTGCTCGACGTGCTCGATCCGGATGAACGCGAAGAGATCCCCGAAGGCAGCGAAGAGTGGCAGCAGAGCATGGCCGAAGACGACGCCCGCCGCCAGCAGACCGAGGCCGAAGCCGAAGCGACGCCGGATGATGAGCTGGCGGACGACTGCACCGGCGACTACGAGGACGAGCCGGACGAGCACGAAGCTGACGCCGAAGACTGGGAAAAGTCGCTCCCGCCCACGCAAACCGCCCTTGACGCCGATCGCCTGCTCGACCTGCTGGAAGACGAAGCCACGCTACTCGAAACGCTCCGCCAGAAAAGCGGTCTGCAAAACGACCGCTTCCACCGCGCTCTGAACCTGCTGATCGGCGCGGGCAAGCTCGCGCGTCCACAGCCGGGCGTAGTCAAGCGCGTTGCCCCGCCCGATCCGCTCGCCGTCATCCCCGCCGATCAGCATGTGCCGCTGCTGCACCTGCTCCACGAGCTGCGCCCCAACTCCGAGTCGCTGCTCGCGGCCGCCTGGGACGGCGCCGACTACACTGACACCAGCCCTGCCGCCAAGCTCGCCATCCGCGAGGGCTGGATCGCCCCGGTCAACAAGTGGTCATCGGGCAGCCAGTGGTGCACCGGCTACGTCCTGACCGACGCCGGGCGCGACGTCTACGCCAAGCTGCTCGCCGCGCTACCCGACGAGGCGGATAACGAGCCGCCGGCCGCCGTCCAGCGCCTCTACCAGCGCACAGTGGTCGAGCTGGACCGCCTGATCAACAGCGCATCTCGCGCCACACGTGTCACCCAAGCCAGCATGTACCTCGCCGGGAAGCTCTCCGACAAGGACGCCGAAGCACTGGCGCTGCGCATCGACAAGGCGCAGGTGTGCGCCCGCGGCGCGCTGAATTCGCTTACCGGGCTGCTGATCGTGCTCCAGCCCGACGACCCAGACGAAGCCTAATCCCACCATCCAACACAGCGCCCCGGTGCGATCGGGGCGCTTGTGCTTTCCAGCTTGCGCCGTTGCGCGAGCCAGCTATCCTAAAGCCAGCGCACACGCCACCAGGGGGATCACCGTGAGAGACATTATCTACTATCTTGCCGCGATCGTCTTCGCCCTGATCGTCAGCGTCGGAGTCGTCCAGTCCGACCAGCCCCACCCGGCGCAGGAGTCAGCCGCCGCGCCGCAAGCCGCGCCGTACACCTGCGATTGCACGAAAACATGCAAAACGATGACCTGCGAAGAAGCGTACTACCAGCTAGAGCAGTGCGGCTGCACCGCGCGAGACGGCGACGCGGACGGCGTGCCCTGCGAAAGCATCTGCCCGGGCGGCTAAAGCAGCGCCCGCGGTATCCACTGTCTGTTCGATCAGTGCCATTTCCCTTGTCCCCTCTCGTCCTCAGATCAGCGCTCGCGCCCACTGGCGCGCCGCTTCCCACTTCGCTCCGTTCGACCAGGCCGCGCCCGTCCACGGTGCCAGCGCCACGCCGTCATACCAAAAATTGACCGCCACCACTTCGCCGCGCGTCGCGGCCACGAAGCAGGTCGTATCTTCGATCACCACCGGCTGCGCGCCGTCACCCCGCGCCGCTTCCGTGAGGTAGAGCAGCGGCAGCTCGTCCACCGGGATCTCTTCCGCGAACTTCCGCCAGCGGTAGGTGGTGTAACTTGTCCAGTCGTTCACCTCGCACAGCGACCGGTCCGCGTCATACGGGTAGGCATTGTAACCCAGGTAGTGGCCGCGCTCGCGCATCAGGCGCAGCGCTGGGCGCAGCGTCGCCAGCCAGGTCAACTCCGGCGCCCCGGTGTTAAACGTCACCGGGATGCACGACCAGCCCCGATCGTCACACTCGCCGACCGCGGCGATCAGCCAGTCGCGCAGGTACGCCGCGCTCGGCCAGGCGCACTCATTGGTGAGCTGCGCCGCGCTGAACCGCGCCCCGCCGTGCTGCCGCTCCAGATATTCGACGCGCAGCCGCGCCGACGTCGCCGGCGGCAGGCTCATGTCCGGGCAGTCGCCGGGCCAGATCGCCCACATTCGCACGACGACAAACCAGCCCGCGTCGTGCAGCACGCTCGCCGTCTCTCCGTCGCTGGTGATTGTGGCAGACGGTGTGATCCCGCCCGCCATCATCAGATCGCCCGCCAGCAGCAGCGCGTCCCGGCTCGCGCCAGGGACGACCGTCCAGCCCAGCATGGGGCGGTCGATCAGGTGGCCGCACGCCGCATCCTGATCGACCTCGACATACTGCACGGCCACAAACCCGGTCACGTCCGGCAACCAGTAGATCAGATACCACTTGCTGCCGTCCTCGCCGTAGCGCACGCCTTCCAGCGCCAGCGTGTCGCCCTGCGCCACCTGCCCCAGAACAGTTCCGTTGGGCTTGTCGCGCACGTTGAGCCTGGTCGCCGTCACCGTGCCCCAGCACTTCATTTCGGGCGTCGGCGTCGGCATGCCCGGCGTCGCGCTCGGTGTCAGAGTCGGCGTCGGACTGGGGCGCGGCGTGTTGGTCGGCGGTGGTGTAGCAGTCAAATCCGGGGTGTAAGTTATGGATGGGATTATGACCGGCAGCTCGCTCGGCTCCGGAGTCACCGGCGCGCCCGGCGGGCAGTCGGTAGACCACTCGCTGCATAACAGCAGGTGCCCCGTCGCCTCGTCCCAGTACAGCTCGCCCAACCGCATGTACCACCCCGGCTCTATCTGATAACCGTTATCAGATGCGCCGCTGCCCTGCGCCACAACCGGCGTCGCCGCCAGGTCCTCGCTGTGCCACGTCACGATGATCAGCAGCACCCAGGCGATCGCGCCGAGCCATAGCCAATTACTACCCGTGAGCCGTTTCAACGTGGTCGCTCTCGCTCACCTGCTCGTTCAGTCCCAGCGCGTCGCGCAGCTCCGGCAGCAGCATAGTCAGTTTTCCGAGTGCCTTCAGAGTCACGTCAAGCTGGTTAACCACCGTCACCGGATCGCGCCGGAACGCCGACGCCAGCAGCACAATCGCCAGGTCGGTCGGCTCGTCCACCAGCGGGCGCAGAAACCCCGGCACATTCGCCAGACCGCCGAGCGCCTGGTCCACCTGACCCGGCGTCACCCCTGCCCGCGCCATTTCCGCGCGGATGCGCTTGACCAGCGCCAGGCTCAGCCACAGCAGCCCCAGCGCCAGCACCACGAACACGATGACCAGCAGCGCCGCAACGCCGATGGTCGCAACCGATTGGATCGTCGGATTCTCGAACATGCTTAGCTCTCCTGTTTCTCTGCCTGCTCTTTGACCACACCGCCGTTCGGCGGCGCCACTTCCGCCTTCTCACGTTCCAGGCGCTCCATGCCCAGCAGCGTCAGCGCCTTCTCATAGGTCGCGTTCGCCGTCTGGAGATCGTGCGCTTCTTGCTTCCACTTGTCCCGGTCGGTCCGCAGTTCGTCGTTCTCGCGCTGCAAGGCATTCTCGCGGTCGTTCGCCTCGGCGAGCGCCTTCTCCGTTTCGGCCTGCCGCTCTTGCATCTCCGCGATCTGCTGGATCAGTGTATCCACCTGCTTTTGCAGCGCCGGAACCTTCGCCACTCGCGCCTCAAGATCGGCCACCTGCCGCTTGAGGTCATCGCGCTCTTTGCGGATTTTCTCCTGGTAGGTCGCGTTCGCCTGTTCGAGCGTTTCCATCCGCTTGAACAGCAGCCGCGCGCCAATACCTCCCGCTGTCAGCAAGCTGCCCAAGCCCACCAGCAGCCCGATAATCGCCTGATCCATCACACCTCCATCACGCGGACCTTCGCCACCGTCCGCGCCACCGTCTGCGCCGCATCCTCTGCCACCCGGTCCACATTCGACACGCTCACCCTGACCGTGTGCCCTTCGCTCCCCCAGGTCTCCGACACTTCCACCACCCAGTACAGATCGTCCGTGTCCAGCCAGGCCACTCGCTCGCCGTCGCGCTCTACCGCGCCCTGATACACCACGCGCACCAGGTCCCCCGGCCTGATCGTCTGCTTCACGCCGACCAGCGTCAGGTCATAGCTCTCCTGCCGCTGGTTCGACCGCGTCAGCTCGCTCGCCGCCGCGTCATACAGCGCGTTCGCCGCCGCCGTCATGTCCGCTGGCGCAGCGCTGGCAGCCTTGACCTGGTCATAGACCTTCACCGCCTGCCGCCTGCCATACCGTGCCTCGCTGGCCGCGTCAGTCAGGTAGTACAGCGCGCTCCCATCCGGACCGACCATGCTTTTGATCGCATACGGCCCGCTCCGCGTGCTATAGGCCAGCGTGACGCGCGGCTCCCCCTCTTTCGGCTTCGCGCCCAGCGGTAGAATCCAGTTGACGATCTCCCGCTCGTCTCGCCTGACGGTGATGCTCTCGATCAGCGTCACGAGAGGGTTGTCGTACACGTCGATCCCCAGCGCTCGCCGCTGGATCAGCCGCATGCCGCAGTCCTCGCCGAACGTCCCGATCTCCACCGTGCGATCGCCCTCGCCCAGGCGCAGGTGCAGCCCGTGCATTTCGATCAGCGTTTGCAGCGCCTTCAGCGCGCTTTCGCCGTTGAACCCCAGCGTCGTCGCGCCTAACCCGCTCTCGACGATTGCCGTCCATCCGGCCAGCCCTGCCAGCTCGCTCGCCACCGCCGCGATCGCCGCGCCGGTATACTGCCGGTTGAGCAGCGTGCTTGCGTGCTTCAGCTCTGCCAGCCGGTCCGGCCCCTTCACCATCATCACGGCGCCGTCCGCCGCGGCGCGCAGCGTGACCTCCTCAATCTGTCCGCCGCCCAGCCGCCGCGCCGCGCCAAGCTGCTCCCCCCAGATCACCACGCGGTTCCCTTCGCGCAACAACTCTAGGTGCCGCCGCTCGCCCGCGGGCAGGCTTAGCGACCAGCCGCCCGCGCCATCCAGCACGCGCTGCACCGTCGCCGTCTGCGCGGCCACCACCGGCCCCGGCCCCAGCCGATCACCGGCAGCATTCAGCACGTCCACCCACAGTCGCACGTTACGCGATCTCCGCGATCGGCCCGAACCGCGTGATTGCCAGCTCCGGAGTCACGAACAGCACGCGGATCGTATGCGCCCCTTCCGGCACGTCCTGGATCGCTTCGTTCACGAACCCGCTGGTGCCCGCCAGGCTCCCAACTTTCGCCATCACCCCGTCCAGGTAGATCGCGTAGAGCCACCCTTCCGGCTGCGCGCTGAAGGTCACGTTCACCTGCCCCGGCACACCTGCGTCCCGCGCCGCCGTCACACTCGCCGGGCCATTCGCGTTGAGCATCTCCGGCAGGTCGCTCGTCAGCGCCACCGGCGACTTCTGAATCTTCGCCATGTACGCCAGAATCGCGTCCAGCGTGTCCAGGTTCAGCGCCGCCGCCAGCGGCGGGTTCGTATCTTCTAGCGCTTCCACCAGCCGCTCCAGCAGCGTGCGCTTGTCCATCGCTAGTGTGACGATCGACGCGATCACGTCCACAATCCCCGCCTCGACCGCCAGCGGCACGAACGCCTTGTTCGCCACCGTCGGCACGCCTACATTCGTCAAATTCGCCACCTTTGCTTTCTCCCTTCTTCGTGTCCGCTGCTTAGCCCCTCACCCGTTTTTTTTCCCCTTCCCTCTTGATGGGGGAAGGGCCGGGGATGGGGGGAGTTGCTACGTCTTGATGATCCACAGCACGCCCAGGTACGGCGGCATGTTGTTGTGCGCCTGCCCACCGCCTCGGTTGCCTGTGGAGAGAGTGGGGCCGCCTCCCGTCTGCGAAATTCCCGACAGATTGTTGCCGCTAGTGCCTGTAAAGGTCGTCAGTGAATGGCTGTGGCTCGGCATCTCATTGACCGTCAGCGTGTGACTCTCTGCACCGCCCGTCCCGCCGAGCTGGTCCGCCGCCGCCGCCGTCACGCGGTTGGCGCTCTGCCCGCTGATCATCGCGTCCAGGCCCAGCGCAAACCGCCCGCGCATATCCGGCACTCGGAACTGCGTATAAAAAGTGTGAGTCCCCGACCCAGCGCTGGTGATGTCCACCGGCGCGCCGCCTTCCGTCAGGCTCACCTGGAAGTCGTTCGTCGCCGCATTCACCACGTAGTACGCGGTGTTCGGCGCCAGCGGGGCCGGAAGTGTTCCGGTGCTGTGCAGCACCATCACCGTGCCGTTTGCCAGGCCGTGCGCCGCCTTTAGCAGCTTGTTTGTCGCCGCGTCCGCGGTGAAAGTCTGTTCGGCGTGCATCCCGAACATGGCGCCCAGCGTCGTGCCATAGTAGGCCGCCCCGGCGATGAACAGGTCCAGCAGCCGCTTGTAGGTCGTCATGCTCACGTGCTGGCCGTTGCACAGCAGATACCCTGCCGGCACAGCCACCGGCGAGCCGAACCACGGCTGCATTGTGCCTGGCGGCACGCTGTCGCTCTCAATCCGGATCGTCTTGCTCCCGCCGGCGTCTTCCACCGTCAGGCTGATTCCGCTCCCGGCTGCCAGCGCCTCGCCCAGATACTTCAGCACGGTGTCGCCTTCAGTCACGGCCACCGTCCGCCGCGCCTCGTCAATCGCTACCGCCGCCTCACTCAGCGGCGTGGTCACGTCCGCCGCGTCGATCTCCTGTCCGTCTACAATCCCGCTCAGCGTCAGCGCCGTCGGTCCTTGCGGTGCTGCCATGCTCGCCTCTCTTTCTACAGGTACTCGTCCTCGTAGGTCAGCCGCACGCTGCACGCGTCTCCCGCGCCCATCCGGACGATCAGCGCGCTCTCGCCCGGCGGCAGCTCCATCCAGGACGGGCGCAGCGCGGTCAGGCGGCTGTATGCGTCCTCGTAGTTCACCCGCACGGCCGCCGCGCGGCAGTCGATTTCTGCCACCTCTCCGGCAGCCAGCGGCCCGGCCAGGCTCACCCGGTCCGCGATATCCACGCCGACGATGCGCTCCAGCGTCCAGTTCGTCACGCTTTGTCCCTCGCCCACCGTGATTACGATGCGCGGCAGCGCGGGCACAATCCCGGCGTTTTCCACCTCGAATGCCGTCAGCATCCCGGCGCAGGCCTGCACCGGTGCGTCGCCGCCCCACTTCGAGCCGCCGCCCCACGTCAACCCATAGCCCCACCGGCCCACGCTGTAACGGTTAACGTGCCAGCGCGCTTCTGCCACCTGGAAGTCAATCGTTACTTGCTGGATCAGCTCGCTGTCACCGCTCGGTGTTTCCGCGATCCGGATGTTGTTCGCCCGCGCCCAGCAGTACCGCTCCTTCGCGCCGGGGATCGTCGGCTGCGCCACCAGCATCCCCTTGCCCCAACTCGCGAGCGCCATCACCGCGTCGCGCTGGGCGTCCAGCGCCTCGCCGCTCTCGTCCACCAGCCCGAACGTCACGCGCACGTTCCCGACTTCCAGCGGTGACGGCCCGTGTCCGTACTGGTCGAACGCGCCATCCATCCCCGGCAGCCGGTTCGTATGGCTCACCAGCCCGCCCAGGCGCATTTCTGTGTTCTGCGTCAGTCCCGGCGGGAAGACGTACACGCCCTGCCGGCTCATAAACCTCAGCGGAATCACTTAAATAGCTCCTGCTTCAGCAACGCCACCACCTTGAACGCCTGTTCGAGGTCGCTGTACTGCTCTTCGCGTGGCAATTCGCTGTACGGCGTTTCCATCTGGCGTGTCCAGCGCTCGACCTTGTCAACCGGGATCGTCCGGCTGCCGTCTTCGTTCTCCTGTGCCACTCCGAACAGGTGGCGCATCCAGTGCGACCAGATACCGTGCTGCACGTCGGCGAGCTGCTCGACCAGGTCGTCGGTGATCACTTCCAACTGCCGTTCGACCCAGGCCCGCGTCTCCGGATGCAACATGATTTTCCGGCTGTTCGCTTGATACCATGCTCGCGTGTCCGGCTTGCCAAGCGCCCGCCCCGCGCCGATCCAGTCCGCCAGCATCTCCCGCCGGTGGCGATCAGGCATCGGCAGCGGCACCAGCTCGCCGCTGTCTTTGACCAGCACCCAGTACTGCCAGTGGTGTTTATTACGCTTCTCATGCCCGTTCCAGGCGTGAAAGAAGGCGTCGGACGGCTCGTACTGCCCCTCGCCATTCGGCTTGCGAAAGGTCCGCGCATAGGGGAGCCACATCCCCGGAGTGAACTTGTCCCAGTCGTGCAACAGCAGCGCCAGCAGCGGCACGCGCAGCTTCAGCCCGGCCCGAAACACGAACCACTTGTGGCGCAGCACGTACTTGAGGTATTGCCAATGTCGCCTCATACTCTCTACCCCATCGCTTGTAGTGCGGCGACCAGCCGCTCGCCGAACAACCGCGCGTTATCTTCGATCTGCGGCTCCTGCTGGAGCAGGATGGGCGGCACGTCTACGAAAACGTTGTAGGTGTCTCCCCCGTTCAGCAGGTCCTCGGGATACTGCCCGCGCGGGTAGAACGTCCCCGGCGAGTCGGGGATGAACAGTTCTGGTTGAGCGCCGCGACCGATAAGGTACGGCACGTCGGCCAGCCCCTTACCGCCCTTGTCCATAATGCCCATTAGTTCCTGAAGCGGATTGGCCGGCAGGTCAAAGCCCACTTCTACGTCGTACCCGCCGCCCAGCGGTCCCAGGTCCGGCACGTGGATCGAGCCGAGGCTCACCTTGTCTGGCAGCGCCTCGTCAATCACCCGCGCCAGTTCCCGCGCCAGGTTCCCCAGGCCGGAGATAATGCCGTCCAGGATCGATTTGCCCAGGTCGATCGCTGCGTTGAACAGCGCGGGCAGCATGTCGTTCGCAAGCCAGTTCGTGACCGCGCCCAGAAACTCGCCCAGCGCTTCGGGGATCTTCGTCACCGCTTCGTACACAAACTGGATCAGCGCCGCCATCATGCCCGGCGCCTCTGCGATCAGCGCCGGAACAAACTCGCTCAGAATCCAGTTGACGACCGCGGAGACGACGTCGCCCAGCGCGACCACCATGTCCGCCGCCACCGGCCCGATCCAGTTGACGAACTCCGCCGCCCACAGCAGGATGTTCGCCACAATGTCCGGGATTACGTCCAGGATCCATTTCGTCAGGTCCGCCAGCAGCCCCGGCAGCTCCAGCAGCATGTCGGCCGCCGCCGGGACGATCCAGTCCACAAAGGCGCCCGCCCATTCCAACAGCTTTTCGCCGATCACCGCCACCTGCTCGCCGATCCAGTTGAGCAAGTCCGTCGCCAGCACGCCCAGCTCTGCCAGGATGGTCGGGATCTGCGGCGCGATCCACGCCAGGAAGGCATTCGCCCATTCCAGCAGCTTTTCGCCAATGGCGAGCGCCTGCTCCCCGGCCCAGTTCAGCAACTCCGTTGCCAGCGCGCCGAGTTCCGCCAGCACCAGCGGAATCTGTGGCGCGATCCACGCCACCAGCTCCGCCGCCCACAGCGCCAGCTTTTCGGCGAGCGCCAGGGCTTCCGTCCCGATCCAGTTGAGCAGTTCCGTCGCCAGCACGCCCAGCTCTGCCAGGATGGTCGGGATCTGCGGCGCGATCCACGCCAGGAAGGCATTCGCCCAGTCCAGCAGCCAGCCCGCGATTTCCAGCGCCTTGTCGCCAATCCACACGCCGATGTTCAGTGCCAGCGTGCCAAGCTCGCGCGTCAGCTCGTCCAGCGGCGGCAGCCAGTCCAAAAACGCCGCCGTCCACTCGCTCATCTTCGCCTGGATGTCCGGCAGCGCCGTCTCGATCGCGCTCTTGGCGCTCTCCACCAGTTCGCCGACCTTGCCGACGGCCCCTTCGACGTCGCCGTTCTTCAGCGTGTCATAGATGGCTTGCAGCTTCGGGGTGATTTCATCCACGACACCCATCACCGTGTCGCGGATTCCGAGGAAGTTGGTGGACCAGGCCGCCGCCAGCGCGCCGACGGCCGCGATAACCAGCAGCACCGGCCACCCGATGCCGCCGATCGCCGCGCCGAGCAGCTTTGCCGTCGCGGTCATCGCACCGAATACCGTGCTCGTGTTGGTGATGATCGTCCCGAGCACCACCATGATCGGCCCCAACGCCGTCAGCACCGCCAGCATCAGCACCAGCGTAGAGGTCAGCTCAGGGTTCTTCAGCGCCCACTGGTTAATGTAATCGACCACTCCGGCGAGCTGGTTCACCATCGGCGCCAGCTTATCGTTCATGAACGGCGTCAGGACGTTGATCATGAACGTTTCGATCGAGCCGCTCAGCCCCTCGGTCGCACCGTGCCAGCCTTCCATCCTGGCATTAGCGACGTCGATCGCCCCGGCAGCTCCGTCCATTGCTGCCAGCATTTCGTCTGTGCCGCCGGCCGCCAGCAGCGCCTGAAGCCCTGCCTGCCCGTAAGCCCCGGCCAGCCGCTGGATATACGAGATGCGCTCTTCCTGCGTCATGTCGGCCATCGCCGCGTTGAGGTCGTCAATCACGGCATCCAGGTCGCGCATGTTGCCCTGGGCGTCGAACATCGACACGCCCAGTTCGTTCCAGGCCGCGATTGTGTCGGGCGTCTGGCTCGTCATGTTAGTGAGCATCGACTTAAGCTGCGTACCCGCCTCAGCGCCTTTAATACCGTTTTCGCTGAAGACTTGCAGCGTCGCCGCCACCTCATCGACCGACAGCCCAAACAGCGCCGCGATCGAACCGGCGTTCTGGAAACCGAGCGCCAGGTCCTGCACCGTCGCCGAGCCGCTACCCGCCGTCTTGACGAGCGTGTCGATCACCCAGTTCGCATCTTCGGCGCTCAAGCCGAACTGCGCCAAGATGTCCGTTACCCAGTCGGCCGTGTCGCCCAGGTCCGTTCCTGCCGCCGCGGCGCCATACATCACCGCCGGCAGAACCGCCAGCGCTTCGTCCGCGCTCAGGCCAGAGCTAGTGAGCTGGAGCAGCGCGTTCGCAGCGTCCACCGCGCTGAAGACGGTGGTTTCCCCCATCTCGATCGCGGCCTGCCGCATCCGCTCCAGGTCGTCGCCGACGATCCCCGTCCGCGCGCTCAGCTCGCGCATTGCCGCGTCGAAATCCGCCGCCGCCTTAATGCCAAGCGTCCCGAACAGCATGAGCGGCGCCGTCAGGATGGACAGTGACTTGCCTACGTCGGTCAGGCTGTCACCAATTCCACGCATCCCATCGGCGAACGTCCGGCGCGCCTCATCAATCCCGGCCTGCACCCCACTGGCATCCAGGATGATGCGCCCTTTTGCGTCGCCCAGGTTCGCTATCGTCATCGCCGATCACCTATCAGGTTGCCGAACATCATCTGCGCTCGTGCCGCCGCGTTCTTCATCGGTCGCTCTGCCGCTTGCCCGCTCAAAATTTGCTCCACCGTCCAGCGCGGCTTGCCTTTTCCGTCTCGCTCGCTCAGCTTCCCGGCGATGAAGGCGCCCGCCGCCCACACCGCCCGGTTAATCATCCACGCGCCCCAGGTGTCGTCGTCACTGACGCTTAGCAGCTCGCTTGGCGCCCTTCCGAAGGCTTCCGCCTGCCGGTACAGTTCCCACGCGCGCCGGGGAGTCAGGAAACCGCTGTGCAGCCGCGATGCTGCCCCCCATCGCCCACTTGAGCACGAACACCCGGTCGTTAAACGCCACGTGCTCGATCCCGATCTCGTCTTCGGTCATCTCGGCTTCGGGCTTGTCCACAATGCGAGGCAGGACGAACGACGCCCGTGTGACCGTGTTGACCACTTCCAGCAACCCGCTGACGTTCTCCGCCGTGAGTTCGATCTGCTTCGGCGCCGCACCGCCTTGCATCCCGGCGAGCAACTGCGCGCTCAGCACGTCCGGGATCTCGCCGTTCGACATGATCAGCGCCAGCACGTCCGGCTTGCGCAGCCGCGCTACATTGCCGCTGGGCAACTCCACGTCTTCCGTCGTCCGCCACGCTGAGCCTTTGGTGATTTCCATCCTGCTACCCTCTCCGGTGCATCTGATAACCGTTATCAGATAACCGGGGCGCCTCGCTCAGCGCCCCGGCTCATGGTCTCGTCGCGCTCTACGCGAAAATCTCGGTGAAGTCGGCTTCTGCCGCCGTCTCATGGCTCAGCAGGTAGATCGCTTTGCCTGCGTCGTCGGCGATCGCCAGCCCCTTCATGGACGACGTCACAAAGAGGTTGTCCTCGTTCTGGGCCGTCCACTCCGGCAGTTCGGTCAGCTTCACCTTCGGCAGCCCGAAGTGCGTGTCGCCGCCGTCATCGTCGAGCGCCACGCCGATCACCCCGAAGTAGGGGAACGGCTTGCGGACTTCGAGATTCAGGCTCTTCGTCGCATCCGGCGTCGTGCCGCCGGTCTCCGCCGTCAGCCCCAACACCGCCGCCAGAAACTCCTTCGGAACGGTCCCGCCGTCGATCGTCACTTCCACGTCCTGGACCACCGTCGCCACCGCCGCGGTCGCGCCCAGGTAGCCCGGCAGCTTGCTTGTGACCGTCTTGGCTGCCATTACCAGCTTGCGGCCTTCCGGCAGCGCCACCGGCGTCCCATACGTCCCGTCAGCGTTGAGCACGGCGACCTTCAGGTCTGTCAGCCCAAACGGCTTATCTCCAAATCCCATCATGCCCTCCAAGCGTAGGTAAACTGGATGCGCGCGCGGTTCCGGCTGGCCTTGCCCAGTTCGTCGGCGACGCCTTCGCCCAGGCCGCCCAGCCACATCCCCCGCGCCACGCTTTTCTCGCTCGTGCTGAAACTCCGCAGGTGCAGCAGCTCGCGCACGCGCTCCATCGCCGGGCGGATGTGCGAAAAGCCGCTGTCCTCGTAAATCCACACGTCCAGCGTCACGCGCCCGCTGGTGTTCAGGCCGCCGCCGGGCACATCCCCGCCCCAGCGCAGCACCGCGAACGGCAGCAGCCGCCCGCTCGGCGCGCGCTTGACGTTTTGCAGCGTCCAGTTGTCACGGTCCATTTCATCCGCGTCGTAGATCCCGCCGGTCAGCAGATCGCTCAGCACTTCGTCGCCTTCCAGCAGCTCTCGGACCGCCTGTTCCAGCCTCACGCGAAGATCTCCCGCAACATCTGCGCCACCTGCCCCAAGTGCTGCTCGATCGTCGGCCAGACGATCGCGTACCGTCCGCCCCAGCGAACTTCGAGCCACAGCCCGTAGTCCATGCCGTGACCGAGCCACAGCTCCACGATGTCACGCGCCACCTCGTCAACCCAGGCGTGCAGCGTCTGGCGCGCGTTCCCGGTCCGGTCGGTCCAGCTCGCGTTCTGCCGCGCGTAGTCTTCCAACACCGGGCGGAAGTAGTCAGCCACGGCTCGGACGGCCGTCATAACCCGCTCGCCATAATCGACGATTGCGGCGTCCACCTGGCGCAGACTGCTTTGGTCCCACTCGATCCGGATCGTCGCTGACTGCGCCACCTCACCGGCTCCTTTCGGTCATCGCCTGCACCTCGCCCGGGTAGCGGTTGACGTCCACCACCCGGTACTCCGCGCCGTCGATTACGAATCGGTCGCCCCGGCGAATGTCCAGGTCCGGCACCGTCGGATGATCGGCTACACCCATCACCACGACCGTCTGCGTCGCGGCGAGGCCTGCACCGCCGCTCACCTCGCCGATCACGGTCTGTGCTACTTCGAGCCGCACCGTCTGCGGTGGTAGATCCAGATCGCCGCGCAGAATTACGATCTCCCGCGCCTGGTCCTGGATGCGTTCCCAGGCCGCAGCCGCGCGTGAAGCCGCATCGCTGGTGTGGCGCCGCCCGCGCCAGGCGTCTAGGTACGGCATCAGTTCAGCATCCAGCCCAGATCGTCCCACGACTCGTCGGGGATGTCCGTCCCGTCCTTGTCGTAGAACGCATAGGTCAGATCGCCGGACTCAACCGGCTCCCGATGCATCCCGGCCCGGCGCTCCCACAGGGCGCGCAGCCTTAGCAGGTGGTCAAACAGCTTGTTGTCGTCTTGGAAGCTCTGCCCCTGCCGGTAGCTCACGCGCTTCGCCGCGTCGGCGAGCAGCCCGTCCAGGCACTCCACGATCGTCCGTGCCAGGTCCTCGCCGTTGTCGCGGAAGATCGTCTCCAGCTCGCCATCAGAGAACGCTGGCGTGTCGCCGGTGTCTCCGATCAGCCGCCGCAGTCGCGCCAGGCCGTCCGCCGTCAGAGGCATTACTCAGTCTCCGGCAATTCCGTGCTGTGCGGCTTGGCGATCGGCTTGCCCGCTTCCTGCACGGACGTCTTCTCATACCGTGCGATCTCTTCGTCGGTCGCCATGCGCCAGCCAGCTTGCTTCAGCCGCCATTGCGCGTGCTCGCGGCTCACCTGGTGCACCGCACCGGCGGGGTTGACGATGAAGTAGCGCACGCGCTTTTCCTTCTTCTCCGGCGCCTTCTTTTCCTGCGCCTGCGGCTCGGGCGCGTTCTTCTCTTCGGCCATGCTGGTCTGTCCTCTCTCCATCTGATAACCGTTATCAGATCACCGGGCGCGGCACGCTCGCACCGCGCCCGATCCCATGCACCTCAACGGCGGCTCGCTACATGCCCTGCGTCCGGACGGCAACGCCGAAATCTTCGCGCAGCACTTCCACGCCGTACAGCACATCGATCGTCACCTGGAGACCCAGGTAATCCTTGCTGTACCCCATCGTGACGCGCAGCCCGATCCCGTCCTCGTCCATCACCGTCTGCACCACGCCTAGCCCTTCCGGCGCCCGCGGCAGAGGCCGCGTCACCAGCACGAAGGCGTCCCGGTGGAAGAACAGGTTCTGGCACACGTCCGGATCGGGATCTGTGCCCTCGACAACCGCGATCTGCTGGTCCATGAAGGTCTGAAAGCCCATGAACCGCCCGGTCCACGCGTCGGCGACAGCCCCGCCCAGGCTGCCCTTGTAGTCGTCCTTGACGGCCTTTTCGATGCCGAGGAACTCGTACTCGGCATCCTCGTGCAGCACGGCATAGCGGTTTGCCATCGGCGCCTTTGCGGCGTTGATCAGCCGGCGCGCATCGCGGAAGTGCTCTTCGTCCAGCCCGGCGGTCGCGTCGACCGACTGGACCAGGCCACTGAACAGCGCCGCGATGTCGCTGTCCATCGCCTCTGCAATCCGGACGATCCCCTCTGCCATGTAGATGTCCAGCAGCTCGGGCCGGCTCAGCGCCGCGGCAACGTCTTCGATCAGGAAGCTCACTTCCTTGTGCCGGTCTAGCGTGACCGACTTCGAGTCCAGCGCCGGGTTCTGCAGCGTGACCTGGCTCTGTGCGAGCTTGTCATTCGCCACCAGCGCCCCCGGCATGGGGATTTTGACGGTCGAACCGTACTGGGCGACCTCATTCGACCAGTTGCGGTTCACCAGCCGCGCCAGAACCGTGTTCGATTTCAGGCTGCCAAGCGCGCGGGCCGCGACAATCGTCGGGATGGCCTCCGCCGCCGTGGCAATGTCAATCGAGTTGATTAGTCCCACTGTAGATCTCTCCTGTTGCACTCTGCTCGACAGTTTTCACGTCCGCGTTCGAGTTTTACGTGCAACGCCACGCGCGTTTCAGGGCTTTATCGGCGGCCCCAGCCGTGTTTCTCGCTCCACTCCCGGATCTGTGCTGGCGTCATTTTTGAGAAGTCCGGCTTGTCGCTTGGCGAGCCGCCGGACGATGGCGGCGGGACGCCGGGCGTTTGCGGCTTCACCTTCAGCAGCGCCAGCAGCTTGTCGGCGTCGGCTTCCAGTTCTTCTGCCGTCTCGCCTTGCAGCCGGTCCGCCAGCTCTACCGGCAGCCCTTTCGCCGTCGCCACGCGCAGCCGTTCTTTCTCCAGGCGGAGCGTCTTCAGCTCGTTTTCGCGTTGTTCGAGCAGCGACTTGTAATTGCCCTGCTCCTTCATCTTGGCTTCTTCCGCCGCGCGCTGTTCGTCTTCCAGCTTCTTGAGCTTGGCTTCCGCCGCGCGCAGCTTCTTGTTGATCTCGGCGAACCGGTCATAAGGCACCGGCCCCGGCGGTTCCTTGCCCTGATCGGTCTGTTGCTCCTGCTGCTCGTCTTGCGGATCAGGCGCCTGCTGCTCCTGGTCCTTCTGGTCCTCACCCATGTCTCACTCCGTTTCGTTTTTTACGGGCAACGCCCCGGTCACCACGCGCCCGATCAGGGCGCCCACGAACAAATCAACCAGTATCGGAGTCGGCGGCGCGCCGCGCCGTGCCGTCCCCGCCAGGTCCTGCCTCATGAACTCTCTGAGCCGCGCCACCACTGCCGCGCGGTCCGCCGTCTCATGCGTGATGTAGCACATGCACTGCGGGTGCGTGTCCAGCATCGGCAGCGGCACCTCGCCCGGCTCGAAGCCACCCTGCGCCTGATCCTCGGCATAATGCCGGTCGCACGAGCCGTCACAGTTGTCCGCGCTGTGGCTCCCGCTCAGGTGGTAGCGCGCCCGCACGACGAACGGACTGGTTAGGCCGCACACGTAATTCGCTACGCTCGCCGCTCGCGTAATCTCGCTCCGCGCCAGTCGTCGCGCGTCAAAGCTACCCAACGACCCGTAAGGCGTCCGCGTGACCACACCGCGCCGCTCCGGACGCAAGAACTGTTCTAAGTCCTTCGCGATCCGCACGGCTGCCCGGCCCTGTGCGATCCCTTCGTCTAGCAGCGCGTCGATCCGCGCCAGCGTGCTTTCGCTCACCTGCCAGATGCGATCGCTCAGCGCGTACCCGCGCGTGTCCGGCCAGGTCAACACCGGCTGGCCGCGCATCATCCGCCCGAACAGATCGCCGTCGCGCCGCGCACCGCGCAGCCAATCGACCAACTCCGGATCCTGCTTTAGCAGCGTTTCGATCACGCCTGCGTGCCTCAGCACTACCGCCCGCGTGACCTGCTCCGTCCCGCCCAGGACGATCCGCGCATACGGCGACCGCGGCTCCCCGTTCCGGAACGCCAGCAGCGCCCAGCCGGCGCCTAGCGTTTCCCCGCGCGTGGCGAGCATCTTCAGCCGCGCCAGCAGCCGAGTCCGCGTCTGCCCCTTCGCTCCGGCCAGGTCCTGCCGCGCCTGGGCGATCAGCCGGTCCACGTGCGCGCGCTCGGCGTCCAGTTCGTCGCCGGTCAGCCGTACCCGCGACACGAACAAAGGTTCGATGCTGGCCCGCACCCGATCGCGGAGCGCCCGCGAGCTGCTAAGCGGCACCGTGCCGTCCTCGCTCGTCCATTCCAGCAGCGCCCCGGCAACTCGCTCGGCGATCTGGCGCATCAGGTCGGTGATCGCCTTCTGCGTCTCACGGTCGGCGGCTACCTGCTCCGCCCGGCTGCTGACGATCACAGTTCGGTCTCTCCGTCGCTGTCGAGCATGTCGTTAAAGTTCGCCCGGCGTTCGTCCAGGATGCGCCGCCACTCCGCGATCTCGTCCTGTTCCACGCCCAGCGCTTCCCACACTTTTTCGTGTGGCGCCCCACTTTTTAGCAGGTAGTCAGCCCGCTCGCGCGTGTCCAGGTCGGCCCGCAACACCGGGCGGTCGTCGTCCAGTTCCAGCAGTTCATCGTCCAGCGGCGCCACGTCGCTCAGTCCCATGTCCGCCGCTGCCCGCCCCGCCAGGCGCATCGCCTTGACAATCCCGGCGTCGTAGTTCGGCCTGCACCGCTTCACCTTCAGCACCAGTTCCTGAAGCTGTAGCTCCAGCGTGGCCGTAGCGATCTCCGTCTTGCTCTTCAGCTCGTCAAATGCGCTTTCCGGTAGGCTCTCGCGCACGTTGTCTTCGAGCTGCTTCAGGAACGATTGCACGCCGGGGATGTCGATGTCTGCCAGCAGCGTCTCGACCTTCGCGCCCTCGGGCAGAAACCACACGTTATCGCCCTTCTTCAGGTCGCTCTTGGCGGCGCCGGAGATGGCCGTCTGCGGCTCGGCATGCTTCTTGATAATGTCGGCCAGATAGCTACCCAGTTCGT
>Ga0134094_1000963_pt1 | contig 31160 bp, 22 predicted proteins | sample 5_1taG_FD_94458 | JGI IMG/M metagenome (GOLD analysis project Ga0134094, IMG submission 94458) | Switchgrass degrading microbial communities from high solid loading bioreactors in New Hampshire, USA - 5_19_20_110_A1 metaG | ecosystem: Engineered > Bioreactor > Semi-continuous > Anaerobic >... | reverse complement strand
TTTTCGTTGCCGATAGGATAGTCAAATTCTTTAAACTTGGTATTGACAACTACCCAGTCATTGGTAAGCTCGCCAAAATAGATGCGCGGTTCGGTAATGGTTAAGTCGGGGAAATCGGTTTCCGGAGGGATGTTGTATATGGCAAAGGCAGGAAGCCCGTTAGAAGTAACTTCATTGGCGAAAGATGCGGTTATACCAAAGCCGTGGGTATATTTTAACCGGGTATTAACAAATGTTTGAGCGGTAGCCTGTAAATCTGGAATGTTAATTTCACGCGCCGATAATAGAACCTGGCGATAATCCCCATCAACCGTATAGCGGTCGATATCGATATCGTTAAACTTGTAATACTGGCGGATACCCTGCTTTTGTGTATAAACTTGTCTCATAGGTCTGGGGTCATTTAACCTGATATTTTGAAGGGAAGGAAGAGATTTTTTTAAATCCTCGCCCGTTAAGGGTTCGACTCCGGAATAATCCTGCTCCTTAATTTTATCCAGACCGTATGCAAATCTGGTCAGTTCAATCTCATTGGCGATATAAGGGGCCTCTTTTTGCAATTCATTGGGGATAACGATTAGGGATTGAACAACGGGTGGCAAAAAACCGTAAACAATAAGGGAGAAAAACAGCAAAAGGGGAATGGGTACAGTCAACAGGCGGGAATCTCTGAATACCAGCGCAACTAAAGAAAAGATAAAGCCTACTATGCTTATTACCATCAATACCCTTAATATAGGAAGCGATACATGTACATCTGTAAAACCAGCCCCGGATACGTGTCCGCTTTGAGAATAAACCAAACTGAAGGTATCAAGGTAATAGCCGAATGCCTTGAGAGCAAAGATTATGGCAAGAAGAATGCCCAGATGCCTCCTGGCAGTGGTACTGATCGTAATTGCATCCCGGCGCCAAAACCTAAAAGAATTAAATTTAATAACTTGGGTGACCACATAGAAGCCGGCTGTAAACAGGGTTAAAATAAAGATAGGAGGGAAAAAAGCATTATAAATTGTATAAAAGAAAGGCAATTTAAAGACATAAAAACCTAAATCTTTATTAAATAATGGATCGACATAGTTAAAGGTAGAGGATTTAAGGAAAGAGAGTACATCAAGCCAGCCAGTAAAGCTGACGATAAAGCTTACCAGAATACTGATAATTGCCGAAATAATCAACAAGCCGATAGTAACTTTGCGCTGACTTAAAGCCTGGACAGGACGGTTTACTTCTTCTACCAGCCGAATTCTTTTTCTAAAATTCTCATTGTAAAAAGTGGTAAAAGCATGTCTGCCGGAGAAAAGAGTGCCGGCAATTATGATAAACAGTACGGAACCGTTAATTAATTGTATAAATATTTTGCTTAATAACGGAGTCCAGAAAAGGGTATCGTAACCCAAATCTTTAAACCACAGCCAATCTTCATATAAGCCGCTTATGGCTGCAAGAATGGCAATGATAATTATGAATAAGATAATAATTTTATATAATGATTTCAAAGAAGTACCCCCCTAATGATTATGCTTTGGATTGCGTACCTTCCTAACTGTTAATATATGTAAAGCGGGTAAAATATTATGTAAATTTATTATATTCTTTGGGAAAGTTATAAATCCTTCCGGTTTCTTGGAAAATATTATTAGATATTATATACTTTTAAAAAAACGAGAAGAAAAAAAGGAAAAGAAAGGCTGAGATCTATATGTATGATTTAGCGATTATCGGCGGAGGCCCTGCGGGGCTTACAGCTGCAATTTATGCGGCGCGTGGAGGTCTGAAAACCGTGGTGCTGGAATCTATGATGCCAGGAGGTCAAGCCGCTTCTGCGGAAAAAATTGACAACTATCCAGGATTCCCTCAAGGTATTTCAGGCTTTGAGCTTACCAATGCTTTTTACCAGCAGGCTATAAACCATGGAGCTGAGTTTATTTTTGAAACGGTAACCAAAATGGATTTAACAGAAACGATTAAAAAGATTTATACCGACCAGAGGACGATTGAATGCAGGGCCGTTATTATTGCAGCCGGTTCCAAACCCAGAACCTTAGGGGTTAAAGGCGAAGATACCTTCCACGGCCGTGGGGTGTCTTATTGTGCAACTTGTGACGGAGCATTTTTCAAAGATAAAAAAGTGGCCGTAGTGGGCGGGGGCAGCATGGCCTTGGTGGAAGGTGAATATTTAACCAAATTTGCTTCGGAAGTAATAATAATAAACCCGCGCAATCAATTCCGGGCCCCTCAAACAGCATTGGAAAAAGCCCAAAACAACCCGAAGGTCAGATTTATTTTTGAAACCGCCGTTGAAGAAATACAGGGAGAGGAGAAGGTTGAAAATTTATTGTTGCGCCAGGTCAAAACCAATGAAAAAACCAACCTGCCGGTGGACGGAGTTTTTGTCTATATGGGTACCCAACCCAATACAAAATTTGCGGTTGCTTATTGCCAAACAGATGATAAAGGCTACATTATAACCGACCAATTGCTGAGAACAAATGTGGAAGGGGTCTTTGCCGCAGGGGATATTCGCAATACTCCTTTAAGGCAAGTGGCTACTGCCGTGGGTGACGGAGCCTTGGCTGCGGTTCAAGTAGAAAAATATCTGTCAAGTCAGGACAAAAAAGAAAAATAATAAATACATTTATTACCATGTACAGACACTGAACGAACCAATACTCCATACCATAATAGAAAAAAGGAGGTATGGAGATGGTTTTTGGAAAAAAACAACAACCCGGATTAGTGGATCAAGTGCTTGGCGGCTTGGCCGATTTGAGCAATCCATCCCAGCAATTGTCTCCTGATGGGATGATGTATTCCGATATATCCCCGATGGGCTATGGAACTGAACAAATGGGATATTACTGCCCTGGCATGGAACATGTAGGCATGGACATGGAGAGGGTTTGTCCGGAAGTCTATGTTGTTCAAAAAGGTGATACCATATATAAAATTGCTCAAAAATACGGTTTGGATTGGCGTACGTTGGCCGGCTACAATCACCTTGGCAATCCCGATCTTATTTATCCCGGTGAAAGAATTTTTATTCCTCCTTATTGCTGTTCATAAGAATACACTTAATGGGCCGGCTCAAAGCGAGTTCGGCCCTACATTGATATTTAATAGAATCCTTTACATGATAATAAACATTGTTGCAAGACAAAATTTTCTAGCATCCTTTAATAAGATGAGGGAAAATTAATAATGAGCTCACAGATCTTAGCAAGGTGGTTTGCGTATTGTCTGATTGCCATCGATAGTTAAGATTTTGTGAGCTCATTTTATTTTAATCCATAACAATTTTCATTTTATGCTAAAATATAGAAAAACACTGCGAGAGGAAAACAACATGGCCAAACGAAACAAAATTAATTTCAGAGAGTTTTTTATTTATTCGGTATTGGGCATCGTTTTTATTCTCCTTCTAGGCAGGCTCTTATATTTGCATGTTATTTTTGCCCCCGAACTTAAAGCAAGGGCTGCCATGCTCCATAACAGTAATCAACCCGTAATGATTTATGAAAGAGGAATGATTGTTGACGCCCAAGATAATATACTGGCTAAAAGTGTACCCACCCGGGATATTTATGCCGATCCCAAAACTATGACCGCTTCTTTAACCAAAAGCAACAGCGATATGACGGAGGAAGAATTAAAGGCAAAAAAGTAGGAAATAGCGGAAAAATTGGCGGATATCTTGGATAAAGACAGTGAAGATATTCTTAACCTGCTCCTGCAAAACTCCTCCTGGGTCAGTATTGCCCGGCAGGCGGATATAGAAAAAGCCAATCGGGTTGCGGAGTTAAAAATTCCGGGTGTTGGCTTTACAGATACATATAAGAGGGTGTATCCGGCCGGTACAATGGCGGCTTCCGTTTTGGGTATTGTAAATATGGCAGGAGACGGGGTAGAAGGATTGGAATATTACTATAATGATGAGCTTAACGGTGATGTGGATTTTAAAGTAGAAGATTCAAAGACAGCTGACGGTTATTTGAGCTTGGCGCAGGATAATGTGCAGACCGGTTTTAATTTAAAGCTTACCTTGGATTCAACAATCCAGCATTTAATTGAGCAAGAGTTGGACAGTATTATGGAAAACGGCCAGCCGGCCAGGGCGACTATTCTGGCCATGGATCCTATGACCGGAAAAATTTTAGGAATGGGATCAAGACCTACTTTTGATCCGAACAATTACGGCCAAACTAAAGAGGAACAACGGAAAAATTTAGCCATCAGCATGAATTATGAGCCTGGTTCTACTTTTAAAATTATAACCGGAGCAATAGCGCTGGAAGAAGGTGTTGTTACCCCGGAAAAAAAGTTTAACGACCCCGGTTATATTATTGTGGGCTCCAGAAGGATCACCAACTGGGATTCTTACCGCAAGGCCCATGGTGTGATATCTTTTACAGAGGGCATGAAGCTTTCTTCTAATGTAGTTCTGGCTCAAGTCGTCGCGGACTTGGGCAAGGATACTTTTTATACATATTTAAAATCCTTTGGTTTCGGCAGTAAAACGAAGATCGATATCGCCGGAGAAGAACAAGGATTGCTTATTGACAAAAAAAACGTCAAGTCTCTGGAACTGGCCACCATGTCCTTCGGACAAGCAAATCTGGTAACTCCTATCCAATTGTTAACAGCCATATGTGCGGTTGCCAACGGCGGCAACCTGATGCAGCCATATATTGTGGAGAAAATAACAGACCAGGATAACCGGCCAATTGTCACCAAAAATCCCAAAGTGGTAAGGCAGGTTTTATCAAAAACAACCAGCAAAACCATGACGGATATCCTGGTAGAGGTCGTGGAGAGCGGGACCGGAACCAGTTCAAAAATTCTGGGAATAAAGGTTGCCGGTAAAACCGGGACCGCCCAGAAAATTGATCCTCAGACAGGGGGCTATTCAAAGACGGATTTTGTTACTTCTTTTGTAGGCTTTGCTCCCGCTGACAATCCTAAAATTGCTGTCCTGGTTATTGTTGATAGCCCTACAAAGGGTATTCCCCAGGGTGGGACTCAGGCCGGGCCTCATGTTAAAGCCATTATTGAGGGAGCATTGCAGTACTATGGAATACCGATGTCTTCACAAACGCCCAGTGATATATCCAACCTGGAGGATTTGCCTTCCATTGAAAATCCACAGGAAGAGCCTGTCATTCCCGAAGGGACGCCCGGTAAGGACGAAGTAGTTGTTCCCAATGTTTTGGGGTTGACCATGAGACAGGCAGGACAAAAATTGGGCGAAAGCGGGCTGCGTTATGAATTTAGCGGATCCGGTCTGGCAATTAACCAATTCCCTCAAGCGGGTAAAATTATTAACCAAGGGGATACGGTCAAAGTCGAATTCAGTCCGGAAGGACCAAACAGTGGAAATAAGGATAATAAAGAAAATAATGAAAATGAAGATAACAGAGATGATTAAAAACAAAAAAAAGATAATTCTTGCAAAAAGGTTAACGGCAGGAAAAATTCGGAAGGATGATGGATTTGTACAGGAACTCTCTTGAATTGGCTCAAGAAATAATCACCCAGTTATCACCGGCATGGGGAGTTTCGGGTTATGAGCATACCTTGAAACCGGTCCTCAAAGATATCTTTAATAGGTTTCCAGTGGAAATTACGGATGATTTTCGGGGAAACTTGTATATTCAGAAAAACGGAAACCAGAATACACAAACAGTGATGTTGGCCGCCCATCAAGATGAAATCGGCTTAATGGTCAACTATATTGACAGTTTGGGCATGGTTCATTTCGCCAATGTAGGAGGCCTTGACCAGCGCACCCTTTTAAACCAAGAAGTTGTTATCCATTCCCGTGAAGCTGTAAGAGGAATAATATCTCTGTTGGCCAAAGAAAAAGGGGTTTCCTCTTCAAAATCTATTCTCCTTGAGGAATTGGTGATCGATACAGGCTATTCCGCTGAAAAGGTTGCTGAGCTTATTCAACCCGGGGATATCATAAGTATTGTTCGCCGGCCCCTTACGCTGCTCAACCAAAAAATAGCGGGCAAAGCTTTGGATGACAGGGCGGGAATAGCGGTTATGGCTGTTTGCATTAATGAACTGACTAGGATCAACCACCGGCATAGAGTTGTAGCCGTGGCTACCGTTCAGGAAGAAGTGGGTTTACGAGGAGCTGTGACGGGCACGGAACGCCTTAAACCGGAAATTGCGGTAGCCATTGACGTAACCCACGCCCAAACACCGGACAGCAAGGCGCAAGTCAACAATCAACTCGGCAAAGGACCAGTATTGGCTCTTGGACCCAATATTAATCCTCAGATTTACCAAGGATTGAAGACCGCGGCTGAGGAGAACCACATACCTTACCAAATCGAAGCCGTTGCAGGCCCTACGGGTACGGATGCCCGCGTTATTCAATTGGTGGGAGAGGGAATCCCCACGGGTTTGCTTTCAATCCCTTTGCGTTATATGCATACCTCGGTGGAGACCGTCTCCTTGGGGGATATTGTGGACAGCGGCAAACTTTTGGCCCATTATATCGCATCCTTACCGGAAGATCTGGAGGAATTGTCATGTATTTAAAAGAACTGTGCGAACTTAATGGCATTTCGGGAAATGAAAAGCCGGTTAGAGATTTTATAGTGGAACATCTCAAACAACAAGTTGATGAATATAAAATTGATAAAATCGGCAATCTCATAGTACGTAAACAAAGCTCCGACGGCTTGGCGGGGGACACTGAAACCAAACGGGCACCGGTTGTTTTGCTTGCCGCCCATATGGATGAAGTAGGCTTGTTAATTACTGAGATCACGGGGGAAGGCTTTCTTAAATTTGCAACTGTGGGGGGGATTGATCCCCAAATCCTTATTTCCAAAACAGTGCTTTGCGGCAACAACATTCCGGGGGTAATCGGATGTAAAGCCATTCATTTGCAAAAAAGGGAAGAACGCAAACAAACCTTAAGTATTAACGATTTGTATATTGACATTGGTGCCGGTAGCAAAGAAGAGGCTGAAAAGAACGTCAAAATCGGCGATTATGTGGCTTTTGCTTCAGAATTCGCCGAGTTTGGCTCCGGACTATTTAAGGCAAAAGCTTTTGATGACCGGGCGGGATGTGCCATAATTATGGAAATTATGGCTGATCGTTACCCCTGCAGTCTTGTGGGAGCCTTTACCGTTCAAGAAGAAGTGGGCTTAAGGGGTTCAAAGGTAGTCAGCAATTATGTCCAAGCAGACCTGGCCATTATTATTGAAGCCACCGCAGCCAGGGATACTACGGAAAAAAGGGAAGAAGAGTGGGTGGTTGAGCTGGGTAAAGGGCCGGCTTGTTCCCTAATGGATGCCCTGACTATATACAAACCGGAATTGATTGCCAGGATAAGCGATTTGGCCAGGGAAAAGGGGATACCCTTGCAGTTCCGCCGGGGAACGGCGGCCGCCAATGATGCCGGGAATCTTCATTTGGCAGGATCGGGTATTCCTTCGATCACATTAAGCATCCCCTGCCGCAACATTCATAGCATGAATTCCCTTATATCAAAGCAGGATTATGAAAACTGCCTGGCCTTAGTCCGTTTGATTTTAAATAAATGTCATACGCTTATATAAATGTTATTTAAATAAAGAGAATAATGAAAAAATACTGCTGTCTTATACAGGAGGTTGTTATGGCGGAGAATATGACCTTGGATTATAAATTTTTGAAGGAGTTGACCGAGAGCTTTGGTCCTTCCGGGAATGAAAAACAAGTTGCAGCTCTTATTCGAGCTTATGCGGAAAATTTCGTTGACTCCAGTGAAACGGATACCCTTGGGAACCTGATCCTTAGTAAAAACGGGGCAGGAAACAAAGATCAAGCAGCCGGTAAAAAGAAAATAATGATTGCCGCCCATATGGATGAAGTGGGCCTAATTGTTACCTATATTGATCGTCACGGTTATCTTTATTTTTCTCCGGTGGGCGGTATTAAAGAAGCCGAGCTTCCCGGCAGGAGGGTAATGTTTGGCTCCGGCTTAAAAGGAGTAGTGGCCAGGGAAAGAAAAAAAAATGAACAGGGAAAGCCCATGGGAAAATGTTTTATCGATATAGGTGTTAACGGGGAGGAAAAAGCCAGAGAAAAAGTTAAAGAGGGGGATATGGCCGTCTTAAGCGGTGAATTTGTGGAGACGGAAAGCCATATAATTGCCAAAGCCCTTGATAACCGGGTTGGTTGCTTTATTGCCCTACAAGTCTTAAAAAACTACCAAGGAGAACATGATCTATACGTTGTTTTTACCGTTCAGGAAGAAGTCGGAGCTCGTGGAGCTAAGACTGCAGCCTTTGAAATAGAACCTGACTTGGCTTTAATCATAGATACCACTATCAGTTATGACACTCCGAAAGAAGAATACCGCACGGCGGCAAACAAGGGAGTCGCCATTAAAGCCATGGACCGGACCATTATTGTTTCTCCCAAGATTAAACAATGGATGACAGATACCGCGCAGCGGCACGGTATTCCATATCAATGTGAGGTTATCTCCGCCGGTGGCACGGATTCCGGTCCTGTGCACTTGACTAAAGGAGGAATAGCTACCGGCGGCTTGGCTGTTCCGGTAAGATATTTGCATACAGCCAGCGAAGTTGCCGCCAAGGCTGATATTGAAGCCGCCTATGCCCTGCTGAGCGAACTGGTGAAGAATCCACCGGAAATATAGAAAATCCGGACTAATATCCGGATCTAATCAAGTATCCGGACATCATCAACAAAAAAATTTTTATTCCTTTGTTCTGAAAAAAGAATGGAGCGAAAATTATGGACGACAAGTTGCGGGAGATTTTAACTAAAATCCAAAAGCGGCAAATAGATATCGAAACAGGTCTTAAAGAAATAGAGAATTTGTACTATATCAATATGAAATATGCAGTTTTGGATACCCATAGGCAAAGGCGTAAAGGTTTTCCGGAAGTGATTTTCTGCCAGGGCAAAACCACAGAGCAGGTTGTGGCAATCGCCAAAGAACTGATGACTCATTCAGAAGGCAATATATTGGGTACCCGCGCTACTTATGATTGTTATCAAGCTTTGGCCAAGGAGATTCCTACCGCCGAATATTATGAAACGGCAAAAGCCATCGTAATCCGTCAGGGTGAACAAACTTGGGTCGGAAATATACTGGTGGTTTCCGCCGGAACCGCTGATATTCCTGTGGCGGAAGAAGCTGCAGTTACAGCGGAAGTAATGGGTAACAAAGTTGAACGTTTGTATGATGTGGGAGTTGCCGGCTTGCATCGCTTGCTCTCGCAAACGGGCAAGTTGCTTGAAGCCAGAGTGGTTATTGTGGTAGCCGGAATGGACGGTGCCCTGCCCAGCGTGATCGGAGGGCTTGTAGCCAAACCGATTATAGCCGTACCCACCAGCGTTGGTTATGGAGCCAGTTTCAATGGATTAGCGGCGCTTTTATCAATGCTTAACAGTTGCTCCTCCGGAGTCGGAGTTGTCAACATCGACAATGGCTTTGGGGCAGGATATCTTGCCTCATTAATTAACCAGGGAATTCAAAGGTAATCAAGGGCTTAAAAACAGGGATAGAGAGAATGGATCAAGAAAAATCAAAAGAATGATCCGGGAATTGCTCAACATTATTGAGAAAGGGCAGGAATATAATTTATACAAACAGAATATATATGTTTGTATTTAACAAAATATGTATATTAACATCTAATCGTATATATTTGAAAGATTAATGAAAGATATATGTTTATAGAAATCAATTTTTGGGAGGGTTATTGTTATGACTGTAAAAGTTGGAATCAATGGATTTGGCAGGATCGGAAGATTGTGTTTTAAAGCTTATTTGCAATCTCCGGGAGATTTGGAAGTTGTAGCAATAAACGATTTAGGCAAACCGGATATACTTGGGCATTTGTTAAAATATGATTCCAATCATGGCATTCTTCCTTATGATGTCGAAGTAAAAGACGATATTCTTAAAGTTAATAATAAAACTGTTAAGATCTTGGCAGAAAAGGATCCCGCGGCTTTACCTTGGAAAGATTTAAATGTGGATGTGGTTATCGAATCAACTGGCAAATTTGTGAGCAGGGACGGTGCCGGCAAACATATTCAAGCGGGAGCTAAAAAAGTAGTGATATCCGCTCCGGGCAAGGATGAAGATATTACCATTGTCATGGGAGTAAATCAGGATAAATATGACCCCAAGGCCCATAATATAATATCCAACGCATCCTGTACCACCAACTGTTTGGCTCCGGTTGCCAAGGTGCTTTTAAGGGAATTTGGGATCGAACAAGGAGTAATGACAACAACTCACTCCGTTACCAACGACCAGCGTATTTTGGATTTGGAACATAAAGATTGGCGCAGAGCAAGAAGTGCTTATCAGTCCATGATTCCTACCACGACCGGTGCCGCTAAAGCGGTTTCCTTAGTTTTGCCGGAGTTAAAAGGCAAACTGGACGGTTTGGCCATTAGGGTTCCAACCCCCAATGTGTCATTGGTCGATTTGGTAGTTAACGTCAGCAAGCCCACCACTAAAGAAGAGGTCAATGCCAAGCTAAAACAGGCGGCTGAAACCGATCTTAAAGGCATAATGGCTTACAGTGAACTGCCCCTTGTTTCCATTGATTACAACGATAATGACCATAGTTCAATTGTTGACGGTTTGTCCACCATGGTGGTAGGAGAGAAAATGGTTAAGGTCCTCGCTTGGTATGACAATGAATGGGCTTACTCCAAGAGAGTTATTGATTTGGTCCAATTTATTGCCTCCAAGGGTTTCTAAACTGATTCTCAAGAAGCTAGATGGAAGAGGGCGGTAGTTTTGAGAAGAACCAAAATCATTTGTACCATTGGCCCTGCCAGCGAGTCAGCTGAAAAAATCCAACAATTACTGGCTGCCGGCATGAATGTGGCCAGGCTTAACTTTTCCCATGGAAGCCATGAAGAGCACTTTAAACGCATTCAAACCTTAAGAGAAGTGGCAGCCAGAATGGAAATCAACCTGGGCATATTGCTTGATACCAAAGGGCCGGAGATTCGTACCGGCTTAGTGCCTGAAAAGGGAGTATTGCTGGAGAATGGACGCCAGTTTATTTTAGACACGAACCAAGAAACCGGTTCGGCGGAAAGGGTATACGTCAGTTATGAAAACCTTTGGCGGGAGGTAAACCCAGGCAGCCACATTTTGGTGGATGACGGGCTTATTGACCTGGAAGTTACCGCTGTGCAAGAGGGTAAGATTATTACCAAGGTAGTCAACGGTGGTCTCCTTAAGTCGCGCAAAGGGGTCAATGTGCCGGGAGTTGCCGTTCAGTTGCCGGCTTTGACGGATAAAGATGTGGAAGATATTCAGTTTGGGATCAAAAATGATCTAGACTTTATTGCAGCTTCTTTTACCCGCAAGGCGGCGGATATTATCGAAGTTCGAAAATTGGTGGAAGAAGCCGGTTCCGATATTAAAATAATTGCCAAAATTGAAAATAGGGAAGGAATAGAAAACATAGACAGTATCCTTGGAGTAGCTGACGGCATTATGATAGCCAGAGGTGACCTGGGAGTAGAAATACCGGTGGAAGATGTTCCTGTTTATCAAAAAGAGATCATTGCCAAATGCAACGAGCTAGGGAAGATTGTGATCGTGGCTACACAAATGTTGGATTCCATGATTCGCCAGCCCCGTCCTACCCGGGCTGAAGCCAGTGACGTGGCCAATGCCATATTGGACGGAGCGGATGCAATTATGCTTTCCGGTGAAACTGCGGCGGGCTCCTTCCCGGTGGAAGCGGTCCAAACCATGGACAAGATTGCTCGTAAAACTGAAAGCATCTTTTTCAAAAGTAATGTCCCGGCAAGAAAAGGACAAAATATTGCCGATGCCATTGGCCACGCCTGTTACACCATAGCCAATGATTTAAACGCCAAAGCCATTATTACTCCCACTCAATCCGGTACTACGGCTAGGCTGATTTCCCGATATCGCCCCAAGTCACCAATAATTGCAGCGACTCCTTTCCCTGCCGTAGCCAGAAGGCTTGCTCTTAACTGGGGTGTTAACAGCATTATCGTAGATGAAACTACAGGTACGGATGAACTGCTGTCACTCGCCGTGTCCAAAGCCGTAGACAAGGGTTTTTTGCAAACCGGTGATTTGGTTGTTTTAACTGCGGGAGTTCCCGTGGGCAAAGTGGGAACAACCAATTTAATAAAAGTCCAGATAATCGGCAATATAATTGCGCGCGGAACAGGAATAAACAAAAAATCATATTCCGGCATTGCCAGATACAAGGACTCCGAGCAATTTAACAGGGGAGACATTTTGATAACAAAGGTTACGGATGCCGAGGATCTCCGTCTTATTGCCAAAGCGGGAGCTTTGGTTGTCGAACAGGGGGGGCTTACCTCTCACGCAGCCATTCTGGCTGTTGAATATGGAATTCCCGCCGTTGTCGGGGCCAAAGATGCCACGCTAAAAATTAAAGAAGGCTCTACAATTACAGTTGTTCCTTCTTCCGGAGTGGTCTATGAGGGTTATGTAAGCATGATTTAGTGAAGTTCAATTTTTGATAGATTAACCATAACCTCTGAGGCCGAGGTTATTTCTTCCAGGGTGGTTGTTATTTGCTCGGTAGCTGAAGCTTGCGCTTCTGCTATAGTATTGGATATATCAACTTCTTGGACAATTTTTAACATTAAAGCTTTTATTTCAGATAGGGTTTTTGTGATTTCCTTGGCCGAGGTACTGCTTAAAGACGACAACTTACGCATTTCATCGGCCACAACCGAAAAGCCCAGTCCGGCGCTTCCTGCACGAGCCGCTTCAATAGCGGCATTTAAAGACAGTAAATTTGATTGAGAAGCAATATTTTGGATGGCCGAGAGTATGGAATCAATTTCGTTAATTTTTTCTTCTGTTTGCTTAACGGTTTGTACAATATTGCTGACAGATGAGAATTGTTTCTGAGATCCTGCCGCAATTTCTTGAATACTTGCATTGGCATGTTGTAAGGAAGTAAAAATAGTATTGGCGGCATCTTCTATCATTGCCTGCTTATTTATATTCTTGGCCACTGAAACTGCCCCTAATACTTCCCCCGTATCATCGTCTATTACAGGATAACATATGGCGAGAAAGGGAAAACCGTGTACTTCTTTGGGGACAACGGATACAGTGGTTTTTTTGTTTTTCATTGCTTCGAGAATCGGATTGCCAGGAGGAATCTCAGATCCTAAGACCACAGGAATGACAAAATTTTCATGGGGGTATTGTTCCAAATATTTAGTTTTGTCCGTTAATACTATGCATATTTCTTCCTGAACCAGTTCTTTAACCAGGGGAAGAACTGTCCGCAATGAATCCATAATATTCTTCGACATATTATCCTCCTTCCTTTGTTACAATTTATTTTGAAAAAAGAATACAAAATTCTTTGAAAAATAATATTAAATTCATTTACAAGTATTATGGAAAGTTTGGATCTGGATTTTTTTTTATAAAATTAAGCCAATATAATTGGCAGAGCGATTTTGTCTGCCAATTATATTAGTTTTTATTGGTAATCCTTTTAAAGAACTGTAAAATTATAACACTTTGCTTAAACTTGTTGTAAACCGTATAGAATAAAAAGCAATTTGGCTTTAGCTTAGGAGATTGTCAACAACAATCCTTCCGTCCCGGAGAACCATTTTGATGTCCCGGGTATTTTTTATATCCTGGAGCGGGTTGGAACCAAGTATTACTAGATCTGCTGCTTTGCCGGGCTCGACGGTGCCGAAAATATGATCTTGTCCAAACATTTTGGCGTTCCCGCCTGTAGCGGCTGTGATGGCGGCCAAGGGGGACATGCCGACTTCAGTTAAGAGCTCCATTTCCAGGTGGACACATTCGCCATAGGGAACAAAAGGAATGCCTGAATCGCAACCCACACCGATTTTAACACCGGCTTGGATAAATTTTCTTATGACCTCTTTCAGTTTATCGTAAACCGGTGGAATATTGGGCATGACATCATGATTTTTAGTGGCGATCATTGATGGGACAACCCAAACTTCACGACTGGTTAAAGCCTTTAACAAATCATCCGTGAGTTCGTGGTAAGTACTGCCGACATTGATGGTATGTTCAATCGTATCGGCCCCGATTGTTACGGCATCAGCCATATCCTTCAAATCATCCACATGGATCGCCAGGCGTTTGCCATATTTATGGGCGGTATCGGCAATTCGTTTTAACTGTTCATTGGAGAGGCGGGGGACAGAATTGGGATAGTCCATTTTATTATCATCGGAAATAAAAGTTTTAATAAAATCCACTCCGGCGTCAACCAGTTTTTTCACTTCCGCTTCGATATCGGTCTGTTCATTTACCAGGACCATGGCATTATCCAGGATGTTTTGATCGGCTGCAAATACGGTGTATCCCGGATGCCCGTCTTGAGCCTGAATAAAGCGCCCGCAGGCTATAATGCGCGGGGAGCGGATCTTTCCTTGATTTACTTCATCGCGGAATTCTAAGATTTCCGGGGTAAAATCTCCGGCGCTGCGGACAGTGGTAACACCCCATTGCAACGCGGCTTCCCTATTTTGGGCATAATCGTAACTGTCGAAGCGTCCGCTCAGTCCGGGGCGGTCTAATCTGTCACTGCCGCCGATATGGGTATGGGCATCGGAAAAACCGGGAAGCAGTACTTGGCCTTTAAGATCGATTACCTGAGCGCCTTCCGGAATGGGAAGATCTTTACCGACTTGAGTGATCTTTTTTCCTTCTATGATGACAGTAATCCCTTCACAAGGGCTTTGTCCGGTCCCGTCTATCAAAAGAGCATTTTTAAAAACTAACATAAGTAACATTCCTTTCTCAAGGTTTTAATTATTAATATACTTCATTTGCTTCATTTACTTCCGAATCTTTTTAACATAACTCATATTTTCCATTAATACATGTCCCTAAATGTCCCTGACATTTTGTTCTAAAAAACAAGCATATAGGCGAATTATAAATATTCGCCAATATGCTTTTCGAGTTATAAGAAAAGGGATCAAATACTGGAATTGCAAGCTTTTGAGTATTAGAAGAACAGTAGGCTAAGCGGATAAACAAGGATTGCTGTCACAATACAGGAGACAATGGTCATAAATACGCCATTGCGGAATACTGTGCCCGGAGCGCAATAAGGATCTGAGTAAGCAACGCCCACCGGAACAAAGGCAGGAGGAATAGTGAAAGCCAAATTGGCCCCAATACAAACAGCCATGCCGATAATTACCGGATTGAGACCGATGCTCAAAGCCATCGGGACACCGACAGTTACAAAGATAATACCGACCGGCACGTTGTTGGCTATATTGGTGAGAATTATAGACAGGATACAAATGATTGCTATTGTTAGGAAGGGGCTCATACCGGAGGCCAGAGGTACGATATTCTGGGCGATCCAGTCGGGAATACCTGTGGTGGCTTCACCCATAGAGCCGGCAATCATCATAATACCGGCCAGCAGAACAACAGGGGTCCAGGATATATTGGCAAAAGCTTCTTTTAAATCCAGAAGGGGTTCGCCGCCGGGACGGACGACAGCCAAGATAACTATGGCCAGCAATAGCGGAGTCGTCACTGTAATTCTATCCATGAAAGCAACAATTGCTGATTGGGGAGCGATAAAGGAAAGAATTCCGGGAATAATCCAAGCGATTACTAAGAGAAGACAAACGGTGGCAACCCATTTTTCTCTTTTATCCATAGGTCCCGGCTTTTTGCTGTCCAGGAAATCAAAGTTGACTTTTTCAAACTGGGAAATATCGGGTTTAACCACATAGCGGAACCAGAAGAACATGATCAGCCAGATAATAAAACCGACGGGAATACCAACCAGCATGTAGGAGAAGAAGTTTACCGGCTCGCCGGTCATACCGCTTAAAATACCCATCCATAAAATGGGCAGAGTATGACAGATTGGGGTCATGGCAAAAGCAATGATTACAGAAAAGGATAAGCCTACGATTACGATTTTGGGCCAGTGATCTCCTTTTTTAAACCCTAATTCTTCAAACAATTCATGAGCAATAAAGAGCATAAAGAACTGAGCTACGGTAACATCCAGGAAGCAACCCACAACAAGAGAGGACAACAGGAACATAAAGGTGAATGTCCAGGGGTTTTTCTTGGCAAAATTCCGGGTTAAAAACCAGAAGGTAATCCGTCTGATGGTACCCACTTTTTGTAAGGCGTGAGCAAGTAGTAAAGTACCAATGACAAAGATTACGATCCAGTTACCGAAAGACTGTTGACCGGCTTCATAAATACCGGCAAGCTGCCAAGAGTTGGGATATATGTCCTTGGCAATAAAACCAAACAAAATTATAGCTACAAAGGTTGGCCATACCAGGTCAACTAGGGTCCACAGTACAACCAAACCAATGAAAAATCCTAATAGAGCCATACCGGGTTGGGTAATGGGCGGTGGAGCCGGAATATATTGGAAGAAAAGCATAATTGCAATACCAATAATAGACTTAATATAATAGCTTAAGTTCTTTGGTTTTGGCGCTAATTCGGGAGTAATTTTTTGGGATAAATTAGCTTCGCTCATTTAAATCCTCCTTAAATAATAAGATTACCCCTATAAATTACTTTAGAAACTTTATCAAGCATTTTAAGCTAATGATGCATTGTCACCATGAAATGAATCGGCTTGCAATTCAGTATTTTCCCTTTTGGTTTATCAATTCTATTGATATTCGCAGCGGGCATGAACGCCTTAAGCGTTCATGCCGGCCACGAAACCTTCACGTACAGCCACAACTGCTTTTCTGGGCTTGATCGCGTCGCCGATAACTACGGTTTCGCAAAGACCTTTGAGTTCTTCCTCCAAGGGGTTGTAAGCCTTGGTACCGATGGCTAAAACAATGGTGTCACAGGGATAAAGCTTCACCACTCCGCCCTGTTCAATAAGGGCGCCTTGGGGGGTAACTCCTGCTAGTTTGGTTTCGGTTAAGATCTTGACAAAATATTTATTTAACAAATCTTTCAGGTCATCACGGATTCCGCCTTCCATATCATTGGCGATATCCGGCAGCATCTCGATTAGAGTGACCCTTTCTTTACATTGGACACAAAGGTAAGCAGCGGTTTCCGAGCCGATCATGCCGCCGCCGGCCACCAACACATTCATTCCGGTATCTGCGCGGCCGCGCAGTACGTCTTCGGCCAGGACCACATTCGGGAGATCTATTCCCGGGATGTCCGGGATAATGGGCTGGGCTCCGGTGGCCAAAATCACTTTATCCGGTTTTTCCTTCTTGACAATATCTGCAGTCAAGGGAGTATTTAAATGAATATGAACTCCCAATTTCTTTAGCTGCCTAATCTGCCAAGCAGGGAAGGAGGCGAATTCTCCTTTGAACGGCGGATAGGAAGCGGAAAGGAATTGCCCGCCCAAGGTATCCGTTTTTTCGTAAAGATGTACTTCATGTCCCTTGATGGCAGCACCGCGGGCCGCTTCCATGCCTGCTACGCCACCGCCGGCGATAAACACTTTTTTCTTAACCGGAGCGGGAGAATAATCCGTTTCGAACTCATAACCGAGCTCCGGATTGACTAGGCAATGAATGGGAACTCCCATATAGGTGGAAGCGGTGCATCCCTGCAAACAACCGATGCAGGTGCGGATATCCTGGTATTGACCGTTTTTAACTTTGTTGGGATAATGGGGATCACATAGTGATGGCCGACCCATGCCGATAAAATCGGCTTTGCCGGAAGCAATGATGTCTTCTGCCATCCAGGGTTCCTGAATACGTCCGACGGTGATTATCGGAATCTTGACCAATGATTTGGCTTCTTCCGCAAATTGTACAGCAAAGCCATGGCTTTGGAAGAAGGACAAAACCGAAGCCACTGAAGAACGTGTGCCGTACATACCGAAAGTCAAATGGAGATAGTCTGCGCCCCAGGCTTCAATATCACGGATAATTTGTCTGGTTTCAAACATGGTGCGCCCTCCGTCGGCAAATTCAGCTGCCGAGAGGCGGACACCCATTGGGAAATCGGGACCTACGGCTTTTCTGACTTCTTGCATAACTTCCTTCAGGAAACGGACCCGGTTTTCATAATTGCCGCCATATTCATCTACCCGCTTGTTGGAGTTGGGGGAGAGGAACTGGTGAATTAAATAGCCGTGGGCGGCATGAATTTCTATACCGTCAAATCCCGCCTTTACTACATTGGCAGCGGTAATACCAAATTCTTTAATAATCTGTTGAATTTCTTCTATTGTTAATTCTTTTGGAATCGATTTATTCCAGGGGCAAGGAATCGGTGAGCAAGATACTGGCTGAACACCGCCGTTTACTCTAGGGTTGGACTGACGTCCGGCATGATAGATCTGGCAGAAAATTTTAGTGTTATATTTATGAATTGTGTCGGTAAGTTTTTTATGGCCGGGAATCTGAGATTCGTCCCATAAACCGCTAATAAGGGGATAGCCTCTGGCGTGATCGTTAATGGCATAGTCCTCGGTAATAATTAATCCCCAACCACCCTTGGCTTTTTCCTCATGATATCTAATATAGCGTTCGGTTGCTAAGCCTTCCGGGTTGTTAAGATTGGCAACCATGGGAGTTACAACCAGACGATTGGGTATCTCGCAGTTGCCAATCTTCTTGGGTGAAAAAAGATGTTCATACATTGAGCATATCCTCCTTAGATATTTTTTTCACAAACTTTTATAAATTTGTTTGTGAAATGATTGGTCTTAGTTCTAAGTTTAGACTTTTTTATGTTAAAAGGGAAATAACTATTATTTTGGGACATATAGCAAATTCTTATAAAATATATTTACCATTTTGATTGACCTGGAGAAAGTTTAAGTGATATTATTTATTTTTAAGGGGTGATAAAATGGACAGTGAGCAGCTTCGCTATTTTATTTCAGCCGCCCAAAGCCTCAATTTTTCCGAAGCCGCCAGAAGGCATTACATTACCCAACCGGCAATCAGCCATCATATAAATGAACTGGAACGTTATTTAGGTGTCAAATTATTTTTGCGTGTTGGCCGACAAGTGTTTTTGACCAGTGAAGGGGAAATGTTTTTGCCCGAGGCTATCTCCATTCTGGAAAAAATGCAAAATGCCGCCCTTAAAGTGCAAAGGCACAGCGAAGGAAAGTCAGGAAGAGTTTCTATCGGGATTGTAAACACTTCCAACAAAATTCTAACGCAGTGTCTTTCTTTGTTTTCCAAGCGTTATCCGGATATCCAGGTGGATGTATCTATGACTACCGGTACCGATCAGGCAGTGTCCATAAGCGAGGGTAGATACGATTTCAATTTTACGATAGCGCCTATGATCCTTGGTAATAATACCCTGGATTATACGGTATCCCATAAAGATCGCTTTTGCCTTGTCCTTAACAGTGAGCATCCCTTAGCCCAGCAACCACTGGATTTTTCTAAATTAAGCAAGGAACCTTTTGTGATCATCAGTCTGGCTGACGCTCCCTTACTTCATAATCAAATCTTGACAATCTGCAAGAGACGGGGTTACACGCCGAAAATTGTCAGTTACTACAATCGGGCTGAAGCAATTATGCTTTCCATAAGTGCCGGTGCCGGGATTTCTATCCTGCCAAGCGCCATAGTGGAGGTTTACCGTTCCGATAACGTAACATATATACCCATCCCAGGTGATGACAGCATCCTTCCTTCGGTCATCACTTGGAAGAAAAATATGACCAATTCATCAGCCCTAAAATTTTTGGAGGTAGTTCTTGAACTCTTCCCCAAGGGTAAAATTACTCTGGGCAATGAGAGATCAGATAAATCAATAAGTAAAAAAACGCAAAATAATTAGCAAAAAAAACCTTTGAGCTTGCTCAAAGGTTTTTTTATGTCCATTTCCGGGTTTTAAGATAATGCTCTGCCAGCTTGCCGTACTCTGTTTGCAGTTGCTTGGCGTACTGGTCGATATAATAGCTGGATTTTGTTTGGCGCCAGACGCAGTACAAGCCTTCCATAACGTCAGTATCAAAGCGGATCAAAGATTCATCTTGTGATGCTTGGGACATGCAACTGCTTAAAAACACCCCGCGCCCCAATGCCGCTTCCGTATAGATCGAATCCCGGTTAGGAAGAACAATAATTTCTTTGGGAGTAAAATTATAAGGCTTAAGCTCTTTTTGAGCCCGCTTTATAGTAGCTTCCTGACTTTCTCCTTCAAAAGCGTCGATGAGAAGGGGTCTGGCTTCAAATATATGATAGTCTTGGCGATAGAGTTTACATAATGGATCGTTGCGCGCAACCACCAACTGCATGGGCGCTTTTATGAGCAATAATTTGGAAAACCAGTCATAGGCGGGAATAAAGCGCTCATGGATTAAAATAATATCCAGGTTTCCGCTTTCCAGAAGAGAAATCAAAGCGACAGGGGAGTGGCGTTCGCCGAGAAGATGCAGATCGGGAGTTTTTTCTTTTAATACTAATAAAGCCCTGCCTATTGCCGGCCCGAGATCCAGCCAATTCTGATAACCGATTCTAATGTTTTTCGTTTGCCCTTTACCGCCTTGAAATTCAGACAGTAAAGAAAAATAACGGGCAGCGGTTTCTTTAAAAAATATATAGAAATGTTCACCGGCCTCCGTTAGTTCTACAGAATTGCGGGATCTGGCAAAAAGCTTAACTCCCATATCCTGTTCCAAATTGGCAATATGGCGGCTCAAAGCTTGTTGTGAAATATATAGTTTTTTTCCTGCGGCAGTAAAATTCAACGTCTCCGCCAAAGTCAAAAAACATTTAATTTTCAGTTCATTAATCACAGCAGCCACCTCCAATATATTGTAACAGCTAAATGCTTTGCTTACAACAATTTGGTTGTTAGCCTTTAAATAATGTTGTTTCTCTGCGCGGAAACAAAGTGATAGTATTACATTTAGAAATAACAATAAAAGGGGGAGAACTGTTTATGTCTGCCGATTATGATCGCGTTATTAAATCGACAGTTTGGTCACCGGGACCCGGCTGTCATGGTGGATGCGGCTGTGAGATTTATGTTAAAGACGGCAAGGTTGTTAGAGTTGAAGGTGACGAAAACCATCCTTGGAATCATGGCCGTGGCTGTTCCAGGCTTCTAGCCATGACTCAATTTATGTATCACAAGGATCGTATTCTTTATCCCTTAAAACGTGTTGGTCCTCGCGGGGACGGACGTTTTGAACGTATAACCTGGGATGAAGCCTATGATATTATCGTGGAAAAATTCAATAAGATTAAAGAAGATTACGGAGCTAAAGCTGTAATCTTTATTCAAGGAACCGGCCGTGATATCGGTGGTCCGATGTCCATTATTGCATATAACTATGGCTCTCCCAACTGGTCTCAGCTGGGACTGGCCGGTCAGGCTTGCTATGGCCCGCGTCTCGGCGCCATGTCCGCGATTCAAGGGGACAATGCCATCGCTGACTGTTCTCAATTCTTGGAAAAAAGATATGATGATCCTCGTTATAGAGTTCCCAAATATATTATTGTTTGGGCCCAGGATCCGACTAAAGGATGCCCGGACGGGTTTTACGGCAACTGGATTATTGACTGCATGAAACGAGGCAGCAGAATTATTGTTGTCGATCCTCGCCAGAACTTCCTCACTTCTCGTGCCGATTACCATATACAGCTCCGTCCCGGAACCGACGGTGCTGTCGCCATGGGTATGCTGAACTTAATTATTGAAAATGAATGGTACGATAAAGAATTCGTTGAGAACTGGTGTACCGGTTTTGAGCAACTGGCCGAGAGGGTCAAGGAGTGGACACCGGAGAGAGTGGAAGCCCTAACCTGGGTACCCAAAGAAACCCTTTATGAAGCTACCAAGGCTTATGCCACCAACTCACCCGGCTGTGCCATCCATTGGGGATTGCCCATCGACCAGGCCCCTGACGGAGTTCATGTTGCCCAGGCAATTAACGATATTTGGGCCATTACCGGCAACATCGACGTTCCCGGTGGACAAGTTATTGCCAGAAACGCTTATCATGTATCCGCTTACCCGTTTGACAACTATATGCTGGCTGATATGTACGGCGATGATTTTGTGGAACAGGTCGTTCAAAAACGTATCGGCAGCGACGAATACGGTTGGCTGCGCAAATGGCGTTGCTATATCCAGCCGGACGTAGCCGTGCAGCAGATGCTAACCCAAAAACCATACCCGATTAAGGCTACTTGGATTCAAACCGCTAATCCTGTGGCCAATGCCGCGGATCAAAAACTTCATTTACAGGCGTTAAAGGCTATGGACTTCAACGTAGTTGTTGACTTGTTCCATAACCCGACTACCATGGCTGTAGCCGATATTATCCTGCCGGCAGCCACTTTTGCTGAACGTACAGGCTTCCGCGCTTGGTTTGAGCCTTTGCAGGTTATCCAGCCCGCAGTGCAAGTCGGCGAATGCAAGAACGACTGGGATATTGCCTGTGAATTGGCCGCTCGCTTTAATCCCGATTTCAAAAAACGCTTCCCCAACGGCTTTGCCGATTATATGAATTGGCGTCTGGCACCGTCAGGCGAAACATATCAAAGCCTAGTGGAAAAAGGCGGCTGGAAATGGCCTGAAGATCCGGGCACTCTGGAATCCAAAATTCCGTGGATACCTTATTACCGCTACAAGACCGGCGCTCTTCGTGCCGACGGTAAACCCGGTTTCCGGACACCATCAGGCAAAGTGGAACTGTGGTCAACCCAGAACGTTGAGTGGGGCGCTACCGGCCAGACCATTGTAGATCCGCTGCCGCATTATCAGGAACCGGCGGAAAGCCCGGTGGCAACTCCCGAAGTTTTCAAAAAATATCCCTATATTATGATTACCGGTCGTCGCAGCCCTGTGTTCTTCCATTCCGAACACCGCAATATTCCTTGGTTGCGGGAATGTGAACCTTATCCCGATGTTGAAATTCACCCCACCGTGGCTCGTGATTTGCAAGTAGAAGAGGGTGAATGGATCTGGATCGAGAATGAACGAGGCAGAATACGCCGCAAGGTTAAAATCAATCCCGGCTTGGATCCCAGAACAATTTCCTGCCAGCATGGCTGGTGGTTGCCGGAGACTGAGGGTCGCTCACCTTATCTGTTTGGCGCTTTCGATGTCGGTGTCAATAATCTGGTACCAATTGGACTTCAAGCTCGCACCGGTTATGGCGGCAACGGCTATAAGACCACACTTGTCCGTCTTGTAAAAATGGGCGGCAGTGAGACCGGCACACCCTGTAATCCACCTGTAGATGTCTGGGGTAAGTAAGAAGGAGGGAAAAGTAGATGTCCAAAAAAGGTATATTAGCAGATATGCACTATTGCACCGGCTGTCATGCTTGTGAGATAGCCTGCAAGCAGGAGAACGGCTATCCTGTCGGTATCGGTGGAATTAAAATAACGGAAATGATTACCCAAGAGCCTGATTCTGACCGCGTCCATTTCGATTATGTTCCTTACTTTTCCAAACACTGCAATCTTTGCGCTTCCCGTATAGCCTCAGGCAGAGACAATAAACCAGCCTGTGTCAAGCATTGCGGAACGGCAAGCTTGCATTACGGAGATATAGAAGAACTGGCGAAAAAGATGGTAAATATGCCTCGCAGCATCCTCTATTCGCCTAAATAAGAAGGGAGTGGACGGAGAATGGCCCAATATACGTTTTCATATCTGAGAAGCGAGTATGACCGGATACCTTATCAATTAAAAAAAGAGTTGGACGAGTTGCTCCAAAACTCTAAAGCCGATGAGGAAACCAAAGCGCTGGTCGCCGGTGTTTGCAAAAGTGTAGAAAAGGCAATTGCCGATCTTAGCAAATATGCCCAGGATCAGCTTAAAATATGGTAAAAATACAATAACTGCTGTGGGAACACAATAATCAATGTGTTATAAGAATAGGATGTCTGAGACAGCAATGCTCAGACATCCTTTCTTAATTTATTTTTTATTTTGGTTCTATATTTTTTCTATAGTGCATTTATATATTATTATTTATTTTTGTATGTTGCTATTTGGCAACGGCATTGGCATTGGCTTTGGCTTTTCTTCTTTCCAGTACCAGCGGCGCAGTCTCATAAATGCCAAAGGCTACGAAGAAAGCGACGACCATTAAACCGGCGCAAAGCCACATTACAGCGCTGAGACCGAAAGCATCGGCCAGTATACCGGCTATGGCCACAAATCCTACGGCTCCGATCAGCTCGCCGGCCAGTTGAACCGTGGCTACAGCACTGGAAGCAAATTTGGGATTAACGGATTCAGTTGGTACGGCTGCTTCAAAAACGGGGAAAATTCCGGCTCCGCACCAGCCGATGAAGCAGCAGATGGCCATAACAATCGGTGAAGAAGCCGGGGTGAAAAGCAAGCCCAGCGGTGCAAAAAGCGTGATAATGGAGAAAATAATAATGATCGGTTTCCGACCAAAACGGTCAGATAAAGAAGGAACAGCCATTCCCCACAGAATTGCTCCCGCACCCAAAGCGGACATAATATAACTCATATGGGTGGGGCTTAATCCTTTAACCTCGGTTAAAAACAGCGGGCTAAAGGAAAGCATGGTGACATACCAACCGATAATGAAGATGGAATAGATACATGTTACAATAACGTTCCTGTTTTTGAGAACATCAGTAAATTTGACTTTTTCTTTCTGCTCAGGGGCACTAGTGGAGGCAAACGATTCCATATCCGGCTCTATTAAATATTTGAGAATGAGAAAGACAAGTATCAGGCCCGGAATAATAGTCAAGAAGAATGTAGCTCTCCACCCTATAGCTGTAGCCAGTGCAACGACAATGATCGGACCGAGTAAACTGGAAATCAAACCGACTCCTGACGTGGTCATAACTCCCATGTTAAAACCGCGGCGGGAAGGGGTGGATTGGACCAGCATAAAGCTTTGATTGAGAGGAAGAACTGGTCCTTCAAATAAACCCATAATAACACGGATTAAAAGCAGAGATATAAAACCGACGGCAAAACCTGTGGCCAAAGAGCAGATAGAGAAGAACAATACAAAGGTGGCCAGGAATTTCTTTTTCTGCTTACGCAAATCGGAGGTTAAACAGCCGACAAATCCGGAAATCGCCCAGGCAAAGGCAAATGCCGACATAATAAATCCAAATTGACTGTTATTTAACCCCAGTTCAGGATTGACAAAAGGGGCCAGGTTAGTAAGGGCAAAGCGGTCAAACATAACAAAGCCGAAGACCAGGGTAAGAATAATAACCATACCGTTTTCATAGCGGAAGAATCCTTTTTTAGTTTCCATAAATTCACTCCTCCATTAATTGTTTTGCTGTTACCCCATAATCCTAACCGTTATTAGGCAAACTGCGATATCTCCTATACAACCACCCCTTTCTATTGTTTGAAAACTCTGAAAATTGATGTTAAAACTATTGGCGCGTTCATCGCTAAGACTGAGGAAAGCTTAGCCAGCTGGGATGCCTAATATTGCCGTTGCTGCATAATTTTTTTTAAATACTGCTGCAAAACAGATGCCAATACCTGATAAGATGATATAAACAGTTATAGACATGATTTCTGTAGGTAAAAAGAACAGAATTTAAGACGGAAAAGATAAAACATCAAGTTTTGTTTAAAAATCGGTCACTATAACCAACCGGTTGGACAGTTAAACCCCATTTTGTAGTGTTATTGAACAAAAAATTAGCTTAAATAAAAGAAAACCTTGCTGTGTGTCCAGCTCTTGTGTATACTGTGAATAAAAAACTTTTTAGCCTATTACTTCCCATTACGTAAGCATTAGATATCTGAGGGCTTCTGTTGATTGTGAAAAAATATGTAAATTATGAAAAACTGTTTTGAGTAGGAATAAGGGAATTTATCCGGTTTATAAGGAGTGGTTTTTCTGTATTCTCTAAATAATATTCTGAGCCCGATGATTATCCGAACCAACCGAACAAGTTTGCAAAATATTACTAGTAATGAACTAGAAGTATTGGAAAGAATCCGCAAATGTAAAATTGAACTGCTGACCAAACCCGGCCCCCACCCTGATGTTGATTTTATCCGTCCCGAAGTGGTCGAATCCTGGCAAAGATCCTATTATCAATACCAGCTTAAACTATTTGATTATAATTACGGGCCGCTTTTGTCGGAGGACGATTTTACAGAAGTATTGCGGGAGAAAAATATTCTGCTAAAAGCTGCCGATCCTTATATTCATCAAATGGAATCCATTTTAACCAATATGGAGAGCATCATCTTGCTTTCGGATGAAAACGGAGTAATGCTTAGGGTTATTGTGGGAAGCAAGAAAAAGCTGGCCGAGCAGAACAAAAGGTTCAAGTTGGAACCGGGTTCTGTATGGACCGAAAAGACGGTGGGCACCTGCGCCCATGGGTTAAGTCTTATACTTGGAACCCCAATGCAAATTTGCGGGCCGGAACATTATTGTGAAAAGTATGAGGACATATCATGTTCCTCGGCACCGATTTTTGATGCTTATAATGTTCTGGCCGGAACTTTGTCAATTGTTACTCCCAGTTTCCAGCATCAAAATTCTCATACCTTGGCCTTGGCTATTAATATGGCCGGCGCCATTCAAAGCGTCTTCCAGTACCAACTGGAAATCGAGTTGCACAATGAATTGCTCAAAGTAACATTCGATATCTCTGACGAGGGCTTAATAATACTGAATAAAAACGGTACTGTTATTAAGGCCAACGCGAGAGCCAAGGAGCTGTTTTCATTTCCGGACCGGGATCTAATAGGTATGTCTGCGGAAGAAATAATAGATAACCCTTCCTTGGTTAAATCGGTTTTAGAAACCGGTCAAGCCCTTAAGGCTGATTATGAATTTAGACGGGCCAAACAAAGGTTGGTTTTAAGCTCCGTTAAGCCCTTAAAAAATGATTATGATATTTGTTTTGGCTGTGTACTAACTGTAAGAAAAATAAAAGAGCTTTCCAAACCGGAACGTTTACCGAGCAGCATTAACAGTGCAGAGCAAAAATACGGTTTTGAACGTATTGTGGGCAGTTCCCTCCCTATGATGGAAACTATTAAAAAGGCCAAAAAAATTGCCGGTTTGGATGACCCTGTGCTTATTCAAGGGGAAAGCGGAACAGGCAAAGAACTCTTTGCTCAAGCCATCCATTACGCCAGTCGTTCCCAAGGGCCTTTAATTGCCCTAAATTGTGCGGCTATTCCCAAAACCTTGATTGAAAGTGAACTCTTTGGCTATGAGGGAGGAGCTTTTACCGGAGCCGAACGGCAGGGCCGCCGGGGAAAAATTGAATTAGCCAACGGCGGGACCTTGTTTTTGGATGAAATCGGTGATATGCCTCTAGAGCTGCAGCCGGTTCTGCTGCGGGTGCTTGAAGAAAAACAAGTGATGCGGGTAGGGGGAAATCAGTATATACCCGTTGATTTCCGCTTAATTGCAGCAACGAATAAGGATCTGGCCCAACTGGTTAGGGAAGATAAATTTCGAGCCGATTTGTATTACCGTTTAGCCGTTTATACCCTGAAAATCCCTCCTCTACGAGAAAGGCGTTCGGATATAAGAGAGTTGTTGAAACACTTTTTGCTGGAAGCGGCCAGGAAACGACAGATTAAAGTGCCGGCTTTAAGCAATGCTGCCAAACTGCTGCTATACAGTTATGACTGGCCGGGAAATGTCCGGCAGTTGAAAAATGCTGTGATGTATGCGGTAAACATGGCCACCGGCGGCGTGATTAGGCCTCAGGATCTTCCCGAAGTGATAAGGGAGGCGGGAGAAAAGGGCAACCTCTTAACGGATAAGCCAATTTCCCCGGACAGTAAAGATGAAACGCCGTTGGAAGTAATCCCGTCTTTAAATGAAGTAGAAAGAGATATCATTCAAGAAGTCTTAGCCCAAAAAGGCTATTGCATCAGTCATGCGGCCAAAGCCTTAGGGATGAGCCGGTCAACTTTATACAAAAAAATTAAGGAGTATAATCTATACCGTATGAAATAAGACATTATAAGAGATTAAGATAAAAAAAGATAATAGGATAAAATAGATAAGATAAAATAAAAAAGAAAAGATAAGTAAAAGGCAAAAATATAAATGAATGATAAATAATTAAAAAGTAGCCTTGGCGGCTACTTTTTTTTCTTTCGTTTAAAGGCCTATTTGTCAAAATGTTAATTAAATTAATAGTGCCAAACAAGACTAAAGGCCGGGTCAAATTTTGTTTGGTAGGGATATAGTATGTATTCTTAAAAATATACTAGTATAGGACTAAAGTACAAAGGGATTTCTGCTAACATATAGAAATAATGTTGTAAAATTTTTCCTATAAATGCGAAACGGGTTAGCTCGGCTGTGTGGATCAGGAATTTGAAAAAAGCTGCAGATGAAGAAATAAGCTAGATCCGCAAGGCTTAGGTGACAAAAGTAATAAACTCAAGGAGTTTAAAGATGAAGATTAATATTTATAAAAAGGCGGTTTTGTTCTTTATTCTGCAGTCATTATTAATAATCGCAGTATTATTAAATGAATACAATTTTGTGGCCCGGTTTTCTTTTCTTCAGTTTTTACATTTCGAACAACTTGATTTGGTGTTTGGGCACCTGATTTTATTATTAAACTTGGCGGCTATTGTTGTTGCCAGGTATTTGTACATGAGGGGGGAAGAGGCCCGGCGTTTAAACGTTGTTCCCCAAAAGCTTGCCAATATGTCGGAGCAAAACCGTTTATACCGGCAGCACCACCACGATTTAAACAACCATTTAACAGTGATCATAGGACTGGTTCAACTGGAAAAATACCAGGAGCTAAAAAATTACTTGAAATTTTATTTTAATAACATTAATAATACTTACTTTAAAGTTGAGTCGGGGCTTGACGAAATCGATGTTTTGATTTCCTCCAAAATTGAAAGTGCCAGGATGAAGGGGATTAAAATAGATGTTCATCTGGGGGCTAAGATAGAATCCGGGAAAAAGAACACCTTTAATCTGGTGACGATTTTGGGCAACATCTTGGATAATGCTATTGAAGCCGTTCAGGATCTGGAACAGTCCAGACAAAAAATTTGTCTTTCTATTGAAGATGATCCTTCGCATTACATAATTACGGTTAGCAACCCTACGCTCGCTGCCGAATCTATCCGACCGGAGCAATTATTAATGGAAGGTTTTAGCACCAAAGGAGAGGGCAGGGGACAGGGCTTGTTCATTGTTAAGAACTTGGTGGAACAATGGGACGGTAACATCTCCATCAAGATCCAAGGAGACCAGTTTGTAATTCAAATCAAGATTCCCAAACATAAACTACTGGAGGAATGTTAGGGTTGCGGCTTTATTTAGACGGTTTGCCAAATTCGCAACCGTTTGCGAATTTGAGTTAAGGCCTGGCTTAAATCAACATGATTATTATACTGTTAACCTCTGAATGAAAGTTATATCGTCCCAATAGCATGAAACTATATTCCCCGAAGGTGCGGAAATGCTCATGCTATCGGGACGACAAGTACACTTCAAAGCGAACGGAGAAGGTTAGTAACCATTGCTTTATTAAAATTCAGCCTCCCGGTGGGAATAAACGCAACGGCTTCATGACTTATTGACAGAAGCTAGAGTATTAAATCTACATTTAATATTTCCGGTTTTGAAAATATTGATTCGAACCAAGTGCTAGGGTTGCTAGGGTATCTAATACATACTATTGGGGAGCCAGGTGACAATTCCTGGGAAGAAATAACACACAATTAAAGTTAAAACTAGCATACAAAGGAAGGGAACAGTACTTCTAATGACAAATGTTTGCGGCATTTTAGTAATCCCCTGGATAACGAATAGGTTCAAACCAACAGGTGGGGTAAGTAGCCCGATCTCTGTTCCAATAACATAGAAGACAGCAAACCATAAGGGGTCAATACCAAGAGCCATTGCAATCGGGAATGTTAGGGGAACCATGATCATGGTTATGGATACACCTTCCATAAACATGCCAAGAATAAGGATAATTACTAATACTATGATTAAATAAATGGGAGCAGTCATATTGATAGACTGGACAAAATTCAGGAGAACATTTATAAATTGGCTTTGGGATATTACTTTTCCATAAATTGAGGCCCCGGCCATAATTAGGAGAATCATTAAACTTAGTCCAAGACTGGAATGTATAGCATTCCAAATTTGTTTCCATCCCATGGTTTTACTTATCAAACCACTTATTAAGGCGTAAACAACAAGTATTCCGCCTGCTTCGGTAGGAGTGAAGGCGCCAAAATAAATACCTCCCAGGATAATCACGGGAGCCAACATTCCCCAGAATCCGGATTTAAGGCGAGCAAGTCTTTCTTTAGCGGTAAAACTCATGGCTTCATCCTGTGGTTTCCCCTTTAAAAAATAGGATCGAACAATCGCATAAATAATATAAAAGCTAAAAAGGACAACAGCGGGTCCAATTCCGGCCATGAATAGTTTACCAATGGATACTTCTGTTAGACAACCATAAAGGATAAAGGCATTAGAGGGAGGAATTAAAGTCCCCACAGTCGCACCTGCCACAACGCCAACTGCTAATGGTTTGTAATACCCCCTGGCAAATAGAAGCGGCAAACAGATAGTACCAATTGCAGCGTGAGCGGCTACGCTAGAACCTGTTATGGCGCAAAAAAATGCACCGGAGATAATCGTGGCCAGTAATAAGGGACAGGGTAATCGGACAAAAAGAGTTTCTATAAAGCTAAATAATCTCTCGGCTGCCTTACCCTCACTCATCAACATACCTCCGAGTATAAAGAGAGGGGCTGAGGTTAGTGACCAGGAATTCAGCGAATTAAACATGATCATAGGGACTTGCAGCAATTGCATATTACCATACAATAAATACAAGCCAACAACTCCAACAATTCCTAACGAAAAGGCAATTGGGACACCACAAAACAAGACAATTAACAATAGTATGAACATGGCAGCTATAGGGTGCAGATATAAGACTGAGAAGATACCAACAAGTATTAACAGAATCATGATTAGGCAAAATGTCAAAAACTTTTTGGGGGGAATGGATAATTCTTTGATTTCGGTAATTGTTTTGACCAAATCCTTAAGAGCTTGGATAATCAGCAGCAAGCAGCCAACAGGAATCACCATGGTCAAGACGCCCATCGGCAGTTTTAAGGTAGAAGTGGTACTTACAACACCATGGGCTAAGTTATTCGAGGCCCAA
>Ga0134094_1000958_pt1 | contig 31340 bp, 30 predicted proteins | sample 5_1taG_FD_94458 | JGI IMG/M metagenome (GOLD analysis project Ga0134094, IMG submission 94458) | Switchgrass degrading microbial communities from high solid loading bioreactors in New Hampshire, USA - 5_19_20_110_A1 metaG | ecosystem: Engineered > Bioreactor > Semi-continuous > Anaerobic >... | reverse complement strand
AAGGATCCTTAGCTGGGAGATGCTGTTTACATGCCTGATAACGATTCCGGCGGGGCTTCTGTTCGGGATCCTGCTTTCAAAGCTGCTTATGCTGCTGTTGTTCAGGATGCTGTTCTTCGAGGTCCACTTCGGATTTTCGGTCGAGCCGTCGGCGATCATTATCACATGCATATTATTCTCTGCCATCTATATGGTCGCGCTTATAGGCAACCTCGTCAAAGTAAGGTTGTCAAACCCGATCGAGCTGATCCGTGAAGGCCGGTCAGGAGAGAGAGAGCCGAAAACAAAATGGCTCATCACGGTGATAGGCATTTTGACGTTGGGCGGGGGTTACACGATCGCCCTCACGACCGAGTCCCCTCTGGAAGCCCTCCTTCTGTTCTTTATTGCGGTGATCCTCGTCATCATCGGCACATACTCCCTGTTCACCGCCGGAAGCATCGCTCTTCTCAAATTGCTGCGGAAAAACAGGAACTTCTATTACAAAGCCGGACACTTCATATCTGTTTCAGGCATGATGTACCGGATGAAACGGAACGCGGCAGGCCTTGCGAACATATGCATCCTCTCAACCATGGTGCTTGTAATGATATCAACTACGGTATGTATGTACGTCGGCGTGGAAGATGCCCTGGTTTACCGTTTTCCCAATGACATATCTTTCAGTGTCGCTCTGGATCATCCGGTAACGCCCGAGGAAGTCAGGAACATATTGCTTGAAGAAGTTGAAAGATCAGCATTGGCACCTGAACTTATCTATGATTATACCAGCCTCTCGTTCTCGGTTGATGCAAACGTCTCCGTGTTGGAAGCAAATGAAGTAAACTACAGTTATAAGTCGGAATATGTGACAGTACTGACTGCGGAAGAATACAAGAAATTGACCGGATCCGATATCGGACCTGAGAAGGGTCAGGTCATGGCAGTTTCTCTCGTCAGACCGTATAGCTGGGACTCGGTAACAATACTTGGCAATAAATATAGCATTGCACAGTGGCTTGACGACTTCCCGTTTGATGGAGGCTATTATAACGCATATGTCAATGACGCTTTCGTGTTTATTGTCCCCGACAAACAGGACCTTGAAGCGATCTGCGCAGCACAGATTGATGCTTACGGTGACCACGCCAGTTCTTATGTTTGGTCTATAGGCATCGATCTCGACGGAAGTGATGAGGATATAAGGAGCTGCTACGCAAGCATGCTTTCGGCTTTATCGAAAAACCGCCCATACAGTTACAGCTATACAGACAGCAGCGGGGCCGAGCTGACGGCAGAATACCATGTTTCTCAAAGCCTATGCAGGCAGGCTGCCGCTGACGAATTCTACTCTCTGTACGGCGGTTTGCTTTTCCTGGGCCTCTTCCTGGGTGCGCTCTTCCTCATGGCAACAGTTCTGATAATTTACTACAAGCAAATTTCCGAAGGCTATGAGGACAAGGAAAGATATGAGATAATGCAAAAAATAGGCATGAGCCGGGACGAAGTGAAAACGTCGATAAGGAGCCAGATCCTGACCGTATTTTTCCTCCCGCTTGCCGGAGCGATCGTTCACCTGGCGGCTGCATTCAAAATGATAACAAAGCTGATGCTCGTACTAAACTTGTCAAACATAGTATTGTTTGCTGTTTGCACTTTAGGTACCATCATTGTATTTGCTGTGGTATACGCCGTTGTCTACTCACTTACAGCGAGGACATATTACAAAATCGTCGGATAAAAATCAGGCACATTTTCAAAATCACTATCTTGACGCTGTCCGACAAAACTCATCATAAACAAATAGTATTATTTGATATGATGTATACTTTTGGTTTATTATCGCAAATCTCGTCGTACATGTTTGTATACGACGAGATTTTGCATAGTTTTGTAATTTGCGCTTATATAGTATAATTACAGAAGGACTATTCCGTTTTGTTGCAGCATGTTTCGGAACTATTTCGGTTTATTGCAGCATGTTTCTATTCAGAATACTTGTTTATACTTTTTTTAATCTTTGCATGTATCATGTTATCAAATAAGATCTGCATAATAACCCTCGATATGAGAGCGAATCCGCGTGCCTGTGTATCCGAATCCATTTTCGGTTAGGGGGATCAATGTGTATAAAATTTACATAGTTGAAGACGATCCGGTCATAGCAAAGTCTATCAGGGATTATATGAGCCTGTGGGGTTATGATGTCCGGGTGGCTGACGACTTCACATCGATCCTGCAGGAATTCGTCCGGTATGACCCCCAGCTTGTGCTTATGGACATATCCCTTCCGTTTTATAACGGGTTTCACTGGTGCTCCGAGATCCGCAAGATCTCAAGCGTACCGATAATGTTCCTTTCCTCAGCTTCGGACAATATGCATATGATCATGGCAATGAATATGGGTGCGGACGACTACATCGTAAAGCCATTCGATTTGTCGGTCATGCTGGCAAAGGTGCAGGCACTCCTCCGCAGGACTTATGACTTTGCGGGGCAACCTCATTTGATCGAGCACCGCGGAATGATATTCAACAGCACGGAACACACCATAAGCTTCGGAGACGAAAAGATCGAGCTGACCAAAAACGAGAACCGCATCCTTCAAGTACTGCTTGGGAACAAGGGAAAGGTAGTGTCCCGCGAGACATTGATGGCAAAATTGTGGGAAAGCGATGAGTTCGTTGACGAAAACACCCTTTCGGTCAACATAGCGAGGCTCCGTAAGAAATTGGAGCGCTTGGGGCTCGAAGACTTCGTTGTGACCAAGAAAGGCATCGGATATATGGTGAATTAGTATGTATGGAAACGTTTTTTTGTCGTGGCTGAAGGCCAGATATAAACTGCTAGTTCTTCCGGCGGTAGTTTCAGCCATTTACATAGCGCTCTTCTGCTTGTACTGCCCGCTTTTGGAGGCGATCGGTTATACTACCCTGCTTGCCCTGATATCCACCGTCGCTATAAGCTTATTTGATTGTCTCAGCTTTGTCAGAAGGCACAGGATACTCAAAAGACTGGTCGATGAAGAGTTCTCCCTCGATCTTTTGCCGGACCCCGGTTCGCTTATCGAGTCTGATTATCAAAAGCTTTTGATGCGGTTGGACAGGGATAAGAAAACCCTGCTTTCGAACTCGGATACCGCGATGCGTGATCTGGAAGACTATTTCACCATATGGGCGCACCAGATAAAAACACCCATATCCGCCATGCATTTGCTGCTGCAGAGTCAGGAAATCTCCGAAAACGACCTGTCTGCCGAGCTTTTCAAAATAGAGCAATACGTGGAAACGGTGTTGTCATATGTCCGCCTGGGCAGCGGGATAAACGACTTTGTGATCAGGAAATATGATCTTGACGCGATCCTGAGGCAGGCCGTTCGGAAGTTTTCCCGGATATTTATACTCAAGAAAATCAGGTTCAACTACTCACCGCCCGACCTTCAAGTACATACTGACGAGAAGTGGCTCCAGTTCGTCTTCGAACAGCTGCTCAGCAATGCCCTCAAGTACACAAAGGCAGGCACGATTTCGATCTACAGTACAAACAATTCAGTAATCATTGAAGATACCGGTATCGGGATAGCACAGGAGGACCTCCCCCGTGTTTTCGACAAAGGTTATACCGGCTATAACGGCCGCGAAGATAAAAAGGCTACCGGGATCGGGCTTTACCTGTGCAGGGAAATCATAAAAAAGCTCGGTCATACGATAGCGATCGAATCAGAGGTTGGTGTCGGGACGAAGGTCATCATCGGCTTTGATACTGGCCGGGCTTGCCGTTGAATAGGCCGCCGAATGAAGCTCCGATCCCTTCAGCTGCCCATATGAGCAAGGCAGGCATTGCGACATATGCATATCTATATTGCACTTCAATTAGGAGGTACACCGCAAAGGCGGAGACAAAGAGGATCATGAAAAACGGGGATGCCGCATCCCTCTTGCCAACAGCAGTCAACAGCGAGGACACAGACGTCGCAAGGAAGCATAGCAGGTATATCAGGTAATCAAAAAATGTCATCGCTGTATTCAGCCGTCCCACCGATATTCTCAGCAGGTGCAAATCAAAGGCACTATCATTGTTTATACCGTTGAAAGCCGGATATCTCCACTTAGCTGTCCATACTACGGACGCTTTGTTTTTAAACAGTCGAATAAACGATGTGACCGGGACCGACAGTCTTTCACGTATCAGCCTGAGGGCTTCGGCATCGCGTTCCGATTCGTCATCAATACTGAGCAGCGTCCTTACGTCATCTTTTGAATAGCAGCCGTTGCTGTCGTGGTTCAGTCCAACGGCAAACTTGTATAGCGGAAACCCGTTTGTCAACCCATTGGGGTTTAAACCGGAAGAGATGAATATTCGGGAGGCAATGTTTATAAACAGTAAATATGACGCGATAACCACTATCCCCCTGACCAGCTTGACTCTGTTTACATTGGATTTCTTTATTTCATTTACGTCGATTTTCCCGGAAGCATTACTGAGATAATTGTTTTCGGCTTCGCCTTTTGCATACGGCGGGACTTGACTGCCGGTGCCACTGTTGCCTTCTGCCTTTAGAATTATCCTTTTTAATTTCTTACCTTTCTCTAATTTTCCGGCCATGGATCCCGGATCCGATCCGCCTTTCAGTATTTCAAATAAGACGTAAACCGCAACGGAAGCGACAAATAAAATGCCCTCGGGCCTGATCGAGTTCCCAAAAGCAATTAGAAAACCGGCTGTAAGCGGTGCGATAATCCATGACTTGCCGAACCTGAAGGCTACATAAGTCCCCAGATAGAAAAGAAAAGTCGCAATGTGCTGGTTTGTATAAATCGATGACATCCCAAACACATAAGGAAAAACCAGGTATATGACTGCCGCAACCCTTGCCGGCTTCTCGCCCGTCCTCAATCGTACGATGCAGTAGACAAGTACGTTGGTTCCGGCCGCAAACATGCAATTAATGAACAAGAGCGCCGTAACATTTCCTCCAAACAGCTTGCTAAATATGGACATGAAAGCCGGAAAACCGGTCTGATACGCCCATAATTGAAAATATGGCAATTGCAAATAATTGCGGGTCCCTTCCGCGATATCGCAAGTTGCATCCAACAGTAAAACATAGTCAGAGTACTGCGGCGTGTCAATTCCGACAACAAACAGTGCCTTTGAAGCAAATGAGAGTAAAAAAAGAGAAATGATAAATAAGGCACCGCTCTTAATGAGCATAACGAACCTTGTCGATATTAGAAAATAGATCAAAAATGCAAACAGGCAAAAAAGCGCCGTGAAACCGGCTATATTGGAGAACGAGACCTTTCTTTCCATCAGCCAAACCGCAAATGAGTACAGGTTAAGGCATAGCAGCGATAAGCTGATCACCGACGCTAACGCGTACAACAATCTGACTAGCAACTTTTTCATATAGCATTCAATTTCCAAATATGTCGTTTTTTGGTTGTTTCTAGATAACATTATAACACAGGATATGAAAAAGCAAAAGTTATTGCCCTTTGCCGTTTGCGATAGCAGAAACAACGACTCTTATGCCTTTTTTAAAACCGTCAACAAAGCACTCCCGTGAGATGATCGACTGGATCTTTGCCTCAGCATCCAAAAGGCTATTGAGCAAAGACCTTCCGTTGTCATCCAGAATCTCTTTGAGCCTTTCCTCCAGTTCCACTGTGTTCTCCAAAGCAAGAGTGTATTCCGGGTTGTTGGTCAGTACATCATCCGGGGGTGCTATCTCACCATAAAACAGGCTTTCAAATATGTCCCTCATTTTAATGTTCCTTTCCTGCACGGCACGTGGAAAAATGACTCTGCAAATTACCGGATCAAACCTGTCTGCATATATACGATAGCAAATCAACTGTACAATATACCGGACTTAAAACTCATTTCAGGGTAAGACCTCAAAAACGCTTGACTTCCGGTCGACTCCGGGTGTTATAATGTTATAATAATCAAACAACCAATGTTAGATCGAATGCAAAGGAGAAAACATCATGGCAAAGGTGACGCTGGGCAGGACCGGAATCGTTACTGACAGAAACGGATTCGGAGCGCTTCCGATCCAAAGGGCAGACATGGACACTGCCGTCAAAATCCTAAGGAAAGCTTACGAGGGAGGTTTTACCTTCTTTGATACTGCCCGCGCTTACTCCGACAGCGAGGAAAAGCTGGGGCGGGCTTTCGAAGGAATGAGGGACAAGATCTTCATCGCCACAAAGACTTTCGCCAGTACACCGGAAGTGTTTTGGGACAACCTGCACACCTCACTGTCCCTTCTTAAAACCGACTATATAGATATATACCAGTTCCACAACCCCGACATTTGCTATAAGCCGGGCGACGGTACGGGTATGTATGAATGCATGCTCAAGGCCAGGGAGCAGGGGAAAATAAGGTTCATAGGGATCACGAACCACAGGCTCAATGTCGCTCACGAAGCTGTAGACTCCGGATTATATGATACCCTGCAATTCCCACTCAGCTATCTGGCTTCCGACAAGGATATAGAGCTCGTTGAAAAATGCGGCAAAGCAAATGTGGGATTTATCGCCATGAAAGCACTGTCAGGCGGACTGATAACCGATTCCGCCGCGGCATACGCCTTTATGACACAGTTCGATAACGTGCTGCCCATCTGGGGGATCCAGCGCGAAAATGAGCTTGACGAATTTTTGAGATATTTTGACGATCCGCCGTCCCTCACCGACGAACTCAAAGCAGTGATCGAAAAAGACAGGCAGGAACTGACCGGCGAATTCTGCAGGGCTTGCGGATATTGTATGCCCTGTCCGGCAGGGATCCAGATAAACAACAGCGCAAGGATGTCCCAGCTGATCCGTCGTTCACCGTCGGCAAACTGGCTGACACCTGAGGCGCAGGAGATGATGAGGAGGATCGAAGACTGCACCGAATGTTATCAGTGCGCGTCCAAATGCCCATACGGCCTGGATACGCCCAATCTGCTGAAGCGCAATTACGAAGACTATCAAAACATCCTTGCCGGAAAAGTAAAAGTATAAACGCTGAATGGTCATATGGTCATGAGATCAGTTCCAATGTCTACCGGATGAGACATGGTGATGGTTACTTGGCACCGAACAGGACATGGAGCTGTTCCCTTATCTTAGGACGGCACAAGTGGCAAAGGAAAGCTGACTAGGGGGGCAGGCCCCTCGGTCATAAAGTGAGCTCAAAAATTATGAAACATAACAACAAGACAGGGGAGCCTATCCTCTGTCTTTATCTTAATATATTTCGCTGTCTTCTGTCTTATTTCGTCAGTCTTGATTGACTGTTTCGGTCTTAGACCAGGGATCCGAACCTTCATCATCTATGCTTAGCAAATGAACATGAAATGGACTGTTCCTCTGCCTTATATCAGGAAACACAAAGTGGGACATGTTATCTGTCCATGTCCCACTTTCATTACTATGAAAGGAGTGCGCGGTCGTTTGCGAACTTCTCCCCGCTGGCAGTTTCAAACTGATGCAGAAGGTCCTCTACCGTAAGTTTTTTCTTTTCTTCGCCCCTGATATCGAGCACTATTTGCCCTTCATACATCATGATCAGCCTGTTCCCATGCCTGATGGCGTCCCGCATGTTGTGGGTCACCATAAGTGTGGTGAGGTTGTTCTCATTTATTATCCGGTCGCTTATTTCGAGGACCTTGGCGGCGGTTTTCGGGTCCAAAGCCGCGGTATGCTCATCGAGCAGGAGCAGCTTCGGCTTTTTTATCGTCGCCATCAGGAGCGTCAAAGCCTGTCTCTGCCCTCCCGACAGCAGTCCCACCTTTGTGCTCAGCCTGTTTTCAAGACCCAACCCCAGTGGTTTCAGCAATTCCCTGTACATTTCGCGTTCCTTTTTGCTGATCCCCCAGGCAAGCCCGCGCTTCTGTCCGCGTCTCAGCGCCAGTGCGAGGTTTTCTTCGATCCCCATGTTTGAAGCTGTCCCGACCATCGGATCCTGGAAGACCCTTCCGAGTACGGCGGCGCGTTTGTGCTCGCTCATGTTTGTCACGTCTACGCCGTCGATATGGATCGACCCCTCGTCGACCAAATGGACACCGGCAACACAGTTAAGCAGCGTCGATTTTCCGGATCCGTTTCCGCCGATAACGGTAACAAAGTCGCCCTTTTCCAATGTGAGACTGACATTCCTCAATGCCACTTTTTCATTGACTGTCCCGGCATTGAAGCATTTCGTTATGCCCTTAATCTCCAACAATCTTGTCAGCCCCTTTCCTGATCCTTGAAAACAACTTCAGGCGCGATTCCAGCATCGGCACCGAAAGAGCGATCGCCACAGTGATGGCGGTAAAGAGCTTGAGGTCGTTTGCGGGCATTCCGAGCTTCATGACGAAAGCGATTATCACGCGATATGTTATTGCTCCCAACGCAAGGGATATAAGCCTTTTGAAGAACTGGTACTTGCCGAACAGCACCTCACCTATAATGACAGAAGCAAGCCCTATCACGATGGATCCGATTCCCATCTGAACGTCCGCAAACCTCTGGCTCTGTGCGATCAGAGCACCGCTCATAGCCACAAGTCCGTTGCTTATCACAAGACCGATAATGATCGTGGTATCGGTGTTCACTCCCTGGGCCCTTACCATCTGCGGGTTGTTTCCCGTTGCCCGTATCGCGCATCCGATCTCGGTCCCGAAAAACCAGTAAAGGACGCAGATCAGCGCCAGCACACATATAACACCTAATGCAATAACTGCATAGACATCGTTAAGCCCCATGTCTGTGAAGACCGTGTAGACTGTGTCGATCTTCAGCAGGGAGATATTGGCCTTACCCATGATCCTTAGATTGATGGAGTATAATGCTATCATCGTCAGGATACCCGAGAGCAGCGCGGGGATCTTAAGCTTTGTATGGAGCAGCCCGGTGACGAGGCCCGCGGCCATTCCCCCAAAGATCGCGAGCAAAACCGCTATGTAAGGGTTTACACCAGAAGTGATCGCCTTCGCGGCGATCGCTCCGCCCATTACGATGCTGCCTTCAACCGTCAAATCAGCAATATTCAATATCCTATAGGAGATATATACCCCTATAGTCATGACAGCCCAAAGTAATCCCAGTGATACGGCTCCCAGAAGTATCTGCAACATTTCCTATCCATCCAATCAAGTCATTTCAACGCTATTCGTTATTTTCGTTGATCACATATTTCTGAAGTTCTTCAGGTATCTCAAGCCCGATCTCTGCGGCAACGGCTCCGTTTATGGTAAAGTCGAATTCCCTGGGCTTCTGGATCGGCATATCTTTCGGTTGTTTGCCGTTCTTCAGCACGTCGATCGCCATAAGTCCGGTCTGATATCCAAGATTATAATAGTTGATACCCAAAGTTGCAAGCCCTCCGTTAACGACCATATTCGCTTCTCCGCAAATGGTCGGCACCTTGGCTTCGACTGTGACGCTGTAAACGGTGGGCATAGCGGATGCTATGGTATTATCCGTCGGCAGATACAAAGCGTCGCACTTATCCACTATCGATTGTACTGCCTGTTGTACCTCGTTCGTATTGGATACGGTGACTTCAACATATTTGAGTCCGCGTCCTTCCACTATCTCTTTAACGATCCTGGCCTGCAGTACTGAGTTGTCTTCGCTGGAGTTGTATATGACTCCGACTGTCTGCACATCAGGCACAAGTTGTACCATCAGATCCAACTGCTCCTCTATCGGGTTCATATCCGATGTACCGCTTACATTTCCGCCCGGCTTTTCGTCCGACTCGACCAGCTTGGCGGTCACGAAATCGGTCACCGCTGTGGCCAGTATCGGGATCGTTGTGGTCTTGCCTGCGATCGCCTGAGCGGAAGGAGTAGCGATCGCCAACACCATATCCACCTTATTGCTTACGAACCGATCGCTGATCGTGGACAGGTTGTTTGTGTCACCTTGCGCATTCTGATAGTCGATTTTAATATTTTTCCCTTCTTCATAACCGTTATCCTTGAGGGCATCGATAAATCCCTCCCTGGCAGCGTCCAATGCCGCATGCTCGATGATCTGGATGATCCCGATCTCAATGACATCGGATTTTTTCTCGCATCCCGCTACCGTAAAAAGCAGAAGCAGAGCGATAAAGATTGAGATTAGTTTTTTCATTGCATTCACTCCTTGCATATATTAATTTTGTTTGGATATTAAAAAATCGCCCCTGAAATACAGGGACGAACTTTCATTCGTGGTACCACCTTGCTTCGTTGTGTTTGCACAACCTCAGTAGGGCAACCATCATTGCCCATCCACTATAACGGGCGGATCCCGTCACGTCCTACTGGGTATGTTCAGGTACATACCGTTCAGCGTGCGACTCTTGGGATGTATTCACGACGACTTATATCCGCTTTCTCGCACCGACCGAAAGCTCTCTTGAGGATTGGCATCGCCGCTACTGGTTCCCAGTCACTGCCTTTAGCATATTGATTAGATAAAGAATTATTGTTCGCTATTTTAATAGATTAATGCGTTTTTGTCAATAACTATTTTTTAATTTTTCAGGTCGTCCCCCATGAGCCCATCCTGCTCAAGTATCGTGCGCAGCACTGATATATCCGCGGAAACGTCCATAGCCGCACTTTCAAAAAGCCTGTCGATCAGGTTTTCAAAAGCGTGGATCACGGTATCCAGCGCGTCCTTTATTTCCTGCTTGGCTTTCATGATGTTGTCGCCCTGAACAGGCTGACGGTCGAACTCCCTGTAAGCATTGAGGAGCTTTATCGTCGTGGGCAGGTAGTATGACAGCAGCCGTCTGACCTGGCGGAGTTTTTCCGGATGCTTCTCAACATAATCTATTATAAAGCTGGTGATTTCCTCCAGCCTCTTCACTTTTTCGGATACATCCCGGTCCGGTATGGCAATACCGGCTTCCCGTATCAAACGTATATTTTTCTTTGCATCTTCGATAGTATTTGATGATTGGGGATCTGCTCCCGGCACTTCTTTCGAAGCTCCTGCGGACCTTCTCCTCTCTTCCTCTTTCTGCTTCTCCTCCAGCTCGCGCTTTTTCAAACTTGCCTGATGTTCCAGATATAACTCGTAGCTCTCACGGTTGAGCATGATAAAGGTCTTTTTATCATCGATATGAGCTTCCGGAAGCATCCCGGCACTTATCATCTTCCTCAGATCTTTAGCGATATATTTGGGGCTAAGTCCGCTGTGATTTGACAACTCATCGATCCTGCACGTGCTTCGCCCGTTTATTATCTTAAGGTATTTCCGGAACCGCTTCAGCCTTTTGCGGAGCATCGACCCCTTCACTTCCATGATGACGCCGGCCCCCAGCACGGTCGACAGCAGCACTGCCTGCATCGGAGCGATCACTCCCCTGAAAAGCACGTTCATTGCAGACAGCACGATCAAAGCTATGCCAGCGATTCCGATCCCGATGCTTCCAAAGATCGTATACAAGATCCCTGATACTTTTCCTACATACCTGTAAGGAAAATTGAGATCAGATTTTGGAGCCTGATGCTTTACCGGCTTCTTATAGGAGCCTTTTGCGCGTGTTTTATACATGCCGGGGGTACGCAGGGCTTCAGCCTGGATGGACGCAATGGCCTCTCTGACTTCCTCGAAAGCCATATCCAGCGCGCTCTTTACGGTGTTTCCCACGTTGCGCCCTATGTCCCGGGCTTCACCGGAACCCAGGATATCCCTGATCATTTCCCTGAACTCATTGCCAAGAACCTTGAAATCATCTTTGTTCATTCTGATTTCCCGCCTTCCGGTTCCGACATTTTTTACGTGCTCAGGTTTAAGTATATATTAGATGCAGTTTATTATCAATATGCATCGTTTGAGCTGTCATGAATAAAAGCAAGGGAACGCATCGATCCTTCTGAAACAATGCGTTAACACCCTTGGCTTTCGGCTGGTTTTTTTCGACTGTCACATCTCGATCAATCGTCCGCCAAGCGCTTTGACTTCATCTGCATTGTGAGTCACCATTATTACAGTGCGGCCGCCTATATGGTCTTTGATATATCCGATCGTCTCGTCCCTGGTGTTTTCGTCAAGCCCCTTGAACGGTTCATCCAAAAAGATGATATCGCTTCGGGCCATTATCGCACGCACGATAGCGACCCTCCGTTTCATTCCTCCGCTGAACTCGCCCACCGGTTTTGCGAAATCATCTATGCCAATACTCTCAAGGTGGGCTTTTATCTGCGTTTTATCTGCCTTTTTGCCGCATACCAGGACCACGTTTGAGACAGCATTGAAGGCCTCGCAGAGCCGATCCTCCTGGAATACGGCGCTCTTCAGGTGGGGAACCCCCTCCACAGAACCGCTGTCGGGATGGAGAAGTCCCATCATGATATTAAGAAGCGTGGTCTTCCCGCATCCGGAAGGCCCCATGATACAGGTTATCCCGTTTCGCTCCATGGTGGCGGAAAACCGGTCCAGGACCAGGTTGTCCCCGAATTTTTTTACCAAATCAGAAACTACGATATCCATAACTACGACTTCTCCAATCGCATATAAAACCGCTTCAGAAGGAACAGGAATATCTTCTCGAAGAGGATACTTACAAATATGATCACCACGGTCCACGCGAACAAATCCGCAGAGCTGAGGTATACCTTTGCCTCATAGAGCCTCTCACCTATAGAGCCGTCCGGGATGCCGATCACTTCTGCCGCTATCCCTGCTTTCCAGGACATGCCGATCGATATGGTGCAGGCTGACAGCAAATAGGGCTTTATTTGAGGGAGGTATATATACTTCATCTTTTTCAGCAAGCCCACGCGGAACAGCTTTGCCATCTCCAGCAAACCCGCATCAGTGCTTTTTATCCCCTGCAGCATGTTGGTATAAATGATCGGCAAAACCATCAGAAAAGATATGAAGATCGACAGGTTTCTCGAACTGAGCCAAATCAGGCAGAGGATAATGAACGAAGCAACGGGCACGGACTTGATCGCGTGTATGAATGGCCACAAGGTCACTTCCGCGATATGGAACCTCCCTGCTATGATGGCAAGGACGCAGCCGATAATAAGGGCGAGGAAGTAACCGAACATTATCCTTGCAAAAGAGAAGGCTATGGTTTTAAAAAAGCCGGCCTCGGCACAGAGGCTTACAAGCCTCTGTGCCACGGCTACGGGCGTAACGAGCAGCAGTTTCCTGTTCAGAAGCATGGCACCTGCCTGCCAGAGCACCAATGCAAATAAGATCGCTGCAGCTCTTTCGATCCAATATCTGTTCGGGCGTGATCCGACTATGTGCCGGGATTTGAACTCTCCTCCGGACTTGCCGTCGTGGTGTCTATTTCTGCCTTGCATAGTAAAAATCATCGTCCGGCAATGCGCCGCCTACCGCTTTCGGATTCTGGTCATACAGGACCTTCAGATAACCTTGCACCGCAGCCTTCATTTCCGAACCTTCAATAAATGTGATATTGCAGTACGGGATCGCTTTTTCCGCAACGGAAGCCTTTACGATGCCGTACTTTTCAACCAGCTGTGCAGCTTCCGGTATATTTGAGTTGACGTACTCTGTTGACTGCTTATATTCATCCAGAAATGCCGAAACCTGTTCGGGGTACTCCTCGACAAATTCCTTTCTGGCCACAAGGACTCCCGTTATAAACATGCTGCCGTTTTGCAGGTCGTCCCACTCCTTCGTCAGATCAGCGGCGATCCTCAGCCCATCGACCTGTGTCTGGGCAACGGTAACGAAGGGCTGCGGCAGCAATGCAACTCCGCTTTCAGACTCCTGAAGAAGTGCTACGACTTCCGTAGGTTCGCTTTTCCATTCGACCGTTACGTCGTTGTCCGGATCAACCCCGTTCTCCGACAACAGATATCTGAATACATATTCAGGCACCTGGCCCTTGCCTGTCGCATATATCGTCTTCCCTTTCAGGTCCCGGAGCGAGGCTATGTCATTGCCTTTCTCCACGATGTAGATGACACCGAGGGTGTTGACAGCAAGGAGCCTGATTTCTCCATCAGTATTGTTGTACAGCACTGATGCCAGGTTTGCGGGCACCGCAGCCATATCAAGCTCACCGCGTATGAGCAGCGGCGTCACTTCGTCAGCAGAAGCCGCCATGGTAAACTCATAATTATTCTTGGCAACCCCTGCTTCCGCAATCTCCATCAAATGCACCAGTCCCATTGACGTCGGGCCTTTCAGACCTGCGATCCGAATATCGACGGGTACATAAACCGATCCCTGATCCCCGCTGTCGACGGGCTCAACAGTATTGCCCGCTTCGGACGGAGATGCGCTTTCATCCTGCTTTGTTGCCGACGCCGTCGCGTCGGTGGTCGGTGATGTCGTTGCGTCGGGTCGTTTCCCGCTGCATCCTGCCAAAACCAGGACAAATATCGATACGATAAGTAAAAGAGAGAATATTTTCTTCATGATCATGCTTCCTTTCCGGTCTGCTTCTTTGCAACTATCGTCTTCGTACTGACGCCCCTTATCATCCCCAACTTGCCCGAAAGCGCACTGGTCACGTCGCCGGGCGCATCAAGCACCACGCATATGATCGAAACCCCGCGGTCCCTGTACGGTATCCCCATCCTGCCGACAATGTACTGTCCATAGTCGTGCAACAGTTTGTTGATCTCCGCAGAAGCTTCGGTATCCTCCACAATAATGCTGATGACAGATATCCTGCTTTCCACCGCAAATAGCCCCCTTTCAGTCAAAAAGCCGCGCCAAAAGGCGCGGACAGATAATCCACCGGAAGTATTACCGGCAATGATCACGTATATCCGTCACCTTTCCATCCGGGACGTACCCAAATGCGTCAGGATCCGATAATGGGCTTATAAGATCGTCATACTGCCAATCGTCGCATTGTTAAACAATTGACAATTTTGATTATACCATGGACCCGCAATCTTCGAAAGCCTGATATATAACAAAAATTCCAGCACTGTCGCTGCCATTTTTGGTTATAGTAATGCAAGCACATTTTTTGAACGCGATCGCAAAAAACCTATTACAAAAGCTCATTACTTTGCCGGTCGGGACTTTCAGCTGTTGCCTGAGAATTTCCGGATCAAAGTCAGGCTCCATAGAGCGATTCCGGGCATCATGGTAAAAGCTTATCACAAATCAATCTCTTACATACACCTTTTTTATCCGTGCAATGTATACAAGATGGTGGTCCCTGCCCGGATAGTGTTTTTCATCAATCGACTTATCCAAAAAGCATTCAGGCCTGATCCTGTCAACATATAATTTTTCGGCTATGAGCACAAGCCTTGCTTCCTCGAAAGCCGGGACCCCGTCCAAATAAGTGACATGGAAATCCACATCGCCGATCTTGTCCCTGTCCCTGCCCGATACCGTTCCGAGAACTCCGAGCTGCTTTTTATATCCGTCAAAGAAGGACAGAGAAAAGCAGCCGTTCGCATCAACGAACTCCCTCGTATACCGCTGTGGCCTGATATAAACCGTTGCGACATTTTCTCCCCAAAGCACACCCATGCCGCCCCAACTGGCGGTCATCGTGTTGACCTTTTTCTCATCACCCGCTGTGATCAGCATCCATTCGTCTCCGATCGCCTTGAAAGGATTCAACTGTAATTGCTTTATGTCGATCTCACGAAATGCCATACACACAACTCCTCCCTCGTAAGTTTTGATCATATTCATGATCCAATTCTAGCAGATTGTCATTATCCTGTCCAGAATAATGAACTATAATATGGAAGTCATATGAAAAATCCCTGTAATCTTTAAGATCACAGTGATCGGGAGTTCTGCCTGCATATGCCTTGCTGACATCCGCTCCTGCATACTGAGTATAAGGTGCAGGCTCACTCACATTTATACATATCAGAGCTTTCCCAATGTCTTATCTATACCTTTGCAAAGCCCGGACCGGAAAGAGGTCTGTCAGCTCTTTACCCACGCAAAAAGCTTCTTCAAGTGTTCGTCCACATACTTCTTGCATTCCTTCGCCACCTCGATGTGGAGATACTTCGTGTGGGCGGGTGGGTTCCTGAACTTATTCCTGACATCATACCTGACCATCTTTGTAAATTCCCCGTTATTAAGAGCATCTACCCCATCCGGATCACTCAGCAATTGTGAGATCGTATTATATAAAAGTGTGGTCAGCGTACTGTCCGGTCTGCCCCTTCCGCCTGAAGCAGGCGAAAGGTTGGAGAAAAACTTCTCCAGCTCGCCAAGCATCAGACCCTCGGAGTTACCCGCGGCGATCTTCTCAAACTCGCCTATTATCCTGCTCCATCTCTTTATAACGGCATCCCTTTGATTCCGGGGGCACAGAGCAAGTACATTGTCATACTCGTCCCTGATCGATTTAAGAGATGATATCAACGGAAGCACGATCTTCTGGTTGAGCTCAAGCTCTATGATCCTGAAATAGGCAAGGGAAAGCATGCCTGCGTCTTTCCATCCATAGTCTTCCTCCAAGGCCTTCCGATATTGCCATTCAGCAGATGTATAGGCAATTTTGCCGTTGGACGACAAACCTTGCTTAATGTGCACGTCGCTTATGTAATCATCAAGCTTGCGTTCATCCATTCTGCCATTTCTGATAAGTAACTTCCGAAGCCCTTCACTGTGAGTTTCATCATTCCTGACCACGCTCTCAACATAAGCGGCCTCGATCAGGTCCCATGCCCTGTCATCCCTGTATAAAAGCAGGTTTTCGGCATTCGAAGCCACATTTTTTATAAACGCTTCAGTCTCACCGAGGCGTCGCTGCGCCGACATGAGTATGAAGTAATCCTCGAAAGACGGTGTATAGTTGCTCAGGAGAAGGGTCTGGATCGACCGGGAAATATCGGCCCTGGTCAGAGCATCACCCGCCAGGTTTTTCTCAAGCTCCGGATGTATGCGCAGGGCCAGCTCAACTCTTTGGAACCTTTCGGCAAGTTCATCCGGTATATCCCCCGTTTCCGAAACGTCACTGTAAAGTTCTATGTCCTCAAGCAGTTCGATCCTTTCCACTGCCAATCTCGCCGAATTCCTGACAAGGTCGCTTTGCGGCATTATACCCTTTGCGGCAACTATTTTTGATTGCACGCTTTCCGGGAATAGCATCATGAGCCCTTCCTTCAATTGGTCCGTGCTTTTCGAGTTATAAATCAGCACCTGCAGAAGATAAAGCAGATAACCGGAATCGATTTTCAGTTTGTCTTCGTTTTTCAGGAATTCCACGAACTTGTCGAAATCACCTTTTATGGCGTAGCAGTAAAGGATCATGGCTGCAGCTGAGGGGTAATCAGGATTTCCCCTGGCAACTTTACCGGCAAAATATATCGCGTCGTCATAATCTTCATTGTTGAAATGGGCAAGGGCTTCGAAATAACTTGATTCGCCGGGATCCAGATTGGTAAGCCTCCCGAGAAGCTTGAACGCCACGCTCTTCTGTCTGAGCATTATGGCCTCAAGGAAGCGGTTTTTAAGCTGTATCCAGTCGAGGTTTTCAAGGTCCTCATCCAGACGGGTATCCCATGAGTCATTGAACATCTCTATCGTGGAACGCACAAAACGTTCTCCCAGATTAAGAACACTGTTTAACAGCAGCTTGTACTTCAGTATATCCTTGTTGCCGATGTTGAGCGCTTTATTTCTGAACTTCTTTTCATATTCCCTGTACAGAAGCAAAACATAGAGATCCGTCATGATGTCGCCCATCATGTCCCCTGTGTTATCCTTCACGTTTGTCAAAGCCTCAAAGCGGGGCTCAACTACATCCAAAGAACCTGCAGTTTTGTGATAGAGATATAGTCCAAAACGCGTATATTCAGGTATTCCTGTGTCTGTACATGAATCAAGCATATCCTCCAGTTCGCTGAATATGGACGCTCCTTTTGGCTGATGCCTGAAAATCTCATACATCAGATCAAGTGTTTTAGATGCGACCGAATCACCAAAAAGACCTTCCAGGTAGTCTGCGGTTGGACCGTTTGAATTGCCTGAATTGTTAGACCTGTTGCCGCTTTGGATTTTCGCCTTTCCCGGAACGCTTTTTTTCTTTTTCTTGTTCTTTTTGTTTTTTGGCATGTTGCTTGCTCCTCATCATAATATATCTGATCTATCCGGATAGCAATCTCAGGAAGCATAGCCATCTTTTTTCAGGCCTGCTATAAACCATAAGCAATGTTTGAATAGCGTTTCTAGAATTTTACTAACACTCCAACATAGTACACCATAATTTTGAGCGATACAAGAAAAGAAAAAGTAAAATCAGTCAATGTGCAGCAGCCGATATTATAAAAAGCACCGATTTGAAACAGGGTGCTTCCACTGGCTGCGGAGGAAGGATTTGAACCTTCGACCCTTTGGGTTATGAGTTCTAATATTTACGTTTTGCACCTTTTGGCCTTTTCAGATAACCTTGATTTTATAAGGATTTCTTGGGTTTGGTCTCTTATATTTTTTGATATTGATAAAGGACTTTCAATAACAATAGAGGACAAATAAAGGACAAAAATAAGCTTGCGAATACTCTGATTCGTGTTGTTCTGTATAATCTAGGAAGATTAGATAATTAATATATATAAGAGCATGCAAACCAAAAAAATACATAATGCACCATAATTTGACATAATATTCCCACAGTATTATAATGTTTTTACAAACATAACATGAACGGATGGGGAAATATCATGAGTCTCTTAAAAAGTTGAAGATTAAGAAAAAGGTTAATTCCCTGAGGTTTTGGTAAAAGCCAGAAACTAAGAACTAGTCAATTGACCTTGGATTGTTTAATAAGCTAAATAATAAACAAGGGAAAAATTTCGGTGTGTTAAGCAAGTTTAACAGCAAAAAACTAACTAAACCCGAGACTTAAAAGGGTATCCTAGGGTTAATATTCTGTGTATTTTGATATGGGAGGTTATTAATTTGTCATTAATAGTTTGTCCAGAATGCGGAAAAGAAATATCAAATAAGGCAGTGGTATGTATTAATTGCGGATCACCTATAACCTCTAATGAACTAGTTAGCAAGATTCGAATAAATTTACAGGAAAATGAGGAAAATGGAAGTCTAGAGGAAGAAAGATTTCACAATAATAAAGTAAATTTCTGGAATTTTAACCAAACAAAAATTATGTTGTCTATTACTATTATTGCACTTTGCTTATCTGCATTATCATTGTATATATGCTTCATAATTAAATATAATTATGATAAAGTTATGCAAGATGTTAGTGCTCTTCATAGTAACTATTTATCTATAGATCATCGAATTAATTCAGCTGAAAACAGAGTTAGTAATATTTCAGAAATAGAGAATAAAGTTAATAATCTTCAAAGCAAATTTACATCTTTTGAAAACGATAATAATTACATAAAAAAACAACTACTTCTACATACATATGCACTAGAATTCACTGAAGGGCTTGTTACAGATAAGGTTGTTGTTCAGAAGGCAACATTTTACTTAGTTGATTACTTTTCATCAGATATTATATTTAATTGTACTTTAGATATTAGAGCTCAACCTGTATATGCATCTAAGTTTTTAGGTCGAGGTAACTTTGATCTGTCTGATAGAGAATTACGAGTAATGCTTAAAGAATTAATTGATGAAATGTATGAATTTGGCAACTTTAAGAATATTCCTTCGGAAGATGATATAGTAGATATGGTTCCAAATCTGGTTCGTATAACTGCTAATAATTACGATGTTGCCGAATATATAGATGGTCAGATAATATTGGCTGGTGAGTAATAAAATATTAAATTAAGAAATACTGGAAAGCATTTATTGACCAGCCAATACCACTCATCTTCATATTACACTTTATGACATAGACTTATTCGAAATCGTTTATAGGGTGTGAATAATCGTTTGATTTATCAAAATAGTTTTGATTTGGTACATTAGCTACTGTCTATTGGAGGATGAAATGGAACATAAATTTCACCACTATGTACCTCAATTTTATCTTAAATATTTCTCTAATAATGGAAAAAGTATTGGATCATATATATTTACTAATCATAAATATGTAGAACATGCCTCAATTAGTGAAGTATGTCGTAAAGAATTTCTATACGGCGATGATCTAGTAATTGAAAATTGGTTTAGAGATTTAGAAGGTATATGGAAAAAAATTATTGATGATATTATAAAAAATGAAAAATTAATACTAAATGATGAGACGTGGACCTACTTACTTATGTTTTTTTATCTTAGTGATGCACGTACCGAATTTATAGCTGATTCATTTACTGATCTAATGACAAGAACAATAAGAACAAGTGCAAAACTAAAAAATAAACATATGGGATGGGAACTATCGGACGATAAAATTGAAGAATTACAACTACATATTCATAAACCAAATTTAATATATATCCAAAATATGCCATCAATTACGAATATTATGAGTGATTTAACTCCTATTCTTTTACGGAACACATCAAATTGGCAATTCATAACATCCGATTGTCCCGTAACAATATATAATCAGCTTTTTGCAAATAGAAACTATATTCGTAACTATGGATATGGTCAAATTGGTATACAATGCTTTCTTCCAATTTCTCCACGGTTATGCTTAGTTTTAATCGACAGTGCTGTTTATAGTTTTAATTGCGATGAATACTTAGTTATAACAATTAATGAACCGGACCAAATTATTGAGTTGAACAAACTATTTGTAAATAACGCTAGAAGAGCTATATATTTTAATAATTCAGAAAAGCAATGGAAAATTGAAAAAATTGCGAAACTAAAAAAATCTAGAAGTAATAATTTCGGTAATAAAGTCTTCGGAAATGAAAAACAAGGTTATCTTATTTTGCATTCAAAGGTCAGCGTTCACTGTAAAGTTAAGTTACCAAAATTCAATATAAAACCTGAGTTTATGTCAATACCTTTTCCACCTCACGCTGCTGGGCCAATAAGACCAACTGTTATTTTAGCTGAAGATGAAGATAAATAAATGCAACTTTAATAAAGAGAAAAGTCTCATTTATTTAGCGCAATAATCAAATATTCAAATTAGAGAAACGTACAGTATTGCGGATGGTATGCTTTCTACCCATAAATATTCTTAAACCTGATATTCAACATGCTACAATGATCCTAAATCTCAAAACATACCCGTTTTTTATGTAACAGTCCCTTATAAGTCGTGATTTTAGGGCAATAATGGAGAAATAAAGGACAGAATGGCTTATCATCAGTGGGTACGCAGAATCCATAGCAAACATTTTTAGCTTAAAAGCAAAGAAAAAGTGACCGAATCGATCAATTTCGGTCACTTTTTCACTGGTTGCGGAGGAAGGATTTGAACCTTCGACCTTCGGGTTATGAGCCCGACGAGCTACCGGACTGCTCCACTCCGCGATATAGATTTTCGTTCTGCCTTTAGCGGCTTATACAGCATAACACAAATATCCTCAGATGTCAAGGGTACCTCAGCAGAAATAATAGGAAGTTGGATGAAGAAAATCTAAAAAATGGGGCTTGAAATCCAAAACGGACTAATGTATAATAATAGCGCGCAAAACGAGATAGGTAGCGTCATTAGTTTACATGCCGCTGTGGTGAAATTGGCAGACGCGCCGGACTCAAAATCCGGTGGTAGCAATACCATGTCGGTTCGAGTCCGACCAGCGGCACCATAAAATGCGGGAGTGACTCAGTGGTAGAGTGTCACCTTGCCAAGGTGAAAGTCGCGGGTTCGAATCCCGTCTTCCGCTCCAAAGGCACCTTTCAAGGTGCCTTTTTTGTGTTTTAAACACGTATAAAGCAACTGATAATTGTCAAAAATCAGAATGTCCGAAATGTAAAATTTTGCTTTCTTGTTCTGACATATCATCATAAACCTCACTGGCAGCATATACTTAAATACCATTAACCCAAAACACACCCAATTCCAAACAAACACCGGAAAATTACCGGCTTCTTTTACGGAGGAGTTATTATGGCCGAGCCCGCCAGGCTTTTCAGGTTGTTCAAAAGACGCCCCACGGAAGAAGAGATCGAGCGTCAGGAGTTGCTCGACGCCATAAAAAATACGCGCGAGCAGCTCAGCCGCGCGCGCATATCATTTGACAACGCATCCGACCCGGAATTGGTCGACGCCGCCATTTACGAAATAAACTCTCTTCAGGCCCATTACAGTTATCTGCTCAGGCGTGCAAAAGAGCAGGGATATGCCCACTATGACATGTTCAAGGAATACGACTATCCGGACCTGTGACAAAACCAATGCCGTCAAAGGAGGTATGATGCCGCTGCCATGAAGGACGTCCTTCTCTATGTTTTCGCAGCCGCGATCTCCATCGTCGCGCTGCGGATATTCAAAGCCCCAATCAGATTGGCGCTAAAGATTTTTCTCAACTCGATCATAGGATTCATAACACTTATCCTGTTCGACCTTGTCGGCTCATACATAGGAGTATCGCTGGGAGTAAACCTCATCAATTCTATTGTGATAGGAGTCCTCGGGGCCCCCGGTTTTGGACTGCTGCTTATGGCGCGCTGGTTGCTCGTCCTGTAGCATCATGGTCGCAACATCCTGTATCATGTTCGTCATTTCCTGTACCATACAGCCGGAGAAAAGAGCATAAGGATCGGGAAGATCTCAAGTCGTCCTATCAGCATATCAAGCGATAAAACCAGCTTGGAGAAATCCGAGAAATCTGCAAAGTTTCCGGTCGGTCCGACCATCCCCAACCCAGGCCCTATATTATTGAAACAGGCTATTACCGATGTTATCGTTGTGACCAAATCGAACCCGTTGATCGATATGATCAGGATCGACAACGTCAAAATTCCCATATATGCTATCAAGTAGACCGATGTGCCGTGGATCACCGCCTGATCCACGGTTTTTCCTTCAAGCTTCACCACGGAGACAGAACGGGGGTGCAGCAGCCTGCGGATCTCTCGCCCAACTGCCTTGAACATGATGATTATCCGCGCGGTTTTTATCCCGCCGCCCGTTGAACCCGCCGACGCTCCCAGGAACATAAGAATCACAAGTACGCACTTGGAGAAAGTAGGCCACAGGTTGAAATCATCCGTGGAAAACCCTGTTGTCGAGACAGCTGTCAAGACTTGAAACGAAGCATAACGGAAGGAATGCAAAACTGTACCGTATATGGGAAGATTACATATCGTTATGGAAATCACTGCCGTCGATACGATTCCGAGGAACCATCGCAGTTCCTCGCTTTTTATCCCCTGGATAAAGTGTCCTGTAATTATTAGATAGTAAACATTGAAATTTATGCTGAAGATCAGCATGAAAACTGTGATGACACCTTCCAGGTAAGCACTGTTATATGCAGCGATGCTCTGGTTTTTGATCGCAAAACCTCCGGTTCCGGCTGTGGCAAATGTGTTGACGATACTGTCAAACAGCGGCATGCCCCCCGCCAGCAAAAATATGGTCATGAGGACGGATAACGAAACATAAATGCCATAGAGGATCATGGCGTTGCTTCTCATTTTCGCCACTAGCTTCCCTACAATGGGGCCGGGAGACTCCGCACGCATTATATGGATGGAGCGTCCTTCCGACAAAGGCAGGACAGCGATCATAAAAACCAGTACTCCCATTCCGCCGATCCAGTTTGTAAAGCTCCTCCAGAACAGCAATCCGTTGTCGAGAACCTCTACGTCCCTGAGTATGCTCGACCCGGTCGTAGTAAATCCCGACACTACCTCAAAAAAGGCATCTATATAAGACGGTATCTGTCTGCTTATAACAAAAGGCAGGGCGCCGAAAGCTGACATCAGTATCCATGCGCACCCTACGATCACAAAGCCTTCGATCTCCCTTACCAAACGGTCTTCGGGCTTCTTCAGGTCAGCCGAAAATCCTGCGATCAGCACTAACAATATCGTTACTGCAAAAGCGCTCCATGACCGCTCTCCGTAAATAAGCGCCACTGTCAGCGGCAGGAGCATTAGAGCAGCTTCGATTTTCAATACCTTTCCCAGCGTCGAAACGACTATTCTATAATTCATCGGAATCCTCTGCTTCTATTGCAAAATATCGTCAAGGTCTCTCAGCCGATGACTTTTTGAAATCACGATCACCCTGTCATTAGCTTCGATAGTGTCATCACCCCTGGGGATTATATGCCTGTCCCCGCGAGTTATGCTGGCGATCAGGATATTTTGCTTGATTTTCAGGTCCTTCAGGGGTATACCGATGCATTTGGACTTATCGTCCACCCTGAATTCCAGGGCTTCAACCTTGTTGTCTACGATACGATAAAGTGTAATGACATTACTTCCCATAGTATTTTGCATTGCGCGTATATAGCGGAGTATATAGTCCACCGTTATATCCTTGGGCGATATCACACTGTCCAATCCCAGGTTGTTTGCAATCGCAAAAAGGTTTGTCCTGTTTACCTTTGCAATGGTTTTACCGACCCCTTTCGAGTTTGCATAGAGAGCGATAAGGATATTCTCCTCATCGATCCCGGTCAGGGCAACCACGGCATCGGTATCGCCTATGCCTTCTTCGACCAAAAGCTCATGGTCAGAACCGTCGCCGCAAATTATTTCGACGTTTTTGAGGCTTTCACTGAGCCTGACACAGACTTTCTCATCGATCTCGATGATTTTGATCCTTGCCCCCGTATCTGCCATCATCTTGGCCAGGTAGTAAGCGATCCTTCCTCCGCCTATTATCATTATGTTGCGGATCTTCTCCCTGGATATCCCGACAGCCTTGACAAATTCGTTTATGTCGGACTGGTCGCCGGTGATATGGACGCGGTCCCCCGCCCTCAGTATAAAGTCGCCGCTCGGAATAAAAACATCATCGCCGCGTTGGACGGCACAAATCAGGATCTTGATCTGGTATTTCTTTTCGAGTTCGTGAAGAGCGGTACCAACAAGCTTGCTTTCAGGGACCACTCTCAGTTCCACCAGCTCGGTCCGTCCCCTCGAAAACGTCTCTACCTTGAGCGCAGACGGGAACCTCAGGATACGGGACATTTCGTTTGCGGCGGACAGATCCGGATTTATGACAAGACTCAGTCCAAGCTCATCCCGCAAAAAGGACAGCTGGCTTGAATAATCGGGGTTCCGGACACGGGCTATCGTTGATCTGGCGCCTATCTTTTTGGCGACAAGGCAGCATAGTATGTTAAGTTCATCCGATGACGTCGCGGCAATAAGCAGATCGGCCCTATCGACCCCTGCCTCCATCTGGACGTTATAGTTGGCGCCGTTTCCGGTTATCCCAATGATATCCATGCTGTTGACGGACTCGTCTATGACTCGTGAGCTGGAGTCAATAACTACTATGTTATGTCCTTCCTTGGAAAGAGGATCGATCAAAGCACGCCCGACTTTTCCGTCCCCTACGATCACTATACGCATTCCTAAATATCTACTCCTACTATCGACATTGTTTCAATGTTATCTAACATCTGGGAAGTGTGGACCTCGATAATAATATAACATTGCCATAAAAAAGTATATATCCAAAAAACGAATTATACCGGAAAATTATTGATGCCATCAAATGAGCAGGCATCTGATGACATCTGATATATATCATATTCGATTTCAGTATTGCATCTGCTTACGGCGCGAAAGATTTATCGTGCCGTCCTGCATCTCGTTTATCCACTCCAGGCTCTTGCCTGTGCCGTAAGCGACGCAGCTGACCGCTTCATCGGCAATGCGTGTTTCAATACCTGTCTTCGCGGACAGAAGTTTGTCAAATCCCCAGACAAGGCTCCCTCCGCCAGTCATGACGATGCCGTTGGTGGAAATGTCGGCCACGAGCTCCGGAGGCGTGCGCTCCAGAACGGAGTGGACCGCTTCGACTATCCTCGTCGTGACCTCATCGAAAGCCTCCAGCATCTCGCTGGATGAAACGGTAAATACGCGCGGGAGACCGGTCATCAGGTCACGTCCCTTTACTTCTGCGTAAACTTCCTCGTCCCTCGGCCATACGCAGCCTATGCTGATCTTCAGCTCCTCCGCAGTGCGTTCGCCGATCAGCACATTGTGTTTGCGGCGTATGTATTTGACGATCGCTTCGTCAAACTGGTCGCCGGCGATTTTTATAGAGGTGGATTCAACGATCCCGCCAAGTGAAATCACTGCAATATCGCTCGTTCCGCCTCCGATGTCAACAACCATGTTTCCTTCGGGTTTGGAAATATCAATGCCCGCGCCTATAGCGGCAGCCACAGGCTCTTCGATAAGGTATACCCTGCGTGCGCCTGCCTGCTTGCCGGCGTCGATTACCGCCCTTTCTTCAACTTCGGTTATACCGCTCGGAACGCAGATCACTATTCTCGGCTTATAAAGCCTGAATCCGGAAACCTTGCGCAGAAACTCCTTGATCATTCTTTCCGTCATATCGTAATCCGAAATGACACCCTCTCTCAGCGGGCGAATCGCTACGATGTTACCGGGTGTCCTGCCGAGCATTTTCTGCGCTTCGGTGCCGACTTTAAGCAGACGGCCGCTTTCCTTATCCAATGCTACAACTGACGGTTCCCGAAGAACTATGCCCTTTCCCTTTACAAAAATCAGGACCGATGCCGTTCCAAGATCTATGCCGATATCCCTGCTAAACATATTACACCTCTATGGCTTTCCTTTTAATTTCCTATATTAACGTTTTTAAACGACTGTATGACCATCAAAGCAAGCACGTATATCAAATTTCATATATTCGCAGATTTTTCACACTCTGTTATTATATCACAGCATGTAACAAATCAAAACCAAATTTTTAAAAAACGTCAATTTTTGAAGATCCTGCCCGATCCGGTATCCGGTCTGGCCAGTACTGCGCAAACCACCTCGGTCGCTCCGGCTCCCAATAATGCCGATGCGCACTCCGACAATGTCGAGCCCGTGGTCATTATATCGTCGACCAGCAGTATCCGTTTGCCCTTGACGAGTGCAGGATCGACGACCTCGTATACTCCCTCTACATTTTTTCTCCTCAATGCAGCTCCGCTGAGGTTTGACTGAGGCTCATTATGCACGGTCTTCCTAAGCGTCTCAACGGCTACATCCTGCAGTTCGAGGGCTATGGTATAAGCAAGCAGCATCGACTGATCGTAACCCCTGGCCCTTTTGCGGGCAGCGCTGATAGGCACCCACGTTATGATATCATATCTGCCCTTAAGCTCTTTCTCTATGGTATCCGCCATTATCGCTCCGAACGTTTTTGCATAGTTTGCTCTCCCGCCAAACTTATACCTGTGGATCGCTCTTTTCACCTTGTCGCTATAACACAGTGAGGCTGCACACACACTGTATGCTCCGCCCTGCGTTGCGAGAGGATCCGGTCTGGGAAGGGCTTGAGCGCATTCTACACACAGCCCGCTTTCATGGCCTCTCAGGACCTTCCTGCAAAATATGCACTTCTGCGGAAACAACAAGTCTAAAAGCGCGGCATAGAGCTTACCGGACATATTTGCCTCCTTTTCTCCCACGGGCATCAGGGATGCCTCTATATCTTACGGCGAGAACATCAACAGACAACCGGTAATGGCTAATCGGGCAACGTACAGAGGCCCTCTTAACCTTTAAGCTTATCATTCCTGGTCAGTTTAACATCAGCCTGTATTTCAACCCGCTGTATCTCTTGCTGCGGCGATTGTTGTTCACCATCTGCACGACGACATCTTCCTCTCCCACGATCACAAGCAGCTTCTGGGATCTTGTAATGGCGGTATAAAAAACCGCACGGTTGAGGAGTTGCGGAGCGGCCTGCGAAGCGACAAAAACTACAGCCGGATATTCGCTCCCCTGTGATTTGTGCACCGTCATCGCATATGCCGGTTCCAATTCGTCCATCAGTTCGAAAGGATAGAAGACGATGCGGTCTTCATATCTGACGACCACGTTCTCTGCGCGTTTGTCGATCTCGATAATATTCCCCACATCTCCGTTGAACACGCCAAGCCCCCGTTCTCTCCCGTCCACTGACTGCCAGGGCAGATCATAGTTGTTGCGGATATGCATCACCCTGTCTCCCGTGCGGAACAGGAAAGAACCCGACTTGTACTCAGCCTTATTTGCGGCGGGCGGATTCAGTGCCTGCTGCAGCGCCAGATTCAGGTTCTCCGTACCTGATATCCCCCTCCGGGTCGGTGACAGCACCTGGATCTGTTCGGCCGACAACCCCATATTTTTCGGAAGCCGTTCGGCACACAGCTCAACCACGGTTTCAACTACGCTTTTCGGATCCGCTCTCTTTATGAAGAAAAAATCACCTGACTTGTGTCTCAGCTCGGGGACCTTGCCCCGGTTTACATCGTGAGCACCGACAACTATATTGGACTGCTGTGCCTGGCGAAAGATTTCGGTAAGCCGTACCGTTGCTATCCTTCCGCTGTCAAGGAGATCTTTAAGGATATTGCCCGGGCCTACCGAAGGAAGCTGATCCGGATCACCCACCATCACCAGCTTCGCACCGGGACGGATCGCCCTGAGCAAAGCGTCCATCAAATCCACGTCCACCATCGACACTTCGTCAAGGATGACCACATCCGCATCCAACGGCTCGTCCTCGTCATGGACGAACGTGAACCCCGATTCTTCCGGGCTGTAGCTCACCTCAAGGAGCCGATGTATCGTGGCCGCTTCCCTTCCCGTAAGCTCGGCTAGACGTTTCGCTGCCCGGCCCGTTGGACTGCAAAGGACGGTTTTCAATCCGAGATGGTCGAAGACCTTCAGCATCCCTCTGACCGTGGTGGACTTTCCCGTGCCCGGACCGCCCGTCAGGAGTATTACCGAATGCTCCGCTGCCGTTCGTATAGCCTCAAGCTGCAACGGTACATACTCAACTCCAAGCCCTATGCTGATATCTTCGATCAGGCGTTCAATGCCGGAAATCTTCTTCGGCGGGACGCCCGCCATTTGCAATAGCCTGTGCGCTATATTGGTTTCCGCATCATACAGTCTCGCAAGATAACAGGCATCTCTATCCGCGACCGGTTCCCTGATCACCTTCCCCATGTCGACCAGTCTCTGCAGCACCTCGCTGCAAAGCCACTCGTCGACGGATAGCAGCCTTGCTGCCGTCGGTATCAGTTTTTCCGCCGGTATATATACATGGCCGTTGCCTGTATTGTGCTCCAATACATATATTATACCTGCTTCCACCCTTACAGGCGAATCGGGAGATATGCCAAGTTCAGACGCGATCAGATCCGCATGGGCAAACCCCACCCCGAGCCTTTCGTCAGTGAGGATGTACGGGTTGTCGCGCAAAAAATCCAATGCCATGTTTCCGTACCATTTATACAACCTTAAGGAAACGTGCGGGGAAATGCCGTATTGAAACAGGTATTCCATAAGCCGCCGGATACCCAGCTGCCGGTTATAGCTCTCGCAAATAGCCCTTGCCTTTTTGAGAGTGATGCCCTGGACTTCACTCAGGAGTTCGGGTTGGGATGCAAGCACATCAAAGGTCTGTGTCCCGAATCTCTCGACTATACGCTTCGCGGTCATCGGGCCGATCCCCCGGATGCTGCCCGAGGACAGGTACTCGAGAATCGAATCTACATCGGAAGGCATTGTCCGTTCTGCCGAGGATGCCTTGAACTGTTCTCCGTAGGACGGATGGCTGATCCATACGCCCCGAACTGCGATGCTCTCTCCGGGGCCGATATACGGTATGTTTCCTACCACCACTACAGGGCGTTCTCCGCTGACTCTCAAGCGAAATACAGCATACCCGGTATCATTGTTTTGATAGACGACATGTTCTACCACGCCTGAAAGCGTTTGCTCCTCTTGCGGAGTGTTCTGCAGGTTTTCAACTTCCATCTTTTCACCGTTCATAACCGATCATAATACTACATAATAGCCGCCGGATCCCTGATTATATCGTCCATGGTATATATGGTGCACTTGTTATCCCGGGCGAAACGTCTTGCCAGTTCACCCGTGCGTCCGTCCATCCCCTTGTCTACGAGCAGGAGATCGACTCCGCCTTCCTGTGCAAGCCATTTCGCACCTCTCAGGATCCTTTCAAGGTCCGGTGCCTCACTCTCTATCGAGACCGCAACGAATACCCTGCATCCTTTCCCTCTGACAGGCATCAGCAGAAGTCCGAATGCGAGTTTGATAAGGAACACTACCCCGGCCGCCGCCAGCAGGACAACCAATATGTCATATATCATGTTGCCGCCCTCCCGTTCCATGATCCATGTTTCGGGTTTCAGCCCATATTATGCTGAAAATGCCGCCGGGGTCACATTTTTACCTTCTTTTACTCATTTTACAACGCGGACAGGGCATAAGCAAGTGGTTGCGGGATTTGCCCGTCTTTTTAAGATTTGACCGGTTTAAAGAGAAACAGCGGGAGGATAGGCCTCCCGCTATGATTCTCATCTTATTATCTCTGCAGAATAGATGAAACCCTCTTATACAGCAATACAGTCAGTATCGAAGTTATCACGCCTTTGACAAAATTGAACGGCGCAACGGCAAGCAGCACGAAGGATTTCAGGTCTGTTATGGATTTGTTGACAGCCGTGCCCATCTCTATAAGGGCTTCGATCGGTATGCCGTAAACCCTTGCATAGACAGGGAGCAACAGGAAATAGTTCATGGCCGAGCCGACGATCGTCAGTGATACTGTTCCTGCCATCATCCCTATGACCGCCGATTTGAAAGTGCGCCGGTGCCTGTAGATAGCGGCAGCGGGGAGGACAAGCGAGCAACCGACAACGAAATTTGCAAACTCACCGATGCCTCCGGTCATCGTGCCGTCAATAAGCAGGTTAAGCAGGACTTTTATCAGTTCGATCACGGCTCCCGCGACCGGTCCAAGGGCAAAACCGCCAATAAGTACAGCCACCTCACTGAGGTCGATCTTATAGAACGGTGGCGCAAACCACAGCGGAAACTCAAACAGCATCAATACTGTCGAAACCGCTGCGAGGAGAGCTATTTTTGTTATCGTTTTGAGTGTTGCTTTCCGTGAAGCAAACGAAGTTCTGGTCGTCTCGTTCATAACCACACTTCCTTTCCTGTTATTGGATTTAGCTGAGTGCTGCGATTTCGGGATCCGGATAGTGCGGAAATTACAAAAGCCCTGTGATACACTCACAGGGCGAAAAGGTCCGATCCGCACCTTCTTCCATCCGGACTATACCGTCGGCACCGGGATCTAACCGGTTCGGCCTCCATGTTCAGGAGGTTCGCGGGCTCGTCGCAAATGCGCATCACCGCCGGTGGGGAATTGCACCCCGCCCTGAAGGTCTGTTCGAATTATATCACAGCAGGTTTCCGCTTTCAAGTATCAATGTCTGCATTCCCGGACGCGCAAATTGCAAGTTAAAGTGAAACACTTTTTCTCTGTCAAATGTTATCTAGATATCTTGTAGTTTTCGCTTGTTTCTGGCGGTTTGGGTCTGGGCGGAACGGGAAATGCTT
>Ga0134094_1000953_pt1 | contig 31442 bp, 31 predicted proteins | sample 5_1taG_FD_94458 | JGI IMG/M metagenome (GOLD analysis project Ga0134094, IMG submission 94458) | Switchgrass degrading microbial communities from high solid loading bioreactors in New Hampshire, USA - 5_19_20_110_A1 metaG | ecosystem: Engineered > Bioreactor > Semi-continuous > Anaerobic >... | reverse complement strand
GCCGGTGTTCGCGGGAAAGGTCACGCCGCTACGGCACTGGCTAATGTCAATCAGTCATGCGAGTATTTGGTGACATCGTGATGGCGATGGTGAGGGGCATTCCTACAGTAGGTTGACACGGTCACTGTATAGACTTGAGCTTGTGCCTTGACGACAGTTTCGCATATAGTAGAACAGATACCGCAACGAGTCGCTGTCCAGGTCAACCGTGGCTTCGTACCTGAGGAGTGCGATGAGGGGTCGCAGGTAGTCCGTAACGGCGAAGATAGGGTTCGTTGTAAAGAACTGCAGGAAGCCGGTCACATTCTTCGGAACGCCTGTAGCCCCCGACGGTACTACCATCCAAGACGCCCGCGACATGATTAGAAACTATGACCTTGCGGACAAGCTCCCCAAGGCTGTGTTGGACCTTCTCTGGGACGATTCTAGGGTTCGTGAGACCCCCAAGTCCTTCGGGGGCAATGTGGTTACCTTCTTGCTCGGGTCGGTCGCGGATTCGTGTGAGGCCGCTGCTGCCGCCGCCAAAGAGATGGGTATCCCGATCTGCGTCCTTACAACGTTCCTGGAGGGAGAAAGCAGAGAGGCTGGTCTCTTTCTCTCATCCGTTGCACGTGAAATCAAGTATATGAACAGACCCCTGACCCCACCCTGTTTCGTTGTGTGTGCTGGCGAGACTACCACTTCTATTCGGACTGTACCGCAGGGGGTTGGAGGCCCGTCTCAAGAACTCGTTCTTGGACTTGCGATCGGTATCCGCAATATGAAAGGCATCGCGGCAGCTTCCATAGACACTGAGGGGACCGATGGAACTACACACTTTGCTGGTGGCCTAGTCGACGGGCAGACGATTGACAGGCTTCAGGAGCACGGCATCAACGTCTTCGATGTCCTTCGAGGACACTACTCCGGCAATGCCCTAATGGCTCTTGAGGACAACATCCTTACAGGCAACACCGGTACAAACCTCTGCGACCTCAACATTATCTATATTTCCTAGCCATAAGCCAACCAAAGGAGGCAGTCGAACTTGACGGGGAGCAGGATTAGGGCGGTAAAGGCAAGGCAGGTCCTGGACAGCAACGGGCGCCCCGTAGTAGAAGTCGATGTTTTGACCGAAAGTGGCCACCTTGGGCGGGCCGGGGCCTCGACTGGATCTTCGGTTGAAGCAAACGAGGCCTTCGTATTACGGGACGGAGACCCTACGTTGTTCGGCGGGCTCAGCGTGTACAAGGCTGTCCATAACGTGGAGACGGTAATCGGTCCGGCACTGGTCGGTATGGACGTTCTTGACCAAGAGGCTATAGAAAGATGATAGATCTTGACGGCACTCGGTACAAGACGATTTTGGGGGGCAACGCCATCTATGCCACGTCCGTAGCAGTTGCGCGGGCGGCAGCAGCAGTCAAGGGGCTGCCCTTGTACCTTGCGATGGCCGAAGGCGAGATCCGCCACATGTTCACTCCTGCTTCCAACGTTGTAAACGGAGGAACCTACGAAGGAAAGACCATGGCTTTTCAGGAGTTCATGGTGGTACCTCATGGGGTGAAGACAGTCCACGAGGCCGTCCGCATTATTGTCGAGGTTTTCCAGCGGCTTGGACGCGTCATAGAACGCTACTACGGTCGGTCCTCCAGCATGGGCAACTACAGTGGTCACGGTGCGCCCTCCGACGACCCGTTTGAGGTTTTCGGGGTTATTGCGGAAACTGTTCGTGAGCTGGGCTACCAGGACAAAGTCTACCATGCGATGGACTGCGCAAGCAGTGAGTTCTACAACGAGAAGGAAGGCGCCTACGAGTACAGGGGTCGTCTTGTGGTCCGTAACGAGATCATCAACGTCCTTAGAGAGCTGGCTGACACTTTTCCCATTGTCTTTATCGAAGACGCGCTCTATGAGGAAGACTTCGAAGGCTTCAAACTCGCGAGCGAGCGCATCAACTCAGTGCTCATAGGCGATGATTTCCTTTGCACCAGCATCGACCGGGCGAGGAAGGCGGTGGAGATGGGTGCAATCCAGGGCATGATCTTCAAGCCCAACCAGGCAGGGACCCTTACCGAAGCCCTTGAGACTGCGCGCTTCATGGCAGAGCGGGGCATGCTGGTCGTGCCTTCCAGCAGAGCGGGTGGCGTGCTGGACTCCCCCGAGAAAGAGATAGGTCTTGCTCTGGGCTGCCCCGTGGTCAAGAGCGGGGCTCCTAGGAGCGGGACGCGAACAGCGGGACTCAACTTCGCCATGCGTACTGCCGAGGAGCTCGACCTTCCCATGACGGACGTCGGCAACCTGTCTTTCTTCAGTCATCTTAGATCCGAGTCGTCGGCGTACTTCGTCGCTGACGTCTTGGAAGCCAAGTAAAAGAATCCGTGTCCAGGGCACAGTGAAGAGAGGAGGAACAGAATCGAAATGTTGAGACGGATCCCACTCGTGTTGCTATGCGTTGTGATGGTTCTGTCGCTCGCGGCATGTTCGAGGGAGACGGAACCCCCTGCTCCCCCGCAGACGTCTGGCGGAGAAAAACCCGCTGGTGGAATCGTGTCTGCCAAGGACAGCATGGTCGTGGTCATGCCTGCAGACCCGGGTTCGCTCGACCCGCACAACAACGTGGCACAGAACAAACATCAGTCGACCCGCCAGACTTACGAGACGCTAGTAGTCTACAACGAGAAAGGGGAGCTCGTCCCCTGGCTTGCAGAGAGCTGGGAGTATGAGGATGATCTGACCCTCGTATTGCACATCCGTAAAGGCGTGAAGTTCCACAACGGAGATGAGCTGAAAGCCAGCGACGTATAGTAAGCAACGGGGAGCTCGACACACGTAATCGTGTTTGACTCCTGGCTACTGCTTCCCTGTGCCGGATCGAGAGAGATGGCGCTCTTTATTCACCCGTTATAGTCGATAGAAGCTCTATGGTGATCCTCGACGGCCACCATAGAGTAAGCGCACTCAGACTCCTGGGGTGCGCTTTGACTCCTGTGTACCTGGTGGACTACGAACATCCTTCCATCAAGGTGACCCGGTGGAGACATCGCCGGGCATTGGGCAGAGGAATACGTCACGAACCTCGTGGACCACAACATCATCACCGGTTGCGAAGATGGTTATGAGGATGTTGGGGCTGGCTTGGGAGACTAAGGAACGACTGCGAAGGCCGAGTATGTAGTTCGTTGTAATTGGTTCTTGGGGATATGCGTTGGCCCTGTTGAGTGGAACGTTGTTGGATTATGGACCACTGGTGAGTGGAGCACCCCGGTGCTTCCACAGGAACCGAGTGAGCTGAAGTGAAGTGGAGACGACCCAGGCTATCCCGCTGGGCGCGGGCCGGGTCGTCTTGATCTTTGTCCTGAGGGACATCATCCTAGTGTCAACGGAAGGAACCTTCACTCTTAATCGGTTGACAAAAACCTCACCAGTGACTATATTGTCAACCGGAGACTACACGATCGTGAGGTGCACTATCATGATGGGGGACCGCATTAGAGCAGCCCGCTTGTCTCGAGGGCTGAGTCTGCGGGCGCTTGCTCACGAGGTAGGAGTCAGTCATCAAGCCATACACAAATACGAGCGCAACCAAGACGTTCCAGGGTCTAAGGTGCTTATGGCGCTGAGTGACGCTCTTGGCGTAAAACCCGATTTCTTCTTCCGCTCAGGTCGGGTTTTCGACCTCAAACCGGCATTCAGGAAACACTCCCGTCTCCCGGCGATAGCGGAGAACGTGATCTTGGGCAACGCTATGGATTGGCTTGAGCGCTACTTCGAGGTGGAGAGCCTCTTACCATCTGTCGAGCCGGTTGACTTCCCACCGCATCTGGATAAGGGCCCTGTCAAGACTCTGGATGACGCTGAGCGGCTGGCAGATGACCTGCGACAGGCATGGGGCCTGGGTGATGGTCCTGTGCCAAAACTAATGGAACTCCTGGAAGACAAGGGTGTGCGCGTAGGTATCCTCAACACTGAGTACGAGGACTTCGATGCCTGCGGTTTCTGGATCCGGAGTTCGGAAGGAGACCAGGCCGGCTGTGGTTCAGCTGCTATAGTCATACGAGCCGGCGTTCCAGGGGACAGGCAGCGGTTCAGCATGGCTCATGAGCTTGGGCACCTTCTCCTGGAGTGGCTCGACGATTCGTGCAGATCCCAACAAGACAACCCGCGCAACCCCCAAGGCGGCATCTCTGTCGAGGCTGCGGCCAACAGGTTTGCCGGCGCGTTTCTTGTTCCGAGCGAGGCGGCTTATAGAGAGCTAGGTCAGAGGCGCCGCAATATAACCATTCGTGAACTCCAGCTGCTCAAGGACAAGTATGGGTTCAGTATTCAGGCTTGGCTCAGGCGCGCCCTGGAACTAGACATCATTTCTCATGACCTCCAATCGCGTCTTTTCCGCGAGCTAAAGGCACAGGGAGGGCCGAAGACTGAGCCCGGTAATCAGATTCCGCCGGAAGAACCCGGTAGGATGAAGCGCATGGCTCTAAGGGCCGTTGCAGAGGGGGTCATAACCAGATCACGGGCTGCTGAACTGGCAGGTATCACCATGTAGTGAGTCAGGAGGGGGGAGACCAGTGTGTAGGAGGCCCAGATGCGTGCTTGATGCCAGCGTCTACATAGACCTGAATTGGGCTGGGATAATCCCTGCATTCGTGCTTCTCCCAATGGAATTCATCATGGTAGACCTCGTCCGGAAAGAGGTTCGGCGGCCACAAGAAGTACCTGAGGCTCGAAGGATTACGGTATGCTCGCTGAGCGGCAAGCAGATTGCGCAAGTCTACGAGATGAGACAGCAACGATGGACTTCTGTCCTTTCTCTGAATGACCTGCTTTCGTTCCAACTGGCCAAGGACGAAGGTTGTGTGCTATTGGCTAATGACGGTGCTCTAAGGGCATTCGCCAGTAGTCGCGGGGTCACAGTCCACGGAAGTCTGTGGGTACTGGATGAGATGTTACGTCACGGCCTGTTGACGCCCTCCGAAGCTGCCAATGCCCTGGAAGCGATGTGTTCCCATGGCGCACGATTCCCCAAGAAGGAGTGCGACAGGCGGCTAAGGGAGTGGCGAAAACAAGTGAAAGGGGGGAATGAGGATGGCAAGGAAGGTGACGAGCAAGAGAGTCGCGGCGACTGCCTCGAAGCTTCTGCGGGACGGAAGGACTAGTCGGCGAACCAAGTCCGTGGCGGGGAGCGCTCTGTCTCAACGTGAGAAGCGCAGAAAGAGATGATGGCTTAAGGGCCAGCCTACGGTGCCTCAAGCGCCAGCCGGATGCACTCCCTTAGCGCCGGGTCGTAGTTCGGGTTCGGCTCAGTGAATGCCTGTCCTGTGGACGTCACCTCTACCAGTCTGATGATGTCCTCAGGGTTTCGCTCAACCAGCACATCGGGCGCCGTGAGCGCTTCTTCCACTGCGGTGAAGTCCGGGTTCAGGCCCATTCCCGCCGCGAAGAAGATGGGCATCTTGCTGTTGGGCAGCGTCACCATAGCCGGAGTGAACGCATCGTTGCCGCCTCCGGTGTATTCTCCCACCACCGTTGCCCAGCCGCTCCCCTTACAGAACTCCGTGAAGCCTTGGGCGGCCGAAAACACGCTGAAATCGACCAGAAGGAATACCTTGCCGTCATAAGGGTACTCACCCGACGGCGAGATCGTCGTTTCACCAATCCACAGTGGTCCAAACTCCGGCCCCAATACTTCAGGAGGCAGGTTCTTGAGTTGCTCGGGCGTGAGGGCGTCGGGAATCTCCGAGTGCTCAAGCGCCCGGGAGCTACCGCTTAGACCCTCAACCGTAAGGCCAAAGGCCGCGTTGGCCTCGGCGAAGGGGCGGACGAACTCGCCGTTCCTCATTGTCCCCGCGCCGGTCTTGCTGAGGGGCTTCGTCGCCAGCGGGCGGACAATGTTGAGCATCCAGAACCTGTCGTCCCCGCCGCCGTTGCCTCTGATATCGATGACAAGGGCGGGCACGTCCTTAAGTCCGGCGAAGAATTCCCTAAGGGCTTGGGCTTCCGCCTGAGACTGGTCAAAGGGAGTCATCCGGTTGATGTGCAGGTAAGCGACTTTTCCACCTGCCAGCATGGTCGTATACACGTTGTCGGTCCGGCCGAGGTTCGTCGGCAGGTACGGAAGGCGCCTGAGGCCGGTCAACGGTCCGAACCCGGCCTTGGCCCGGATCACTGTCCCGTCCGCCCGTCCGAACTCGACCTCGTAGGGCTCTTTGCTGTAAGGGGGCAGTAGCTCGGTCAAGTACAGGCGGTCCCGGAGAGGATCGAGGCGGAGCCATGTGAGCCCTCTCATTCCCTCCACAAACTCGTGTACGGGCTGCCCGTTGATGCTGAGCACCGTGTCTCCCGGCAGGACGCCGTCACCAGAACTGAAGTCAGGCAGCACCCAGTAGACGACGTACTCCCCTTGGCAGTACCACGCTCGGAAAGGCAGGCTCTGCCCCTTCGGAGACTGCATCGTGTTAGAGAGGTACCCGTACCACCGGGATACGGTCTCTGAATCAGTCTTGGCGGCTTCGTCGTGCCAGGGTTTCATCTCTGACGGGGTGGCCGAGACCATCTCATAGATCTGCGGCGCCATGACAGTGGTGTGGCGTTGGTTCAGCATCATAAGGATGCGTTGGATGGCTTGAGCGAACTCCACGTCGTTTCTGCTCTCTCGAATCCATTCCTCGAACTCGCTTTCATGGGGGAGCCAGTCATATCCCTCCGAACGGGCCTTGAGTTCTAAGTATGGATAGTTGTCCCTGAATATCTCGAAGAGATAGCGGAAATCCGCCAGTTTCTCTTCGGTGGTGAGCCCGGGCCTACAGGAGGTCGCGAGCGAGCAAAGCAGTGTGGAGACCAGGACGAGAATGACGGCCAGTCGGGCCTTTCGGCGCGCGCCCGGATATCTGTGTAGGACGGGCTCCTCCGGGGCGTGAGCTCTTCCTCTGGCGACAGTCACGACGTTCCCACCTCGCTACTTGCTTGCAGGTGTTGATCACGGCATTCATACGCTAACCCGGTCATCAATCGTCGCGTCTATCCATCGTCTACCCATCAGAGAAGGCAGATAGGGATTTCGACGGAGGCGCCGGTAAGCCTTCCACATCGACCTCTCCCAAATCGACTATACGATCCTTCGATGCGATAGGTCTTCGCGTTTGGTGGCTTTTCGGGATCTTCGTCTCTCAGCACCGAGAGCCAGGTACCTGCGGCCGTAGGGAGGAGTCTTGGGCCAACCGTCGAACAGCATGACGTACGCGAACCGTATGAGGTATAGGCTGCAAACTGTGCAGGGGTAGGCAGAGATTGGAAGGTTCGAAGCCCAGTCAAGTACTCAGAGACAGTCTGTACGCCGTGAAGTTCTACTACGAAGCCCGGCCTTGGCTTTTCATCCTCCTGGTGCTGGTGTTCGCGTGCAGACGGTCCTTCCGGCGGCAGGTCTGCTTCTCGAGAAAGCCATTGTGGACAGGTTCGTCCAGGGTGCCCATGGGCTTGTCCCCCTGGCTATCGCAGCCTACCTTCTGTGCCGGCTTGTCGGCAGTCTTGCGGAGCAATACGAAAAGCTCTTCCGCACCACTCTTTCCGACCTAGCCAACCGGCGGACATCCGCTTTGGTGGCACGACTCCTCTCGGCGTTCCTACCCTGGAGGTCTACCACGACCCCGCATATCACGACTCGCTCGACACCTTGAACTCAGTCGGGCGACGGAGTGGGGGGCTGTCATGGGGATAACGTCGGGGGGCGTTTCGCTTCTGCGTTTCGCTTCGTTGGCCGTCGTGCTCTCCGCCGTACATCCATGGATACCCCTCATCCTGGTCCTGGCCCTCATCCCTCATGAGGTGCTGGAGCGGCGGCTCTCCGAGGCCCGGGTCAAGGGCACGGTCGCCTTGGCTCCCGAACGCAGGAAAATCGACTACACGCAGGGCCTCCTCTTTGACCCAGTCGCGGCCAAGGAGGTCAAGTTGTTCGGTCTGGCGCCGTACCTTTTCGACCTGTACAAATCCCTATTCGACGCGGCGTTCCGGCGGCAGTCTGCGATACACCGCAGGCAGACCCACGTGCCCGGTCTAATTCGCCGGACATTTGCCACTCTTACCGCGTGCGTTTGCAGACCCTGCTTGCCGTAGCCGGATCGCTCCTCTCGCTGGCAGGCCTGTCGGCCACCGCCGTCCTGACAATGCAGCAGTTCAGGAATGGGGCTGTGTCCGCAGGCAGCCTGGTCATGGCCTTCAGGGCGGTCCAGTCCATGCCCGCGTATGCGGGCGGAGTGGTGAGATCCTGGGGGATGGCCCTGGAGAACTCCATGTACATGGGCCGCCTCCGCCGGCTGGTCTCGACCGTGGGGGAGACCTCCGCTTCTCACGGGGCGCTGGAACTCGAGGCCCCACTGAAGACTATCGAATTGTCGGCGGTCAGTTTCCGCTATCCCGGTGCCGATCGCTTGGCCTTGGGCGGGGTGAACCTGACCCTTAGAAGAGGAGAGAGCGTTGCTCTGGTCGGGCTGAACGGCGCAGGCAAGACTACGTTGGCCAAATTGCTCCTGGGTCTCTACCGCCCCAGTGAGGGACAGATCTTATATGACGGAAGAAGCGTTTCTGAGTATGACCTCGGCTCCCTGAGAAGGCGCATGGGATGCCTGTTCCAGGACTTCGTGAAGTACTTGCTCACGGTAAGAGACAACGTTGCCTTCGGCGCCGAATCGGAGCCCGAAGATTGCGTAATCCAAAGGGCTATCGAACAGGCCGGGGCCGCGGATCTGGTCCAATCCGCAGGCGGCCTCGACGCCCAACTGGGGAAGCAGTTCGGAGGAACTGACCTGTCGGGCGGAGAGTGGCAGAAGCTCGCCTTGGCCCGCGCTTTGATCAGGGACGTCGACTTCCTTGTCCTCGATGAGCCCAGCGCTTCGTGGACGCCGATGCCGAGTACGAGTTGTACGTGCGGTTCAAAGAGATGGCCGGGGACAGGATTTGTCTCCTGATCTCCCATCGCTTTACGACGGTAAGCATAGCGGACCGGATCGTCGTCTTGTCAGACGGCCGGATCGTCGAGGAGGGTTCCCACTCTGAGCTGATGGATAGGGCGGGCGTCTATGCGCGAATGTACCGCATGCAGGCCGAACAGTATTGGAAGGAGCAGGCAGACAGACACGCAAGTGGGCAGGCAGGCAAGCACGTCGATAGGTCGGCTGACAAGCACGCCAATGGGCCGGCAGGCAAGTACGCCGATCGGCCGGCCGACAAGCACGCCAATGGTCCGGCCGGTGAGAATTCCCGTACACACGTGGGTCAGCGTTCCAAGGAGGGCGGATCAGGGTGAAGCGGACGCCCTGGCAGGTGATGGCGGACTGCTACTTCGCCGCCCGGCTGTATGCCAAGAGCGCGCCTCTCATGTGCTTCTTGTATACCGTGCTTGAGTCAGCCGCATGGGCGTCGAACGCCGCGTTGCTGGCCTTGTTCGGGGTCCTCGTTGACACCTTGCTGGAGGGTGACTGGCGGAAAGCCGCGCTACTCGCCGGGGGATACATTGGCCTCGTTTTTGCGAGGACCGCGTTTTCGGCCGGGGTACAGTACGCCGGGGCCCTCCTCCAGGATAAGTCCTCCTACTTCGTCTCGGCCGCCCTGATGGAACCGATAACAAGAGCGGTGACCTTGGAGATGTTCGACTCTCCAGACTTCCACGATTCGGTCCAGGTCCTCGGCGGGCTGCAGTTCAGGCTTTATCAGGCCGCTACTGGGATCCTCGGCGTGATCCCCCAGGTAGCGGCAGTCGCTTCTTATACCGCCCTGCTCTGGCCGATTTCGCCCTGGATGCCCCTCGCGATACTGCTGAGCCTTGTCCCCCAGGTCCTCTTCAAGCATGATTTCGTAACGGTCCATACCAGCAGCCTTCTCGGGCAGGCTCCCGAGCAGCGGAAGATGGAGTACCTGCGGAAGCTCATGTTCGACCCGCAGGCTGCCGGCGAGATCCGGTTTCTCGATCTCGTCCCGAGGCTTATCAGAAGGTATGAGGCGCTTTTTGATACCGTGATGGACCGGGAGATGGCCGCCGCCAGGAAGAAGACCGCCGCGACCAGCCTCCTCACCGTGTCGTCGTGGTTGGGGGTGGCCGCCGCTATAGTAATTGGCCTCGTCAAGGCCTCCCGGGGTGCGCTCGGCGCGGGCAAGATCGTCGTGATGCTGCAGGCGTCGTGGGTGCTTTCCTTCTACCTCTTTCAGATGGTCGACTGGATAGGCGTCATGGACATGTTGTCTTCCGACATGGGCAGGCTCCGCGGGCTCCTGAAACTCGCTGCGGAGACCGGGGGCGTTGACGGGGATGTGGAATTGGACGGTCCCATAGATGAAGTGGAACTCGATTCGGTGTCCTTCGAATATCCCGGCTCAGACCGCACTGTGCTGGACAACGTGAGTCTTTCACTGCGCCGGGGCGAGACCATGGCAATCGTTGGCCCGAATGGGGCGGGGAAGACCACCCTGGTCAAAGTCATGCTCGGCCTATATCGACCTCGTGAAGGACGTGTGCTTGTGAACGGGAAGGACATCTCCAAGTACAAGCAGGGAGATCTGAGGGGGCGCATGTCCTGCGTATTCCAGGACTTCGGCAAGTACCTTCTGAGCATTAGAGAGAACGTTGGTTTTGGCGACCTCTCCAAGCCAAATGACGACGAGAGTCTATGGACAGCCCTGGAGAAGGCGGACGCGGCCGACTTGGTCCGGCGGCTTGACGAGGGACTGGATGCCCACCTGGGCAAGCAGTTCGGGGGGACGGAGCTCTCAGGCGGAGAGTGGCAGAAGATCGCCCTTGCCCGGTGTCTGGTTCGCGACGCCGACCTCCTGGTGTTGGACGAGCCGAGCGCGGCTCTGGATGTGGAGGCGGAGTACGGTCTCCACCTGAAATTCCGGGAAATAATGCGGGGCCGAATGTGTGTGCCGGTTTCCCACCGGTTGGCTACCGTCCGAATGGCGGACCGCATCGTTGTGCTGGAAGACGGCCGGATCAAGGAACAAGGTACACACGATGACCTGATGGCCCTGGGCGGAACTTACGCCCGGCTCTACAGCCAGCAAGCGGACAGGTACAACCAGTAGGTGTCTGCGGTCATCGGGATTTGGTTGGCGTTTGGTGGCTTTATGGGTCTCATCATAGGGCCTGTGGAGCCGGATCGCAAAGTTTCAGGAACGAATTCCGCAAAAACCTTGACGGGGGCATATCTCAGGAATATACTCCGCATAATAGGCGGGGTGATTCCTGATGGAGAGGATAGAGCGCAAGAAATACCTTGAATGGCTCATACGCTGGCGAGAGCAGGATGTCATAAAGGTCGTCTCGGGCGTCCGCCGCTGTGGCAAGTCCACGATGTTAGAGATCTACCGTGACTACCTCCTTAGAAGCGGAGTGAAGGAACGGCAGATGGTGGCCATAAACTTCGAAGACATCGAGTTCGAGCACTTGACGGACTATAAGCTCCTGTATGAGCATGTGAAGTCCCTCTTGCCGACGGACGAGACCACTTACGTGTTCCTTGACGAGGTCCAATACGTTACGGACTTCGAGAGGGCCGTGGATAGCCTGTTTATCAGGCCCAATGTGGACCTCTACATCACAGGATCCAACGCTTATTTCATGTCGGGCGAACTGGCTACGCTCTTGTCGGGTAGGTACGTGGAACTCAGAATGCTGCCGCTCTCCTTCAGTGAGTTCAGCTCGGCTCTCCGTGACTCCGGCCTGTCCAAGAGCCAACGCTTCAGCGCCTATCTTTCGCTGGGTTCCTTCCCGTACATCGTAAGGTCCTGCCAAGGTCAACGTGATGCCCAGGAGTATCTCCGAAGCATCTACAACACCGTGCTGCTCAAGGATGTTGTCGCTCGGCTGGGGATATCGGATGTGACCAGTCTGGAGAACGTCGCCAAGTTCCTGATGCACAACATAGGCAGCAAGGTTTCGTCGACGAAGATCGCCAACACCATGAAATCCATGGGCAAGGGCGTCGATCAGAAGACCGTTGACCGGTACATCCGGGGTCTAACCGACGCTATGCTTCTGTACGAAGCCCGGAGGTTCAACATCAAGGGGAAGCAGCTCCTTGCCACCCAGAGCAAGTACTTTGCTGTGGATATCGCTCTCCGGAATACGATGGTTCGGACAGAGGAGAGAGACATAGGTCACATACTCGAAAACATCGTGTACCTTGAGCTATTGCGCCGCGGATATGAAGTGTTCGTGGGGGAGATGGGTGATGGAGAGGTGGATTTTGTGGCCGTTTCTCCGGGCGAAACCGCTTACTATCAGGTCGCGGCAACTACCTTGGATGAGAACGTCCTTCGTCGCGAACTCGCGCCGCTCAGGAAGATACCAGACAATCACCCCAAGTTCCTGTTGACTCTTGACGAGGTCTTTGCGGAAGCCAACTACGATGGGATCCGGAAGATGAACGTGCTGGACTGGCTGCTTGAGGATAGGGAGTGATCCTCAAGCAAAGAGTTGTTTGCCGGGGCTACCGCCCTGGTTAGGATTGGGACTCGGATGGACGCGCGCGCCGGTATGTCCCTCACGTCGACCTATTCCAAGCGGCAGCCGAAGCGCACCTGGTTACGGGGTACGAGGATGGCTCGTTCAAGGCGAGTGCCAAGATCACTCGTGCCGACGAGAGGCTAGACAGCAGGGTATTCTGACACCAGCCGCACACGGTTCGTATGTGCTCGTACCGCGGCGACGAGTTTTTTGTCCAGCGTATAGCAGGTGCAGCTGTAGCTTTCTGCCAGAGCCACGTAGGTTGCGTCGTATACTGAGACTCCCGGGAGGGACGCCAGCGCCATGACCGAGCGTCCGAACCTGTCCGGCTCAGCGAACAGGATTCCGAGATCCATGAAGGCATTCCACGCAAGGACAGCCGCTTCCCGAGCCATCCGGCGTCTCTTCACTGCAAGGGAGAGCGTGTTCATGATCTCATGTTTGAGTAGCGGCGGAGCAAGGGGAGCGACACGCCTTGCTTCGAAATCCGCCATCAGCCTTTCCGAGCCAGGACAACACTCCTCGTCAGATAGGAACCAGCCAACCAAGACGCTTGCGTCAGGCACGACCAGCGCAGGGTTACTGCTCGTCACTTTCGATGTGCCCCCTGTCCACCAGTTGCTTGCGCGATTCTCGGACGATCGAGGTCACGTTGCCTTCTTGCGTCTGTGAGCGTATGTCCCGCAGGGTCTTTATGGCCTGGCTGCGCTTGTCAGCTACATCCCGGGCTCCACCGATACCTAGCGGTTTTGGCGACGGGAGGTATACCGCCTCTGAAGAGCAGTCCCTGGCTGCTGGGACGCCTCGCGGGCGCGATGAAGGAGCTTGCCCGTCTGTCAGCACCCATTCCTCCAGGTCAGCTTTGGAGAACCGCCACGTCCTACCGATCTTATGGGCCGGGATAATCCCTTGCCTGGCATAGGCCCGGACTGTGTAGGCGGATAGGTTCAGCATCTGAGCCGCCTGTTCAGGCGTTAAGAAGGTCTCGCTCACGTCTGCACCTCCCAACGGAATCATATCAGGAGGTTCAACATCGAGCCACATAAACCAACACAAAGCCATTGTGTGGCGCGGCCGCATTGTCAAAGGGCCTAGCCGACACGCTACTCGGATCCGACCGTTCGGGGGACATCGTACGCGATCCTTGTCTCGTCGATGGCGGAGTATATGGCTCGCCTCAGCTCGTGGAGGTCATAGTGGTTGCGAACTCGGAAACGGAGGATCGCCAGCCCTGCGGAGTCGCAGGCCCGGTCGACGAAGTCGTCTCTTTCAGAGCGCTTAGGAAGGTCATGAGACGAGTCGTCCAGTTCTACGGCTACGAGCGGCGTGAGAGTCCTCCGGTCGCAAAGCAGGAAGTCAATGCGCTTGGCCTTCACTTTATTCCAGTACCGGAAGTAGTCCCAGCCGGCTGCGGTGACCTTGAGCACCGCCCCAAACGCGACCTGGGGACATATGTGGATGTCGTCGTGTACGACCTCTCTGAGCGCGTCCAAGAAGTGCCTTTCGGCCAAGGTCAAGAGATAGGGCTTGCACTCGTAGGGCAGTGCTGGCCCGGATGCCCTGTGTGAGGCCACTCGGGAGGACCGGGTGCCCGTCAGCGTCCTCGTTTGGCCGTCTATTTGTTCATGCTGGCGGTGGGGGCGAGTCAAGGCGGACCGGACTGAGTCAAACAACAGGCAAATGAGTTGCCGGATGAAGTACACTATGTACGCGATAGCATCCCCAAGCAGCCTTGGCGCCAGCACCAAGGCCAGTATGACACCGATTGCCCAGAGTATCTCCCACACGCCTTGATCCTCCCGGAATACCGGTGAAACTCACCCGAGCGACAGCTTCTGACGCTTGGCCCATGTATCTAAGAAGGTTCGACACTTCCTTTCCATAATACCATACTTTGGAAGCGCGTCTAGGGTTGCCGGTGTGAAAAGATCCCCGAAAGGCTCGTGGCTCTATCCCAAGAATCAGGAAAATGAGATTCAGGGAATATGGTTCCGTGACAATATCTCTGATACGATGCGGGCCAGGTGATCAAGATGGTTGGCAACGGATGTTGGGGTGAGAACTTTGGCCACGCAGGAGCGTAGAAACGTTCAAAGAAACATCATCGAGGCCGATGAGATCGCCTCCGGAGAACGAAAAGCCGCTCCGCTCTCTGATGTCTTCGGGGAACAGGTGAAAAACCTCCAACGAGCGCGAAAGGAGCTTGAAGATAAGCTCCTCGCCAATCCCACAGGCGAAGAGTGCGTCGTCCTCGGGTATGCGGACGGTGCCGAGGTTTCGCTCATGGGATGGAATGAGCGGCTCCGGACGCGAGATATCCGAGAGGTGCCTCCGCACGCCAATTCCGCCGACTCAATGCAGATCGTGCTGGAGGGCGGGATGACCATCTACTACCCTGACGATGGGGAAACCGTAGTCCTCGGAGCCGGTGACTGCCATGTTGTTCCGGGCGGCAAGATGCATTCCTGCGTATCCACGCAGAAATCCCTCGTCCTAGTCGTAGTAGGTCATGGGGCCAACGGGGGAGAGGTTGGGGTGATGACGGCCCAGTCCAAGACTTCCTCCGATTCCTACCCAGGGGGAAGGAAACCTAACAAAGATCGCCAAGAAAGCATTCCGTGAGGGGGAATGCCAGTGAAGATCTTTGCCGGACGCGCTACCAGGACTCTGGCAGAAGAAACCTGTTCCTACCTCGGAATCAGCCTTGGAAAAGCAGACATCTTCAAATTCAGCAACGACAACACCTTCGTTCGGATCCTTGAAAACGTCAGGAATTCCGATGTGTTCGTCATGCAGACATCGACGCCGCCGGTCGATGAGGCTTTCATGGAGCTCCTAATCATGGTGGACACCTTACGGAGGGCATCCGCCAGGACGATTACTGCAATACTGCCCTACTACCCATACGTCAGGTCAGACAAGAAAGACCAGCCCAGAGTCCCGATAACTGCAAGGTTGGTCGCGGACCTCCTCGTCACGGCGGGAGTGAACCGGGTTGTGACTGTGGATCTCACCGCGGACCAGATTCAAGGGTTCTTCACGATTCCGGCCGATCATCTGACTGCTCAACCGGTGTTCAGCCGGTACTTCCGGGAAAAGAACCTTCCATCGCCGGTCATAGTTGCGCCGGATCCGGGGGCGGTCAAGAGGGCGCAGCGCTTTTCCGAGACGCTCGGGGCGCCCATTGCATTCATCGACAAGAGGCGTGTCGGCAGCGAAGTGAAGGCCAGCACGGTGATTGGAGATGTGCGGGGCAAGCAAGCCATCCTATTCGACGAGGAAGTGGACCGCGGCTCCACGTTTGTTCAAGCCGTGGAGATGCTAGTTGCTCACGGAGCCGATGAGGTCTACGGCGCATGCACCCATGCCGTGCTGTCAGGAAACGCCCGTGAGAGGCTTTCTAACGCGCCTCTCAAGGAACTGGTTGTCACAAGTACAGTCCCCGTCCCTGCGGAGAAGAGGTGGGACGGTCTCGTTGTGTTGTCCATAGCGCCCCTCCTGGGAGAGTGCATCAAGCGGATACACCGCGGGCAATCGGTCAGCGCGCTGTTTGACCAAGGTGGGTAGACTTCAAGGGCGCGGCAGTCTCCTAGACTGACCAGGAACGAGGCTGTGAGCGGGGTGGGTTCACGCAGGGCTTCACGACAAGATCCTGCGCTCGTACAGAGCGCACCGGTGCACGCGTTTGAAACGCCCGGCGATGGCTTCCGGTTCTTTACCTACGTAGTGAGCAAAGGCTTGTACCGGCAGTAGCCCTGGAATCTCACTCTTGATTGCTCCTTTGAGTTCACTCGCCCCATCGATGAAGACGTGAAGATAAGAGTCAACGGCCCGAAAACCGCGGCATTCATACCAGGACTGAACCCAAGGGTCATCGCGGGTCCAGGCTTCGAGGCGGACTACTCCTCTCTTGGCGGCAATATCGGCCGCCCTGGATAGAAGGGCAGTGCCTATGCCCTTTTGCCGGTAGTCCGGATGGACTGCCAGGTGCCAGATCATTGCGCCGAGTCCGGGCCGGGCGGAGCACACCGTGTTAGGGACAGTCTCGCATTCGAGGTCGATCAGGCCGACCAAGAGGCCGTCGATCGTAGCCACCAGCTCGATTGCCGGGTTCTGATACTTCTCTTTCTCGCGCAGGACATTGTCATAATAGGCGGTATTGAGGAAGGCCAATGCACGACACCTAAGCCAAGACTCCTCGTCCTCAGGCTTATACTCTCTGATATCAATTGCTTCCATCCGAGCCACTCCTCGAACATTGGGGTTCGTGGCAGTGTCCAGGAGATCCTTCGTTCAAACTGGCAGAACCGACTGGTTAGTGTCACCTGTTGTGACAGTTACGCTCGAGCATCTGGCCGCTCCCTGAATGCCCGTATGGCTTTCAGACGATTGCTTCTTGAGTTACCTAGCTTAGGACTCTACATGAAAAGGGTACTTTGTTGGCCTGGGGTTCAAACCTGTCTCTCAAGAAAACCTTTGGCGTCAAGCAGAGCTACCTCCAGCCTGTTCTGTGACTTCCGAAAGAGGACTGTCCGTTTCATATAGTCACCTTTCATAGCGAAGGCGGCTTCTTTGGAAAACCCGCTGGCGCCCACTGGTCATGAATTACCTTTGGCAACTCAAAGAACAAAGGTCCTACAGTGGTCTCCCCGAGCAGGCGTAGTTGCCATGCCGACCTCTGATAGGACCAGTAGATTTCTGACTCGTAGTATGCGCCCCTTGGCAGATTGTCAGGCTCGGAATAGGCAAAGATGATCTGACCTGTCGAGCACTCCGAAAGCTATGCGCGATAGAAGTCCGATTACATTCTCGAGCAGTTCTTCGCCTAACGGACTACGCCACCGTCCCTCAGTCTTCAAGCAACGGGTTAACTCCTCAATCTGCGTCTCCTCAAGCTCTTCTGCCTGGTCGCCCACTAGCTTCAGCCACTGCCTCAAAGGCTGCCAGAAATCTGCTCGTTGGAACGAGATCAATGGGATTCTATGAGTTAGAGCAAACGATTGGGCAGTTGTTGCGAATCCCGACGTTGAGGCGATAGCCACCTGATAGTTGTACCTCTCGACGGCTGTGCTTAAGGTTGCGGTGCGCGGGTTGGAACGAGACTGGAGGATCGCAGAGTCCACGATTTCGAAGCAATTCAGGTCGGTCCTGAGACCCAGCACACTTCCAAGGTATCCAGGCCAACACGTCGCGCGTAGCACTTACACTCAACCGATAGTCTGGAGGGGAAGTAGAACGGCATCTGAAACGGAGGACTCATGAGTACATAAATGTTGTGGGGCTGAGCAAGTCCGTGTACCATGAGGAGCCTTGTTGTTGCGTCTTCGTACACATGGCGGCCGTCAGGTTGGACTCTTTCAAAGCCGCATACTTCGAGCAGCCTGCTCACAAGCCACTCCAACGCAGCCCCCTTTAGATTTGTGATTAGTGATGACCTGGCCAACGCTGACACCCCCAGATGCGTTCGTCCGACAACACTGGATCCAGCTGTCCACTATTTCTTGTCGATCGTATGGGGTCTCTTGTCAACGTCGTTGACTTGTTCGCAACATGGAGCGGGACAACACTATGGCGCGAGAACCGCCAGCAGGTCATTTACACACTGCTCGAAGCCTCATACCTCAGGTGGCCATGATGAGGTTCTTTGTGGCCTAAATATGCTCCGTTTCAGAGGGGCCAGAGCACATCCGCGAGGTCACCGGGCGACCTCAACTCTCCGAAACGTGCATTGTCCCGGCTCAGCGTTTCCTTGACCATCGCCGCAGAGAACCGGTGGACGAAGGTGAAGGTCAGGAGGATATCTCTCTCGCTGAACCGGGTAAGCTGGTGCCCGGGTTGTGCCCAAGAGCTCTGATGGTATCGCTCAAAATGCGCCCTGAAGGCTCTGCGGTCCTGCCGCAGCAGGCTGAACCACACAGGGACCCATTCGTAGTAAACCGGGGCCACTTCGGCGTCGCCGAAATCGAATATGGCTTCGAGGCGATATCGGAGCACTCTTGCGAGTTTTCGGGAACGACCGGAACATGGTCTTCGGTGATGTCCCCGTGGATCAAGAAGAGGTCGTCCCCTGCCGTCGATGCGATGATCGCCGTGCCTGTCGATCGCAGGAATGTGGTCAACTCCGAAAGGAGCGAAGCCGGCAGAAATGGCTTCCCGTCTGGGGCTGTGACACGCGCCAACTCTTCAGGAACTGCTTCCAGCCGCGAGGTAGCCCATGCTTCCCATTCACTTATGCTGCGGTTCAGTTCAGGAACCCGGCTTCTGTCCAAGCTGTGGAGTGCTCGAAGGTGAAACCCTACCTGCTCCGCGATATCGATCAAGTCATCGGGAGTAAGCTTGTCCCGTAGGTCTCGTACCGCAGTCCCGCGGCTTTCTTCGAGAACCAGGTAGGGCCACTCGATAGCGTCTCGCAGCGTTCCGGTTGCCAAAAGCTGTGGGGCGGGGAAGAGCGAGCAGGCGACAAGGCCCGGTAGACGCTCCTCTCAGCGATGAAATCGCGGTGCACCATCGGGGGAAAGAACTTAACGATCAGGCCGCGGCTGTCTTGCCAGCCAGCATGCAGGCGTGTTGCTCTTGCCGAGGAGCCGCAGGGCCCAGCGGGCTGCACTCGGCTTTGAACACCGCACTGGTCCCTGGGAATCCGGCCTGCATTGACCGTACCGAGAACTCCAGGTCTGAGATCACTTGCCGTACGGCAGCCTCCCAGATCGCCGAATCCAGGTACAGATGATCCCAGTTCGCCCAAGAGACATGAGACGGAAGCAACCTAGTACCCCCTCCGGTATGCATAAGCCGCAACAAGCACGCGCGAGGTTTTCTGCTTCTCCATATTACGCTATCTGCACCTGGGACAAGAGCTCCTTGCCTGTTAAACGGACCTGGATCGGAGTATAGATGCGTAACCACTGCAACACGCGGAATCCTTCGTGGGTTGGCCTGAGCCATCTTCATCACTGGTCACTTGCATGCAGGAGTTTGCGCCCGTCCAGAGTGTTGCTTCCAGAGTATGGATCTGATATCCCTGTTAGAACTATCTGCTGCGCAATTCGCGGAGCAGATACTTGTAACAGGTGAAAGTGATGAGCAAGTATGAGCTAGTCAGGGAAATCTTCAAGGTTAACGACAATATCGCAACAACACGCCAGATGCTCGATGCCGGGATCCATACAAGCTACATAGCCGAGCTCGTCAAGTCCGACGTCATATCACGCATCAGGCGAGGGGTCTACGAGTGGATGTAATGCCTGATGCAGCGCAATCTACACTCGACAGGCTAAAGAATAAGGCGCGGGCCACAGCGGAAAGAGTGTGCAACTAAAGCTCCAGCTTTTTTGCCAGGAGGAGTTCTTAAGGAGATTGCAGCTGTCTCAGTATAGCGGCAAGCTGATCCTGAAAGGTGGCCTGCTATTATACTCCCTTAGCAGGTTTACCGGGCGCCCTACGATGGATGTGGGTTTTCTCGCCAAGAGCATTCGCTCCGAGTTGGCGAGCCTTGAGAAGGTCGTTCGGGAGATCACGGAGACCAGCACCGGAAACGACTACATCAGCTTTGAGGTTGCGGGAGCATCACCCATCGCTGAGATGGAATGGAGGAGTGCCCTGGGGTTAGGGTTAAGCTGATAGGCCGCCTCAAGAACACTAAGACCGCGTTTCACGTCGACATAGGGATCGGTGACGTCGTCGTGCCTAAGCCTGTTGCAAGGGCTTTTCCAACTCAACTGGAAGGGTTCATGGAGCCCGTGGTCCTTTCGTACCCCCTGGAGTCAATCGTATCGGAGAAGCTGGATGCAGTAGTTTCGCGCGGGGAACTGACAAGCAGGATGAAGGACTTCTACGATCTGCACTATCTCGCGCCACACTGCCAGTTTCGATGCACGGGCACTGCAGGAGGCCATCTATCAGACGTTTCAACGTCGGGGTACTCCTATAGAGAGGCACACGGTGGATGCGGTGAAGCGCCTCGCTGATTCGCCGTTGTTTCAGTCTAGGTGGGACAGATATGCGCGTAACAGACTTGCTTATCCCTTGAGTGCAGTTGAAGTCTTAAACGCCATCTGCGATCTCATCGGGCCTATCCTTGAGGCCATCGTAGAAGAAAAGGAAGCCTTTGGTGTTTGGATCCCATCGCTACAACGCTACGTGAGCGCCGCAACAGGTGATGGAGATCCTCCAGCGGGGCGATGTTGAGTGCACCCAGGCCTGGCATCTCTGGGATACCTCGCCGGTCTGTCGTCCCTCAATTCGCAAGTTTTGGATGACACCGACCCTTCACCGAGTCATTATTGAGATGATGAGATGACTTGGGGGGATGCCGATGTCTACAAAGTCCATAGCCATAATAGGGGCGCGCGGCAGACACCCAGGGCTTCATCTTCTACGACGAAATCGTCCAGGTCGAGGCTGACGGGCTCGTGCTTACCGTGTGTTCAGACATCGACCGGCTTGAGGAGCACATGAGGGAGATCGCGCCTGAAGACTCCGAGACGATCGACGAGTACATAAAGGCGGCCAGGGCGTTTACCCGCATCGACCTCTTGGCCTTTCCGCTCTTCTCGTCCTGGGAGATTGCCCGAAAAGCGCTACGCGTCCTTCCGGTGATGGGGAAGTACGGGAAGACGACACTGGAGCAGTTCGCGGAGAAGTTCAAGAATCCGTTTCTGAGGAAGGTTTTCCCGACGGTCCAGTACGACTTTCCGAATATCCCGATGATGGTGCATCTCAACTTCCTTGCGGGTTCCCACAATCGCATACTGAATGGCCCAAAGGCGGATCGCTTGCGTTCGCGAGAGCGCTTGAGAGTCGGTACCGCAGTCTGGGAGGGCAGATAGAGTACAACTCCAGGGTCAGCAAGATACTCGTCGAGGATGACAGGGCCGTTGGCGTTCTCCTCGCGGACGGAAGCGAGCACCGGGCCGATGCCGTCATCTCGGCAGCGGATGGGCACACGACGATATTCGACATGCTTTTCGGAGCATATACCGATGATCGCATCAGGTCCTACTACAAGAGCCCTCCGGACCACTCAGAAATGTCCCTGCAGGTCTCATACGGCGTTGCCGGGGACATGACGGGCGAGCCACATTCGCTGACGTACTTCCTGAAGAGCCCCGTCCGTCTTATGGACCGCGAGGTCGACCGGCTGAACGTGGAGGTCTTCAACTTCGATCCAACACTTGCTCCCCCGGGCAAGACCGTCGTCAAGGTGATGTTCGGTTCGAGGTACAGCTATTGGAGGGAGTTTGCCCAGGACAGACGGCGCTACGAAGACGAGAAGGCGCGTATTGCAGGGTCCGTCATTGGCCTTCTCGAGGAGCGCTTCGCCGGCATCTCCGCCCAGGTAGAGATGACCGACGTGGCGACATCCCTCACAACAGAACGCTACACCGGCAACTGGCAGGGGCTTCAGGCTTGGATGCCGCCGGGAGCCGGGCTTACCGCGATGACCCAAGGTTTCACGAGGACGCTACCCGGCCTTCGGAACTTCCACATGGCCGGTCACTGGGCGGAGGCGATGGTCGGCTTGTCGACCGCCGCCATATCCGGCAGGAAGGCGATCGAGAGGATGTGTGAGGAGGACGGGAAGAAGTTCAGGACCGTTTTGGACTAGGTGTACCGTACGGCGTCCCGGACTCAGCCCAGACGGCTTCCACTTTCTGGGACATCCGGACGCGTGACACATGCCGCGGTGGCTCCCTGGCCTGACAAGATCTTCAAGGAGGAGATAAGGAGCCAGTGCTATAATGCCTTTGGACTAGATGTACTTCTTGTTATGACTCGCGAGGTGATTTGTTGAAGGAGAAGGTCTCTGACGAGTCGGGCGCTGAAGCCCCTCGAGCATCGCCGGATTCGGACGACCGTCGCCGGAAAGTAAACTTCCTGTTGGCCGACGACCCAAAAGCGCTCGAACAGGCGGCCAGAAACCTGGCCGATCTCGCGAGTTTTGCGTACGCGTCCAGCGACGACGGAAGGAACCCCGGGAAGATGGTGGACGCTGTCAAGATGCTGGTCATCCTCCAGGAAGAGGAGCTTAACGCGGGAGGCGGGGTTAGCGGCTACATCGGGCTTGAAAACCGGTTCGTCGAGCGATGGGGGGCCGCCGCGCAATGCGACCCGCTGGGTTTTCTCAACACCGCCCACAGGCTGAGCCTGGTCAATCGTGACTTGTCGGTGACTCTAACCACCAAAGGAAGCAGGCTCCTGGGCGCCCTTCAGCGCCTTCTCAGTGACTGGTACGTGTTCCACACAAAGAGCGACATAGAACAGTTGCTCTTTCAAAGCGAGCGCGAAGTCGAGCTCATGGAGGCCTACGAGGCAAAGGGCTACGATACCCGCGCTCTAGGGCGCGCGTTGAGTTTCCTGGAGAAAGCCTATAAGGACATATCAGCTAGGACCCATGAGATGATTTCCTCTGGGATAGCCATAGACCAAGTCCGAACAATGCTGGAGCGCTACGACTTCCTCCTCGCCGCTATCACCAGACAGAGGGACGAGGGTTTTGAGCACTCACTCCCGGTGCTCGATAGGGTAGAGAAGGCCAAGGCCGCGGCTTTGGAAGTGGCGTTTGACACTATGACGGGTGTTTTGTCCCATTCTACCGGCAAAGCGCTCTCCGAGATGAACCCCATCAACAAGGGCCGGTTTTACGTTTGGCTGCGCGAAGCGTTCGGATCCGGCCGTCTCCTGGAGTTGGCCGCCGAAACCGGTGATGTCAGTTTGCCGGTATACCTTGCCGGTTACCCCTCCTATGACCAGCTCAACGAGTTTATTGGGGAGTTCTTGGGACGCTCCGTGGGAGCTCCCGCTCAACCGGAAGACTACGGCGAGCTCACCTTCTCGGAGGAGGGCGACTTCGATGAGTACGAGGGTGAGTTTGATGAGGATCTCCTCAAGTATGTGGACTTGGTCCTTGCTAAGCTCGGCCCGGATGAGGACGTAAAGGAGTCCTCCATATTGCGAGAGAGTGGTGAGTGGAGCGACCTGCTCATGACCGCGGCGGCAGTAGGGGAGTCTGTCACCAAAGGGCTTGCAGGCGGGAAATACCTGGACGAAAAGTATGAGGACGAGAGGTTTATGATGAACGGCGACGTTTTGCTTTCACGGAGACCTTCGGCGGCCGCCGGCCGGGAATGCACGCGGGACGAGGCAGGCAGGGCGGCGGACAAAGATGAGGATGTATAACCCAAGATACGACCTTGCTGTAAGAGCGGTCTTGTGCGGAACCAGTACCGGCAAGCCCCTCACCGTTTCGACCGTGCGCCGCCTCATCGGAGATGACGATCTGGCAGGGTTTATGGCCTACGTCTCCCAGTCTCCGGTGGGCAAGTACTTCAAGATCCTTACCGATGGTAAGTATGTCATGCTTGGAGTGTCGTCGCGATCGCTTCTGGCCGGTGATTCACCCTTGTCCAATCAGGCTCTCGCCGTTTTCTTGTACATCCTTAAGAGATACCAGGATACGTCGATGCCTGTGCCCCAGATGCTGATCATCGAGCACTTCGTCTCTGCCGAACGGAGCGCCGCTAGGAGCGTAGTGCGCGCCATAGACGACCTCAAGAGAGTCTCCTGGATTGATGAGTCGACAGTTGGAGGGACCGCTGGTCAGAAGCAGGGGTACGCTTACACGCCTACCGCGGCGGGTGTCCGGTCTCTCGGCTCGAAGTTCTTGGGCAGAGTAGTCTCTGAATCCCAGGGACGGGATTTCAAGCCTCGCGATGTGTCGGCGTTCTTCCAGACATCGCTTTCCGTCTCCAAGCCCGAGCAGGAGCAGCTGACGTTGTTCGACGCTTCGACCGCTGAGCCCAAGTACGAAAGGGTTATCAGGAAGATCATCACGAAGACGGCGTCTGGGCGACCTATGACTGTAAAGGCACTACTCAGAGATGTAGGTGAAGAGAGTCTTGAGGGCCTGAAGAGACACTGGATCTCCGCTGGATTGGACGGCTACCTGCGTCTCGCAGTGTACAACGACCGCGTGATGGTAGTGGTAGACGCCGAGAGGGTATACCGGGCCGGGTCCGCGCCCTTAACGGCCGCTGCCGTCGCGGTGGCCGCCTACGCTTGGCGCCTCGAGAAACAAGGTAGCCGTTGGGTAAGTCGCGCCCAGCTTCTGCCTCTGTTTGCACGAAGGGCCAAGGAGCCGGGTAAGAGCCTTGCGCGCACGCTAACAGTTCTCCTAAGGAAGGGCTGGATGGAGCGCAGGCCCGGCAGAGACGCCTATAGGATAACGGCAGTAGGTAAGGCTTGCGTTGGGCTGGCGCTGGACCTCAAGCTGGACGATAACGTTCTGTCGATGCTCGAGGAATTGGCTGCGACTTGGTTTGAGCCGGCCCTCTCGGCAACCGGCGACACTGCTTTTGAAGAGCTCGACGAAGACACGGGAGATGAGACCGATGATCCCTCTTGAACTAAAGCTGTCGGGAGTAAGGGCGTTCGGAAATCATGTCGTTAACCTCGGCGGCCCCGAGGTGCGTGAAGTGGTCATGTTCGGGCCGAACGGTTCCGGAAAGAGCACTATCGCCCGGATGATTCAAGCCCTTGTTGGCGATGCCCCCGATGACCTTCAACGCAGTTTCCTGGACGAGAGGGATTCGCGGGTCAACAAGCGGGCTTCGGTGGAGATGACCGTGCTAAACCGAAAAGATGACGAATTGTGGAACCCCGATTGGCCTGAGATAGTCACTTTAGGGCTAGAGTTCGGCTACGAGAACAACAGGGCTTTTTCCAGATATTACACAAACATGGACCGAAGACGTCAGACCTACCGGACTCATGAAGAGTACGCGGCGATGTTCCGGCGTCATCCCTACAACATCAAGCCGGACGACCGGTTTATGTTCATCCATCAGGGCGAAAGCGCCGCTCTCGTTCAAATGAGACCCAGGCAGCGCTATGAGACTATGAAGCAGTTCCTCGGGTTGGAGGAACTCGAGAAACGCTGGCAGGATACTCTGGACGCCAAGGAACGGACAGGCAAGGAACTCGCCGAAGCTGCTTCCTAGCACGGCATACTCGAAGAAGGGCTGAAGCGCAAGGAGATCGCCGCCAACAGGCTTCGCGAATACCGGCGCTTGTCGGAAGAACTGAAGACAACCACGCAGGCCCTGGCTCAGGACAACCTATTGCGATTGGCAGATCGGCTGCGGCGAGCGGGGCAAGAAGAGGCCAGGCTGGCAGCCTCTTTGCTGGAGGAGAAAAAGAAGCGTGAGTCTTTGGAGAGCGAACTCCTAAGCGCCAAGGAGGAGACGGCGCGGCGCGTCCGAGAGAGCGCTTCGTTATCAGCGCTCAGCGCCCAGGCCAGGGAGCGGCAGGCGAAGGCGAACCAAGAGCGCGCGGCAGCCCACAGGTTGGTGGAAGAAATGGAAGCAGCCATAGGCTCACTTGAGAGAATCGCTTCCGAAGGCCTTACAGAGGAGCATTTGGAGCGTAAGGCCAAAGAGATCCGCGAGGAGATCCTGGCGCTGGAGACACGGATCAACGAGGGCGAGAAAAACAGAGGGGCTCTCAGCAGGTCTCTCGATGAGGAGCGTACGCGTCTGGCTGGTGCCCGTCAGAACGTCCGACGGATGGAATCGGAGCTGGCTTCTGCCGGGGAGTTCTTGCGGAAAAACGAGTCGTCTGTCGAGCTTGAGGCCAAGCTTGATGCGGTTCGCGCGGACCTAGCGGCCCAGAGAGAAGCTGCCTATGCGGCCGAGATGCGGCTTCAAGAGTGCGGGCGGGTTCTCCGGGCTCTTGAGGCCAACGAAACCGCAATGCCTGCGGAAGCTATTGCCGCCAGAGATGAGTATCTAGCGCAATGTGTAGATGCGGTCATCCTGGGAGATGCGGTAGCGCCCCGCGCGGGCCTGTCTCGCGACGAATTGATGGCCGTCGAAGGAGCCCTGGGAGACCTTAGATGGGCGGTCCTTCTGGGCGACGGGCGGGTTCTAGTGGATTACCGGGAATACACCATATCGCGGACCGGCTTCTTGCCGGTGGAAGCCGTCGGGGTCGAAAGCGTAGGGTCGGAAAGCACCGGGGTGGGATGTGGCAGCGCGGAAGGAGCGGGTCGCCGGAAAATCACAGCGACTTGCGCGTCAGCGCTGGTCCAATCGGGAGACTTGCCGCCGTCCCTCTCTACCTTGCTTCAGGAAGTCCTTAGAGCGGTGGTATTCGCCGGTGACCATGAATCGGCCTGCGCCCTTGGTAGATCAGGTTTTGTGGCATACACGCCCGACGGTTACCGTTACGACCGGTACGGCCGAAGGTACTCGGTTCCCGACCGGCTGTGCGTAGGCAGGACTGCTTACGAAATAGCTCTCAAGGAGGCCCGGAAAGCGCTGGAACGCGCCCGGGAGGAGAGCGAAGGGACTGCTCGTGCCCGGGCTCGAGCGGAAGAGGCAGTTACCCGGCTGGAAGAAACCTTGCGGCAGGTTAGGGAGGCCGAGCGAAGAGTCGAGTCACTAAGAGACGCTCTTCCAGGGGCCCGGGAGCAGGAAAGCAGGTTGGAAAAGGAATGTGAGAGGCTTCAATCGAGCCTGGAAAAGCTGCTCGCGGAGCTGACCGAGCTTAAGGTACACCTCGGGCTCAGGCGGAATGACATCCGCGAGGTAGAGGCCAAGATCGCGCGGGTTAGGAAGCTTAGCGAGCTACCCCGCATGCGCCAGGAACTGGCGGAGGCGCGGAATCGCGAGGCAGAGGCCCGGAAAGGCGCAGAGGGGGCGCTGGAGGAGGCCCGAAGGCATGAGGCTGCGAAGGAGGCCGCCGATCAACGCGTTTCCACCCTGAGGTTTGATATTGAGCGTTACGAGGAAAGACTCCAGGATCTGATCCCCCGCATCAACGACATAGAGACCAGGCTGGCGGAGAAGAGACAGGAGCTGCGTGAGGCCCAGGCGTCCACATCGTTTGTCGCCGACGAGTGGAGGACGGCTATGGACAAGGCGGAACTCGGCGACGAGGAGGTGCTTTCTATTGGCCGCGAGATGCTGGACACTTCCACCTTAGCGTCAGAAGGGCAGAGGATATCCTGGATATCGAAGATATCCGAGATTCGCCCCACAGTAGATGCCTTGAAGGACGAGGTAATCGATACGGCGGAAGAGGATTACCTACTGGCCGAGGCGGAGTTTGAAAGAGCCGAGGAGGAACTTCGGCGCGTTGAGGAGGCTTTCAGAGAGGCGTCAAGCAGGGAAGCGGCTGCTCAGGAGAACTTCAAGAAGGTGATGCAGGAGACTTTCGGCCGGGTGTCATCTCGATTTCAAGGGTACTTGGCAAGGTTTGGATGGACGGGATACCTGAGCGTCGAGCCCGTTCAGGGTACCCAGTTCGACCTCCAGATCTACCTGTCAGTGTACGAGGGCACCGAGCCCCGTCCTCTCATGCGCAACCGCTCCGGCGGTGAGACCAGCGCCGTCGCCGCGCTCCTCACTTTGGCTATGGTGAAAGAGTACCGGCGACCTTTCTACATATTCGATGAAATAGACCAATCCCTGGACCCGGCCAACGTCTTGAAACTGGGCTCCATACTCAGGCAGGAACTTGGGCGCAAGTACATCGTAATCTCGCACCGCCTGAACAGGTCACACCTCGAGCAGGGGCAATTCGGCATCGGCGTCTACCGCTCACAGAGCGAGGGTTCGCGCACAAGGGTCTACCAAAGGAAGGATGCGGCCGGAGATGGATCGACGACAACCTGAAACGGATGTTTTCCGTACGCCTGTTTCCGATTTGTCACCCTCAGGTACACTTCGCAAACAATCGTCGCCTGAAGTGGATTTCACTGATACGCTGGTTTCCGAGGGAGTCGCGATAACCACATATTACCGGCGGGGGCGACGCGGCGCCCGCCCGTACCGGAGGATTAGCAGGCGCCCGGATGGCGCTCGTTGCGAGCATGGAGCTTGCCGTGGTTCAGAACCCACAGACGAAGCCATCTTGAAAGCGGCTCCACCTGCGGCGACAGGGCATGGCGTTTGCCGTGGTTCAGAGGCCCCAGCAGGTGACGGTGGCTGGACAGAAACGGCCATGGTTGCGCTCAAGATCTTGAACGATGTACGGGCGAGGGGCGGACGCCGTACCTCTGAAACCTCGTTCCGGAGCCGGCTGGCCCGGCGTTCCCAAGGAATCCCACCTCTGGAGGTAGTGGACCTTCTGGTGAGGCAAGGAGTTGTTGAGCGCGACGAGCGATTGGATGCTCAGGGAAATCCCAACGCTTCGTACCTCGTTCTTACAGGTGCAGGTGAGAAGGTGCTCGACCAAGCCTTCGGCAGAGTTGAGCGTGCCCCTCTTCGCTGGCTCTCATCGCGGCTTCGCGCCCTGCAGACAAGGTGCAGGCGCGATGAGATCGCCCGTTTTCTAGAAAGGCAACTGGCCATGGCCAACTCAGGTGGCCCGGTGTCCATGGTGACCGGTGAAGATGAATCTATGGAGTTCATCTCTCGCATGGCAAGCCCCACCTATGTTGAGGTTCTGGAGTTTTTTGGGTACCTCGGGTCTCTCCCGCCCGGTGAGACCGTCGATTTCAAGGAGATATCGGGCGCGCTCAACAGAGGCCGGCGAGACTCGGTCAAGATGCTTGAGGGGCTTCGAACCACCATATCCAAGGTGGCCGAATGGGAGATTGGAGCCTCCCTGGAGTCGATGGGTGTCCGTGGGGCGCGGCTTCTTTACTGGATTCCGTTTTCCGGCGATCTTCGCCCGGATGGCCATAGGATCTGGGGTTTGGCCCCGTCGGTTTCCACGAAGGATGTGGGTATGGCGCGGGTCTTTCTCTCAGAAGCTCGCGTCATCGCCTTGGTCGAGAACCGGGCGGCGCTGGAGCATTTGATTGATTGTGGTCTTACCCGGAGAGGTTGGCTGGGCGTGTGTACAGAGGGTATGCCCAAACACGGTCTGTTTGAAATGCTGTCGAAACTCGATGGAGTGGAACGAACGGATCGCGTCTGGTTGATCTGGACCGATTGGGATCTCGGCGGCCTGCGTATTACGGAGAAGATTTTCGTCCGGCTGCGAAGCCCGGCTCCCTCGCTCAAGATAATCGTGGTACCCCATCCAGGCGTTTTGGGTCGAAAGATCGATGTGCCACAGAGATTTCAGACTCACACGGAGCCTGCGCTCCGCAAGGTCGCCACAGCCATATCAATCCACGGAGCTGTATATCAGGAGGAGGCCTTCTCGTTGTTTGGGCCGGCCGAACTGGAAAGGCTGGCCGAGCTCGCTCTATCGAAGACCCCCGGAGACGCTGTGCGGACTCCCGCGCCACCCTAGCGCGCCCAAATCCTGGATGATTGGACCATCTAGCCGAGAAGGCGGCCGCTTCAGGCCGCGGATAACGCTCTCCAACTGCCGAGACGTAATGAGCGCCACGTTGGTTGGCGCATTTGGCGATGCGCCGTGGCACACATGGCTCCGGACCGCGGCCGACGGCCTACACTCTACGTTGCCGTAAGTTTGTTCCCGCACTCGCCGCAGAACTTGGCGCCGGGCGGGACCTTGGCTCCGCACGCCGTGCAGAAAGCTTCCTGAGCCAGTTTCCTGCCGCACTGGGGGCAGAACTTGGGTTTACCCTCAAGCGGAGTCCCGCAGTCCGGGCAGGCGGCCTGTATGCCTTCTCTCCAGATTTTTTCCTTGAGGTGCTCCCGGTCTTCTTCCGCCATCTTGGAGTGAGCCCAGATCTCCTCCACCGTGCGGCTCGCCTGAGCTGCGGCCATCTCCACTCCGATATCGGGCGCACAGTTCTTGCAGAGGCCCTTTGTTTTGTTCCAGCACTTGTCGCGGCATACCCACGACTGGCACCTGGGACACTGGATGAAGTCGGGTTTGAGCTCCTCCATTGCTTCCACGAAAGCCGTATCGTGGGCCTTTTCCCAGGTAGCAGAGCGCGCCCGCTCGGCAAGGCCTGCCGTCCGGGCCAGGACACCGCCGAGGATGCCCCCTGCCGCGTCCAGCGCTCCCGACACCGAACCCAAGGCGAAAGGTTTGAAGCGAGTGCGGTAACCCGTACCGCACCGGTCGCACTGGAACTCAAACTGGAACCCTTTGCCTGTGCTCAAGTCGCTGTAATTTCGCGTAAAGCTGGTCTTCTGCGCCATATCCTCGCCCTCTTTCAGCCGTCTGTACGAACTGCCTTTACCACCTGGTTCGACTGGCGTGGACCGGTATCAACAGGTCCGTGTGGGCCACGCCAGTTACGTTTTCTGCCTGATCCCAAGTACTCAAGTGTACTCAAGTCGTAGACAGGCATCACCGGATCTCAGCGTTCTACCCGTATTGCCTTGACTGCCTGACCTCGCATATACATATTTGGTGCATCGCTCAGGAACCCTGTCGCTGTCACCTGAACGCTGCCGGAGGAGGCCGCCGGGGCAGCCTCCTCAAGGCAGATCCTGGCCGGCTCGGTCTGCGGGAGGATGACGTAGACCTTCTTGTCTTCGCCGACCAGTTGAAAGCGGCGTCCACCGATCTCGCTTACGGACAATTCGCCCTTTAGACCAACTGCGTTCAGGCACAGCGTCGGTATCGGATACGCTTTGCTACATACAAATGGATGGCTTGGTACCGATTCTTTCGTCTACCAATATTCTGCTGGTTGATCAGCCTGTGGGGGTATGACGGATACGCTCATTTTTAGTACGGATATTGCGATCTCCGAGCGTATTGGGGAACTCAGTATTCCACTTGTTTTCCGCACTCGGGACGATAGCCTAGCAATAGCCGGGCGGCCGGTCCATTGTCATGGTGCAGGTCACACCTGGGCTCAAGATGTCTGGACCCAAGATGATGCTTCTGCTCGAGGTGTCTCGTCGCAAAATCACACGGCGCGGGCCGGTACCCCATGAGGCTCATAGATCAGAAATCCTTGCCAAGTATCTGATATGAACGAGGCCGTCAAGCCCCTTCTCGTTGAGAGGTGTGATTTGGGGCTCTGGCTGCTGCGACGGTTGGCATTCTGATATTCGCGGGTTGGCTACCGCATCACATACCTCCGTCT
>Ga0134094_1000949_pt1 | contig 31574 bp, 26 predicted proteins | sample 5_1taG_FD_94458 | JGI IMG/M metagenome (GOLD analysis project Ga0134094, IMG submission 94458) | Switchgrass degrading microbial communities from high solid loading bioreactors in New Hampshire, USA - 5_19_20_110_A1 metaG | ecosystem: Engineered > Bioreactor > Semi-continuous > Anaerobic >... | reverse complement strand
TAGCAGACAGTGCCATGGCCAGTTGGGTCGGTATATTTTATTGGGTTATAACGCGCGTAACTGTACCGATTCCAGTCCAGCGGATTGTAAGGATCTGGGACCAGCGTATCGGGCTGCTGGAACTGCATTATACTAGGATCATAATATCGAGCGTTATAGTCCATCAACCCAAATCCGCTCTCGCTGCGCTGACCGGTATAGCTTTTGTCCGATAAGACTGTCCCTTTTATCCAGCGGACTTGTCCGTACGGCTCATAACGCATCTCCGAAGCGACCGTGCCATCTTGTCGCACCGTTACGCTGATGCTGCCTAAATGATCCGTACCGAAATAATAGGTCTGTCCATTCCTGGACATGGCAACTGATTGTCCATTGAATGGATAGTAAGCCGTTTCAGTGACAACCTCTGGCTGTTTCTCCGCCCATGCTCCAGCATTACCAACTCTGTCATATGCACGTACACACAATTTTGGCGTGTTAACACCACTATCGGCTATTTCGACCGATGTTTTTTGAGTTGACCCATTATCCAATTCCGCGATTACGGAAATCGAATCGCAGCTTGTATTGGCTGGAACCAACCTTGCCTGGTAATGATCTACGCCTGATCCTGGAATTCCAGGGGCTACATCTCGGTCATGGGCTGACCAATTCACAATGAACACCATCCCAGGTGCATCTGAGATGTCTAGGATAACATCCGGACCGGTAGAATCCGAGATGATTTGGAAGGTCTTGAAGGATGAATTTCCGAAGTTGTCTATTGCCGTTATGGTGTAAATACCATCGTCTTCACCAGTCAATGTGATTGGTGACCATGTATGTGAATATGGTGATGTGTCATCGGAAGATGTGTCGGATGAGGCTAATGACGGGAAAATAACAACATCAACTTTCGAGTACCCATTATTGGCATCTGGCTCAGGTTCTGTCGCATTAACTGAAACAGTCAATGTACCATACGATGATTCACCATGGTATAGAATATCCCCAACCACAAAAGATGCGAATAGACCTGAATTAAGATTCAGATCAGAGATGAGGGGCGCTGATGATTCACATATCAGATCAAAGGGAGCATGAATTTTTGTCCCGTTTTCGGTAGTCAGCGTTACATTGAATGAGCCGGCATGAGTAGCTCCAGCGGGGACGAAATATTCGTATGAATAAGTGTCTGTTAGATATGTGGCAGGATCAAAGGAAATAGTTTCGCCAAGATCTCCAAATAAAGAAGGAAATTGTATGGATTTAATCCCTTCATTCACCGTTTGGTCATCGGAAGTCCCAGTTGAAACGGTTATAGTTATTGTACCAACGAAATCCTTCCCATAAATAATTTTCTTACGTCCATTAACTGTAAACATATCAGCCTTTCCCAAACTGGTCACCTCAGGTTGGGAAGTGAAATCGGTGATTTTCAGAATCGGAGGCGTTTCACTCAAGATAAAAACGAATGTAGCATATTGTTCCGAACGATTTCCTGCTTCGTCAACTGCAAAAACCAGTAGACATTTAGCCCCAGCCTTTTCCATTCCTAACTCTGGCCAATCCTCATAGGTTACTTCTGGCTCATTTACATGCATGAACGTCGTTCCCGGGTCACCGCAGCCGTCCTCGCCTGCTTCTACCCAATAAAGATCGTACGTTATCGGCCGAGGATCGTCCGGAGCGGTCCATCTAAATGTTGGATGATTTACCTTTCCCTGCGGAATACCACTCTTAACTCCATGAATTTCAACAATGGATTCATTTCTGACACCTAGAGGTGGGGTTGTGTCGTAAACATAGGTAAACATATTTTCCCACCCAGAAAGGTTCCCCACGTTATCTTTCGTACGGATAAATAGATAGCGAATGCCATCATCTCCCGACTCAGGCAATGCGGCTGGAGTATAACTAGCGGTTGAAGTATAAATATAATTAGCATCAATGTTAGCCGGATTGGGGTCTTTCGTGAAAGCCACCTGATATCCGGCTACTCCAGAAGCTGGGGTACCCGAATCACCTGGATCCTCCCAAGTGAAGGATGGATTAGCAAAATGAGTTGCTTTACCACTAAGAATCCCATTCGTTATCTCTACTGCCGGTGAGGATGGTGCTAAGGGAGCGGTACTATCAAAATAAAGATTGAAAGGGACTTTTATTCATCTTTCCCCCTTTAAATGGTTTGACGAAGAAAAAAGGTTTATGTGTTGGCGTTGACCAGCCGGGTCAACTTGTCAGTCGCAGCGATAAACGATTACCAAACGAAATAACCAGGGTTTCCGGAGAAACATATTACTCCTGTTCCCTGGAAATTTTCCTCTGAATTAAAATTATTATTTATATTAGCAGTTAAGTTTAAGTATAGTAAAAGTATTTAATTTTTCCATCTCTGATTACATATGACAGCTCTTTTAGTGATATTCATCACAAAATGCGTGATTTATCTTCAGCAGATAACAAATCAGTTTATGGAAGGTGGTGATAGAGTAGAGGTCGTAATCTGCCAAATCAATTGTGTATTTGGGACCAAGGAATGCACATCTCCTTTGCCTGCGTGCACTTTCGCCGCCCACCCCTCCCGCACGGGTTCCATCGATCAGTCCGATCCCTTCTAACCACCCAAGGATTACGAAACACGCAGTTGCCGCCCCGCATTGATCCCAAAATACTTTTCGTGGGTTAATAATTCCATCCCCCACCCCGCCCATCTTCTCCCCCTCTCCTTCTGCGCTATAATTACCAGGGTATCTAACGCTGCGGCTGTATCACCCGCGGCGAGTGTCCGAGGGGCGACGATGATGGACCGACCAACGTTAGGACGGCGAATAGGCTTATGGCTGCGGCGCGTGTTTGGCCGTTCTGCGGCAGAACCCGCCGGCCCTGCGCGCCTGCCCGACCCGGTCACCGTGCGCGTCAGCCTGGTGATCTATGATCCGCGCGTCAACGGGCAGAAGCTGACCCGCGCGCTCGGCTGGAATGACCCCGACCGCCTGGCTGCGGCGCTGATCGATGATCTCCGCGAGGTGTCTCACGGTTATGCAAATTACCAGGTCGCCGAACGAATCGAGATCGACGCCTTCCCGGTCAAAAAAGATGGATTTCAGTATACTGCCGAGGATTATCTGAGCCGCATCCGCGCCGGGCAGGGCTTTCACCAGCCCGACGCGGTGGATTATGAGCGCGTGCTGGCCGAGAGCAGCCTGGTTGAGAAAATCAACAGCGGCGCCATCGACGAGGTCTGGACCATCAGCTTCCCCTGGGCAGGGTTTTACGAGTCGCGCATGGCGGGGCCGGGCGCTTTCTGGTGCAACGCGCCGCCGCTGGAAGGCACAGGCGCAAACCGCCGCTTTGTGATTATGGCCTTTAATTACGAACGCGGCGTGGGCGAAATGCTCGAATCCTACGGTCACAGGGCCGAGTCGATCCTCGGGCACGTGTTTCGCAATATCCCTGAGCCGGATAACCTGTGGAAGCGCTTCACCCGGCACGAGAAAACGCACCCGGGGCAGGCCGAAGTGGGCAACATCCATTTTGCGCCAAACAGCCGCCGCGATTATGATTGGGGAAACAATACGCCCGTCCTGACGCGCTTCAACGCCTGGCGCAATTTCCCCGACCTTTCCGGCGAGCCCGTCCGCGCTGAGAGCCGCGCCTGGGGACAGGGCGATATTCGCGAGCACCACCGCTGGTGGTTCAGCCTGCTCCCGCATGTTGCCGGGTCTTCCAACGGCATTTCACATAACTGGTGGGAATACATCGTAGATCCAAACCGCGTCCAATAAAGAGAGATTATGCCCGAAGAAAAGAATTCTGTTCCGCCGATCTATTTCAACCATCTTTACATCGTTCTGGACGACAAGACCTACCGCGCCGTCCAGGGCTCAGCATTCCTGCAGACCGCTTTTCCGGGGTACGAGCGCCGCGCCACGCTGACCGCCTCCGGCGAGTCCTGGGCGGGTTCTTATTTTTACTGCCAGGATAACTACCTGGAGCTGTTTGGAGAGTCAGCCGGGCGGCACTGGCACCCTGGGGCGCAGGCCGGCTGGGCAGGCATTGCGTTCAGTTCGGACCAGCCCGGCGGGGTCAGGGCAGTGCGCGATGCGCTCAACGCCGCCTTCCATCATGAGCCTTTCAACGAGCTGCGCCAGGTCAGAATCGGCGACAAGACCATCAACTGGTTCTATCACGTGAAACTGGCTGAACGGTTGGGCCTCGGCTCCTTTGATTCCTGGGTCATGGAATATCACCCGGATATTTTCAACCACAAGGGCATTTCTCTGCCTTCCAACGGCGGGCTGACCCGGCAGGCGTATTTAAGTCCATGGAACCAGAAGCACGCGGTTGATCCCCTGCCGATCGCTGCGCCGCCGCCCGCGCCCCCGTCCGGCGAATCAGGCCCAGGTGAAGACAAAACAGCCGGCTCCAAACCCGTTTCAGGCACGCCGGTCTTTACGCGGATCACCGGCGCGACCATTCACCTGGACGAACGCCGCGCAGAACGCTATGCCGAGATCCTGACGCTGCTCGGCTATCAGCGAAGCGAAAGCGGCGGCGCGCTGGATCTATCAGCCCACGGGTTTACGCTGCAAATTCGCCCCGAAAGCGACGGCCCTGCCGGATACCGCCTGTCATCCCTGCGGCTGGCGATGGCGCGCCCATCGGTTGCCCCCATGACCTTTATCTTCGCCCCCGGCGCAAGGTTAGACCTCCGAGAGGACCTGACAGCCGAGTTGTGCTTTAGCGTTCAATAATCATTCACCGGAGCAGCCCATGAGCAGTCCTGAGCGTTATTTTCACTGGCGGCCCCACCCCTGGCACGGGCTCGAAGTCGGTCCGCAGCCGCCAGAACTCGTCCATGCCTATATCGAGATCACGCCGTTTGACCACGTCAAATATGAGGTCGATAAGTCCACCGGCTACCTGCGCGTCGACCGCCCGCAGCGAACCTCCTCCTCCCCGCCGACCTTATACGGATTCATCCCGCGCACCTACTGCGGCAGGCGGGTGCACGAGCTCTCGCCGGGTTCACAAGAGGGCGACGGCGACCCGATGGATATCTGCGTCATCTCAGAAAGGCAGATCGACCGGGTTGAGATCATTCTGGCGGCGCGGGTGATCGGCGGCTTTCAGATGATCGATGGAGGGCAGGCTGATGATAAAATCATCGCCGTCCTCGAGAAAGACCTCGTGTGGAGCAAGGTTCACGACATCAACGAGCTGCCCCCGGCGCTGGTCGAGCGCCTGCGCCATTACTTCCTGACATACAAGTACGTTCCAGGGGTGAAGCTGGACGTCAAAATCGAGACCACTTACGGTCGAGAGCATGCCCTGCGGGTCATCCAGGCATCCATCGAAGACTATCAGGAGCGCTTTGGCGCTGTCATCAAGGCGGGTGAAGATTGATCTCCTACGAAGATGCCTTCCTTAGAAAAATCGCGCGCGGAGTAAACCTGTCGCAGGACGAATACGATCAGATGAGCCAGGATCTGCCGCCGGAGATACTCGCCGCCGCGTTGGTACAGCGCCATAACGTCACCCAGGAAGTGCGCGCGTTGATTGAAGCAGCCCGGCTGTACCTGCAAGCCGGCATGCACTACGAAGCGATTGAAGCGTGCAGCCGGAACCCGCGCCACCCCGAACTGCAGCGAATCATCCGCTCGGCGCTCCCAAAGGTCCGCGAAGATTATCCCGATCCGGATATTCGCCAGATCGGCAAGCTGCTCAATGAAGCGTTTCTCGTGATCGATCTCTTAACCGGCGAGATTGTCCGCTACCCGCCGTTGATGCCGGGATAGACCTCAGGTCCGTCTACCGGTCTATACTCCGCAGGTGGGCGGAGCAAAGGAGGCAGCGTGGCTCAAATTCAGTTTGGCCTCATCATCGATGCATTTCCAGGTGAAGCGCTGCGGACCACCTATGTCGCTGAAGTGAGTCGGGCGCTGGCGCTGATCAACGGCCACTTTGACTCCTTCCACATGATCGACCACCTCGACAGCGGTGAAACTGCCGTGCTGGAAAGCTTCACCACCCTGGCTTATCTGGCTGCTCTCCATCCTCAATTCAAATTCGGCCATTCGGTCCTTTGCCAGTCGTTCCGAAACCCTGCCCTGGTTGCCAAAATGGGGGCAACGCTGCAATACCTGAGCGGCGGGCGATTTCTGCTCGGCATTGGCGCGGGTGGGTTTGAAACGGAGTACAAGACCTACGGATACGATTTTCCACCCGCCGGCGTGCGGGTGGATCAATTGGAAGAGGCGCTCCAGGTCATCAAAGCCCTGTGGAGCGGCAAGAAGGAGACTTTTTCAGGCAAGTATTACCGGGTGAATGAAGCATCCTGCGAGCCAAAACCAGACCCGCCCCCGCCGGTGATGGTCGGAGCGCTTCAGCGAGGATGCTGCGCGTCGCAGCCAGATATGCGGATGATTGGAACGTCGCCTCTATCGGAATCGGCAGATACCGCCGCACGGCAGCCGAATTTGAGCGCGCCTGCGCTGAAGTAGGCCGCGACCCGGCGTCGGTACGCCGCTCGTGGAGCGGTGGGTGCATCTGCATGCCCACGCAATCCGAAGCCCTGCGCCTCGCCGGGACGCGCTACAATTCTCATCCCGAAGATGACTTCGACTTTGTCGGCACACCAGCCCAACTGATCGAGCAGATGCGCCGCTTCATCGACATGGGTGTTACCTCATTCCTGGTTGACTGCGGCGGGTGGCCCCGCCTGACAACCCTTGAACTACTCGTGAACGAGGTAATCCCTGCGCTGAAGGATTAACAATCCTGCCCGATCAAAAGCCTGAGGTCCACGTTGCGCAGACAGCCGCTTAATTGCTGCCTGTCCACATGAAGACCCGCGTTTCGCTGGCCTCGCCGGCTTCTTCCCAGGTGACCTCTTCGCCTTCTTTATCACCGCTGATCTGGCGGGCAGTGACAACGTACCACTGGAAGGCGTGCGGCGTGTTTCCGCTGGGGCGGAAATCCTCAGGAAGATTGAACTTGGTATCTTCAACATATTCGACCAGCAGGCGCGCGTTTCCATCGGTGATATCTTCGACCACCACTTTATAACGCTCATTGTCGCGCAGTTGGCCCGCCGATGACCACTGCAGGGTCACGACGTCGCCGGGGTTGAAGTAAGCGCCGCGCGCCGGAAGCAGCAGCTCAGGCGCCGGATACGGCGGGTAAGGCGTTGCCGTGGGGGCTTCAAGATTCTGCTCGCATAACGGGATGATCAGGCGCTGGTCAGGCCAGACGATGTCGCTGGTTAGCCCGCTGTACAGGCGGATCGACTCGACCGAAACGCCGTAATTCGCAGCAATGCCGCCCAGCAGATCATTCTCTTTGACGATGTATTCGATCTTTTCGCACTCCAACTGCGCGATCTCCGTCGGGTTCAGCGTTGGCGTCGCCGATGGGATGGGCGTTGGGGTCGGCTGCGGAATCAGCAGCTTCTGCCCAATGGAAAGGTGGCAGTCGACCGAAAGCTTGTTCAGATCCTGAATGCTCTTGGACGAAACGTTGAAGTAATTGGCAATCGTTCCGCAGTTATCACCGGCTGCCACCACGTACTCAATTGGGGGCAGGGGCGTCCAGGTCGCCGTGGGCTCGCTGGTCGGCGTTTCGGTTGGCTCAAGCGTCGCCGTGGGCGAGCTGGTCGGGGCCAGGGTCTCTGTGGCAGCAGCGACCTGAACCGGGGTCGGCTCGGGCGCCGGCCGGATGGCTAGTACAGCCCCAGCGCCTGCCGCGACAAGTACGGCCGACAGCAGCATGAGAACCGGCAGGCTGATCGAGAAGACGGGTAAACCGGGCTTCTCGGTGATCTCCTGAGGAGCGCCGTCGGGAAGCTGTGCGCCGCAGTTTGAGCAGCGCGAAGCGTTCACGTTCAGCCTCGTGCCGCAGTTTGGACAAAGTTTTGTTGTGGGTTGTGATTCGGAACTCATTTGTCTGATGATATCACGGTTTTTTCATCTTTTTGGGATGACTTCTCCCCATTATAATATGACCTTTGCGATAATCCAACCTGTTAAATCTGTTAAGTATGAATTGGCAGCGCGCCCGCGGCTTTTCACTCACCCAGCGCTTCTTCAACATGAATTCGGGTGAAAAGCGGGCCGTCCAAATCCTCACCAACCCCAATCACCGGCTCCATCCCCTCGGGCGGGTTCAACAGGCGGAATTTCCACTGGCTGGTATAGGTGCCCGGCTGCGTCGGGGCGACCATATCGACAGACACATCCAATTCCTCCCCTGGCGGGACTTCTTGCTCCAGCGGGACCTCATTGATCGGGGTTAGCCGGTCGCCGTTTGCAAAGACCAGCGCGTTCAGCGAGCGGTTCGGGCCCCACGTGCAGGTTCCGTCATTGCGCACCCGCCACGTCTTGGTGAATGCCTCGCCTGCGCGGAAGATCGTGTCGTCCGGAACGGTCACATCAGCCACAAAAGTGATTAAGTAGCTGCAATTTTCGTCATCCTGGCCTGCGGACGGCGTGAGCGTCTGGGGTACATCTCCGGTTAAGGGCGTCTCACTGGCCTGGGGCGGCTCATTCACCTGAGCCGTCGGGGTCAACGCCGCCGGGCTGCCGGTGATCGGCACGAGCACGCTGGGTGTTGCGGGGATATTACAGGCAAGCGAAACCAGCCCAACCACCAAAAAGAGATAAGCAAAACCTTTGCGCATAACAGGATCTCCTTTCCCTCAACATTAGGCGCAGGCTGCCTGGTTACAGGCGACTCCTTTCTGCTATCATAATGATATTACAGTCGTCAACCAACCGCGTTCTCTGTCCCAAAAACAGGAACCATGCCTGGGAATCACCCAAAGGAGAATCACATGGCTGAGATTCTTTCCAGTAAAACGATCACTTTCGAACAGCTTGCAAAGACGATCGATCATTCGCTGCTGCGGCCTGAGCTGACGCGTGATGATGTCATCAAGGGCTGCCGGCTGGCCCACGCCTACCATACCGCAACGGTCTGCGTCAAACCCTGCCATGTCCGGCTGGCAGCCGAACAGCTCAAAGACTCCGATGTGCTTGTCAGCACCGTCGTCGGATTTCCGCACGGCAGCAGCACCACCGCGGTGAAGGTCGCCGAAGCGCTTCAGGCGATCGACGACGGAGCGCGAGAGCTGGATATGGTGCTCAACATCGGCGAGCTGCGCTCTGGCAGCTACAACTTCGTCCGCGACGACATCAAAGCGGTCTGCGACGCAGCCCATGCCCGCGATGTAAGGGTCAAGGTGATTCTGGAAAACGCTTACCTGACCGATGAGCAGAAGGTGATTGCCTGCAAATTGTGCGAAGAAGCCGGCGCCGATTGGGTGAAGACCTCGACCGGGTTTGCCCCATCTGGCGCGACGCTCGAAGACCTGCGCCTGATGCGGGCTTCGGTCGGCCCCAATGTGCAGGTAAAGGCAGCCGGCGGCGTGCGCACGCTCGACGCGCTCCTGGCGGTGATTGATGCAGGCTGCACCCGCTGCGGAGCAACCGCCACGGCAGCCATCCTGGATGAATTTATGAAACGCCAAGGCATTGTCACCGGAACTGGCACAGGTTCTCAGTAGCGTAATATAATAATAATAGAAACTCCCGTACGGTTCGCGGGCTGCGAAACCGCCGCTAACATGACTGCTTATCCAATACATCATCCATAAAGGAGCCGTATATGACTGATACCAGGCTGTTTCTTTCTCCATCCTTCTTCGGCGAGCGCGAGCAAGTGCTGGTTGAGCACGGGCCGTTAAGCGCATCTACCTTTCGCTTCCCAACCGGCGTCCTCGGACTGCGCATGGAAAATGAGCGTGGAGAGATCGTTATGCTGCCCTTCCAGGGGCAGCAGATCTGGTCGGCGCGTTTCAACGGGCGCGAGCTGACCATGAAATCGATGTTCGACCAGCCGAACCTCACGCGCAGCTACCTCGAAAATTACGGCGGGTTCCTGATCCACTGCGGGGCCACCGCGATGGGCGTGCCAACCGAGAAAGATAACCATCCCCTGCACGGTGAGCTGCCAAATGCACCCTACGAGAAAGCCTGGCTCGAATGCGGTGAAGATAAAAACGGCCTCTACATCGAACTGGGCGGGTCGTACAAGCACACCGTCGCATTTAGCTACAACTACGTTGCCACGCCGGCGGTGCGCCTCTATGCAGGCGCATCGACTGTATACGTCTCTATGACGGTCACCAATCTGAAGAAGTCGCCGATGGATCTGATGTACCTGGCGCACATTAACTTCCGCCCGGTCGACAACAGCCGCCTGGCCTACAGCGCGCACTACGATCCTCAGCATGTGCGCGTCCGCGCCAGCATCCCGTCGCACGTCAAGCCGCTGCCCGGCTACCGCGAATTTCTCGATGAATTATCGCAAGACCCGGTGAAGCATCACGTCCTGGCCCCTGGGCTGGCGTTTGACCCCGAAGTGGTCTTTTTCATCAAATACGATACCGACAGCAGCGGATGGGCGCACAGCCTTCAGATCCATCCCGACGGCTCGGCCGATTACGTCCGCCACCGCCCCGACCAGCTCTCTCACGGCGTCCGGTGGATCTGCCGCACGCCTGACCAGGATGCGCTCGGGCTGGTGCTGCCTGCCACTGCCGAGTCGGAAGGGTATTCGGCGGAAAAGGAAAAAGGGAATATCATGGTTCTCGGCCCCGGCGAAGTCTTCCACTGCGAATACGAGATAGGCGCAGTGACGGCCGATAAGGTAAAAGAGATAGAAGCGCTTATCAATCAGATTAATCAGGGATAGAAAGAGGTATGTCACAAAATACACTCAAACTTCTGGCAGTTGATCTCGGCGCTGAGAGCGGGCGCGCAACCCTCGGTCAGTTCGACGGCGAGCGGATCCAACTCACTGAAGTGCATCGATTCCCCAATACAACCGTTCCGCTGCCCGACGCCCTTCACTGGGATGTGTTGAACCTGTGGACTGAGATTCGCAAGGGCATGGCTGCAGCCGCAAAAGAGACCGGCGGCCAGCTTGACGGCATGGGCCTCGATACATGGGGCGTCGACTTTGGCCTGCTCGACCGGACCGGCGCGCTCATTGGAAACCCCGTTCACTACCGCGACTCTCGCACCGATGGGATGGTCGAAGCAGCGTTTCAGCGCGTGCCAAAAGAAGAAATCTTCGCGCAAACGGGCGTCCAGTTCATGGCGCTCAACACCCTTTACCAGCTTCTGGCGATGGTCTTGCAAAACTCGCCCCAACTGGCAATCGCTGAGACCCTCCTGACCATGCCCGATCTGCTCAACTACTGGCTGACCGGGGTCAAGGCTTCCGAATTCACCATCGCGACCACCACGCAGTGCTATGACCCCAGGCGGAAGACCTGGGCCAAACCGCTGCTCCAGCGCTTAGGCATTCCCACGCACATCTTCCCCGAAATCATCCAGCCCGGGACAATCCTGGGCGATCTGCGGCTGCCCATTGCTGAAGAGATCGGCATCCAGCAGCTTCCGGTCATCGCGCCTGCCTGCCACGATACCGGCTCTGCCGTGGCAGCCGTCCCGGTTCAGGGCATCTCAAATACCAGTTTCGCCTGGATCTCATCCGGCACCTGGTCGGTGATGGGCGTTGAGATCAACGAACCGCTGATCAACGCTGAGAGCCTGGCCTGTTCGGTCACCAACGAAGGCGGGGTGAATGGGACCATCCGCCTGTCGAAAAACATCATCGGGCTGTGGCCCGTGCAAGAGTCCCGCCGGACCTGGCGGCGCGAAGGGCAGGACTACTCCTACGACGACCTGACGAGCCTTGCCGCCCAGGCCGAGCCGCTGCGCTCTGTGGTCGACCCCGACCACGACGATTTTCTCAAGCCCGGCGACATGCCCACCCGCCTGCGCGCATACTGCCAGCGAACCAGCCAGCCCATCCCCGAGACCAACGGTCAGGTGATTCGCTGCTTCCTGGAGGGCGTGGCGCTGAAGTACCGCTCGACCCTCGAAAGACTCGAGCGGCTGCTCGACAGGCGGCTGGAGGCGATCCACATCGTCGGCGGCGGGACCCAAAACCGACTGCTCTCGCAGCTTGCAGCCGATGCCTGCCAGCGTCCGGTCATCACCGGGCCGGTTGAAGCGACCACCACCGGCAACCTGCTGGTGCAGGCGCTCGCCCTGGGGAAAATTAGCTCGCTGGCAGATGCTCGCGAGGTCGTCCGCCGGTCCTTCGAGGTGGAGACGTTTGAACCAGATACTTCCACCTGCCAGGCCTGGGATGACGCCTACGCGAAACTTATGAGCCTGATGGAGGAAAATTGCTAGATGATGATTAATGGAGGATTACTGGTATGCCGCTCGTAAAGCCGTTTCCTGAACTTAGTGAGTTTTTACACTTAATGGGTGAAGCTGGGGTCCGGCTTTCCGAGATTAACGCGAGCGAAGGGGCGGCGGGTAATCTGTCTGTCTTCCTCGGCTGGCATGTCGATCCGCAGCGCAAGTTTCCCATCGTGCAGGAGATCCAGCTTCCGGTTGCCGTTCCCGAACTGGCAGGCGGCGTGGTGCTTATGTCCGGTTCAGGGCGCCGCCTGCGTGAGATCATCGACGACCCCACCCGGAATCTTGGCGTGGTGGCGATCGACCCGGGCGGCGAAACGGGCAAGCTGTACACTTCACCGGTGAAATTGTTCGAGAAACTGTCAAGCGAGTTTAACTCGCACCTGGCAATCCACAACGACCAGGTTGCCCAGACGGGTACAAACTTTCACGCTGTGGCGCACGCCCAGCCGCGCTATCTGACCTATTTGAGCCATATCCCGCAGTACCGCGACGAAGCGTATTTCAACCGCCACCTGCTGCGCTGGGAGCCGGAATTGATCGTCAACCTGCCGGAGGGCATTGGCATCGTTCCGTTCCAGGTGCCGGGCTCGCCCGCCCTGCAGCGCGGCACGGTTGAAAGCCTGCGCCACCACCGCATTATCGTGTGGTGCAAGCACGGCGTGGTCGCCCGTTCAGACGTCTCGATCAAACGCGCCGTCGACCGGATCGACTATCTCGAAGCCGCCGCCCATTTCGAATATCTCGACCTGGCAAATCACCAGATGGCCGACCGGCTGTCCGATGAGGAAATCCGCGCGATTTGCGAATTTTGGAACGTCCACCAGACAATTTTTTAGATAATCATCACACCTCACCCGGCCTCGCGGCGCAAACGCTCAGGCGATTAGAAAATGTGCCTTGCCGCGAGGCCGATCTATTCACCGACTCATGGATCAAAAGGCACCCTTCTCCTGGGATCGGGATGAAGGTAAGTTTCGCGGCCCAGGCTGTTCGCCGCCTGGAAGAATACCGCTGCCGCGAAGCTCGGGATGAGGTTGATGAGACGGTCTACGCATGGGTTCATGGCTCAAAAGACACCTCCTTCTCCTGGGGTCAGGATAAGGGCGGGCAACTCCGTCGCCGGGAAACAGAGTTTCCGAGGAGTGGATGAGGTTCATGCAATTACATCAAATAGGAATTGAACCTTTTCGGAAATTGGTTATAATTTACACAATCAGCTGAAGCGGGGAATTACGTCCAGGCTCGGGCAGAGCCGGCAGCTGGGGAGCATTCACAGTTATAATCGAGCAGGCGTAATTCTCGTTCTGACAGGGCAGCGCGATACCGTGCAGCCTTTCTGCACCCTGATCATTTATTTGGAGGTACATACAACATGGCCAATATCCTTTGCATTGGCGCCGGATACGTTGGCGGGCCCACCATGGCAGTCATTGCCAAGAACTGCCCGCAGCATAGGGTTGTTGTGGTTGATATCAACGAAGCGCGGATCGCTGCCTGGCAGTCGGACAACCTGCCGATCTACGAGCCAGGCCTGGATGAGGTCATCCGCTGCGCGCGAGGACGCAACCTGTTTTTCTCTACAGAGATCGAAAAAAATATCGCCGAAGCCGATATCATCTTTGTCTCTGTCAATACCCCGACCAAAACCTTCGGTCAGGGAGCCGGCAAAGCTGCCGATTTGCAATATTGGGAGAAAACGGCTCGCCAGATCGTCGAAAATTCGACCAGTTCAAAGATCGTGGTCGAAAAATCGACTCTGCCGGTGCGCACTGCCGAGGCGATGGAGCGCATTCTAAACGGCAACGGGCACGGGCTGCATTTTGACGTGCTGTCGAACCCCGAATTTCTGGCTGAGGGCACTGCCATCCGCGATATGGAAGAGCCTGACCGCGTGTTGATCGGCGGCCGGAACACCCCCTCGGGACAGGCAGCCGTGCAGAAGCTGGTCGATATCTACGCCAACTGGGTGCCGCGAGAGCGAATTATCACGACCAACCTGTGGTCGAGCGAGCTTTCGAAGCTGGTGGCAAACGCATTCCTGGCGCAGCGCATCTCCTCGATCAACGCCATCTCGGCGCTGTGCGAGCGCACCGGCGCGGATGTGAACGAAGTTGCCCATGCAATCGGCATGGACAGCCGCATCGGGCCGAAGTTCCTGCGCGCTTCGGTGGGCTTTGGCGGTTCGTGCTTCCGCAAAGACATTCTCAACCTGGTCTACCTCTGCGAATACTACGGCCTGAAAGAAGCGGCTGAGTACTGGGAGCAGGTGGTCAAAATCAATGAGTGGCAGGAAATGCGTTTTGCGACCAATATGGTCTCGGCCATGTTCAATACCGTGGCAGGCAAGCGCATTGCCCTGTTCGGCGCGGCCTTTAAGGCCAACACCGGCGACACGCGCGAGTCGCCCGCCTTAGCCGTCTGCCGCGAGCTGCTCGATGAACGCGCGCAGATCGTCATTACCGATCCCTACGCGATCGAAAATGCCCGCGCTGACCTGGGCGCTCAGGCAAGTAAAGTTGAGTTCGAGCTGGATCCATATAAGGCAGCAGAAGGCGCGCATGCCATTGCTGTGCTGACCGAATGGGATGAATACCGCGACTTAGATTACGAACGCATTTACAAGTCGATGGTCAAACCGGCCTTCATTTTCGATGGGCGCAACATTCTCGATCACCAGCAGTTGTACGAGATGGGCTTCAACGTCTATTCCATTGGCCGCCCCGCGCTGACTCACTTCACCAACCATATCAATGATTAACAGCTAGCTGAAAAGCGTTACTTTAGAGGTCACAACTGCCAAAAAGGCGGCTGTGACCTCTAAATTTACGATAATGGGGTGCCCAGATGTTCTTTCTGGACACCCCGCAGGGCGACGAAAAGTTCCGGCCCTAGAGCTGCACTTCCACCGCAGCGACTGACGCCGGGGGCAGAGTCAGGTGAATCTGAGCATCCTCGCAGTCTACCGCGAGCGGCTGCGGGATGACCTGTTCAGGTGCATCGAACGTGTTGTGCGCGTGGATCTCGCCGCTCAACACCTGGCCCGCTGCCTTACCGATTTTGGCTCCGCCCAGCAGGTCAACGGCAACTTCAACCGCATCGCTGGCGTGACTGTTGGTGAGCGTCAAGAACAGCTTATCATCTTTGAGCGAAGCGCTTCCTGCTACTGTGGGCAGGCTGCCTTCCATTTTTTCGCCGGGCTGCAGCGCGCTCTGCCAGCTGCTTTGCAAGACGTTGGTCTTCTTGAAGCTGATTTCAGGCGTGTCAACGCGCATGCGCAGCGACTTTGCGCCCTGGTGCCGGGCATACATTTCATACACATACCCGGTCGGCGTGACCAGCATCTTCTCGCCTTCTGTCAGGACCACAGCCTGGAGCACATTGACAGTCTGCGCAATGTTCGCCATCACCACCTTGTCGGCATGGCGGTTAAAGATATCCAGCGTACTGGCGGCAACGAGGGCGTCGCGGATGGTGTTTTGCTGGTAAAGGAAAGCAGGGTTCGTGCCCTTTTCAACCGGGTGCCACGTCCCCCATTCATCAATGACCAAACCGATCCGGCGCTGAGGATCCCAGGCATCCATCGCTGCGCGCTGCTGGACGACAAGCTCTTCCATTCTGAGCGCTTTTTCGAGCAGGCGATACCATTCTTCCTCGGTATATTCTGTGGCTGTGCCTGCCGTGCCGCAGTAATAATGCGCGGCAAAACCGTCAATATTGTTAAAGGGCCAATAATCTTTGTTGAGCTTGCGGAAGAAGCGGTCTGTCCATTCGATATCGTTGTTCGCAGGACCGCAGGCAATGACGTTCAACTTCATGCCGAATCCGCGTACGAATGAAGCGTACCGGCGGAACTCAGTGCAGTAATCTTCTGGAGAGAAGTTTCCGCCGCACCCCCAGTTCTCGTTGCCCACGCCCCAGTAACGAACGTTCAGCGGTTCAGGGCTGCCGTCGGCGGCGCGCTGCTGTGCCCAGGTAGAGCCGTTCGGACCAGAATCGGGGAAATTACAATATTCGATCCAGTCGCGCAGCTCGCGCGGCGTGCCGGAACCAACATTCCCGCAGAAATACGGCTCGGCGCCGACCAGGCGGCAGAAACGGACAAATTCCTGGGTTCCTACGTGATTGGATTCCACTACCTCGCCCCAGTGAATGTTAATACGGCGCGGGCGCTGACTGCGCGGACCAATGCCATCTTGCCAGTGGTAATCATCCGCGAAGCATCCGCCGGGCCAGCGAATAATGGGTGCTTTCATCCGGCGCAGCGCTTCAATGATATCGGTGCGGAAGCCGTCAATATTTGGAATTGGCGAATCCTCACCGACCCAAATTCCGTCGTAAATGCAGCGGCCCAGGTGTTCAGCGAAATGCCCATAGATGTTGGGGTTAATAGTAGCAATCGAGTCATTTGGGTTAAGTGTGATACGAGTGGTTGTCATATGCGAGGATCCTTATAACCTTACTTGCTCAGAAGAAGACGGACACTTCGTCAGGCCCGTGGATATTCCAGCAGGTCACTGCTGCGCCACTGGGGCGTCCTGCGCTTCGGTGGCTTCCGGTTGGCGAGCATGCTCTGTATACAGAAAGCACTTTGCTATACGATTATTGACCTGGACATCCGGAGGATTAACCTGGCGGCATATATCCATGACGTACGGGCAGCGACTGGCGAACTTGCACCCTATCTGGCTGTATTCCTTCACTTCGGTTGCACCAAGAGAAATGTTCTTTGCCCAGGCTTCTTTTACACGTGGTTCAGGCTCGGGAACAGACTCTTTGAGCAGCTGGGTGTAGGGGTGCATCGGATTCCCTAATACCTCCTCAACCGGGCCTGACTCGACAATGAAACCGCGCAGCATGATCGCAATCCGGTCGCTGATATAGTACGCCGTTGCCAGGTCGTGGGTGATATAGATGACGGTGACCCTCTGCTCATCCCTGAGCTTTCGGAACAGGTTGACAATTTCCATTCGCAGTGAAGCATCGACCATCGAGACCGGCTCATCCGCCAGGATGACCCGCGGCTGGGGGATCAGCGCGCGTGCTACGGAAATACGTTGAATTTGCCCGCCCGAAAGCTCATGCGGGTAGCGTTTGGTCACCTCGGCCAGCGATAATCCGACCTGCCGGAGTGCATCATCGACAACGTCTGCTGCCTCCTGCCGATTTCTTGCGATCCCAAAATTCAGGGCAGTATCAAAAAGATAACTTTCAACCAGTCGCAGAGGGTTAAACGTCTCGAAGGGGTTCTGGAAAACCGGCTGAACCTTCTTCATGAACGCTTTTTTCTCAGCCGGTTTGCGGATTTCCGAAATGTCGCGACCTTCGAAGTAGACCTTTCCTGAAGTTACCTCGAGATCTCCGAGCAGAAGACGCGCGAGTGTCGTTTTTCCGCTGCCGCTCTCTCCGGCTAACGTAAAAATCTCTGGTTTCTCACTGGAGAGTGAGAAGGACACATCGTTTACCGCAATTAGTTTTGTTCTTTCCAGCACCCCACCGATACGGAATGAAACGACCGCATGTTGAAGGTCGAACAATTTGTTATCGGTGTTCATAACTTACCTTCCTTTACCAGATGACAGGCTACACGGTGCTGACCCTCAATCGTGATCAGTTCTGGAACCTCAACCCGGCATATCTCTTCAGCGAAGGGGCAGCGGGGATGGAACCGGCACCCAGATGGTGGGTTGGCCAGGTTTGGCGGAGCCCCTCTCAGCCCGGTCTTGGTCTCCCGGACGCCGATCATCGGGAGCGAGCTAATCAGGTGCCTGGTATAGGGGTGGCGGGGGGCTTTAAAGATAATCTCGGTCGGCGCCTCTTCAGCGATCCGGCCCGCGTACATAATCATGACCCGATTGGCCACGTTGGCGTGGACGGCCATATCGTGGGTGACGAGAAGGACTGTGTTTTTACTCCTGGCCTGGATATTCTTCAACATTTGCAGCACGCCGCGCTGAACCACCACATCCAATGCCGTCGTTGGCTCATCGGCGATAATTAATTTTGGATGGAAGATCGTTGCCAGAGCAATGGCCAGACGCTGCCGCATACCGCCGGAGAGCTGGTGCGGGTATGCATCCAGAACTTCTGCGGGAAGCCCTAACTGGTTGATATGCATCCGGGTCTGCTCCAGGAAGGCTTTCCGGTCTCGAATCCCCTGGTGAGTTTCAACAATATCCTCAAATGTCTTGATCACTTTGCGAACCGGGTTAAGCACGCTCATAGAGCCCTGCATAACATAGGAAATTTCTTTCCAGCGGACTGCCCGGCGCATCTCTTCCTGAGAAATCTTCATCATATCAACTTCGTAGCCGTCGAAGTCATATTTTACGCTTCCTGAATATGCTTTCAGCGGGGGTTTAATGTTCCCAGAAATGACTTTAATCAGTGTCGTCTTACCACAGCTTGACTCACCGGCTACTCCATAGATTTCGTTCGGATACAAATTGAAGGAAACGCCGTCCACGGCTCGCACCGTGCGGGAAATACCATAGACTTCAGTCTGGTAATAGGCGCGGAGATCGTTAACAGATAATAGTGTCAAGGCTAACCTCCAATCAGGCGCAAGCGAGTTCTGGGGTCAATGTATTCGTTAATGCTCGAAAACAGCAGGTACAGGCCAAGGAAAAGGATGATGGCTACCAGGGTCGGCGCCGCAATCCACCACCATACGCCTGAGACGAGCGCCCCATGCTGATTTGCCCAGAAGAGCGCTGTTCCAATAGAAGGGGTAGTCAAATCCGAAAGGCCAAGTACACTCAAAGTTACTTCCATTCCAATGGACCACAGCAAGTTATTAATAGTGGTGGCAAATACAATCGGCAGCACAAAAGGAAGATGCTCGTTCATCGTGATCCAAAATCCGCCGGTCCCGGAATAAACAGCGGTGCGGGTAAACGAGCGCTCTTTCAAGCTTAACACCTGAGAACGGATCAAGCGGGCGTCATACGGCCAGCCGAAGAAGCCCAGGATCACCCCCAGTAAGAACAGGTTCATCTTGTCTCTCAGCAGGAAACCCAACAGGATCAAGATCGGCAGAAGGGGCAAAATCACAAAACTGTCATTGACCGACATTAGAATTCTATCGAGAAATCCGCCCTGATATCCAGCGGTGAGGCCAATGATGATGGAGATCACGCGAGATATCGCCGCAGTAATCACCCCCATGATCATTGAATTGCGCACGGCAAAGGTCATCCACCAGAAAATGTCTTGCCCTCGAGAGTCGGTGCCGAAGATGTGTTTGAACGATGGGGGTGTATCCATCGCTACCTGAAACGATTTGTTCGGGTTGTATGGTGAGATAAAGGACAAAATTATCATCACCACCACGATTGTCAGGAGAATAAAGGCGATGCGGAAACGGGAGTCATATCTTAGCAAATCGCGGATTACTTTAAGCATAAAGCTGGCCTCCTACTGGTACCGCACTCGCGGATCGAACAGTGGGTAAATAAGGTCTACGAGAAAAACGGTCACAGCCACACCGATAATCGAATAAATGGCGATGCCCATGATCATTGAATAATCATTCCTTAAGACTGCTGCCATGGTCAATGAGCCAATCCCTGGGAAACCAAAGACAACCTCCATAATTAGCGCACCACTGAAGACCGTCCCCAACGACATCGCCAGCCCTGTGAGCTGTGGGAGCATGGCGTTGCGCATAATGTAATGGTTGAGGATCTTTCTTTCTTTCATACCGGTGATTTCAGCATAGACCACATAATCCTCGGATATGATGTTGGAGGTAAGGGATTTCATTCCGATAAACCAGGCTCCAAATCCAACCAGCACCAGGGTGGAAGCCGGAAGGATGGAGTGCTTCAGGTAGATCAGGGCGAAGCTTAACGTCCAGCTGGGATGAACCCCGATGGGGTAAGCCCCACTGAAGGGCAGGATCGGGATGAAGAAAGCAAAGACCACCAGCAGAACGATCGCTACAATGTAGTACGGGATGGGACGAACTGCCTGACCTACAACTTCGATCACGCTCAGTAATTTGTTCTTTGGATAGTAGCTAGACAGGGAGCCAAAAAGATTTCCAAAAACCCACGAAATGAGCACCGCAGGGATTAGCAGGCTGAGCGTGTACGGCATTGCCTGGCCAATCATCTCAGATACAGGAGTCGGGAAATTTGCAAGTGAAGGACCGAGGTCGCCCCGGAACAAGCGGCCCCAAAACGCCAAATACTGCTCGAGCGGCGTGCCTGACAGGCCGTACATATCTGTCAGTGCCTCGCGCATTGAAGCGATAGACTGTGGATCGAGGCTCTCGCCTCTTGCCATCATCATAGCTATTTGCGCTTCTACTGGATCTGTGGGAGAGAGCCTTGGAATGATAAAGGTGACCGTAATCCCAATAAAAATGATTGTTAAGAATTGAAAGAAGCGAGGAATTAAATAACGAACGAGAAACTGTCGCATCGGACTGCCTCCGAATATATGAAAGCCCCTCCACGGCGGCTGCCGGTAAAGACAACCGCTGTGGAGGGGAACTGAACTGTTCCTGCTCTGTTACCTCGATTATCGCATTCGATGCAACGGCACACGCTTAATTATAGCGCGAATGTGTCAGCGGTAAGGTTATGACTTCTTCGGTTTAACCTTGATAAACATGTACTTGGTATTACCCCAGTTCGGCACTGGATCGGTGTAGGGATCATCCACAGATGGGTACCCGGTGAAGTAGGTGGTATCCATGGTGGTAAAGACGTTGTATGCCATGATCGGGGTAATCGGCATCTCCTGCGCAGCGAGTTTGCAGTACTCCAGACCCAGCTCAACGCCCTTGGGATCGTCGAACGAGATCTGCTGGATGCTTTCGATGATCCGGTCAAGCTCTGGGTGCTTCCAGCGCATGCTGTTGGTACCAGCAGCAGATTCGCCGCTTGGTACGTAGAACTTTGAGTGCCAGGACTGGAGGAAGAAGAACAGATCCGGATCTCCACCCCAGGTTTCGATCACCCAGGCGAAGCTGGCGCTGTACTCACCGCTGCTCTGGATGGGCCAGAGATTTGCCTGCGGCTCGAGGGTAGCTTCAACGCCGAAAGCCTTCCAGTTCTCGACAACTGCGGCAGCAGCCCGGTTCATGGTCGGGTTGCTTTCACCCAGGCTCATCATCGGCACCTTGAAGGGTGATCCATCGGGGAGCTTCCATTTACCGTCACTGCCCTTCTGCATGCCGGCATCTAACATGAGCTGTTCGGCTGCTTCGGGGTCGTATTTCCACCAGCCGGCTCCAATGTATTTCTTGATCGTTTCAGGATCACTTGGAACCAGGTCACCCAGGCTCTCGCGGGCCAAATCGGCAATCCGCTGGGCAGCGGTTGGGTCGTATGGCTTGTAGTCCTTCCCGCCAACTTTGATGGTGAAGTCATTCAGCCAGGGCTCGAGCGGCTCGTGATAGTAGTGAGGATACATCCCGGTCGGTGGGACGTGGATGGCGGAGATGGTTGCAGCGCCTTTGTAAGAGGCCATAGCTACCTGGGCGATATCAATCGCCAGGGTCAGCGCCCAACGGACCTCTTTCTTGTCCAGGCCAGGTTTCTCGTTGTTATAAATGACCGCCGGAAGGGTGGGATCCGGATGCGCCCATGGGAAGGACTTGAACCAGCCAACCGAGGTGGGGCTGTTCTTTGCCAGTGTAATGCGGCCTTCAGGGGTGATGTCATGGATCACATCTAACTGGTGCGCCGTTTGAGCGATTACACGCTTATCGCTCGGACCGGGGTCAATATACATGGCATATTTGACATCCACATCGCCCAACAGAGCAACTGTGGTCCGTTTCCAGTCTTCGCGGCGTTCCCACAGGTACCATTTGCCGTTCGGATCAAAGTCTTTCAGTACGTAGGCACCCAGGCTGACCGGCGGGTTGAACTTGAACGCCACCGGGTCTGCTTCTTTTTCAAAAATGTGCTTGGGCATGATGTAGGTAGCGCCCCAACGCACTGTGAAAGCTGAGTGGAAGCGTGAATTAGGCGCCTTCAGATAGAAGATGACCGTATATTTATCAGGCTGTTCCATCTTTTCGATATTGCCTGTAAATAGACCATTGTTCGACAACCCACTGTTCTTCATGATGGTGTCGACTGTGTAGTACAGGTCATCCGCTGTGAACTCCACGCCATCGCTCCAATAGATGCCCTGGCGGAGCTTGACAGTCATCTGGGTAAAATCTTCGTTGTAGATTGGCTTTTCGGCTGCCAGAGCATTATCCCAAACGCCGTTAACGCCAGCATTCGGGTCAATGTACCACAGCGCATCTAAGGCTAATTGCTGGAGGCCACATACCCAACTGCCGCTGTAGCCACTCCGCCAGCGGTTAAAGTCATCAGCCGGTTGAACAGTACCTGATGGGTTTTCAAGGATCAGGCACTCATTCCTGGGTACTCCAGGTTGAACCTCCTCAACCGATGCAGCCGGAGGCGCTTCCGGCGACTCGGCATCCTGGCCCTGAGAGGGAGTCTGATCCGTTTGTGTGGCTGGCGCACAGGACGCCAGGGCAGCTGCAGCAGTGAATGCGGCTGCCTCTTTCAAAAATTCCCGTCTTGTTCTTGCGATAGCGATCTTTCTCATTTTTCCTCCGAAAAAAAGTCGAACATGGGCATGTTTGTGCTGCCGGAATCACCGGCGAGGATGAGAAATTCGTAGTGGATAAGGCAGGATTTCTATGCTGGACAGAAGTTCCTCCTTCATCCGCTCCGCGAGGAAAATTAAACACCGCTAATTGAAAACTATAGACCAGGGAATATTACAGATAAAAATTTTCGCAAAGTTGTTCTTATGATAACACGAACAAAGCCGCGATGTCAATAGACAAAATTTCAATTTTGTTTCATTTATTTGGAACAGTAGTTCTTTTTTTCTCGTTCACTGTATCTTGATTTTTCTATATATGTCCAAATAAATGGGACATTACCGGTCAAATAGAGCAGTGTATCCCGCTCATTTGCTGATTTCATGAAAATTAACCCATTTAGTGAAATTCGGCAGACGTACTACCCTATTGCATTTGTTCGAACAATAGTTTAAAATATCATGCGGATGTTCGTTTAATTTTTCTATCAGTTTTCAGTCTTATTTGTTTGTGAAAATTTTATACGTTTGGTATCATAGGTCACTATCATCATTTTGTTTGTAATTGGAGCGATTGGTGAATAGGGTTAGAGTTGGCCCAACGAAGGCACCAAATATGCGTGACATAGCGGAAGCGGCAGGCGTTTCCCTGTCCACCGTTTCACTTGTTGTGAATGGCAAACCAGGAGTAGCCCCGCACCGGCGTGAGAAAGTCCTTAAAGTAATAAAAGAGCTGGGATATGTCATTGACGGACGTCAAAGCGTGCCTGTGGAAACAAAGGTTTTTGGGCTTTTAATGGAGTCCTTGTCGGAGGCGTCAAGAAGCGAGGGATTTTACACGCGTATCGTATCTGGCATTGAGGAGACCGCTTACAAGCTTGGATACCAGGTTGTGCTGCATGTGTACCGTCCCGAAATTGATCCCATTAATTCGCTGCGCGAGCTAATGGGACGCGACATCGATGGGCTGATCATTGCAAATGACGGGGATGTGACCCCTGAGGTCATTCGAAAAATATACGAAGCCGGCGTGCCAATGGTTTTGGTAGAAAACGAGCAGCCGCTGCCGATTCACTCGCTGACTGCTGACAATTTCAACGCTGGCCGGGTTATGACCGAGTATCTGATCAGGCTGGGACATCGCCGCATCGGCGGAATTGGCGGGCCGTCAAAGTACAGCAGTCTTTGCAATCGAATGCGTGGGCATCAGATTGCGCTCATCGAGAATGGCATCCCTATCGATCCAGCCCTTCAGCCCCCGCCGGTATCCGGTAATCCGCGCAAGGGTTACGTGCAAATGCAGAAGCTGTTGTCACTGCCCGAGCCGCCCACTGCCGTCTTCGCAGTTAGCGATCGGGCGGCGTTTGGCGCAATGGATGCGATTAAGGATGCCGGGCTGCGGGTCCCGGAGGATATATCCGTCGTTGGCATTGACGACGTGCGCGATAGTTCGTTCAGCACCCCACCGCTCACGACGTTTAGCGTGCCAAAATACGAATTAGGCAGGGCAGCCGTCCTGGTGCTTCATGAAATCATCAGTGATCGAGCCGTTGCCCCGTCTAGAACGGTGCTTCTCGGAAATCTCATCGAGCGTCAGTCGGCTGCCGCGCCCACAAAATGCCACACGCCGTCGCGTTTCGCGTAAAACCACAGGCTGTCCGGGCTGTTTTCGATATTAAAAATTGCCGGCTCGCAGCACTTGTCGTGGACGACCTCGTCATACTGCATGGGGAGAATCTTTCCGCCGTACCACGCGTTGATCTTGCCATCACGAGTGAAGAAATAAAAAGGCTTTCCGTTGAGCATGGTGAAGTTGAACGCCTCGCTGTAGCCCTCTTTTAGATTCAGGTTTTCGCCGTTGTGAATCAGAGTCCCATTGACTTCGAGCAGCCAGCCGCCGTCCCATGAGTCCAGCCGTTTGACCGGGTCGACCACGCCGAAGAAACTCACATAGCGGAATATCGTCTCGCCGTCCTGCCTGACCAGGAGCGTACCGGCACCTTCTGGGCTCGATTCGACGGTGATCAAACGCTCCCCGGCGAAGATGGGCCGGGTGTAGTGATGCAGCATCGGATCCCATTCCGTAAGGCTGTCTTTGCGCGCCAGCCACTGGCCCTGCTGGTTTTCGACAATCAACGCAAAGTCGCCGCCCCCGCTCTCGTTCAGATAATTCGCGGCAGGGTAAACATGCTGCAAACCGTCCATCACCAGCCGTTCACCCTGGTACAGCGCAAATTGGTCGCCGGTTTTTTCCAGGCGGTAGCCGTAGACCGCCAGAATCTGGTTATTCGATTCCAGCTGCTGTTCCAGCTGGACATCGCGCCAGGCGTCGCGTGCTGCGAAGATTTCATCCGGGATGCGCTGGTTGAATTCCATGTGCGTGGGTGCGTCCGCGTCTTCCGGGGCCGCCGCATATTCTGTCAGGGTCAGCTCGCCCAGCGAGAATGTGACCAGCCTTTCTTCCGCGGGCGGGAACGCGGGGGGTGCGGCAGGTTCTTGTGGCTCAGCGGCTGCGCCGCCGTCAAAGAAGCGCAACGACCCGAGAATTAATTGGAAGTGAGCCGGGCTGGTCCGCAGCACAACCAGGCTGCCGTCCGCGGTTCTGAAAACCGCGCCCGTCTGAGCGCCGTCCAATTCGAACGACGGTTGGATCAGGCAAATTTCATGCTCCTCGTCCAACTGCCCCGGCTGGATTTGCGGCGCGCTGCCGTAAAGCGCTGGACTGCTGTTCGCTTCCCATTCACAGGCGCGGTACAGGTCTCCGGCCCACGAATCGACCGGGGTGACGGAGAAAAACCCATCCCCATCTGATACAGTGCCGCCGCGCATCGCATCTTCGCCATCGGGCTGCCATCCCGCCGGGACGAGGAAAGACACGCCAAACCGCTCGCTGGCGTATTCGTCAACCGCCGCTTCTGAGCCAATCAGCAGCCGTCCATGCGCCAGCTGCACAGGTTGGCCTGTCCCTTCGGGACTGCTCTGCCCCGCCGGTATTTCGAGCACGAATACGGTCTGATCATCCTGTTTTTCAATCGCCAGGTCGCCCAAGAAACGGTAGCCGGCCGCTTCAACAGCTTGAGCAGTCCCATTTTCAACAAAGAAGATGCCGGCTGAAGACTGGTGCACGCCCGAACCAAACGAATAGGTATAGAAAAGCTCGGGCTGGCCGTTTGCGTCCAGGTCGATCACCGCCATATCACTGACGCCCATCCCGCCAAAGGCAATGCCAATCGGATAAACCTGGCCGGCATAGATCACAAAGCTCTCATACATTTTCACGCCGCCTTTCACCTTGAAGACCTGCGCGCCCAGGCGCTCCCAGGCTTCATCTGGGGTGATCTCAACCAGCGGGAAGGCCGCTTCAGGGTTCATATCTGGATTGTTCGCAAAGATCCATTCGCGAACAAGCGATTCAGCCCGGTCGACTCCGATCCTTTCCACAGGCAGGATCCCCTGGCCCGCGTCCGGGCAGCCGTTTGAGATGCAGTTCGTCATCGCCTGCCCAATTTGCTGCGCAGCGGCGTCATTATAGCCAGACCAATAATCCGGGCCAATGAAGATTGCCGGAAGACCGGTGTACTCCGCCGGACGGCTCGCGAGCATCTTTTCCAGCAGCGCAGCGTTTTCCGGCTGGTCCGCGTCAAACGAGCGGACGTGCACAACCGGATACTGTTCAGCGAGCCGGTCGAGAAACGCCCCGGCTGCGCCGCACTCGGGGCAGTTTGCGCCCCAAAAGAAGTAGATGTTCACATCTTTCCACCCCGGATAAGGCGTGAAGGTAGCCTGGACTACAGGCGCGGACTCATAAGGCGTATACGTCGCTTCGACCTGCGGCAAAAGCGCATACGGCGTTGCTGTAGAAGGCCCACCCGCTGCGGGCCGCGGAATAAAGCTCCGCGAAAACCATGCCAGTCCGGCCACAAGCACAACCAGCATCGCCACCGCGCCGGCGAAACGCGCCGCCGATGAAAACTTCCGAACCATAGACTCCCTCCTCATGCGTGAATGAATGCTCGCCAGAGAGCGGTCGATCCGGTCGGGCGCGGCTCGGCGCTCAGGCCAGCGCTCGGTGAGCGATTCGGCCAGGCGGCGGTCAAGCGCGCGCGCTGCCGCCTGGTACTGCGCGCAAGCATCGCATTGTTCCAGATGATCTGCCAGCGCTTCGCTTTCCGCGGCGTCAAGCTGCGCCTGAAGGCTTTTCTGCAGCAGCTTTTGGGCCTGTCGGTGAGACAAGTTCATCTATTGTACCTCCTCAAACACGGCGGAGCGCCTTAACCGGTCTGCCAGCTTCCGGCGGGCGTAATGCAGGCGTGAATGAACCGTCCCCTCGGTGATCTCCAATACCTGGGCAATTTCACCGGCTGAAAACTCGTGCACATAACGCAGGATGATCACCAGGCGGTGTTTCTCATCCAGCTCATCCACGGCATTCCAGAGCTGCATCTCGCGCTCTGAACGCTCGACGCGCTGCTCGAGGCCTTCGCCTGGCATGAATACCCGCTGCAGCGCCAGCAGTGTATTTGCCAGCGCTCTGCGCGCCTTACGGCGTCGCAGTCGGGCGCGGCAAGTGTTCACAGCAATGGTCACCAGCCAGGTTTTCAGGCTTGCCTCTTTCCGAAAGCCCTCCAGCGCATTCGCCGCCGCGATGAAGGTCTCCTGGACGGCATCCTCAGCTTCGTCCTGCAGATCAGGAGATGACCCATCATCCAGAATCGAAAGCGCGAGCCGTTCCACCAGCGCATAGTGGCTGCGGACCAGTTCATCAATGGCGAAAGCGGAAGACTCGTTCATCTGCATATAGAATTAGATGCGCGTGAGAGCAGAATCCTTCATAATTGTTTCAATTGTCTCATGAATTAAAAATGCGGGCCGCCGTTCACGCAGCCCGCATTTTTTGATACATCAACTGTTTTTAATCATCACCGACCCGGGTAGCAGCATGGACTGCTTTGGTCGAGAGCGCCGCCAGCCGGGTGATCCGTTCCGGGCGCATCGACCACAGGGCAAACAGAAAGGTCCCCAGCATAATCACCGCCGCGCTCATATACGGCAGCGTCACATTGTAATCAAACAGCACCCCGGCCCACAAAGGGCCAACCACGCGGCCGAGGCTCTGGAATGCATTGTTCAGCCCCAGGGCAACCCCCTGCCCGCCTTCCGTCATCTTTGATGTCATCGACATGATCGAAGGGCGCAGCATTGCGTTCGAGAAGACAAAGAAACCAATCGTCAGCACGATGGTCAGGTCCGTCTCTGCCATGACCATCAGGACAAAACCCAGCGCGCTGGCGACCAACGACAGCTTGATCACATTGGCCTCGCCCAGCTTTCGCGTCGCCGGGCCGGTCAGCATAAACTGCACCACCGCAGAGACCACGCCGACCACCATCATCAGCGACCCAACCTGCTGCGGGCCGTAACCGAACCGGTGATCCGCGTACAGGCCGAAGATGCCTTCAAAATTCGCCAGGGCATAATTGACCAGAAATGCAAGGAAGAGCATGAACCCCAGCGGGCCAAACAGCGACTTCCATAAAAGCCCAAGCTGCGGGCCGCGCAGCTTTTGCGCCGAGGTTGTGCGTTTTTCGACAGGCAGCGATTCGGGCAAAATAAAGTGGATCAGGATCATGGCGATGGTCGATAGCCCTGCCGCCAGAAAGAACGGCGCAGAGAGGCTTTGGTCGGCCAGCCAGCCGCCAATGCCAGGGCCGAGGACCATGCCGACGCCCATCGCCGCGCCGATTAATCCCATTCCGCCGCCGCGATCTTCGTGGGTTGTGCTGTCGCTGATATAAGCCATTGCGGTCGGGAAGGTCGCCGATGACAGAATCCCACCGATGGCGCGCGCGGCAAACAGCGTGATAAAAGAATTCGCCAGCCCCATCCCCAAAAGCGAGAGCGCATTGCCGAGCACGCCCAGCACCATGATGCGTTTGCGCCCGTAGCGGTCTGACAGGCTCCCCCAAAATGGCGAAAAAATGAACTGCATAACACTAAAAATGGCCATCAAACTGCCCAATTCAGCGCCCCCCGCGCCAAACTGTTCGACATAGAACGGCATAATGGGAATGATGAGCCCAAATCCGATCATGACCACGAGCATTGTAAAGAACAGCGTCGCTAATTTTGCGTTCTTAAGCATTCTTATTACCACTCCCAATTTTTGATCCGACAGTTGATTCGATACCGTTTAAGTACTGCAGCCCCGCGGAAATCATCGCTCTTCGTTCAGCAGGTTCAAGTCCCGAAAGAAGATCGCGGAGCCACTGCCGCCCCCGCTCTTGAATCTGCTCAAGCTGGCGCCTGCCCTCAGGCGTGAGCGCCACGCGCTGCGCCCGCCGGTCGTTAGGGTCGCGTTCGCGGCGGACCAACCCCCTGGCAGCCAGCCGGTCAACGATGCCCGTCAGCGTCGGCAGCACTTGATGGGTTGCCGCTGCAATTTCAGTCATTGTGCAGCCCTGGCTGCTCCGGTCAATGCAGCGCATTGCGACGTACTGCGGCACGGTCAGGTGAAAGACTTCCAGCTCCTGCTCCAGCCAGCGTCTCGAGATCCACCCCAGCCGGACGGTAATGTGTTCCATCACCTGTATTTCTTCATCCAGCACTTCCTGCCGGTCCATTGTTTCTGATTCGGCGCGCATATAGAAATTACCCCTTAAAAATCCTGTGCGCCGCCTGCAGATACCGGCAGCACACAGGCTTAATTCCAACATAAATACTTAGCGATGCTAATTATAATACGACAGAACAGATTGTCAATAGGGTAATATTTACAAATTTTATCCGTGATGAAACAGCCGGAAGGTAGAAGAAACTCCCTGGGTTATTGGAAGACAATACCCTGTTCATCAAGAATCAAACGGGCCTTGAGACGGCTCAAATCGTGTATTTCGACCATCTCAAGGCCCTGATTGATCCTGATATTACACCGCCGGCTGAGGCTTAGGCTCTTCAGAAATGACCGGCCACCACCAGAACGAGGTCGAGCCGATGACAGAAAGGATACCGGAAACGACCAGCATCGGGCCAAAGCCGAACACATCGGCAAGCGCGACCGAGACGATTGGCGCGACGAATGCGCCGACATTCATGATGGTCTGGTAAATTGAGGTATAGGTCGGGCGCGCCTCGGGGGGCGTCACTTTTAAGAGGATGTTAAAGTGGGACAGGTTGAGGCCCGGCACAATCAAGCCGTTAATTGCCCCAAAAATCAGAATAACCGGAAGCGACGGCGTCAGGCCTACCAGCACCGGGTAGAGGCCAATCAGCACGACGGTGCGTTTCAGCGTCACCGGCTCGCCGAGGCGGTTCATCATCCAGCGCCACAGGCTGTATCCGGCGATCGTTCCTATGCAGCCGATGGTGCCGTTCAGCCCCAACCAGGCATCGCTGGCTTCCAGTTGGCGCACGAAATAGAGCGCATAAAGCGGGCCGGCCATCCAGACTCCCATGCCGTGTAAAAATGTGTTGCGCGTGATCGCCATAAACTCTGGGTGCTCGCGAAGGGCTTTGCCCATAAATTGAATCTGGTCTTTTAACGAGCGGATTTTTGGAGTGGTCTCTAGCGGTGGAGGTGAATGCGGCACCGCCAGTTTTGTCAGGTAAAACTGGCTGACCATCGAAGCAGCGAACCCGACAAAGTACATCGCCTGATAGTTAATCGGAAAGGTAACGTTGCTCAACCACAAGCCAAACAGGAAGACCAGCACGCTCACCGTCGCCTGGTTCACAATGTTGCGAGCGGTGAAAACAGCAGCCCTGCGCCGCTCTGGGATGATTTCAGCCAGCAGCGGAATCCAGCCGACGTTGAAGAAATGCGCCGGCGCGCTGATGCCGATCAGGATCAGCACCACCAGCAGTCCGTTCGAAATGTCAGGCAAGTGAATCCAGGGCGAAATACCAATCAGCAAGTACCCGATCCTGTGGACTAACAGGCTGCCGAAAACCCAGGGCGAACGGTGCGGGCGCTTTTCTAAGAAACGCCCGGTCGGGATTGATACCAGCACCGCCATCAAGGCGGGAATCGAGGTTAGCAGGCCGACTTCATGGTTCTCAGCCTGCAGGCGAATTGCAAAAGCCGCATTAAACGAAGCGACTGCACTTAAAATTGAAGCCCAGAACATCTCAACGACGAGGTACCAGGCGTTGCGATCATCCGTATCGGACAGGTTTATTTTGAAAAAGTGCCAGAGGAAACGGTCTTTTGTGTTCATACTGATAATGTGACCTTCACCTGTGTAAACCTATACTCATTTCAATATGCAACACGAAAGATACCCCTCGAGATGCATTTTGAAATCTAAAAATTGCCGAACAGCCCGTGATTATAGCATAACGCTCTGATAATGCACGATTATTATGGATTCTGTAAAGAATCCTAACCTTGCCGGTAACTGCCCGGAAAATTACCGCACGATTCTCATTCGATGCGTTCTATGTTAAACTTGATTGGACGATTCATCACGGTTCGAACTTGCCGAGACGCTATAGCCTCGCATGAAGGACAGACCATTTTCGGAGGTACACAATGAAGTATCTGAGCGTCGTAATCCTCATCGCTGCCGGGTTGATCCTGGCAGCCTGCCAGGGCAGCCCAACGCCTACCGAAGCAGTTCTGGAACCGACGGAAGCCGGTCCCGTTGAAAGCCCGCCCTCCGTCCCTGATGGTTACCCCGCTCCTGGAGTCATTGAAACTGAAAAAGACAGCGCTTCTCAGACTCCCCCCGATTCAGG
>Ga0134094_1000945_pt1 | contig 31723 bp, 28 predicted proteins | sample 5_1taG_FD_94458 | JGI IMG/M metagenome (GOLD analysis project Ga0134094, IMG submission 94458) | Switchgrass degrading microbial communities from high solid loading bioreactors in New Hampshire, USA - 5_19_20_110_A1 metaG | ecosystem: Engineered > Bioreactor > Semi-continuous > Anaerobic >... | reverse complement strand
CAACATAAGGCAACCCATCCCCATTATGAATGTCCTGTGTCCTATCATTATTCGCAATTTATAAAGGTTTTATCCAGCCTGAATGAGAAAATTATAAAACAGGCAATCTTGTTTTTCCCAGCAAGACACCAAATGAGATCAGGTTGCATCATTAAGTTTTTCATATATTGATACATTGGTCCAAAACAAGTCAATTTACGTCCTGGACCGATGAGAAAGCCATAGTCATTATATGAAGTGTCTGTTTAATGAGGTGGTACAGTTGATTTTGATCCATGCCGGTACCGGTCCCTGAATTAAGTATTTCATTCAGTATTGCCGGATTTTTCTCTGTTCTGAGTGCAATGGCATAACTGAGCAGTTTGGTACCTGTCCTCATCCACACAGGAAGCTGATACAAATCTATGCTCATATTTGAAAAACGCCGCTTTACCTCTTTCCAGACAGCATACTGGGTGGCTGCATAATCAGTATGTTTCTGTATCCCCACTGAGTACATCAGCAGAATAAGTCCCGCAGGAAGCATCAGGTACCCTGCCCAGATTGAAAATGCAACCGGAACAATACAGCCGGCAAAAAACAACAGCGCCCCTGTTATAATGCCCAAATTCCGGTAAAATACAAGGTCAGATTCAATTACGTTCTTCCCGGAGTATTCATGCAGAACCCTGCTTTCCCATTCATCGTAATATGATTTCAGTTTTTTGGCTTCTTCGGTTTTTTTTGCTTTTTCCCACAATATATACGGGTTAAATTCCCCGTAATTGATTTCCGCAGCAGAAATCAATTCATAAAGGTATTCCTCGGAAACAGACATGGAGGGCCTGGTACCGTTCTTAACGTTAAATACAAGAATATTGCGGGTATGTCCAGGACGATTGTCTCCCGAAGGAGCTGTCCTCATTTCAAGGGCTCCCAGGGAAACAAGGTGCAGCAGACTTGCCAGTATACCTCTCGCGCCGGTTCTTCCCTTTGAAATCACAAACCGTACTTCAGCCGGAGTTAGCATGGAAATCTGGCCCAAATCTTCAGGTACAGGCAATTTTTTGAGTTTACGCAGCTTCTTATGGATTTTGAACAGCACATAAAATCCTGCACCAGTCCCTATAAGTGACAGAACAGAAAATGTGATCCTTGCCCTGCGGGCCAGTTTTTCGGCCATTGCCCGCCTTCCGGCCTTGTTGGCCGCATTTTCCCTGGCACTTAACAAATCAGATTTATCGCTGTTATTGTATTCTTCTTCCTCCTGCAATATTTCAGCCAATCTGAAACCTATTCCGGAATATGGTGAATTAAACACCATATTTTCAGGAAATGCAACCCTGACTTCAATATATTCCCTGGGCACTAAATCAGGAACATGGAAATTTATAATATGGTTATTCTCCAAATACTTCCGGCCAACGAGCACCCCATGCAGAAATGGCTTTATGGAGGCTTTGTCCGCCGCCATCGGAAGAATTACCGATATGTCTATATCTGAAATGTAGTTGTTCTGATCTCTAAAAATATGCGTTCTTCTGTACTCGGCCACGTCATAAAAGCGTTTTATGGCATTTTTCACGGTATACTGAAGAACGACGGTGCCGTTGTCTCCTGAAAAACGGCCATATACTTTAAGCCTTAAATATCCTGATTCCTCAATTATGCTGTAAGTTCCCATGAAAGCATTGATATCCCATTGTTCCTGGGAGATTTCCGTGCATTCGATATACCCGTTTCTGTCCAGCATATATATGTTGTTTATCTCAATTTCTTCCCCGTCATTTTTCTCAATAAAAAAGGCAACATTATTATATCCTCTGAGCGATGAGAATTTTATGTTCTCAGTTATGTTGAGGCTGCCGTCGGTATTGATTCGGATGCTGATATCATAATTTGCGATGGAATTTTCCGGGTCCTCGGAAAAGGCGGAAACTCCTGTAATGACCATAAAAATGATTATAAATATGCACAGCTTTCTGAAATTCACAGAAGTTCCTCCTTCCTTACTTGAATTGATGTCAATAAGCACATTACAACGTTTTTCTGGAAATAATCGTCTTCATGCGGTTTATCAAAGGCCTGTAGTCCGCAAAAAGAAGAACAGGGGCAACCAGTGCCGCCCTGTATCTGTAATAGGTATCAGCTACTTCTTCGCTTATCAGCGCGTTAATCAGCGAATATCCAATCACAAATGCTATAATTCCCAAAAGATACGGATCCCACCTGAGGAATGCGTCAAGGATCCCAAACAGGGCAATTATCATGCACAAATACCACAATATCATCTCAAAACGTACCAGAGCTATCAGCAAATAATGGCCTGAAATATCAGTAATATCAGGGACCTTTTCAAGATGGGGCTCGGTGAGAAATCCGTTAATGGCTTTAGGTATATTCTTTGAAAGAATTATTTCAATGATTGAATTAACTTCATTTTTAACGCCTTGTTCCCCTGTTTCCCCGGATGATTTGGGAAGCGCATGATGATCCTCCATATTTGCGAAAAAGGTAGTGAACAGTATAAAAACACAGAATATTAAAACCGTGCATCCAAAAACCAGGGTGGAACTGCGCTTTGTTTTCAGATAATGCAGCACAAGTGACACCATTAATCCCCCACCTAGGGTAAACAGCATATAAAGCCGCAGCAGCGTGCTTAGCCAAAGAAGGATGCATATCAGGGAAATATTCAATATCCGTCTGTGCTTTGACCATTCTCTTTCCTTTAGCAGTTTCAGGGTAACATGCCATGTAATGACTGTCAGGAGAAATGTCAGTGCTTCCTTTCTTGTATCAGAGGTCCAGACCATCATACTGGGCATAAAAACATAGGCAAGGCCTATAAAGGATGATTTCCTGTAACTGAATTTAAGATTGAGTGCAATTTCGGTCAGAAAGAAACCGGTGAGAACAGAGAAAAAGGCATTGGCAAAGGCGGCAACATAGCGGTTTACACCAAAAATCGCATATTGAATTCCCACCAGCACTGTATACCAGGTAAACTTATATTCCAGGGACCATAAAGGTATACCGGACTTAATCTGGTTTGCAATATCTTTTGCCACCAAATGATATATCAGACCGTCAGTTCCGGTAGTCTCGGTACCGCTGCTGAAAACAATAAAAGTCAGTGCAAAACGGCAAATAAGGGCCAGTTCAGAAAGTATGACGAACCATATCATTTTTGTCTGTTTTTTAACAAAATGTGAACCAACCCAAGCAGTAAGTATTATAAACAAAAACATCCATAAATAATTCTCAAACATCTTCCTTAAAGCCTTCCTGTGAATATTCCGCTGTTTTCCCGTCATAATGTATTGTCTGAGGCCTTTTAATGCCCGCAAACAACACAATTGGCCCTGCTGCATGGAATAGCCAGGAATCATACTTGCAGATCAAATCATGGTATCAGTGATGGAATAACCTGATTCCTGTAAAACACATGACCATGTTATAGGCATTGCATGCCCTGATGACATCCTCATCCCTTACAGAGCCGCCAGGCTGCGCGACATACTTTACATTGCTCTTTGCAGCCCTGTCAATGTTGTCCTTGAAAGGAATGAATGCATCAGATGAATATGAAATGCCTCCAAATCCTTTAATCCATTCTTCCTTTTCCTTTTTGTCAAGTTTTTCAGGTACTTTTTCAAACAGTGTTTCCCATTCTTTAAGCTCTTCTTCCGTTATATTGTCCCTGAGATACAAGTCAATGGCATTGTCAATGACAGGCTTGCTTAGTCCTTCCCTGAATCGCATGGACAATACTTTGGGATGCTGGCGCAGCATCCAGATATCTGCCTTGTCACCGGCAAGCCTTGTACAATGGATACGGGACTGCTGGCCTGCCCCGCACCCGATAACCTGTCCGTCATATGCAAAACAAATGGAATTGGACTGGGTATATTTGAGGGTTATTGTGGCTATCAGAAGATCCCGTTTCGCTTCAGGGGGCAGGTCTTTATTCTCTGTGACAATGTTTTCAAAAATCCTCTCATCAATAACGGCATTGTTCCTGAGCTGTTCCAGGGTAATGCCGAAAATCTGGCGGGTTTCAATTTCTTCAGGGCAATATTCCGGATCTATTTTAATAATGACGTAATTTCCCCTTTTTTTGTTTTTAAGGATATTCAGCGCTTCTTCCTCAAATCCCGGGGCAATGATGCCGTCAGACACTTCCTTTTCAAGAAGCCTGGCGGTTGAAACATCAACTTTATCACTTATTGCTATAAAATCTCCGAAGGATGATACCCTGTCAGCGCCCCTTGCCCTTGCATAAGCGCATGCTATCGGGGACAGTTCCAGATTATCATCTATATGATAGGCTTTTTTCAAAGTATCGCTGAGTGGAATACCCACGGCCGCCCCTGCAGGGCTTACATGCTTGAATGAAGTCGCGGCAGGAAGTCCTGTGGCTTCCCTCAATTCCTTTACCAATTGCCACCCATTCAGGGCATCTGCAAAATTAATATAGCTGGGAGTTCCGTTCAGGATTTCAAAAGGCAGTTCTCCTCCGTTGTTCATATATATTCTTGCCGGTTTCTGATGGGGATTGCAACCATACTTTATTGTCAATTCTCTCATTGGAAACATCCTTTCGATCTATATTCAGACATTTTTATTTTTAATTTTTATCTCTGTTCTGCCTGTTCTTATATCAATGGTCTTAACCAGAAGCGAAATGATGTTTTCACTGTTCAGCCAACTCCAATATTTTTCCAGGTTAAGTTCCAAAGAGTCGTATACGGGCATAAGATATGGCTCTCCTTCGAAAGAAGGCAATACATCAGCGTTTTCCCTGTATGTATGAATGCAGTGACCAAAGCCGGGAATTGCATTTTCATAATGGTAGAAGTTGCGGACACAAATATCGGGATCTCCTGACTGGGTTTTTATAATGGATAATGAATAGGCATTATTGCCATTGAGTTCAATTAGACCGGTAATCCTGGGGGTATAATTGGGAGCATCAGGCTCGAAAGTCCGTGTCATCAGGGCTTCTTCAAAAGTTTTTCCGGACCTGAGGAATTCATACACGGTATCTGTCTGGTCACCGTTTGAAACAATGTGAAACCTGTCAAAAAATTTAACCGGATAATATATAATCAGGGATGGATCTGTAACCTTGCTTTCATCAAAAGCTCTGGTTCTGACAAATCCATCCTCTTCGACAAAAACCCTGTTTCTGCTGTTGGCACTTCTTCCCATAATCCAGTAAATCTGCACAAGACGGCTTTTGTCAGGTGTAAGCCCCTGTACTATACCACGGCCGGGATATTCATTTTGGGCAAGCTTCCTGGCATTACTGTCTGCAATTTCTCCAAACATCGGCAATTTTCCTTCCCTTCATCCCAGAATGGATAATATGCGGCTTTATCAAACAGTAAAATTATTTTACCTTAAAAAGGATTATATTAAAAGTGTGAAAGCCACCAATAATGGAAAATTGCAGACACGTGGCATTGGACAACTTCACTTGAGATTATTTGAAAAGCATTGCTTTTTTTATTCTTTCCGCGGCTTCCTGCCCTTTTATGACAGACAGAATGGCGAAAGCAAAGTCCAGTGAAACACCGGGACCGCGACCGGTTATGAAATTCCTGTCAACCACGGCATTATCCTCTGAATAAACAGCTTCCTTAAGGTCTATTTCACAGCCGGGATAACATGTTGCCTTAATTCCTTTCAGAAACCCAAGCTTTCCGGGAATGGTCGGTCCGGCACATATTGCAGCAATCCATCCGTTCTGCACCTGGTGCTTTTTCAGCATTTCCGCCAAGACCTCGGACGCAGCGAGATTTGCCACACCTTTGGAACCGCCCGGGAGCACTATCATGTCATCTTTTTCGACAGTTATTTCGCTGATCTTTTTGTCTGCATAAACAGGGATATCATGGGCACTTAAAACTACCTTGTCTTCTTTGACCGCAGTCGTTACTGTTTCCACACCGCCGCGCCTCAAAACGTCCACCACTGACAGGGCTTCTATTTCTTCAAATCCGTCGGCAAGCATTACATATACCTTCATTGCCATTCCTCCCATCAATTATTCCGGGTCATTGCCCGGCATTAATATTATAACCATAATTTATAGTTCTTCAAAGTTTGGGGATTGCTTTGTGCGATATTCCTGAAAAACCGAAAATGCCGTATCCCCTGTGTATTTCTGGCTTGCAAACCGGTCTACCAGGGAATTTCCCTGTGGAAACAGTCCCTCATCACCAGCCTGTTTTCTTCCGAGCGGAATGCCTCATTCGGATCATAATACAGACCGCGGAGGATATACTCTTTGGCAGACATTGCAAGTCCTTTTCCTTCACCTTCTTCACCGGCGCAGTAGATCCGGAAGGTAAACCCCTCTGATCTCAATGCGTTGAAATATATTTTAAGCATCATATTTATGGCTGCAAGTGACATATGGTATGCATAATCATCTGTTTTTCCGCAAAGATTTATGCTTGACGACTTATGGCTGAGAAATGCTATACGCTTTGTGCTGCCAAGCCTCAAAAGCGGAAGAAAAGTCTGAATGGATTTATATACACCATTGACATTGAAATCGTATACATTGAGCATCTCTTCATAGTTATGGGTATCACCGATTTCTCCGTCACCGGCGCAGCGTTTTTCTGCCGAAAGCACCAGGATGTCAAGGTATCCCTCTTTATCCCGGACAGAATCTGCCGCGTTATGAAATGAAGGCGGATCAGCAGGGTTTATAATACAAACGCCTATGTTTTCATCAATTTCCCTGACCAAATCAATTGCTTTCCTGTCATTTGCCGTAAATCCGGCGTAAACACAGTATCCGCTCTTGCTGAAATCTTCAATGAGTTTAATTGCTGCCGGATTTTCCGCACCATATACAAAAACATTTTTGCACATGCCTTATTTTCCCCCTTAAAACGGCCAGGAAAGGTTATTTATATCGGTAAGTACCAATGCGTCCTCCCAATCCCGGTCCTCAATGAACTGCGAAAATGCCGAAGCTGCTGTTTCTTCGGGTTCATAGGTGCCTGCTTCGCTTTTTCGGCCTGACATATAGGATTTTACCCAACCGGGATGATAAAGCCGGAAAGTATAGCCTCTTGACCTGAGGCTGTTGAACATCAGACGTACAGCCATATTCAATGCCGTCTTTGACATGCAGTAGGCAAAGTTGCTGGTCCTGTGAGCCGCAGTAATGCTTCCTGCTTCTGAGGAAACAAAGCAAAGTCTTTTCATTCCTTTTTCCATTAATGGAAGGAAGATTTCAACCATGCGTACCGGGCCCAATGTGTTTGTGTTGAAAGTGCTGAGCACACTTTCACAGGAATCATCCCTGATGATTCCTGCATTGTTCACCAGAATGTCCAAAACGTCAATTTTTTCAGAAACTGCGACATAGGCCCGTCTCACCGATTCGGTATCTGAAACGTCAAGAGGGATTAAAAATAACCGGTCCTGATATATTTCCTTTAGCTTCTCAAGTTCTTTCCAATCAGGCATATACTGCCCTGCCATTACAGTCCAGCCGTTCTTCAGAAAACATTCACATAGAGCAAAGCCAATTCCCCTGTCAGCACCGGTAATCAATACTGTTTTCATATTTTCCTCACGCACCAGTCTATTGCATTTTTCAGAAGCTTTTGATACTCCTGGTGATGCCATACTGAGAGGATGTGCCCGGGTGTCATGACACATATCCTGCCCTTTCCCATTTCCCTGACATATCCGCCTGTCTGGACGCCGCCTGAAGCAGACACTGTCTGAAACAGCAACTTGGCATCCCTGGCTGTGACCCTGATCTGGTAATGTTCATCCCTGATTGTAAAGTCATTTACTCCCTCGGTCACAGGATGCTTGCCTGTAATTTTTATCTCCACTTCACAGCGGGGAGGATGGAAAATGAAGTAATTTCCTATGAAATCAGTATAAGGGTCATTCTCTTTGGAGGTGTTGCCTGAATGCACCGACAAAAATCCTCCGCCATTCTTCACATACTCCATGAAATCCCGGGGCATCACTTCTGTAACCCCTTCTTCGAACCATTCTGCCTGGTTCCCCGATGTAAGACAGTTGCTCTTGCAGTTCATAATCAGCGGATACTGCCTGATCATTTCAGGGGTCAATATGTCCTTGGCATCCATCACAAAATCAAACCTGTATTCCTCCCCGGCCAATGGCTCCAGACCTTTTTTGACGATCTCGGCCGGATGCCAGAAGTCATCACAAAGTACAAGAATATCCATCTCACGAACACCCCATGTCCTGAAAATTTGATATTTTATATATCAATACTAACATATCTGGTATAATTTTCACTTATTTTTCCGGGAAATGCAATCCGTTTCATCTGCTTTGCATGTTATAATTGTTTTATTAGATAACTTTTTATTTGCAATTTCGGGGGGTAACCGGCATGAATGATTACAGGCTCAAGCTGACAAAACTCGATAACAATAACAGTTCTGCTCCACAATTTTCGTTAACATACAGTGTAAAAAAAACCTTGTCAATAGAAGCGGGATATGATATTTTGTCCAGGCTGAAAGGTGACAATGACCTGATAGTTGAAGTAAGCGGATCAATAATACTTGGAAACGCCAGCCCAAATAAAGTCACTTCGGATTTTCTTAGAAATACACGCGGCCTTAATCTTGAATTCGAAGCAAAACAGAAAGAAATTCCCTCAAGATTCTCCATATTCGGCATTCCTCTGCTTAATCAGAAAACCGAAGTCATTGATGAGATTTTCGCTTATATTCCAAATGAAGCCTGGAATAAGTTCATGAGTTTTATGCCAGTGCACGGAGCCAGATATTATATTACACCCAAGCCTGAAAACCCGAAAGAATTGATTGGAAAAACAATCAGAATGACTGAAAGGGAAAGAGCTGAAAATTTTGACCTGACGGTCTATCATGCCGCATCTTTATGCCAGTTCGGCCTTTGGAGCGCAATATATGGTGAAGATGACCTGAAGAAGATATTGGGAATATAGCCGTCAACAGGAATCTGTCCTTAGAAATTTATCCAAAAATGCTGCAAAGAAAAGAGCCGGTATTTTACCGGCTCTTTCTTCACTGATTGTCAAATTACTTAATTTCAACAGTAGCTCCAACTTCTTTGAACTTGGCTGCAATCTTTTCTGCTTCCTCTTTGGAAAGACCTTCCTTGATAACTGAAGGAAGTTTTTCTGTAGCGTCTTTAGCTTCCTTAAGGCCGAGATTTGTGATTTCACGAACAACCTTGATGACCTGGATTTTCTGTGCACCGGCATCAGTAAGAACAACTGAGAATTCTGTCTGTTCTTCGGCAGCGGGTGCAGCTCCGCCGGCAGCTACAGGACCTGCTGCTACTGCAACAGGAGCGGCAGAAACTCCGAATTCCTCTTCGATAGCCTTTACAAGATCTTTTAATTCAAGAATGGTCATGGATTTAATTTCATCAATAATCTTTGTAATCTTTTCACTCATTTTCGAATCCTCCATTTTCTTAAATTTTGAGCACGTAGTTTTTATAGCGATTAATAAATACAGGATTAAGCTTCCTGAGGTTGTTCCTGCTTCTCAGCGATAGCGTTAAGCGCAATAGCAAGACCATAAAGCGGGCTCTGGAGACTTCCGATAAGTTTTGCAAGCAATTCTTCCCTTGTAGGAGTTGAAGCCAGCTCTTTAATTCCTGCCACATCAATGACCTTGCCTTCAACAACACCGGCCTTCAGTTCAAGTTTCTCGAACTCCTTGGCATATTTGTCAAGGATCTTGGAAGGAGTAACCTCATCAGTTGTGCTGATAGCAACTGCTGTGGGTCCCTTGAAATAATCAAGAAGGCCTTCCAGGTTGCTTTCCCTGGCAGCAAAGCTGAGAATTGAATTCTTGACAACTTTGTATTCAACACCAGCTTCACGCAATTCTTTTCTCAGTTTGGTGTCCTGTTCAACGGTAAGACCACGGTAATCAGCCAGAATTATGGATTTAGCCTCTTTAAATTTCTGTGCCAGCTCGCTTACCTGTTCCTTCTTTTTCTGAAGAACACTCTCACTTGGCATTCTGCTGCACCTCCCTAAATGTAGTTGGATATAAAAAACCCTTTTATAATCCGGACATAGACTATAAAAGGGTTAACCCTCTGAATAATTTGAACCTCGGCAGGATGATATACGTTATATCCCGAAGGATTCCTGCTGTCTATGGCCAAGATTATTAAATTAATACAAAAGCTATTTTACAGCAACTATGCAAAATTAGTCAAGAACTTTCTGCTGGTTGATTTTTATACCGGGTCCCATGGTGGATGCCACTGTTACACTTTTCAGATACTGTCCCTTGGCGGCAGCAGGCTTAGCCTTGATGATGGCCTCCATAAGTGTACGGAAGTTTTCAAGAAGCTTTTCTGTACCGAAGGAAACTTTGCCTATAGGACAGTGGATAATATTTGTTTTGTCCAGGCGGTACTCAATTTTACCGGCCTTGATATCGGCAACGGCTTTTGCCACGTCATTGGTAACAGTACCTGCCTTCGGGTTTGGCATAAGGCCTTTGGGACCGAGCAAACGGCCAAGGCGTCCGACAATACCCATCATATCGGGAGTCGCCACTACAACATCGAAATCGAACCAGTTATCTTTCTGGATCCTGGTAACGAGATCCTCAGCGCCTACATAATCAGCGCCGGCCTTTTCTGCTTCGGTTGCCTTTTCGCCTTTGGCAAATACCAGAACGCGGGCGGTTTTACCTGTACCATGGGGAAGAACAACAGCTCCCCTTACCTGTTGGTCGGCGTGACGGGAGTCAACACCAAGTCTGATGTGAGCTTCAACAGTCTCATCAAACTTTGCCGGAGCTGTTTTCTGGACCAATTCCATAGCTTCTCTCGGTTCATACAATTTGGTTCTATCTACAAGCTTGAGACTTTCAAGATATTTTTTGCCTCTCTTCATATCATTTCACTCCTTTTGTGGTATATTGCAGCGGGAATGTTCCCTCCCACATAACGGGCATCCGTCAGTCTTCCACTACGACGCCCATGCTTCTTGCAGTACCGGCGATCATGCTCATTGCACTTTCAATTGAAGATGCATTGAGATCAGGCATCTTTATCTCCGCGATTTTCCTGATATCTTCCTTGGAAATGGTTGCTACTTTTGTCCTGTTAGGCACACCGGATCCCTTTTCGATCTTGCATGCCTTCTTGATGAGAACAGCAGCCGGCGGAGTTTTGGTGATAAAAGTAAATGAACGGTCGCTGTATATGGTAATTACGACCGGAATAACCAACCCAGCATCTTTGGCAGTTCTCTCATTGAACTCCTTACAGAATCCCATGATGTTTACTCCATGCTGACCCAAGGCTGGTCCTACCGGTGGCGCAGGTGTAGCTTTACCTGCTTCAAGCTGCAACTTTACATAGGCTACTACTTTCTTTGCCATTAGAGTCCACCTCCCAGTTTAATTAAACAACAATCAGTTATTTATACCAAGACAAACACACATTTCCCCTGAAATCCCAAATATCAAGATTTCACGCGTAAAAAGCATGTTTGCCGGGTTTACCGAAGGAATAACGTATCAAATCTTTTGAATTTGAATGAAATCAAGCTCTACAGGAGTCTCCCTTCCAAACATGGAAACCATAACCCTGACTTTCTTCTTGTCCATGCTGATTTCTTCAACGGTACCGATGAAGTTTTCAAGCGGCCCGTCAATTACTCGGACAATATCGCCCACTTCATAGTCCACGACTGTTTCAGTCTGCTCGACACCCATCATTTTCACTTCTTCATCGGACAATGGAACGGGCTTGGATCCGGGCCCGACAAAACCGGTCACACCTCTTGTATTGCGAACTACATACCATGATTCATCATTCATGACCATTTTTATCAGTACATATCCCGGAAAGATTTTTTTCAGGGTCGCTTTTTTCTTTCCATCCTTGATCTCTATCTGTTCTTCCATGGGCACGACGATATCAAGGATGTAATCCTGCAGTCCTCTGTTTTCAACTATCTTTTCTATATTTGCCTTTACCTTGTTCTCATATCCTGAGTACGTATGAACAACATACCATTTTGCTTCTTCTGACATAATTCATCAAGCGGAGATTTTTTCTCCAGCCCTCCTCTGGATTAATTTTTACTTTCCGAAGACAGCAGAAAAAATAGAACCAAGTATACCATCAGCCACCCACACAACAACACCTATGAAAAAACATGCCAAAAATACAACCAGAGTGTTGTTGATCAATTGCTTCCTGGTGGGCCAGATTACCTTTTTTATTTCCATGCGGATTTCTTTGAAGAATTTCCCCACACGCTGTGTAAATTTAACCTTCTGTTCATACATAAGTAACAACTCCCATCAGTAATTGCATGGATAACTATGTTAATAGTTATACCCTATCTGCACCGCATTATTTTGTTTCCTTGTGGAGAGTGTGTTTACGGCAGAATTTGCAGTACTTGTTCAGTTCAAGTCTGTCAGGATCATTTTTCCTGTTTTTCATTGTATCATAGTTTCTTTGTTTGCATTCAGTACAAGCCAGCGTAATTTTGACTCTCATATATAACACTCCCATGTTCTTAGTCTCAATTTTTTGCAAAAAAAAAAGCGCACACGAAGCAAATAAATGTTAGCATACAAAAAAATCAAAGTCAAGTATTCCTGCTAAAATTATGGATGTTTTCCGCTATTCTTTCTCATTTTTATAGACTTCGGCAAGTTTTACATATTCCTCGGCATTTTTTATATTCTCTTCAATCTGACTTTCGGTTATATTCCTGACTACCCTGGCAGGGACACCCATGACCACCGATCCGTCAGGGATGACCGCGTTGGGAGTGACGACTGCACCTGCCGCCACAATGCAGTTTTTCCCGATATTTGCGTTGTCAAGGACAATGGCTCCCATTCCTATAAGTGTATTGTCGCCTATTGTACAACTGTGCAGAACCACTCTGTGACCAATGGTAACATTATTGCCGATTATTACGGGGATCCCCGGTGCATTGTGAATTACAGATACTTCCTGTATATTTGAACCTTCCCCCACAACAATCTGGCCCAGATCCCCCCGGAGAACCACATTGTCCCATACACTTACGTTTTTCCTGAGTACCACATCACCGATGATCTGCGCGCTTTCGGCTACATAAGCGGTCTCATCTATCTGAGGCTTTTTGTCTTTAAAGTTTCTTATCATTTTACTGTCAAACTTCCTTTCATTTTCAGTAGGTTGTCATATTTGCCGTCAAATCATTGTTTATATAATTTTCTTCTTCAAGTTCCTTATATTTAATCCACAATGCGCATTCCACTCTCTTCTTTTCGAGCTCACAGCCTATATCATAGGGTATTTTTATACTTTTATTGAACTGATACGCGTTGGCGGCACATCCTCCGCTGCAGTAAAACTTTGCCCAGCATGAATTGCACTGGGGTTTTGTATAGACATTTGTCTTCCTGAACTCTCTGACAACGGGATTATTGTTAAATCCTTCAAAAACATTGCCCAGGAGAAATTCCTTCTGCCCTACAAACTGATGGCATGGATAAAGATCTCCCTCTGGCGTGACGGCCAGGTATTCAGTCCCTGAACCGCAGCCTCTCAGGCGCTTGGCAATGCAGGGGCCACCTTCAAGATCGATCATGAAATGGAAGAAATTGAACCACTTTCCACTCTTCCTTCTCTCAACATATATCTTTGCCAGTTTTTCATATTCCTGAAAAACAGTCTCCAGATCTTCCCTCCGTATATCAATGCCTGAATTTTCGGCAGCTACCACGGGTTCTATTGAAATCTGATCAAACCCAAGATCGGCAAGATGGAGCACATCATTGGAAAAATCAAGATTTTGGCGCGTAAATGTACCCCTGACGTAATATTCTTTGTCCCTTCTCTCCTGGGCAAGTTTCAGGGCAAGCGGGAGAACCCGGTCATAGCTTCCCGTACCGTCAACTCTTTTGCGGACGCTGTCATTTATCTCTTTCCGCCCGTCAAGGCTGATTACAACATTATGCATATGCTCATTTATGAAAGCCCGTTTTTCTTCATCCAGCAAAAGGCCGTTGGTGGTAATGGTAAACCTGAAATTCTTGCTTGCTTCCTTTTCTCTTGTTTTTGCGTAACGGACGATTTCCTTGACAGCCTCGAAGTTCATAAGAGGTTCGCCGCCGAAAAAATCCACCTCAAGGTTTTTTCTGTTGCCTGAGTTTTCTATCAGGAAATCAATGGCCCTTTTCCCTACTTCAGGACTCATGAGGGAGCGCCTGCCCATGTATTCGCCGGTACCGGCAAAACAATAGCTGCATCTTAAATTACAGTCGTGGGCAATATGTAAACACAGAGCCTTTGTTACGGTCTTTCCGGTCCATTCGGAAACCATTTCGGCATATGGATCGGAAGTAAAAAGCAGGTTGTTTTTCCTGAGGGCCTCAATTTCTTCGCAGGCTTCCTCAATGTCCTTCCGGCTGTACTTTGCTACCAGGTCCTTAAGCCTTACGGCGTCCAAAGTTCCGTCATCGCCGTAACAGCTTAATACATCATAGGAAATATCGTCAAATACATGGACGGAACCACTGTTTATATCCAACACCATGTTGGTGCCATGCATTTTAAAAGCATGTATCATTATAGACCTCCGGTAACTCTAAATTTAAGAAATGGTTCAGCAGCTTTAATAATGCCAGGATTTACGCACTCCTGACAGATAATAACAAATAAAAAGATATAAACGCAACAAGAAGGGCACAACAGCCCTTCTGTTTCTTGGTAAATCCTATTTAATCAATATCCCGATGCCTATTTTCACAGGCAACAATTATTTTCTTTCACACTTCTGGTTTGCTACTGTGCAGGAAGTTTTGCAGGCTGACTGACAGGAAGTCTGGCACTCTCCGCATCCTGCCTTTTTAATGTCTTTGTTCAGGGTTGCTTTGTTGATTGTTCTGATATGTTTCATTGTCTGACCTCCAAAATTACTTAATTCTCATTTCATTCCAAAATATTATAGCATAAGGATAATTATGATGGAAGTTCATTATTCGATTGCCTCGTTACAAAACCTGAAATTCGCTCCCTGAGTTCTTTTTCAATTTCCATATCACTGTATTCCCTGTCTACAAGCACATATTCAACTGAATTTTCACCCGGAACGGTATTAATAAACCCTACCATATAATCAAAGTCCCAGGCGGTGAACACTGTGCCTGAATTCTCCACCATTCTGAACAGTACCTTAAAATCATCAGCCAAGTCTTCATATCCGTTATCCCTGAACAGTTCAGAAAGGCGGATAATATCAACTTCATGACCTTTTCTGTATGTAATCATTTCGCTACACCTGACAACCTGATATATGTATTTTTCACTATTTTCTTAATTCTAGCATACAATTTTTATAAAGCTTAAACAAGGGGCAAAAAGTCAATTTTCCCTGCCCCTTTCTGAATTCATCGCCGTCTGAAAAACTTAACCACCTCAACAATCGGTATGATGCTGAAGCTTAATGCCAGCACATATATCCATTGCTCAAACGAAAGCCCGACCACATTGAACAGCGGATTTAGAAAAGGCAGAACAATAACCGAAAGCTGAAGCACAATTGCGATAATAAAGGCGCCGGTAACATACGGGTTTGTAAAAATACCTATTTTTAATAAGGACTCTCTGCCTGACCTTACATTGAAAGTATGGAAAACCTGTATTATTCCCAATGTTGCAAAAGCCATGGTGACACCTGCGCCAACCGAAGCGTTGGGCCCAATAAAACTTCCGATATAGAAGGCAAAAAGCGTCAGTATTCCTTCAATAATGCCCTGATAGATAATATCTGTTCCAACGCCTCCCGAATAAAAACTGCTTCTGGCAGGTCTTGGCTTTCTTTTCATGATGCCCGGCTCTGCCTTCTCCATACCCAGGGAAAGGGCGGGCAAAGTATCTGTGATGAGATTGATCCACAGGATGTGTATGGGCGACAGCACGGTCCAGCTCAGCATGGTTCCTATAAACAGCGTCAGGACTTCGCCCAGGTTGCAGGCCAGCAGGAACTGAATGGTTTTCTGGATATTGCTGTAGATTTTTCGTCCTTCCTCAACGGCTTTGACTATCGTGGCAAAATTATCATCGGTAAGTACCATGTCAGAAACATTTTTTGAAACTTCTGTCCCGGTTATTCCCATTCCTACCCCTATATCGGCTTCTTTAAGGGCAGGAGCATCATTTACCCCGTCTCCGGTCATGGCAACGATCTTGTCTTTTTTCTTCCAGGCTTTTACTATTCTTACCTTATGCTCAGGAGACACTCTCGCATATACCGAATATTTCTCCGCATCATATTCCTCATCGCTCAGCCTGCTCAGTTCAGCGCCGGTAATAACTTCACTGTCATCCTTTACGATGCCGAGTTCCCTAGCAATTGCAGTTGCGGTATCCCTGTGATCCCCTGTGATCATTACCGGGCGTATTCCTGCTTCGCGGCAGATCCTTACGGCTTCTTTCGCTTCAGGTCTCGGGGGATCTATCATACCCACCAGACCAGCGAAGACCAGATCCTTCTCATTATTCTCAGGAGAGAGATCTCCGGGGACAGCATCAATTTTCTTGAATGCCACGGCCAATACCCGAAGCGCCTTGTCAGCCATGGACTTGTTGGCCTGCATGATCTGTTGCCTGTATTCTTCAGTCATTGGCAATATACCGTTTTCGGTAAGAACACCGGCGCACCGTTCCAGCAGCACATCCGGCGCGCCTTTTGTATTGAATATATAGCCTTCCTCAGTTCTGTTGACGGTCGACATCAGCTTTCTTTCAGATTCAAAAGGTATTTCAGCTTCTCTTGGGTTTTCTGCGTCCAGGCTGTTTTTTTCATATTTCTTCCTATAAGCAAACTCAACCAGGGCTGTCTCAGTAGGATCGCCTATGAGGGATAATTTCCCGTCATTTTCTGTGACCTTGGAATCATTGCACAATACCATCACCTTTATGAAAACATCAAAATTTTTCTGATTTGCGTCAATTTCATCGGCATTCTGTAGCCGGTTGTTCAGAAAAACTTCCTTGACGGTCATCCTGTTCTGGGTCAATGTCCCGGTCTTGTCTGAACATATTATCTGCGTGCTTCCTAGGGTCTCAACAGCCGAAAGTTTTCTTATAATCGCGTTGTTTCTTGCCATCCTCTGAACGCCCAGGGCAAGAACAATGGTAACAACTGCAGGAAGCCCCTCCGGAATGGCGGCAACTGCCAGACTTACGGCTGTCAGGAACATCTCCAGCGGGTCCCTCCCCTGAAGCATTCCTACAACAAAGATAACCACGCAGACAATGAGTACTCCGAAAGTCAGGATTTTGCTCATCTCGGCAAGTTTGCGCTGCAGAGGAGTTTCCTTTGCTTCCGTGTTTGCCAGGTGGCCTGCAATTTTTCCTACCTCTGTGTTCATGCCGGTTGCGACCACTACTCCGGCACCCCGGCCGTAACTTACATTGCTGCCGGAGAAAGCCATGTTCTTTCTGTCGCCGATGACAACATCGGGTTTTTCGATTACCTCAAGACTCTTTTCTACGGGGACAGATTCACCGGTCAAAGCCGCCTCTTCTATTTTAAGGCTTGCATTCTCTATCAGCCGCATGTCGGCAGGAACTATATCCCCTGCTTCGATGAGGACAATATCGCCCGGAACCAGTTCCTCGGTCTTGATTTCCTTCGTTACGCCCTGCCGCCTGACCCTGACATAGGGGGATGACATCTTTTTAAGGGCGTCCAGGGCTTTTTCGGCTTTGCTTTCCTGTATTACGCCCATTACGGCATTGATTATTACAACGGCAAGTATAATGATTGAATCTGCTATCTCCTCGCCCTTTGACACTGCGAAGGAAATAACGGCTGCAGCAATGAGAATGATAATCATCAGATTTTTGAACTGATCGAGGAACATCATTAAAAGCGTTTTCTTTTTTCCTTCCTCTATCACATTTCTTCCGAATTTTTCAAGGCGTTTTCCGGCTTCTTCATCCGATAGGCCTGAATAATCCGAATCCAGGATCTTTAAAACCTCGGAGATTTCCATCGTGTGATAAAGATTACCGCTTTTATGTGCTTCCATATTTACCTCCCGAAAAGGCTTGTAAATATTTTGTGCTTAAATAAGTTTAATTGCTTGCTGCAGGAAAATATTCTCAGCTTCAATTATATCTTATTTTAATGTAATTTCGGATAATTATTAAAAATTAAATTCCGTATTTATATAAAAGTTACCTGTAATAATGTTCCTTAATTAAAAATAAATATGCAAATTGTAGCCATTGCTACAGATTTTTTATTTTGCAGCGACTATAATTGGTCACGGACAAAATTAAATTAAAAATAAAGGGGAAATAACCATGAGGAGGAAAATAGTAAAAATCGATGAGGAAAAGTGCAATGGCTGCGGATTGTGCGTGGATGCATGCCATGAAGGCGCTTTACAGATCATTGACGGGAAAGCGAGACTGATTTCCGAATCCTATTGCGACGGGCTTGGAAACTGCCTGCCTGAATGCCCTGCAGGAGCAATAACAATTGAAGAACGGGAAGCTGAGCCTTTCGATGAAGAAGCTGTCAAACTGATGATGGCATTAAGGGAGGCCAAAAAAGAAGCCGAACCGCTTGCCTGCGGATGTCCCGGCACCCATCAAAGGGTTTTCAACAGAAACACTGAAGTTTCTCCCCATGCCAAGGCTTCCAGTCAAAACGCGGCAAAACAGGAATCCCAGCTTCGTCAATGGCCTTGCCAGATTCAGCTTGTATCACCCCAGGCGCCCTTTTTTGACAACGCCCACCTTCTGGTGGCGGCTGACTGTACTGCTTATGCATATGCCAATTTCCATCCGGATTTTATGAGGAATAAGATCACCATTATCGGGTGTCCTAAACTCGATGAAATGGATTATTCGGAAAAACTGGCGGCAATTCTGGCTTACAACGATATCAAAAGCGTTTCTGTCGTCAGGATGGAAGTGCCCTGCTGCGGCGGTATTGTCCAGGCTGTCAAGAACGCTCTGATAAGAAGCGGAAAAATGATACCCTGGAACGTTACAATTATCTCCACCGACGGACAAATACTTGAAAACTGAAAACGTATAAAAATCAGAAAGTATATCAGAGGGGTAAATAGATTATTTGTCAATTTAATGTGATTGAATAAATTTATAAGACTAAAAAATATGAAGAAAAGGATGATGAGATATGTCGATGTTTTGTTTTCAGTGTGAACAGACAGCCGGGGGAAAGGCCTGCACAAAAATGGGCGTTTGCGGAAAAACTCCTGAAGTTTCAAACAAGCAGGATGAACTGACCTGCGCCCTTGTGGGTCTGGCCAGGGCTGCTAAGGATAAATCTTCTGCCGAAGCAGACCGTCTTATGATGGAAGGGCTTTTTGCAACAGTAACAAACGTCAATTTTGACGGTAACAGAATTGATGCTCTGAAAGCGCGTGTTGAAGCCGAAAAGAACAGGCTTGGCGGGGCGGAAAACCTGCGGCTTAAAGACCTTTGGACAGGTGACGAGGATATAGTTTCCCTCCGTTCCACCCTGCTTCTCGGGCTTCGTGGTATGGCTGCCTATGCATGGCATGCGTATACTTTGGGAAAACAGAATGAAAAAGTTACAAAGTGGTTCTATAAAGGCATGAGAGCCCTCGGAGAAGAAAGAACGGTTGAAGAATGGCTGGATTTACTTATGGAATTCGGCATGATCAACCTGGAATGCATGGCTCTGCTTGATGAAGCCAATACTTCAGCATACGGGCATCCGGTGCCTGTAAAAGTATCCACAATAGTTGAAAAAGGCCCGTTCATAGTAGTCAGCGGTCACGATCTCCACGACCTTAAAATGCTCCTGGAGCAGACCAGGGACAAGGGAGTTAATATATATACCCACGGCGAGATGCTTCCGGCTCACGGCTATCCTGAACTGAAAAAATACAGCCATCTTAAGGGGAATTTCGGAACAGCATGGCAGAATCAGCAAAAAGAGTTCCAGAATGTTCCCGGTGCTTTCCTCTTCACTACCAACTGCCTAATGCCTCCGAAGGACACATACTCGGACAGAGTATTCACAACAGCCGTAGTGGGATATCCAGGACTCGTGCATATAGAGACAAAGGAAGACGGGACAAAGGACTTCACTCCTGTAATAGAAAAAGCCCTTGAATTGGGGGGGTACAAAGAGGATCAGGTCTTTACAGGCATTAATGGCGGTACTGAACTTATGACCGGTTTTGCAAGAAACAACGTTCTCGGTGTGGCAGACAAAGTAATTGATGCCGTGAAGTCGGGAGCAATCCGCCACTTCTTCCTGGTAGGCGGATGTGACGGCGCGAAACCCGGAAGAAACTACTATACCGAGTTTGTAAAACTGGCGCCAAAGGATACAGTAATCCTTACCCTTGCCTGCGGAAAATTCAGGTTCAACGACCTTGACCTTGGGACAATCGGAGGCCTGCCCCGTATCATGGACATGGGGCAGTGCAATGATGCATATTCTGCAATCCAGGTCGCGCTGGCACTTTCCAGGGCATTTGACTGTGATGTGAACGAACTGCCTCTTACCCTGGTGCTTTCCTGGTATGAGCAGAAAGCTGTCTGCATTCTGCTTACGCTTCTGGCTTTGGGCTTAAAGAATATTTATATCGGACCTTCCGTCCCTGCATTCTTCTCCTCCAACGTGCTTAAAGTGCTGGTGGACAAGTTCGGTCTGACCCCGATAAGCACACCCGAAGCCGATCTGAAGGCGATACTCGGTGAATAATATATGAAGCCATAAACATAAAAGAGCTGTCATTCCAATTGACAGCTCTTTTTTATAGAGGGATACTATTGTTCCATGATTTCAGATCTTCCTGCAATGTTAAAGCGGACGCAAGGGATTCCCTTGAAGAACAGCCAAAGCACCGGAAGTTAATGCCCGGCTGCCTTCATGACCATATTCTGATGCTCCTGGATATAGACCTTTGAGGTCGAAGAACTGTGTGACGTGCTGTTTTTCATATAAAGATCGAAATGCCCGTTTACCCCGTTATTTGTTATGGTATCCACCCCATGGGGCATCCCTGAAAGTGATGCGGCTATATTCATGCCGTTATGGAATACCACGACCGCCCTCGGAGACCATTTCCATGTGCCGAATAAAGATTTCATCACGTTCGTATCTGCCGTGGTAAGCGGTTCAATATCGGCATGGTTGTATCCGCCTATCATCCTTGCCCTGAACTGCTTTCCCGTATCCACATCCACAACGGTGAAAGTGTCTCCACGCTCCAGTATATATTTCCCCTCAAGCTGCCAGTCAACGGCGGTTCCCCGCCTTGCAGGAGCGCTTGCCTCATTTGGCCTGACCGTGGTCACTCTTGGGGCATAACCCGATATGGCTATTCTTTCCCCTGCCTCAAGCCATTCATCAGGATCCATGTAGTTATAGCGCAGGATATCCTGCTGGCTTACCCCGAATTTTTTGGCAATGGATGAAACTGTGTCGCCCGGCTGGACCACATATGTGACATCCGGCCATTTTGTATTGTTATATTCTCCCGTATCCGGAGCAGGAGTTGCAGGTGCCTGGGTTGCCGTACCGGCTGGGATTATAAGAGTCATTCCGGGGTAAATCACATCGGATTTCAGGTTATTGGCGGCTTTAAGCTTTTCAACCGTTGTTCCAAATGCCCTGGAAATCTTCCACAGACTGTCACCGGCAACAACAGTATAGGTTTTTCTGTTTGCCGACGGATTTGTTATTTCCACTGTCTGGGTGGCATCGTTCATTCTCACCGTATAACCCAGGTTCTCGGCTATAAACCTGACAGGAGCATAGGTTATTTTATCAATGACTATGGACCTTGGCATGGTTACCTGGACACCGTTTACGCGTGCCTTTGAAGACCCCCTCATAAAGGCGATCTGGACATTGTTCTTATTTATCCCGACAGTATTGGAACTGTCATTCCACCAGACACTTGCCCCTATCGCAGCGCCAAAATCATACAAGGGAACATAAGTGGTGTTATTGTAGATAAACGGGCGTGTCCTGAAGGTCTGCAATGTTCCGTTAACTGAGATTCTGACATTGTAGTTGTATGCGCTCTGCGTCTGGGAAATGGAAGAAGCCGGAGTTTGGGCCGCACTTGCCATAACAGGCGCTCCCAGCATGAAAGTTGACAAAAGAATTGAACCTGCCATTATCTTGACCGTATTTATTTTCAGATTGGGGAATTTTTCCTTAATATAATCCCTTATGTTTCTCTTGAGCCGTTTTTTGTTCTCCGGATCAATTTTCCTGTATTCTTCGGCAAATTCAACATCGTTCATTTCCGTATCAATATATAGGATAAGATCATAACCGTCTTCAGTTTCAATCAATTGATAACTTCTGAAAATATCCAAAAACAACTACTCCCTTCCTGTAAACTTTCCGGGAGTAGTATTGCCTTATTTCAATCAATCTATTATTTTTTTATAAACTATTTGTCTATTATTTTTACATATACTTCTAAACTAACCGTCGGGAAGTTTTATGGAGACGCTCCAATATAGTCCTTCAGATCTCACATGTCTTGATTTTGGGGACATGGTGCAGCATTGCCAGGCGCTCCGCCCCCCTGCTTCCCTGTTGCATTTTTGTCCTTGCGTGATTTAATCTCTGCTGCTATCCAGGTTATCACAGGCAAAACAACCTGGAACGGCAGGGCATATATAGGAAATATGTTCTGTGCCCAGTCCAGCATATCTATTGCGCTTATATTCAGAGGCATTGAATATATGGAAGTCAATAAAACCAACGGAGCCGCAATTCTATGATAGTCCTTTATGCTGAAGAAATGCGCAATTCCTTTGGTCATGGAAAACATGAAAACAGTGGCCTTTGTGAATGAACACGATATAATCAGGACAGCGCTTATGATTTCTATCCTTTCGATAAAATCTCCCAATTTAATAATTCTTGCAATGACATAAGGGGGAAACATCTGAATGGTAATATTTTCCGTACCTAACATCATTATTGTCCGAAGTACGAATGTAAAGAGAAAAATTCCGCCCAGCAATAAAGAATAAAAATAAATTTTATACGGGCTGCTTTTCTTCTGAAAACATCCGGCTATGCCTAAAAAAGCCACTGTTTCTGCAAAAGGAAGCGCAAATATACTGAAGGAGTCTGTTAAAACCGGTCCAAGTCCGTCATACAAAACAGGTTTAAGCCTGTTGACATCATATTGGCTTAAAGATAACAATGACAAAAATAATGTCCCTGTTACCCAAATGGGAAAAATAATAGACATTGTTCTTCCCATTGACTCAATCCCGCTCTTTATGGCATAAGTAATCACAATGCCCGTCACAAGAGCTATTATGCATACAGGAGTCGCATCAAGGGATATAATCCGCATAAATTCACTCATGTTTTTTACGATGCATGCGCCTATATGGAATGAAAAAAAAACAAACATAAGTGTTAAAATTCTTCCTATAACCTTGCCGAAGAGAACATCCAATATTTCAAACAGGTCTTTTTCGGGGTAAAGTTTTATTATCCTGGCATACACTGCCATTATGATACCTGCCGCAACCATTGCAAATAAAACCGCGATCCAGATATCCTGTTTTGAATTGCCACCTATACCCAGGATAGTGTTGGTTCCGATTATGAATGTAGTCATAAGGACTACAGCCTGCTTCTGGTTTATTACCTCTTTATACATGCCAATATCATTCCTCTCATTTTTCCGTACTGCCTAAGATAAATAATATGATTTTACGGGAAATGTCGGAAAGACTTGGAACATCAATGTTGAACTCCATCAAAAAAGCCAAAGTTATATATAGGCACAGGAAAATACTGTATACAAAGAATGCCTTCCATTGCTGTTCCTTATAAAGGGTTACAAGATCTATCAGGATAAGAAAAACACTTACAATTATTGTACTTATCAGAATCATATCAATCTCCTATTTTTAGAGTTTTTTTCAACAATCCGGTATGAACTATCTCTATTTCAGGAATAATCTCAGCTTCCACCTCTTTGAAATGTTTGTCCCAGTCCTTGCCTATTTCTTTCCACAGTTTAGGGATATTTCTTTTTATCAGCAAACCGAAACCAAATATATCCGCGCCGGAATTCTGCGCCTTTTTTATTAACTCAAGAATATTTCCCTTTAATTGTTCTCCTGCGGTTTTGGATAACGCTTTCAACTCATTTTCATGACAAAACTGAATTCTGGTTACGACATCATCCAAAACGGTGCGGATTTTGATTTTCATCTCAATGGTTATTTTGCCCTCTTCATATTTTGGCTTTATCTTTGTTTTGCTGTTCAGTATTTCCAAAGTAACCTTATCATTTCCCCCTTCGGAGCCGACATTTACGACAAGGACTCCTCCCTCAACAACATCGAGCACAAAACTCAGGTATTTGGTTTCGTCTTCATCCAGATATCCAATGAGTTTATCCTCTCTGAATACCGCTGTTCCGCATAGCCTTATAGTTTTTTCCCCTTTGACTTCGGTCAAGCATATCGCCGGCATAACGGCGGATATGCCTTCATTGGACATATTTTCGATAAATTCATAAATCTGGACATGCATTGCTTTTGAAGAACCTTTCTGATCATGAATCATGTCACGGAGTTCTTCAGTCACCAGTTCAGTTGTCAGGGGCTTTGCTTCAAACACTTCCCTTGCTTCATTTCCTTTATATATAACTGGATGCATGTCAAGCCTTGTTTCATGATCCCTTGACAAAAAATCCAGAACCTGGGTAACTCCCTCCTGGGCAAGCTGCTGGCTGATAATACAAACAGAAGTATGGGCCCAGTAAAGTTTTGGGACATTCACCATCAGAGCGTTTCTGACAGCTTCAAACAAAGTCTTTCCCCTTGACTCGATAATGACCGATTTTGCGCTGCCTTCCTTGCCGCTTTCATGCATATCTGCAGTTTCTGATGAGAGGAGATATCCCCCGTCCTCGATCTTATCTACGGTAAATCCTCTTACAAGGGTCAAATTGTCAGCTTCCCTGTAGTTCCAGCAGGATGTTAACAAAAGCGGGATTATTATAATGCATGAGAGTATTTTTGCCTTTTTCATTTGTTCCAACTCCTGATTGTCTGTCTTATTTTGTTGAAGCTTGAAACAAACTTAGGTCTTTTTGTCATAGACCAGATAGGCGTTCTTAAGGCTGTATCACGGAGATCTTCAGGTTTGAGGGAACTGTAGGACAGCATGTAGGGAACCCCAAATGAGCGAAGGTTGCACAAATGAATAAGCACTATGATAATCCCGTATAAAATGCCATATATTCCTAAAAAGCCGGCCAATACTAAAAGGAACAGCCTTACAACCACCACCGGTCCCTTCAGTTTTTGTGTCATCAGGCCCGTAAGTCCGGTGATGGCTACTACAATTATGACTGTCGCACTTACAATCCTGGCTTCAACCGCAGCAGTTCCGAGAACAAGCGCTCCAAGGATACTCAGAGCCGTTGCCAGGCTGACGGGCATTCGCATGCCTGCCTCTCTGAGTATTTCAAAAGCGAGAATTAAACCTATAGTCTCTACGATTGTAGGGAAAGGTATCCCCTGCCTGGCAGCCAATATACTCATAAGAAGCGGGGTAGGAATCATTTCCTGATGATATGTCATCAGAGCAACATATATACCCGGCGCTGTAACAGTCAGTATAAAACTGATTATACGCAGGATTCTGCTTAAGGTTGCAAAATAAAAATTCAGTGCATAGTCGTCATCTGACTGGAAAAATTGCTCAAGCAGATAAGGCAGAACCAGTGTAACCGGTGTCCCGTCCACTATGACTATAATGCGTCCTTCCAGCAGGCTAGCGGCTGCTACATCGGGCTTTTCAGTACTTCCGATTGTTTCAAAGGGAGAATACCGCCCATCCCGTATAAGCTCTGCCAGTGTTCCGGAAAGCAGTATGCCGTCTATGTTGATTTTTTCAATTCGTTCAATAAGTTCGGTAAGAATTTGCTTATTTACGACCCCATCCAAATAACAAATACCCAGTCTGGTCTTGGTCCTGACGCCGATATATTTCATTTTTACCTTGAAATCCGGTGTAGCAAGTCTTCTCCTTATCATTGAAATGTTTTCAATCAATGATTCCACAAATCCTTCCCTGGGCCCACGGATTGCCTTTTCGCCCTCTGGCTCGCTGGTTGACCTGGATTTCCAGCCCTTTGACGATATTATCAAAGCATCATAACAGTTTTCCATAAGGAGCACGCTGTCTCCCCTTATTATGGCAGTCACCAGATCGTCTGAATCCTGGGATTTCTCAACTTTATGAGTGATAATCACCTGATTCATAAGGGTATCCATATTCCACTGTTTCTCATCAGAAAAATCTGCATGAACCAATGGATCTATAATCGAATTGTATATTGTTTCTGCATCTACCATCCCGTCCAGATAAAGGATGCAAAATCTGACACTGCTTTGTTTGCTGTTGGCAAAAAACCTGGTCATGAATGTATCATCATCATGGAATATTTCCTTGAACTGACTGACGTTGTCGACCAATGATTGGAGCAATATTACTTTTTTATTCAGGGTGTTTATTGTGGACAATTTTTCTTCCTGTCTGTTCATGGTTCCCGCTTGCCCACCTTTTATTTTAATTTAACGGAGTTTTTTCGCAGTATTAAACAGTGTTAATAATTAGTGTTATCCTTTGTCCGATTTTTATTACATGCTTTTTTCCGGAAATAAAAACGCTGTCCGTCGATCCGGACAGCGAAACATGTTTTCTCTTTATAACTATAGTTATTCAAAAAAAATGAAATATAAATTTTAACCTTCAATAGGCTCGCCATATTTATTGAACAAAGGCAGACGCTCAAGATAGATAATATCGTCACGTTTATAGGCATCGCCCTCTGCAAGGATGGTCATTTTGCCTGCGATAATGCCGCCTGATTCCTTAACCAGTTTTTCCACCGCCCTTACAGATTCTCCGGTGCTTATGACATCATCGACAATAAGGACCCGCTTTCCTTTCATATATTCCATGTCGCTTCTGTCAATATATAGAACCTGCTTTTTGGCAGTGGTTATCGACTGAAGTTCTACAGACACCACATCCCGCATGTAGAGTTTTGCCATTTTTCTGGCCAGCAGATATTTGTTCATGCCCATTTGCTTGGCCATCTCGTAAACCAGCGGGATGCCTTTGCTTTCAGCGGTAATCATCACATCAAATTCAGGGGCTCTTTTTATCAATTCTCTTGCGCATGCGACGGTAAGTTCCACATCTCCGAAAAGAACAAAAGCGGCAATGTACAGTTCTTCATTTATCGGGCATAAAGGAAGGCGTCTTTTAAGACCGGCCACGGTAATTTCATAATAGTCACGCATTTTATTACCCCCACTCAGGTTAATAATTAGCAAAAAAAGAGCGTTACTAAATTATTGTATCAAATCTGCCCTAGGTGTCAATGATGAATAAAGGCACTCAAAAAAGATTCCGGAGGCATTGGCCTCCGGAATCTTTCAGCAGGTTTATTATAAACCCTTTGCCCCTGAACTTAATCAGAGCTTGTTGTAGACTTTGTACAGGAGCACTGCTGCCTCAGCTCGGGTGGTGAGGGCACGCGGACTGATCCTTCCGTTATACCCTGCAATTAGTCCCTCACTGACAAGAGTTTCAATGGCTTCAGCCGCGTAACCGGCTATTTCGCCCTTATCGATGAAATTGTCAAGAGAATTGGTGCCAGCGGTTTCAGGTTTATCCACGATTTCCAGTGCTCTATATGTCAGAACCATCATATCCTGACGGGAAATGGGCGCGTCGGGGGCAAATCTGTTGTTGCCTACACCTGCGGTTATACCGAGAGCCTTTGCAATTCCCACTGCTTCGTAATAATAACTTCCCTTATTGACATCATCAAAGTTATCATCAAACTCGGCAGTAAGGCCCAGGGTCTTTACCAGCAGCAACAGGTAATCCGCCCTTGTGATGTTTGCTGACGGCGTATATCTGCCATTGCCGGTTCCTGCGATTATACCCCTGGACGCCAATACCTCAACGGGTTTTCTTGCCCATTCCACAGAAGCCAGATCGCTGAAAGTCTTATGGACGAATGCCACTGAGTAGAGGCTGAAGTGTGTTGTGGTGAATTCGACTGCTTTCGTTTCTGCATTGTAGCGTCCGCTGTAAACGGGGATAACATTGCCGTTCCGGTCTATATACCATACCACTATGTGTTCCGGATCCTTAAGTTCCTCTTCTGCAGGCTCATATGGAATGGATACCTTGACAGGTGAGGAAGGATTATTCCAGTCCACTTTCTTTCCGTCAACTTTCAGAATAAGTTCGATTACCGGCCTGTCGCCAATTTCATTGGCTATGCTTTCAGGCAATTCGGACTTATCCGCTCTTCTGACAAGGATTTCAATCTTTCCGGCATTCTCCGCATCAGTACCTTTGAGCATTGAATCTGTAAGTACTATCCGTCCAGCGTCGGTTGCGAAAACAATATTTCTTACGCCTGCGCCGGAACTCAGGAGAACTGCCGGCAGTTCAACGCTGTAGCTTTCAGTATCCGACTTGGGCAAACTTACTGTAACTGTCTTTTTGCCGCTTTCATCTGCCGCAGCCCTGCTGAAGGCAGCCTCAAGAACAGCCTGTGACAGATTGACCTTCACAAGACCGGTCACGCTGTCCACATCTGCATTCACCTTAACACCTTCAACATCAGCCTGGGGTTTCGACGGGACTGATGGTGACGGTGAAGGTGATGGTGTGGATTTGGTCTCCCAAATTGCATACAGTGTCAGATCGCCTTCGAACTCGGAAATAATATCTCCAGGCCTGTATGAGACACCTGTTCCGTCAGCTTTCGTGTTCCATTCCTTGAACACTTTGCCGCCCGGAGGGGTCAGACCCTCGCCTGAAGCAACGGTTACAGTTTTTCCCTCCATAACAACTGAGGAAGGTATGGTTCCTGTTCCACCATTGGGATTATAGATAACTGCATAAGCCGGTTCTTCAAATTTGAATTCGAACCAGTCAATATTATATCCGTCACCCAGATCAAGCAGCTCTATGGTGTATTCCCCTGCAGGCAACAATACCGAACTGTTTACGGTCCTGTAAGTTTCCCAGGAACCTGTGCTGGGCATATCAACCAGAGTTATTATCTGGCCGTCTTTCCTGAGAGCAGCCCCAACACCGCCCTGCTGTGTGGAATAACGGTATGTTACTGTATAAACACCGGACTTTTCAACCTTGACTGAATACTTCATCCAGTCACCTGCATTCAGGTAATCAAGCACTTTACCTATAACCTGATTGTTTTCTTTCAGGTCGGAAATAACACCTTTATTGCTGTCATAGAGCTCTTCTGCTTCTATTTTGGTGGTTCCGTCAGTTATGACTATCGGTTCTGTTTTGTCATAGACCATTACATACTTCATATTGAAGTCGGATGAACTGACTGCAGTGAAGCGGATTACCTGTTCTCCCGCCTTGAGTTCCACGGCAGTCCTGAGCGTGAACCAGTTGGCCCAGTATTGGGGAACATTAATGGTTCTCAGCAGTTTACCGTCTCCTGTCCTGAGTTCAAAAAGCCTGCTGGCATCGCTCGGAACACCAAGACGGATATCCACGGTATAAAGTCCGTCAGCGGGAACATTGACCTTGAACTCAATCCAGTCGCCGCTGCCTATATTCTCCATACGTTTTCCGCCTGCAGGATCATCAACTATTGATACGCCTGACAACCTGTATACATGCTCGGCTTGCATCGGGACGCCCAGCTGGTTGGTCGGTCCTGTTACGCCTTTACTTGTAAGTTCAGCTGTCAAGGCTTTTCCGCCTCTTGAATCGGTATAGGCTTCAACAGGAACTTCCACTGTTATGCCAATATCATCGAAATAAGGCGTACCATTCCATGCAAGAGCAAGTTCAACCGTGTTTGGATCGACCAGTATGCGACCCTTGATTGATATTCCTGCTGCACCGGCAGCCCCGCCCAGGGTTATTTTATCCAATCCCGCTTCATTGAAGTAACCGCCTTCAATAGTGAGCGTAATTACTTCTTCATTCATGGTGCTCTGGACACCGCCATATTTCCATGAAGCCATGATTGTCTCAGGATCGTCAAAGGCCTTGAATGTGACTTTTGCTTTAAGTATAAACGGGTCAGGTGTAGTGATTATAGCATCACCAGTAGTGCTTATGGCATCTCCTGCTGTTACCTGCAATCCATAGGTAATTACAACATCGCGATCAATGTCATAATCTTCTTTTGCATTGCCCGACAAAGTTATAACTGCTTTATTTCCTTCAACTGTTACTTCTCCGATTTCTATTCCGGCAGGTGCATTTTCAAGGGTTATGGCATCAGGTGTGACTACATTGGATGCTCCTTCAGGAACATTGTTCAATGTAATCTTAATCTGTCTGCCATCTTCCCGGCCTTCTTCTATGGTGCCATCTATGGCCTCAGCTTCGATGTAAGGACCAATTGCAAACCAGTCGAGGTTATGGTCACCGCCTCCATTGATGTCGCCGCAGCTTACAAGTCGCAGGATATGTTCTCCGGCTTGCGGTATTGTGATCTCAAATTCTGCGGTCATTGCATTTTCATTGCCCCACCCGCCAGTACTGTCAAGATATACAGTAGTCAGTTTTTGTTCCCCAAGCCAGAATTCCACTCCGCTGTCGTTGGAAGTGTAATATCTGTATTTAACTTTATAAGTTCCCGGCTGGGCAATATTGACCTTATAATGAAGCTCGTCACGGTTTGCAGCATTCCAGTAATTTATGGCTATGTTGTCATCAAACGCAACCGGACCAACTGTATCAATGAATGCTTCTGCTTCAAGCTTCCCGGGTATTTCATGATGTACGTCAATTTTACTGATGGTTGTTCCCCCTATGGATACTTTAGCTGCTTTTTGGGCCTGGAATCTGACCATATAAATTCCTTCTTCAAGGAAAATATTTGATATGGCCTGCTTCCATGTGCCCCAACCTGTATCGGGAGAATTCGAGGTTTCAAGTTTCAATTCTCCGATTACTTTGCCGTCTTGGAGTATTGAGATTTTTGATTCCTCGGACTTCTCATTTTCGTCGTCCCAGTTTTCAAACCACATATTGAAGGAGTAATATCCTGTTTCAGGAACATCCAGATAGAAATCGAAGTAATCTCCGGTGTCTACTTCTAAAATATCACCGTTCTCATCTTTTATAGCAACTCCACTTGAGCCAACAATTTCAAATCCGGGCTGTATGTTATATGCAGGTATTCTTAAAGGCTTAATGGGAGTTTCTCCGGTTCCGGGTTCAAATATATAGGTTGCTACAGTTCCACCTGGGATTACCGCTGAGATCTGTTCACCCTTGCAGAGTATCCTGAATGCCTGATCGTGTTTGTTCTGGTTAATAACTACAACTACCACTGTTCCGTCTGGATTCCTGAATGCCACGTTCGTCACGGTGGACCTGCTTCCGTAGTTGCTGTCAATCCGCACCGCCCCAGGCTGCAGGAATTTTGTGAACTGGGCGGTAATGTAGTACTCAGGACACATCCAGTAATTGTCCTTATTCCCCGAATCCCTGATAATCATGGTGGGATCAGGCGTGCCTGTCCACTGCTCAGGATAAATGTCGCTGTCCAGCATTGTGACCCATGCGTTGTAGCTCACTGCCCAGTTCCTCAGATACTGCGCTATGCGGTCGGCACCCGCTGTCCCCCAGACAGATCTCTCT
>Ga0134094_1000943_pt1 | contig 31738 bp, 23 predicted proteins | sample 5_1taG_FD_94458 | JGI IMG/M metagenome (GOLD analysis project Ga0134094, IMG submission 94458) | Switchgrass degrading microbial communities from high solid loading bioreactors in New Hampshire, USA - 5_19_20_110_A1 metaG | ecosystem: Engineered > Bioreactor > Semi-continuous > Anaerobic >... | reverse complement strand
GGCGATTCCGCCGGTAACCACGGCAGCCGGCAGGATAAAGCGCTCGGGCAGGCGTCCAAACGCGTTCGCTGTGGCGAGCAAGGCGCGGTTGAAGAACACCCCCAATGCGCCGGTGAGAATGCCCAACAGCGCGAACACCGGCAGCGATGCCAGCGGCGGAACCGGATAACTCGGAACCGTAAAAACGGGGAACTGCCCTGTGCCCAGCCGGGCGACAATATCCGCGACAACTGCCGCAATAAAAGCTGTGCCAAATACAATGGGTTGAAAGTCGCGGCGCACTTCTTCAAGCACAAAAATCAGGCCCGATAGGGGCGCGTTGAAAGCCGCCGCCAGTCCTGCGCCTGCCCCGGCGGCGATTAACGGCATCCGCTCCCACCTGGATACTTTTAACCAGCGCCCAACGGCATCGCCAACCGCGCCGCCCATCTGCACGGTTGGGCCTTCACGGCCTAAAGCCAACCCGCTGCCAATGGCAATAATGCCGCCAAAGAACTTCACCGGGAGCAGGCGCTTCCAATGAAATTTGCGCATCCGCAGGAGAACCGCTTCCAGGTGCGGAATACCGCTCCCGCTGGCCTCAGGCGCGAAACGGCGCGTAAGCGCGACCGAAATCCCTGCCCCAAGCATGGCGAACAGGACCGGAAAAACCCAACCGAGGGCCGGCTGGCTGTGAGCCCATGCCAGGAGACTATTTCTGAGTTGATCCGCGCCGGAAAGGCCTATCCTGAACAGCAGGGCGAGCAGGCCGGCGCAAGCGCCTACCAGCGCGGCCCTGGGGAAGATCCGCCGCCGCTGCCGCCTGATCTCGAGATATTCCTGTAATTCCGAATCGCCTGTTTCACCGGTGTTTTCTGAGGATAATTTTTGTTCGTTATTCTGGTTCTTTTTACGATTAAAACTACGATTCAACGTACCCTTCATATATGAACAGTCCAGCAACGACTATTTTATTTAACTGCAGCTTCGTCCAGGTGGGCAAAGTCCGAACCATATTGTACCCCACGCGATCCACATGTACAGGGAATGGAACGGCCCGCCCTGCTGCAAACAGCTTTCACGCTCTTCAAAACTCGCTTTTCCTCAACTATAATTGGCAATACGCATTTAAATCTGAGACTATGCAAAAGGTATAAATATGCCAGTGATTCGCCCAGAGACTCCGGCTGACGCTGCCGGAATTTATGCAGCCAATCAACAGGCTTTTCGAGGGCGGGATGCCGAGCCTCGCCTGGTGAATGCCATTCGCGATTCGGAACACTTTGTCCCTGATCTGTCGCTGGTCGCCGAAGCAGACGGACAGATCATCGGGCATGTTCTATTTAGCCGCATTCATATTGAAACAGAGAATGGCCAGGTGCCGGCCCTGGCGCTGGCTCCAGTAGCCGTTTTACCGGCATTTCAGGGCCAGGGCATCGGTTCTGCACTGATAAGGCGCGGGCTGGAGGAGAGCAAGCGCCTCGGGCATTCCATTGTCATCGTGCTGGGCCATCCGACCTACTATCCACGCTTTGGTTTCTCAGCTGCTTTGGCCAAATCGCTCGAATGCCCCTTTGGCAACTGCGGCGACGCCTGGATGGCGCTGGAGCTCGTCCCAGGCGCGCTGGATGGCATCCGGGGAAGGGTTGTCTATCCACCCGCATTCAACGATGTTTGATTTTCACCTGGCCGTATCGGGATTAAAATTTTGGTCCGCTGCCAGCAGGCAGCGGACCGTAGCAAAAAGGCTTTCCCCTGAGAAGCCAACATACAAAATTGCATCAGAATTCATCAAACGGGCGCGCTGTTCCTGCTCCATCGTGTGCACAAGCACAATGCTGCGCACCTGCGGGCACATGCGCCGGGCCTGTTCCAGCACGACTCACGCCTGATCATCAGCAAGGCCCGCATCCAGAAGCAGCAGCCGCGGCTGAAGTTCAGCGCTGCGGCGCAGCGCTGAAGGGGCATCTGCTAAACAATCGACGCGCGAAATATCCTCGCTGGCCAGCAGCAGCACACGCAAACCGTCTCACCAGCGTCCAGGAGTACTGATGAGCAAAACAGAGACGCATGGCGGGGCCACTCATTTACTTTATCGGGAAATGAACGGAAGAACAACTGAGAAATTGAAGGTTTTGGGAAATATAAATTGACCACCAGGCAGCCGGTTAACTGGTCATAATTGACCAGTAACGACTGGGTAATTAAACGGGTTATTTTGAAGTAATGCGCAGGGATTCAGGCAGTGTTGCAATGCCCTCTTTCAACGCATACAGAGCCGCCTGCGTGCGATTTGCCAGATGCAGCTTATCGAGAATGCTGCTAACGTGTTTTGCAACAGTCCGCTCGTGAATGGCAAGGGCGGCGGCAATTTCTTGATTACTTGCCCCTCTCGCGATATAACGCAGCGTTTCCAATTCGCGTTCCGTAAGCGGTTCGGTGGTCGGGGGCAGTTCAGACGGCTGGTTTAGCTCGCGAATCACCTTGAGAGCAATCGTGGGGTGCAGAAAAGCCTGCCCGGCGGCAACATCGCGGATGGCATGAAATAACTGCTCGCGCGGCGCATCTTTGAGCATATACCCCAATGCGCCCATTTTGATCGCGGAAAAGACACGGTCATCATCTGCATAACTGGTCAGCACAAGAATGCGGGCCTTGGGATTATGCTCCATAACCTCGCGGATCACCGCGACTCCATCCTGCTCAGGCATGACCAGATCGAGCAGAATGACATCAGGGCGCAGCGTTTTCGCAAGCGCAACAGCCTCGCGCCCGTCAGCCGCCTCTCCTACCAGCATCATATCCGGCTGGGTCGCCAGGACCGCAGCCAATCCTTCGCGTACAATGGGATGATCATCAGCAATAAGAATTTTGATAGTGTTACCCATCGGATGTCCCCTTATTGAGATAAATTTAACGCCGTTTCAGGGATGTAAACGCTCACCCTGGTTCCCTCGCCCGGATTCGAATGAATTTCCAGTTGACCGCCAACTGAGCGGGCGCGTTCACTCAGGTGGCGCAGTCTCAACCCCCTTCCGCCTGTATCCCTGGGGTCAAAACCGCAGCCATCATCAGCAATCTCCAGCACCAGTCCTTGCTCCCGGCGGTGTAAATGGATCGTCCCCCTGGAAGCGTGAGCGTGCTTTAACATGTTGTTCAGCGCTTCCTGCACAATCTGGTATAGGGCGGCTTCTACCTGAAGCGGAAGTTGCAAATGCTCATCTGCCTGCAGTGAGACTCGCACCCCCGACCAGCCTTCAACCACTGCAAGCCGTTCATTAATGGCAGAGACCAGCCCCTGCTGCTCAAGCTCAAGCGGGCGCAGCCGGTAGACAAACAGCCGCATCTCATTTAGCGCCTGCCGGGCTGTTTTGGCGATTCGATTAAAGGTGGGTTTCGCGGTATCGGGCATGCCTGCTTCAAGGCGCGCCTGCCCGGCTTCGGCAAGCGACACAAGACCATAAAGCAGCTGCGTGACCGAATCGTGCAGCTCTCGCGCCAGCCGCTGGCGTTCTTCCAGGACGACTGCCCGCTTCCGCAAGCTGTCGCTGTGCACGGCAACTGCCACCTGATCTGCAATTGAAGCGAGCAGGGCAACATCTTCGGCGCTGAAGGAACTCCCGGGTTGGTGAATGACCCACAAAGCGCCCAGCGCCTGATCTTCCGTCCGGATCGGCGCCATTAGCAGCGAACTGGCGGTCATCTCACGCATGATCTGGGGTACATCGTGCGCCGTGGAAAGATCGTTGATCAAGACCGGCTCGCTGATTTGCGTGAGCCGCTTGCGCGAATTCTCGTCAGGCGGAAGGAGCATTTCCATCCGCTGCCATTGGGCAGGCAGCCCATGATGGGCGCTCAACCGTATTTGCGGTGCAGAGGACGAGTCCGCGTTCTCCTCGAATAGAAAAATAGCGCCCATATCCGCATCCAGCGCGCCTATCGCCTGCAAAAGCGAATGCCTGAGCAGCGATTCAATGTCCTTAGCCCGGCTGGCAGCCGCTGATACCTCGTATAACACAGCCAGCTCGCGGGTGCGGCGAAAGACATGATCCTCCAGCGTGGCGGTCAGCTTACGCAGCGCCTCTTCCTTCTCCTCACGAACGGCAATTTGCGCCTTGAGCGATGCAACCATGTCATTGAACGAGCCCGCCAGGAAACCAATTTCATCGTCATTTGAAATCGGCACGTGCACGCTCAAATCGCCGGCGTTTGCCTGATGCACACCGCGCAGGAGGTGATCCAGCGGCGTCAAAATGCTCGCGCGAAACACAAGCGGGAAGATGTACAGGACGAGCAGGCTGCTGATTAAAATTATCGCAATCATCCCTGCCGCTCGCTGGTGCACAGGCGTGTTGCTTTCCATCATGCTGAACCCGGCTTCGTACCGGTTATCACCGGTGACAATGGGATAACCCACGTACTGATAGTAACTGCCCTGCGGGTGGCTGCCAAAATATAGGCTAACCCGATCAGCGGAATGAGCCGCTTTCACATACCATTCGAAATAAGTTCCCCAGGTAGTTCGCGGAGCCCAAATCTGCGAGCTGCCCGCCGTCAGGCGCATTTTGATCTCATCCAGCAAAGGCTGGGGATTCTCCTGGTCGCCGCGGAGATACAGCATTTGTACCCGCGGCGCATCCGTCTCACCCGCGGAAGTTGATCCCAGCGAAATGACATAGATAACAGAATCGGGCAGCCCGCTTAAGTCATTCGCCTGGATGGCTCTTCGCACCACCTCTGTTTCTAATAACCGGGTTTCGTCACTCCGAGCGGCTGCTGAGTGAATGGCATACAGCCCCACGACCCCAAGAATGGCTAAAATCGTAACGAGCGAAAGCCCGATCAGTTTCACGATCAGGCCTGGCTGGCGCGTGACGTGATCCCAGGAAGTATAGACCAGCACGACGCTCAGGGCCAGGAGCGAAAGCCCGATAATGAGAACTTCCAGCGGCGCGGTAATGACGCCGCTCATCCCCAAAGCGGAGCCCACAGCTTGAGACAATCCCAGCGCCAGGGCCAGGCAAAGATTCCGGTGGGGTTGCGCCAGTTTTTGCGGGCGCAGCAGCGCCTCACCAATTCGCGCTGCCCGGCTTCGCCTTTCGCTGTCTTCGCCTGCAAGCTCGACTGCCACGTTGTGAACGACGATCGTCCGGCGCATGGCCAGGGCAAGCGTTACCAGGATGACGAACCCCATGAGAAAGGGATAATATGGGTGGAGTCCGAGATCAAAAGAATGCCTGACCAGGATCTGATAGGCATACCAGACGCTGTAACCATTCGCCAGCGCCGCCGCGCCGACCCCAAAACCGATCGCCAGGCGGGCTTCAGTCGAATGCTGCCCTTGCGGATGATGGTCCCACGCCGGATGGTAGTAAAGGAAACCGATCACGGCTGCCATGCAAGTGATGACAGCAGCATCCTGCGCGGGCCAGAATGCTCCACCCCATAAGACCAGCGCGGTCGTGCAGAACATCGCGACCATGCTGTAGGCAAAGCTGGCCAGAATTGCAGTCATGAACCAGGTCGCGGCAGATTTCTCTTTATACTGCACCAGGTAATAAGTGCCGAGCAGCCCCACAATAAACAGCGGCACGCTAACAAACGTATAGGGTCCAAACTGGAAGGTCGAAGAAGGGGGCATATTGCAGGCAAATACGCGAACTATGTCCTGGACAGCATTCTGACGGGTATTTATCACATATTACGACAAACTGGTGGTTAACAATCATAGCAGAAAATGGGAGATCGATGCGGTTCAAAGAGAAATTAAAAAGCTCGTCCAAAAGCAACTTTGGACGAGCCAATGGTTTTTCGATACAGACCGGTGAAATCAATACCAGGTGACGTTGTTATACCTGCGCTCGCGATGGCAGCGGTTGCAGATATTAAAACGGCTGTTAAGCGGCAGCGGCCTTCCGCAAGAACGGCAGCGGAAAGTGGTATCGATTTTCGCAGCGAGCGCATCATCCAGCGTTTTCGACAACCGGCGGCGCTCGTCGCGTACCCACGCTTCATCAGGCGCGTATTTTGAGAATTCACGCCGTTGGGCGAGCCAGAGATAAATATCCGCGCAGCGGATCATCAGTTCGCAATTCTCCAGATCTTCCGAGTCCGTGATCTTATTCGGCAAATTGCTTTCGGGAACAGGCATCGGCGTGCGAGAAATAATTGCCCTGGCGCAGTCAAGCCAGTACGATTCTGTGTTATTGGCGCAAGGGGCGCTGATGAGCTGCAGGGCAGTTTGCTCTCCCAGGCGTTTAATATCGCCCGGCCTGAGCATGCCTGCCAGCGAAATTTGCTGAGAAAGGTCCACCGGTTTCAATAGATGACGCCATCTTTCCGGGATCGCCTTCAGCATCATCCACCGGCGCAGCTTGTCCTGCAGCGTGCCGGGAAGAAGCGCAAGCGACTCGGGCGCCGGTGCAATATAAGCAAACCCAATATCCCTGTTTTCTGCCTCAATCGCCTGCCGGACGATCTCGAGATTGGGTTTCGACAACGCGCCGACCATCCCCTGCTCAGACAGCCCAAACCTGCCGGCGCGTCCGGCAATCTGCTTAACCTCATTTGAGTTGAGCACCCGCACATCCTTGCCGTCGTATTTTTCGACTTCGTAGAAGCAGACATTATCGGCGGGCAAGTTCAGCCCCATGCCAACGGCGTCGGTTGCCACGCAGATCTCTGCTTCGCCAGAGGCAAAGCGTTCCGCCTGGCGCAGGCGCACGTCGGGCGGCAGGTTGCCGTAAACCACTGCAACCGTCCGGTTATATTTCTTTTCAAGATCCGCCTTCAAGCCCAGCACCGTCCTGCGCGAGAACGCGACCAGGATCGTCCGCGGCGGAAGGGTTTCTAACGACCACGGCCGATCAGCGACTTTCAGCGGCGTCAGGCGTTCGTAGTGCTCCGTAGTCACGGAGAACCCCAACTCCTCAGCCAGGCGGTAAATCAGCGCCTCAGAGACCGGCGAGCCTGCGATGTGAATCTCAGGCGCGGTAGCTTCCAAAATCGCCCGCGTCCAGGCCCAGCCGCGCTGATCATCTGCCAGCATATGCGCCTCATCGATGATGATGCATTCGCCGCTCCGGCGCGGGTTGAACATCTCGATCGTGGCGGCGGTAATCTGCGCGCCGGGCACTTCTATCGATTCCTCGCCGGTCAGCAGATTGCAGAGCACGCCGCGCTTATTCAGCGAATCGTAGACCTCATGGGCCAGCAAGCGCAGCGGAGAGAGATACCAACCGCTGCCGGCCTCTGCCAGGTTATTCAATCCGCTAAACGTCTTGCCGCTGTTGGTCGGTCCCATATGCAGCGTGATGTGCTGCTCGCCGCGGTCGCGGTCCCAGTTGGGGAATACTTCAATCAACTGCTGGCGCAGGCGGTTGGCTTCTGCCCGCCGCTGGGCTTTGGTCTCGTCAAATTCAACATAACGCTGAGCCCTGGATCTCGATCGATCTCTCGGAGCCGGTTCAACCCAGCGAGGATACCGCGCTTCCAAAATCTCTTTAAATTCATCCAGGCTTTCCGGCAGTCCCCACAACCCGCGGACCTGCTTCCACAAGGGAGCGGTGACACTGATATGCGCCCTGCGCAAACGGCTCCTGACGGCAGGCAGCGACATGCCAGCGACAATGGCGATCTCAGCGGGATCCAGGCGCGTGTTGCCGCTCACCTTCTCCAGCATCTCTTCGCTGTTCGCGACCTGCTCCAGCGTTGCCGCCGGGATGCGGATTTTCCCATCTGGGTCGCGAAATGAAGGAATATCGCCGCTTTTCGCCGCGCTGCGCAAAGCGCCTGCCGGAAGCCCAAGCTGCTTTGCAGCCGATTCAGGCGTATAGGTGCGCGCGATCACATACAACCGGGCAGACTTCCCATGTGTTCCATCCGGGCGCATGACATCACCACACAGCGGAACGCACTTCTGCCATTCGCGATCGATCTCTGCGCGCTGTTCCTTGCGCTGCTCCTTGATTAATTTCTTCCGAAAGACGGCCTCATGATAATCACGGATTTGCAGCCATGTGTTTCCACGATATTCAAAAGTTACCAATCCATCGCCGTTCAGAAGCAAAACGGTTTCACTGTCAGCGCCAAACTGCTTCCGCAGCGCGCCGGTCGTCGCCATCTGGTCCGGCTGGCCTGCCAGCCACAACAGCACATCATGACGAAGCTGCGCAAGACGCTGCATGTCGACCTGCGCCGGTCCCTTGCGGGCTGTATTCGGCTCTACCTCCTGGGATGTTTGGGCAGCGACCCATGTCTTACCATTTAATTCAAACACAACGAAATCACGGCCGGCTAACAGCGCGTGAACATCGCTCATCCTGCCGACCCTGTTTCGAAACTCTGATTCAAGCGCCATGCGATCCGGCTGTTGAGCAAGCCAGCGAAGTATCTCTTGCTTGATCTGCTGCCTGCGCTGCCGCCTGGATATACGTGTTGTTGTTTCCAATACCATCTTCTTTCGCTTACACCATTAACTGCAATCCTGTTTACCAGAATTTACAGACCTGTACTCTCAAAAAAGCCCGGCTGTTCGTTCTACGAGGAGACGGCTTTTCGTCATCGTATTTCTTCGCCATCCCTTCTCTACTGCGCTATTGCCAGGATGCATCCAGCCCAATACTATACAACATTATTCAACAAAATGTTAGGGTTTGCTGAAAACTGCTTTGCGAAAAAGAAAGAGGTCTTCCTTCCGGCAGTGCGCGCGAGCTTCGCCTTTTACCGGCCGCGCCAACCGCACGACCGCCGGGATGCGCTGCCGCCTGTCAAATATTCGGCCAGGAAGTTAACCGCTGCCAGTTCGGGCGGCAGTCCGCGGGCAGAATGGGTCGGATAAGCGCTGGCGCGCAGAGCAAAATCAGGGAGATTTCAAAGAACTTCATCATTTTCCCCTCCAGGGATTTTAAAAAGGAGGACCTTTACAACAGAAAGCCCTCCTTCTGCGCAACCATACGCAGCACTTCCAGCTCGCTTTTGTAAAACCTACCGGGGAAACCGGACCGCTTCGCCGGTCACAATATGCTGGTATGCGCCTGGGAAAGCCCCTTCAAAAGCAGCCAGCACTTCAGGGCTGCTGTCATGCGGCGACAGGGCAACCAGCTCAGGCTGGCGTGATTGCAGGAATTGAATATGGGGTTCTAACTCCTGAGCCGCCGCGTTCCCATAGTGCAGACCTCCCACGACGCCAATCACCGTCTGGCCGTACAGCATTTCCGCCCGCTCAACCAGTTTTTCAAGCCCGGGATGGCCGCAGCCGGTGATCAAGACCAGGCCTTCGCCGGCGACGTGGACGACCAGTGCCTGCTCACTGCCCTTGGGATTCAGCAGAGATATGGGAAAAACCTCCGGGTAAGTAATCACGCCCGTCGTTGCTACATCCGGCGCAACCAGCGTTGGGATGGTCGCGTGGATGGCATTCTTAACCGTTACCGGTGTGGGGACAAAAAGCAGCCGGTCGCCGAGAGTCTCAGGTAGTTTCAGGTCGCCCATAGCAACCGTGCGATTTTGCCAGGCTTTCGTTCCACCAATGTGGTCCGGATGCGGATGGCTGATGACAATTCGCGTGACCTCATCCCATTCAATACCCAGCGCCTGCATGTTTTGCATAAACGGCGTATCAGGCAGTTGATCTGGGTTGTTTCCAACATCCAGCAGAACCGTCGTAGAATCGGTGCGAATCAGGTACGAGACGCCGTGCCCCCACTGAAGCGACCCGCTGCCGCTGGCTTCCTCATATAGCGGGATGATTTCCAGCCTCGAGGTAGCTGCCAATTGGGGGACAAGAACCGGCGCTGCCTGCCATTCAGCTTCAATCTCACGGTTGGCAGCCGCCTGGCGAACAATGAAGAACAGCAGGGCAATTGCAGCGGCGCCAGAAAGCATGAGACTTGCCAGTATTAGCTTTTTCATTGAACAACTCCTTTGCGTTGAGATGATCGTTGTTACAGTCCCAGTGTATGCGCTGGCGCAGCCTCTGTCGCCTATCCAGAGGTTGGTTTGTGGATAGGTTTCAAAAAGCCCTATCCTGCAAAAGGATAGGGCTGACCTGGAAAGTATTTCTTTAATATTCACTTGAGATGATCAAAAACCCAACGTTCTGGCGCGGGCAATCGCCTGCGGGCGGTTGCTTACCCCCAGCTTTTGCAGCACATTATGGACATGCCATTTCGCGGTCCCCACGCTGATAACCAGTTCCGCGGCAATTTCCCGGTTGGATTTACCCGCTACAATCAGTTGGAGCACGCGCTTTTCCTGTTCGCTGAGCGGCTCTGGCAGCTGGTCCACTGGCGCAGAGGATACCGTGCGCTCAGGCTGGCTCAAAGCTAACAGGGTGTCCACAAATTCAGGCGCAAATTTCCTGGCCTGGGGTAACAGGTCCATCAACGGCTGGCCCTCGCTCAGGAAGATACAGGCATAGCCTTCAGGAGCAGCCAGCTGCAAGGACTTTCCCAACCAGTCAAGCGCAGCAGCGCGGTTCTCTTTCGCTCGATAAAATAACGCCAGCAGCAGCATCACCTCGATACAGGTCTGCATGCGCCCAGACCTATTCGCCCGATCCAGTATGGGCTGCAAGATCGGTTGAATCTCTTCCTCTTCCCCTGTCTCCAGGAGAATGCGTGCGAGAGTCAGGTCCGCGAACTCGCTTGACAGCGCTGCACGATTCGACCGGTACGCTGCCGCCCACTGCTCCGCCGCCTGCTTCTGTCAGGTGGAACTGCAGGCGGGCAAGATACGTGCTGGATAGCAGCATCATCAGCGGCAGTCCAAATGACTCCAATAAGGCGCCGGCTTCCTCACGCGCCTCAAGGGCGCGCGCGGTGTTGCCCTGAACCACATACAGCCGGATGAGCAGCGACAACCCCAAAATGATATTGTCGACCAGCCCGCCTTTCCGGGAGAGTGCAATTCCATCCTGCAGGAGCTGACCGGCTGCAGCGAGATCATTCCGTTCGAGGGCAATATTGCCAAGGACGATCCACGCCAGACCAAGCGGTGGAATAAGCGCGCCTCTGGCAAGCTGGACGGCTGCCTGGCAGGTTTGCTCTGCCTGATACAAACGACCCTGCTTAATTTGCACCTGCGCCGCAGCGCAGCGCGCATGAACAGCTAAAAACAGCACGCCGGCAGCCTGGGCTTCATCGCTGGACCGGATGTAATTTTGAACAGCCAGTTCGTTCTCATCGAGGGTTTCATATGCCACGCCGAGGCTGTAAAAACCCCGCGCATGAGCCAGGTGGTTTTCCTCTGCGATGCGCGACTGGGCAAAGGTGATTTGCTCAATCGCCTGTTGGGCTTCTCCGCGTGCTGAGGCAATCGCGCCGCGATACAAGGCCGCAAGCGCAAGCATTTGCCCGACTTCGTCCCCTGCCGGCAGCGGTATTAAGGCTTGCTCAGCCAGCGAAATAAGATTTTCTGCCTGTTCGAGATTCCCTGACAGGTATGCAACTCGGGAGGCGCTCAGGCTCAACTGCGGCCGATTTATGAAGGCCTGCATGGGAAGAGCATCCAGCCAGGAGGACAGCATGGCTACCTTCCCGCTCGACCACGTTGTATTGTCGGTAAAAGCCCGCATAACGACGCCGGCAGCAAAATCCGTATCACCGCTGAGGAGGGCGTAATGCACCGCCTCCTCCATCAGATCATTGGCCTCATGCCAGGCGGAGGCTTTTTTATACAGATCGGTCTGCTCCATCTTGCTGAGCAAAACGCGCAGGTAATCCGAGAACAAGTGATGATAGCGATACCAGGTACGCTCGTTATCCAGAGGAACAACAAACAGGTTGGACTGTTCCAAATGTTCGATCACCACCTGGGCGTCCTCCCGGCCGGTCAGGGCGCAGCAGATGTCGGCGTTGAAACGGTCGAGTATGCTCGTTTGGACGAGGAAGGTTTGCAGCTCATTCCCCTGCTGGCGGATGACCTCCTCCGCTAAATAATCCAACACGTAGCGGTGACTGCCGCGGAACGATTCGATAAACTCTCTGGGGTCAGCCAGGTTCTGGAGCGCCAGCCCTGCCAGCTGCAGCCCAACAGCCCATCCTTCTGTTCGCTCGCCCAGCGTATCGGCAGATTCTTCCGGCAGGTGTAGATTCATCGATTGGACGAAAAACTGGCGCACTTCTTCTGGCGTGAAACGCAGCGCGTCCATGCGAATCTCAGTCATCTGCCCGCGGGCGCGCAGGCGCGGCAGCGGTAAAGGCGGGTCATGACGAGTAATCAGCACAACGTGAACGCGGGCCGGCTGGTGATCGAGAAAATATTCCAGCGCCTGATGGACCGCCTGGTTATCAATCAGGTGATAGTCTTCCAGGACAAGAACAACAGGCGTTTCAAAGGCGGCCAGCTCATTCAGCAGCTCGTCCAACAGCATTGGAACCGGGGGAAGCTTTGGTAGATCCAGCAGGGGCTGGATTCTCTCCTGAACTGACGGCATGATCTGCTGAAAAGCAGCCAGCCAGTAGGATAGAAACCGCGCCGGGTCATTATCCGCCTGATCCAGCGAGAGCCAGGCGACCTTCAGATGATCGTCGTGAAACGAATGGATCCACTCAACAATGAGCGTCGTCTTGCCGTATCCGGCGGGGGCGGATACCAGCGTCAATTTGCGGTTTTCGTTTAATCCAGCAGTGAGCTGCCTTTGCAGGCGCAGGCGAGGAACATTCGCAGCACGGAGCGGCGGAATGTGCAGTTTCGTGGTGAGTAGTCGCGATCTCATCATTAAGAATTATCCTGTCCATCCCGCCGCTCAATAAGCGCTTATTCTACGTACAGCGACGCCTTCAGCAGATCGCAGTCGCGTGAGGAAGGCCCGACGAGAATTTCAAACTCACCCGGCTCGACCACATAACGGCCCTCAGCATCCACAATCTGAAATGCTTCCCACGGCAGTTCAACCTGCACCGTCCGCTTTTCACCGGGCTCGAGATGCACGCGAGCAAAACCTTTGAGCGCTTTGTTTACCCAGGTCGCCGAAGTCACCACGTCAGAGACGTAAACCTGCACAATTTCATCGCCTGCGCGCTCCCCGACGTTTTCCACATCAACAGAGACCTTCGCCGACTGCCCGCGCGCAAGGGTTGTCTCAGCGAGCTGCAGGTTCGAATAGCGATACTGGGTGTAGCTCAGGCCGTGTCCAAAGGGGAAGAGCGGCTCCTGCGTGAGATCCGCATAGCGGTCGCCGTGCTGGCCGCGCACCTGGCTGTAAAACACCGGCTGCTGGCCGACATGGACCGGGATTGAGATTGTCAGCTTGCCCGACGGATTCAACTGGCCGAACAGCGCCTCAGCCAGCGCGGTCCCGCCCTCCATGCCGGGGTTGAAGCATTCCAGGATCGCCGAAGCGCGTTTCGCTGAGGGCGGCAGCACAAGCGGCTTGCTGTTGATGAGCACGACAATCATCGGCTTGCCGGTCTTCTCCAGCGCGTCGAGCAGCGCAACCTGCCCGCCTTGCAGTTCGAGCGTTGCGGTGCTCCGGGTTTCGCCGATGAATTCAAGGTGATCGCCCACAACGGCCACAACCACATCAGCCGCCTGCGCAGCTTCGACCGCGGCAGGAATGCCGGCAAGGTCGTCATCGACGATTGAACAGCCGCGTTCATAGTGAATGGTACAGCCGTCCGGCGCCAGCGCGCGGATGCCGTCAAGCACGGTTGTCGTTCTCTCGCGCGGATGCTTACCGGCTTCCGGCGGGTGCTGAGACGCGCCAAGCGACCAGTCGCCCAACTGCTGTAAATCGTCGTCAGCATTCGGCCCCACCACGGCAATGGATCTCACTTTCGCGGGATCCAGCGGGAGCAGGCCGTCGTTCTGAAGAAGGATCAGGCTCTGGCGGGCTGCCTCAAGGTTCACAGCGCGGTGGTCAGGCCGCGCAATTTCGATCGCAGCGCGCTCGAGATTAGCCCGGCGGGGGTTCTCAAAGAGCCCCATGCGGAACTTCAGCGCCAGCAGCCGCGCGCAAGGCGCGTCGATTTCCGCCTCATCAAGACGCCCACTGCGCACAGCTTCAATGGCAGCCTCATAAAATTCCGGCGTCGTCATCATAATGTCATTGCCGGCGCGCAGCGCAACGATAGCCGCATCGACATATGTGGCGCAGACCCGCTGCTCTCTGACCAGACGCCCGACGTTATCCCAGTCGGTCACAAGCACACCCTGAAAGCCCCACTCCTCCTTGAGAACCTCAGTGAGCAGCCAGCGGTTGGCAGTCGAAGGCACGCCTTCCATCGACTGGTATCCGGTCATGAAGGTCATTGCCCCGGCGTGAGCGGCTCGTTCAAACGGCGGCAAGAAATAGCTTCGCAGCTTGCGCCGTGAAAGGTCAGCCTCAGAGGCGTCGCGCCCGCCCTGCGTCTCAGAATAACCGGCATAGTGCTTGGCGGTCGCCAGCACAGCCGTGGGATCGTCGAGCCCCTTGCCCTGGTAGCCCTTGATCAGCGCAGCCCCAAACTCACCAATCAGATACGGGTCTTCGCCAAAGGTTTCGCCCACGCGGCCCCAGCGCAGATCACGCGTAAGGCAGAGCACGGGCGAGAACGTCCAGTGAATGCCTGTCGGAGCCATCTCCTCAGCGGTCACGCGTCCAACCTGTTCGATCAGCTCGGGGTTCCAGCTTGCAGCGAGCGCCAGCTGGGTCGGAAAGATCGTCGCGCCCTTCCAGAACGAATGGCCGTGGATGCCGTCTTCACCAACCAGCAGCGGAATGCCAAGACGGTTCTTCGCAGCAAGATCCATCGCGCGGTTGACCTTCTCCCCGAGGATGTGGAGAATAGAGCCGGGCTGAATGGTATTGATGAACGAGAGATCCTCGCCGCGCGCGTCGCACATCATCAGCTGGCCGACCTTCTCCTCAAGGGTCATACGGCTGAGCAAGTCATTGACGCGTTCTTCGACGGTCAGAGCAGCGTTGCGGTAAGCGGGAATTGACATGAAAGGCTCCTGAATTGAATTAAATAGTAGATCGTTTTCCGGACAGGCCCAGATCTTATTCCATTATAATCGAGAGATAACGGGCAGGTGAATTATAATCCTTGTTGATCGCTTCTTCCGAAACAACCTATTCGGTGCTTAATCCAGGCTCAACCGCTATCAGGGCGCATTTCAGCCTGGGAGAACTTTGGGGAAATCAGCAATGAACATTTTCATTCTCACAGCCGGCTCGCGCGGCGATGTCCAGCCCTATGTGGCTTTAGGAAAGGGGTTAAAAGAGGCCGGTCATACGGTAACTGTTTGCACCAGCGCCAGCTTCGAGCCGTTTATCACCGCGCACGGCCTGAACTACGGCTATATGAACAATGCTTTTATTGAGCTGGTTGACTCTCAGGCCGGTCGTGAAGCAATGGAAAGCGGCGGCACCTTCGGTTTGATTAAGTCAATGCTGAGCCTGTATAAAAGATCAAAGGGGATCCTCCAGGAAATGCTCCGCGATTCCTGGAAAGCCGCCCAGGCAGCCCGGCCCGACCTGATCGTCTTTCACCCCAAAGCGCTTGGGGGAACGTCGATCGCCGAAAAACTGAATATCCCTGCCGTCCTCGCGCTTCCGGTCCCCCTGCTGGTTCCGACGGCTGAATTTGTCGCAGTCGGTTTCCCAGATTTGAAGCTCGGCGGCTGGTTTAACAGGCTGTCCTATGCCGTCGTGAATAAGGGATATCATTCATACGACAGCGTCATTAATGAATTTCGCCAGCAAACGCTCGGGCTCGAAAAAATGCCAAAATCGATCAGCCCAATTCAGATGGCAAACGGCCAACCGCTCACCGTTCTGCACGCGCACAGCCGCTTCGTCTGGCCTCGCCCTGACGACTGGCCCGAAACAGCCCATGTGACAGGCTACTGGTTCCTGGATCACGAAGCGGGCTGGCAGCCGCCTGACGATCTGCTCGCTTTTCTAGAAAGCGGTGAAGCGCCGGTATATGTTGGATTTGGCAGTATGGCGGGACGCAACCCGAAACGAGTGACAAAGCTTGTGGTGGAAGCGCTGCAAAAAGCAAATGCACGCGGGATCCTCGCCACAGGCTGGGGTGGATTAGACGCAAGCGACCTGCCGGAAACCATTTTCAGGCTCGACAGCGCTCCCCACGACTGGCTCTTTCCGCACATGTCAGCCGTGGTGCATCACGGCGGCGCGGGGACAACAGCGGCAGGTCTGCGCGCGGGCCGCCCGACCGTGATCTGCCCCTATATGATTGACCAGCCGTATTGGGGAGAGCGGGTTTATGCGCTGGGAGCTGGAAGCAAGCCGATCCCGCAAAAGAAATTAACCGCTGAGAATTTAGCAGAAGCTATTCGGGAAGTGACGACGAACCTCGAGATCCGCCAAAACGCCGAAAGACTGGGACAAAAAATCCGCGAAGAAAACGGAATTGCAAATGCGACTGCCGTGATTGAGCGCTTAGCGCGAGAATGGAGCCAATAAAAGAGGGGGTGTCCAAACGCTCCTTTTGAACACCCCTTGATTTAAGAAGAGACAATCGATACGCCTTTTATGCAGCGACAACAGGTACCCTCAGGTACAGCATGACGCAGTACACGAGCAGCCCGATGGAAAGAATAGAAAACACCAGCCGGACGGCGCTATCTTCCTTCAATAACGAGGCCCAGGCAGAAAAAGCCAGCCCGAGCGCGCTGATTAACATGATCAATTGCAGGGCATCTCCGCGTTCGCCAAATTCTTCCGCCTTCTTAAAAAAGGCGCCTGCTTCTTCAAACATTGCGTTTGGTTCTTGATAAACGGCTTCATAATAGGCATCGCTAAACGGGTCTTCCTCATTTGCCGCGATGGAAGCCTGAAGGTCTTCTGAGAAACTGGCGCGGTAATACTCGCTCTTTTCTTCATCATCCGCAGTGTACCAGCCGTCATACATGCTGTAATCATAGACGATCATCTGGTTCGCCGTCAGATACTCGGCGTTTGCATCGGTCAGCATCTGCTGGCCCTTAATGTTATATTTGGCCTGATCCGAATCGGCCATAGAGCATTGGTAGCCAGAAAAAGCAGTAAGAATGGACAAAACGGCCACCAGTGTCCCAAGAACCAGCTCGGATGAGAGGACTCTTAGACGTACAATCATGTTTTTGTTTTCTCCTGATAAAAATGGTATGCCCTCTATAAAAGATCTGTAGAACAGCCCCTTACCCTTTGCCAGCCTGTAAATATCGGTTGTCGTGGATTTTTTCCACCACCTGATACAGCTCTTCAGCGGCGAACCCGGTTTGCAGCACAGCATAAGCTCCCATCTGGCAAGCCTGGCGCTCTTGAGCTGCATTCTGAGCTAGAACGCAGCAGCGAACCAGAGGCCAGTTCCGGAGCAGCTCCTGTAACATTGTCAAGACTTCAGCTTCTGGTAGACCGGTGCTCAACAGCACCAAATCCGGAGGACGCTCTGCTATCATCCGCAGCCCAGTTGCACTATCTGTGGCCTGTCCAACGATTACCAGATTGCGCCTGGCGCGCAGCAGCACCCGCAGGCTGTCACTGATTCGATCGCTGGGTGCCACAATCAATATTCGAATTGATCCGGACATGATGACCTAACGATAACAAAAAGGCTTAACGCGATAAAGCATATTTTTTTGGCTTCTCAATGAAAAAAATGACCGAATCATAGATGGAAAAAATGGTCAATATTGACCATTGCTTTGTCATCCAATTACCGGTTTTGCGCGGTATACTTTAAAATACCCGCTATCAAAGTTTAATATTATCCCCGATGCAATACATCACATTTCTCCTCCTTGCCCCTATTGCGGCCATTGTTTGCTGTGTTACCTTTTTCCTCATAGGCCGTTATTCCTTTGTTTCTACCAGCGCTCGCACCACGGCAGTTGCTTTGCGCTGGTACCTGGCGGTGATCATTGGATTCCTGTTTACAAATACCCTCGAACTACTGGCGCCCACGCCTGCCAGCACGTTGCTCCTGGCGAAGGTTGACTATCTGTTCATCGCTTTTACGCCGGTTGCATGGTTTGCCTTTGCGCTGGCCTATACAGGCCGAGAACGGCTGCTTACGATTCAGCACTTCTGGCCCTTCTGTATTTCCCCGCTGATCACGAATCTGCTGATATGGACAAACGACCTGCACGGGCTGGTCTGGCAGCATTATTCCTTCAAACTGGCCGGGGAGTTTCTCTCGATGAGAATTTCATCGTACGGCGGCTGGTTCTGGGTACACACAATTTACTCATATGGTCTGTTTTTTCTGGGGGCAGCCTTTATCGCCATTGCTTATCTCCGCTCCCACCGTCTGTACCGCCGCCAATCAGCCTGGGTGATGGCTGGCGCCCTGACCCCGCTGCTGGGGAATATTATCTACATCTTCAAACTGGTGCCCGGCCTGCAAAAGGATTTCTCCCCGGTGACCTTTGCCCTGGCCGGGCTGGCGTTTGCTGTGGGAATCAATCGCTACCGTTTACTTGATCTCATGCCCATCGCCCGGGCTGCACTGGTGGAAGAGTTAATCGATGGCGTGATTGTGGTGGACCAGGGAAATCGCGTGGTAGACATCAACCCGGCAGGACGGCAGATCCTCCACCTGTTCGAAAAAGATGAACTCGGACAAACGGCGTGCAGCCTGCTGCCCTTCTGGCCCGAGAACACGGACCATCTGCTAGAAGATGGCATCACCGCATCCGAAATTACACTTGAAGATGGAGAAAACAAACGCTTCTTTGACCTGCATATTTCTGCTTTATCAGAAAACAGTGGATGGCTGGTCACCCTGCGTGATATCACCCTGCACAAACAGGCCGAAGAGGCCTTGCAGCAGTCGCAGCGGGTGCTAGAGCAGCGTATTCAAGAACGCACCGCCGAACTAATGGCGCTTAATGCTACGCTGGAACAACGGATTGCAAGCCGAACACGCGATCTGGCGGCGCTGTATGCAGTCTCATCAGTCGCCAGCGAGGCGCAGGATTTAGACAGTCTGCTCTCCAAATCACTCGCTCGCACGGTGTCTTCGCTGCAAAGCGACGCAGGAGCAGTTTACTTACTTGAAGAAACAGGCGAGAGACACATCTCAAATCATCTGCGCCTGGCCGCTCATCAGGCAGCATCCTCTGCTGCTCTCGTCCAGCTTCAGACGCAGATCGAGAAAGAACACCGGGCTGACTGGGTAATCGAGAATGGCGAACCAATGCTCATTCCCGGCAATCAGGATGGTGAGACCTCACCGGCAGATTCGCCATCCGAGCAGCCTTTTACCCTGATAATTGTTCCAATGCGGACCGAAGGGAGAGTGGTTGGGTTGATGGCGCTCTCGCGGTTCGCTGACCCGCTTTTCAACCTGGAAGAAGTGGCGCTGCTGTCAGCCATTGCCGACCAGGTGGGTGTGGCCGTTGCCGGTTACCGGCTGCGCCAGATGGCGCATCAGGCACAAGTCCTGGCTCAGCGTCAAAAGCTGGCTGCCGACCTGCATGACTCGGTGACGCAGTCGCTGTATGGGCTGGTGACCTTTAGCGAAGCCGGCCTGGCTCAGATCGAGCGTGCCGACTTACCTGCCCTGAAAAAGACCATCGAACGTATAAGCGGTGAAACACGCCAGGCTCTGAAAGAGATGCGGTTGTTCTTGCACGAGCTGCGCCCTCTGGTGCTCGAATCAGAAGGGTTGGTCAGTGCGCTGCACCAACGCCTGGCCGCCGTGGAGGGCCGTTCTGATGTGCATGCCCGCTTGCTGGCCGATGAGAACATCAACCTGCCATTTGAGATCGAAGAGACTCTGTTCCGCATATCTCAAGAAGCGCTGAATAACATCTTGCGCCACGCGCACGCTGCAAATGTAACTGTTTTCCTGGGCCGTGAAAAAGACAGGGTTGTGCTGGAGGTGATTGACGACGGCTGCGGGTTTGATGTGCAAGCCATTAGCGCCGGCCGGATGGGATTGGAGAATATGCGCGCGCGGGCTGCTGCTGTGGGTGGTGAACTCAGAATTCACTCCATATCCGGGCATGGAACACGCTTGAAAGTGTCTGTGCCCATTGCCTTCCAGCAGAACGACCTTGACGCCCAGAGTCAGGTATCTGCTGCATCCCGTCAAAGTGGGGGAAACAATGAACATTCAAGTTTTGATCGCTGATGACCATGTAGTTGTGCGCGATGGCTTAACCGCCATGCTGGCTGCTCAACCTGATATAACCGTTGTAGGAGAAGCCGCGGACGGCGCTCAGGCAGTTGCGCTGGCTGCTTGCCTTTGCCCCACCGTAATCTTAATGGACCTGGTGATGCCAGTCAAAGATGGGCTGGCCGCCATATGCGAGATCAAAGCTGCCAACCCATCTGCACGGATCCTTGTTCTGACCAGCTTTGCTGATGATGAACGGGTTTTTCCCGCCATCAAAGCCGGCGCGCTGGGTTACCTGCTGAAAGACGCCACCCGCGAGCAGCTGGTGCAGGCTATCCGTGATGTGGCCCAGGGGAGAGCCAGCCTGCACCCTGCTATTGCTCTGAAAGTTATGCGCGAGCTGAACAACGAGCGGCGCTTCCCCACAGCTTCTGGTAACGGTAACGAGCCTGTTGTCGTTGATGAGCTCACAGCGCGAGAGATCGAAGCGCTGCGCCTGATTGCTCAGGGCCTGACGAACCAGGAAATTGCCCAGGCGCTCTTTATTCACGAGCGTACCGTGGCCAAATATGTCAGCAGCATTCTGGAAAAGCTGCACCTGGCCAACCGGACCCAGGCAGCCTTGTATGCTTTGAAGCAGGGGCTGGCACGATTGGAGTGACATCTTTTTTTGAATGTTTAGGAGGTCAATGTGAAGCCAACCTGGCAGGAGAAATTAAAGTATCAATTTGATAATTTTATGGCCAGAGGAACTGCAGCGCTCATTGGCGCGCTTGGGCTGCTCTCCCTGTTATTGATCTTCGTGATGGCTGCAGTGATTTCCCTCGGTGATATTCGACCATCCGGTTCTGATGAATCGCTTAATTTTTGGGAAGCAGCCTGGCAAAGCCTGATGCGCACGCTGGATGCCGGAACGATGGGCGGTGATGAAGGCTGGTCCTTTCGCTTTGTAATGTTCATCGTGACTCTTGGGGGTGTATTCATTATCAGCACGCTGATCGGTGTGCTGACCAGCGGGATTGAAAACAAGATGGATGAGCTGCGGAAGGGCCGCTCGCGGGTCATCGAAAGCGGGCACACGGTGATCTTAGGCTGGTCTCCCCAGGTCTTTACCATTCTCTCAGAATTGATCATCGCCAATCAAAATCAAAAAGACTCCTGCATCGTCATTCTCGGCAACAAAGACAAGGTCGAAATGGAAGACGAAATCCGTTCGGTGATCGGTGAGACAGGCCACACGCGCATTGTCTGCCGTACCGGCAACCCGATTGACATGAACGACCTGGAGCTGGTAAGCCTGCAAACATCACGGTCAGTGGTGGTCCTTGCCTCAGGCAATAATGATCCAGATGCACAAACTATCAAAATGATCCTGGCGATTACCAATAATCCAAATCGTCGCGCCGAACCCTATCACATTGTGGCTGAAATAAAAGACCCGAAGAATGTTCATGCGGCAAAGCTGGCCGGTAAAGACGAGGTCGAACTCGTCCTGACCGGGGACCTCATCTCGCGCATTATTGCCCAGACCTGCCGCCAATCGGGGCTTTCAATCGTCTACACAGAGTTATTAAACTTTAGCGGTGACGAAATCTACTTCAAAGAAGAACCGGCGCTGGTTGGGAAAACGTTTCATGAAACGCTCTTTGCTTACAAAGACTCAACCGTGATTGGACTGGACCAGAAAGGCGTGGGCGTCAGGCTGAACCCGCCGATGGACACGCGCATCCGGGCGGGCGACCGGATCATTGCAATCTCAGCGGATGACGATACGATTATCCTGGATCCTCCAACAGAATCACCGCTCCAACCCCATGCAATTGTTTGCTGCGAGCCTGAGGCTCAGGCACCCGAAAGAACCCTGATCCTCGGATGGAACTGGCGCGTACCATTCATCATCAATGAACTGGATCATTATGTTGCTTCCGGATCGGAAATCGTTGTAACAGCAGATGAGCCACTTGGCGCAGCAAAGATCGAACGGCTGTGCTCCGACCTGGTTCATCTGAAGGTTACTTACCGGCAGACAGATACCACGGACCGGCGTGTGTTGGAATCGATCTCACCGGAATGCTACGATCATGTCATCGTTCTTTCTTACTCAGACACGAAAGGAATTCAGGAAGCGGATGCCTGCACACTGATGACCCTGCTGCACTTGCGCGATATCGCTGAACAGGGGAACAAAGAGATTTCGATCACCAGCGAAATACTCGACCTGCAAAACCGCCCGCTTGCCGAGATAACTCGCGCTGATGACTTTATTGTCAGTGAGAACCTGATAAGCCTCATCATGACCCAGATCGCCGAGAACAAAGCCATCAATGCGGTGTTCGCCGATATTTTCGACCCGGACGGCTCGGAACTCTATCTGAAGCCAGCCGGTCAGTATGTGCAGTTAGATACCCAGGTCAACTTCTACACGGTGATCGAGTCGGCTGCCCGGCGGGGTGAAGTAGCGATTGGTTATCGGCTCAAAGCCTTAGCTGGAGATGCCGCAAACGCCTACGGCGTAATTTTGAACCCTGATAAGACAGCGTTAATCAGCTTTTCACCAGAGGATCGGATCATCGTTCTCGCAGAGAACTAAACCTTTTTACCACTAGATCGTTGGGAAAGAACAATTAACGAGGCCAACATGAAGAAAGTTTTGCTCACCATAATCGTTATTATCATTGCCCTGTTTTGCCTGATCCTTGCTATTCCTGATGAGAGCCCGAACCCTGAAGTAGATGGTGGAGTCTCTAACGAGGGTTATGCAAGCGAAACACTTATAGAAGACAATACCGAAGCAGAAACAGAAGCAGCAGAGTCAGGTGGAGAAGTAGCTGCAGAAACAGAAGAGGAAGTAATCGAAGATGAGCTTCCGGAGCAGGCTCTTGAGGAAGAAAACCTGTCATCAGATATCGGATTTCGTCCCGAGATGAACGGGTTTGGCTTTGAGAACTACGGCGATAATATTGACGCAGAAAACCTGACTCCTGCTGAACTGCAGCGTATGTTCGGTGATGTCGTCTGCGCGAAAATTAAGGATGGAAACTGCGTGCTGACCCCACCTGCCGAGCAGTGGATGGAGCAGATCAACGAGTACATGTCCGGCGGGCACTGCGAAGGGATGGCCGTCCTGAGCCTGCTGATGTATAACGACTATATAAAAGAAAGCGAATACGGTGGGAACGAGGCCATCGAACTGCCGCTCGAGAATGAACTGCAACGCGAAATCGCGTATTGGTGGACGACACAAACAGTCGAGCCAACGGCAGCCAGCGTGATCCAGGGAACGCCGGTGGAGATTCTGGAGACGCTGCTGGCAATGGAGCCGGGTGGAGAAACATACACAATCGGCATCTACAAGCCTGACGGCAGCGACGGGCACGCCATTACCCCCTTCGCTGTGGCAGACCGCGGTGATGGGCTGTATGCGGTGCTGGTCTACGATAACAATTATCCTGGGGAAACTCGCGAGCTGTATATCGACACCAACAATAACACCTGGCAATACGAAGCATCCATCAACCCCCAGGTTGAATCGATGCTGTACGAGGGCAACGCCGAAACGATGACTTTAGAACTGACCCCGACATCCGCGCGGTTGGGGCTGCAGTACTGCCCATTTTGCGGAGACAGCGAATATGGCCGGCTGGGAAAAAGCCGTGGGGCCGCGATGGAGACCGCCCGCCACAACGAAATCTTCCTGGAAGGCGACGGCCACCTGTTGATGATGGATGATCAGGAGCGTTACCTGGGTTATCTGGACGGGCAGTTTGTCAACGAGATTCCCGGCGCGAAGATGGTCAAGACGCGCACTGGCAGCACGCTGGAAGACAACGCGGAGCCAATTTACTGGCTTCCGCGGGGAATCAATGCCACCATCCAGCTAGACGGCAGCACACTGAGCGAGGAATCGCCGTCTGATCTCGTGCTTGTCGGCCCTGGCTATACCTTTGGTATTGAGGGCATTCTGCTGGAACCTGAACAGGTGGACACGATCTACTTTGCGCCGGAAGAAGGCTGGCTGACCTATGTCACCGATAAAAGCCAATCGCCCAATATCATCATTGGCGTTGAAGAGCCCGAGGCCGATTTCTATTTTGAAATCCAGGGGGCCGATATGATGGGCGGCGGCGAGATTAACGTCATGATCGACACAGCCAGCGGCGACCTGATCATCAACGCCGAAAAGCTGACCAACGAAGGCGCCTTCAACCTTTTCCTCACCCGCATCGACGATGAAATGGAACTGGAACTGTACGCTGATGACCTGGTTTTGAAAGCCGGTTCAATCGTGTACATCAGCTACGCCGAATGGACGGGAGAGGGAGATGGGCTGTTCGTCGGCGTTGACCTGGACGGCGACACAGAGATCGACGAAACGTATGAAGTAGAGGATTAAGATCCCTTTATTTTCCATGATAAAAGCGGGCCCTCCTTTTGGATAGGCCCGCTTTTATCTATCCCGGCTTCCAAATTAACACTGTGAACCAATTCGATCAATTTTTAACGGACCGGTGCGGGTTATGTTACTATAATTTAAAGAGGATAGAACCTGCTCTTGTACCACTTTTCAAGAACAAGCTGTCTATTCCACGCGCCCACCCCGGTGGATCAGGAGACCGCGCACTGCTTGTGGACGCCGCGCCAAGAAGTTCTCGCCGATGCGCGGCAGGCGGGCCAGCTCCCCGATGACCGGATGCTCTTTGAGGGCGCCAATTACCTCTCTCCAGACCTGCCCAGGTCCTTCATGGAAGAACTGATCGCTGCCCGCCGGTCGCATAAAGGCTACACCGTTCAAGTCAACCAACCATATGCGGGATACCGGTGGGAGAGCAGCAGAGAAACAACAAAACAGGAGTAAATAAATGAACACCACCCTACCAGATGCCGGCGCTGCGCCGGCCGGCCAACCGGCAAGGGCTTTCCCTACGCAGGAAACAAATCTTGCCCGAATCCTTTCTGATCCGCAGTATCGAAAGACATTTCATGCCCAACTCAAACGCTACAATCCCGTGATAGTTGCGCTGTATCGAATCGGCTTGCTGCCGTTAATCGGAGCCGGCCGGACAATTATGCTGCTAACCACAAGGGGCAATAAAAGCGGCAAACTGCGCACCACCCCCATTGGCTACTTCAAGATTGGCGGGGACATTTACCTGTTCTCGGCCTGGGGAAAAGGCACGGGCTGGTATAAGAACATCATGGCTCATCCAGGCGAGGTCTGGATCCAGATCGGGATGCGTAAACGCCGGGTTCAGGCGCAGACGCTGGAAGACCCGGTTGAAATCCGGCGCGTGCTGGAACAATTGATTACCGAATCCCCATCTCAAGCGGGTCACCTGTTGGGATGGGATGCAGTCCGAGACCGGCTCGACCATGCAGATTTCTCTACCATCATCAACTATGTGCTCATTGTAAAATTCATCGACGTGGAAAAGTGATGAGGCACTCACGGCCCATCCAGATGGGCTGAGCTTGAGGGCCGCTTGCTGGCTGGCGATAGGTCTTCGCTGCCGCAGTTCAAAGAGAAACGGTGAGTTTCGGCGCTGCTGTAGAAGCGGCCAAAATGTGATTATTTGCACTACATAATTCAAATTATGTAGGATTGGTCATAGATGATATAATAAACATACTCAAATATTGAGTATTCATTTTCTATTGAAGCCTTATCGTCACACCAATCGGTATGACAATTGAGCTGGGCAGAATCCTCGACCCTTTTTATTGAATAAATCATCTTCAACGGCATTGATAAGAAGGTATCGAGAAAAGGGACGCAGCTCACTATTCAAAATGTAATGCTGGACGGAACTCCACTTTGGGTGTTAAGCCATACTCGCCAGAATTCGATATCCATTCAGTCGATGAGCATGGTTGGTATGGTAACCGCGCTCTCCAATGAGTATGGAAAACGAGTCTCAAGAACATGACGACCCAACCAAAGCGTTTGACCCTGGTTTCTCCTGAACAGGATCAGCATCGGAATCCTGCCAGAAAAATCCTTTCAGCGAGAAGAACAAATGATATTCTTGGCATTTTTGCGATTCCGCTGCTTTTGTTTATCGTCCTTCCATTAATCGCGCTGATCACCCGAATCCCCATCCATGAGCTGTTTAAGGATCTAAATCAACAGCAGGCTGTTCAAGCCATCAGCTTGAGCCTGGTCAGTTCAACAACCACGATGCTGGTCACGGTGCTGGTCGGCACCCCGGTAGCGTATTTGCTTGGAAAGAAGGATTTTCGGTTCCGCCGCGTGGTGGATACCCTGATCGATTTGCCCACAGTACTGCCCCCGTCTGTTGCGGGGGTAGCGCTCTTAATGACGTTTGGGCGCAGAGGGCTGCTCGGTCCCGCCCTTTCAGCGCTGGGCGTCAGCATTCCCTTCACGCTCATCGCCGTGATCATGGCGCAAACTTTTGTCGCCGCATCGTTATACGTCAAGGCGGCTGCGATTGGTTTTTCTGCCATTGACCCTGAACTGAAACAATCTGCCGCGCTGGATGGGGCGAGCCGCTGGCAGATCTTTCGCTATGTTACGCTGCCTCTTTCCTGGACGTCGCTGCTGAGCGGCTCGGTGATGACCTGGGCCAGAGCGCTGGGCGAGTTTGGCGCGACGATCATCTTTGCCGGAAATTTTCCGGGCCGCACCCAGACGATGCCGCTGGCGATTTACATTGGCTTCGAGTTAGACTTGAACATCGCCATTGCGCTCTCCATCATTCTGATACTCTTCTCCTTTTTCACCTTACTGGTGGTGAAGGGTATATTACATCACCGTTTAAACAGCCGCCTGGAATAGCCAGCGTCCGTGGAACTGCTTTATGAAGGCTGATCCTGACGAACGCCCCAGTCCTGTACAAGAAGATTGGTGAAGAAGATTGAAATACCGGCTCAACCAGAATCATCTACGTGTTGCACCATATCGGAGGAAAGAATGGGGTCTCGGATCATTGCACTGCTGATGCTCATCGTGATGCTGGCGACCGCGTGTACCCCGCAGGCCGCCCCGGCTGCCATTTCTGCGCCGGTCCAGCAGCCAGCAGATGCTTCTGTTGAACCGGCCCAGAAACCCACCGCCACAACGCCGCCTGCACGCACACTTACGGTCATGGCGGCTGCCTCGCTGACCGAATCGTTCACCGAGCTTGGGAAGATATTTGAATCGCAGAACCCGGGCGTCACCGTGGCGTTTAACTTTGCCGGCTCACAGCAGCTTGCCCAACAGCTCGACCAGGGCGCGGAAGCGGATGTCTTCGCCAGCGCCAACACAAAATATATGGATGCTGCTGTTACATCGGGACGCGTGGCGCAGAACGATGCCAAAATCTTTGTAACCAACCGCCTGGTGGTGATCTTCCCCAGGGACAATCCGGGAGGCATGAAAGATTTGAAAGACCTGGCGAAACAGGGTCTAAAACTGAATCTGGCGGATAAATCCGTTCCGGTTGGTCAGTACGCGCTGGATTTTCTGGATAAGGCAGTCAAAGACACCGGGACTTTTGGCCCTGGCTACAACGATGCCGTCCTCGCCAACGTAGTGTCATACGAAACCGGCGTCAAAGCGGTGGTCACGAAAGTCGCATTGGGCGAAGCCGACGCGGGGATCGTCTACGCGACCGATTACAACGCGGAAGCAGATCGGCTCGGCAAACTGGACATCCCGGATGCCCTCAATTCCATCGCCGCCTACCCAATCGCCGCCATTTGTGACAGCAAGAACCCGGATCTGGCCAGATCCTTCGTCGATTTTGTTCTCTCACCCGAAGGTCAGGCCGTGATGGCTGAATACGGCTTTATCCCGATAATCGATTGACTTTTGTTGATCCTGCTTACTCGTTCACAACAGTCGAATCACTCAGTCCACAGCTACCATGACGTTTGAAGCCTTGATGACCGCATAGACTTCCTTGCCTGCTGCCAGTTCAAGCGCTTCCACCGATTCTTTGGTGATCACTGAGACGATGATCTCACCACGGCTGGTTTCAATGATCACTTCAGCGTTGACCGCCCCCGGTATGATCTCTTTTACCTTTCCTTTGATCTGATTGCGCGCGCTAAGTTTCATTGTACCCTCCTGGTAGGAACGCCGTTTGGGTGGACTTTCGTGAAATCATCATCGAATCAACCACCCAATGGAAAATGATTGTACAATGAATCGACATTGAGGACTTAATTGATCATGGAAAGCGTATATGAGAGATTAATCGATACATTGTTACCCGGCAAGATTCTGGCGGTTCAGGTAGGGCTTTCAAGAACAGCCGTCATGGCAGAAACGGAAGATGGTATTCGCTGCGGGCTGGCGGCAACCCTGACCAACCCGAATTTTGACCATCGTGCTCGTCCCTCAGTGATTAACGCCGGCCATCTGCATGAGATGGACCCGCTGAATTTGGCGGCGCTGGTAGACTCGGACAGTTTTACAGAAGTCTCCATCGGGATGGCAACCATCAACGCTTTACTCCCCAGGCAGCCGCAAAGCTGGGTTGATTTGCCAGCAGAAGATTACATCATTAGCGCCGGCCGCGACAAAAAGCTGGCGGTGGTTGGGCATTTCCCGTTTGTGAACTGGATGAAACCAAATGTAAAGCAGCTCTGGACGCTTGAGCTGTCACCGCGAGATAGCGATTATCCGGCTCAGGCTGCGCCTGAAATCATCCCCCAGGCTGACCTGGTAGCCATCACCGCTACAACCCTGATCAACAAGACTTTCCAGGGTTTAATCGAACTGTGCCGGGAAGATGCGCTCGTCATGCTCATCGGGCCGAGCACGCCCCTGTCGCCTGTACTATATGAGTTTGGGGTGGACGTGCTTTCCGGCACAATCGCGACGAATCCCCAGCAGGTGCTGTTAGGGGTCGGGCAGGGCATCTCCATGCATCAGATGCGAAGCGCTGATTTGATCCGGCTGGTAACCATGAAAAAGGAAGGATAACGATGGTTACGTGGATGGCAGCGCGCGGATCACTTCTTCGCGGCATTTTTTCAGCCACTCCATGATCATTTCCAGCCGCTGGATGCGATACGAATATACCAGCCAGGTATCGAAGTTTTCCTCTTGAGGCGGGTGGGGCGCGGCATTCAATTCTTGACGCCATGTCTCACAGGCCTGTTCCTGGGTTCGGATCAGATCAAGCGCCTGCTGTTTTCCATAACGCCGCGCAATAATTAACTTGGCCAGGAACTCCTGGCGAAAATCTCGCGCCCGGCGAACCGGCGAAGCCAGCCAGTTCTGTAGTGAACTCTTGCCAAAATCCGTTAAGTGAAAAATCTTTCGCGGTGGATAAGCCTCATCCTGCACCTCAGACCGCAGATCCCCTCTTGCTTCAAGTTTCTCCAGAATTGCATAAAGCATTGCCTGCTTGATATTCCAGACCAGTGATATGCCTTCCATCGCGCATAACGCTTGATAGAGCTCATATCCGTGCATTGGCTTCTGGCCAATCAGGTAGAGGAGAACGTGTTCGACGGTTAATCGGGACGTTTTACGAGGCGACACAGCAGTTTCCTTTAAACAAAAATTGCATATTTCAAGGCCTGTTATAACACGAAAAGGAGGGGACAAAACGGATACTTGATTTCAGGCGAGAAGTGATAAATTATTCAAGGCATGAATAACTTTTATTCACCATCTGAAAAAAATTGGGGGACTGGTCCTTTATGGTGGTGACAAAATCCGCTGGTTAGGGGAAAAAATTCTGGCAGTTCCGTGGACAATGATCACGGGCTGAACCTGATAACCCGCTTGAGCGAGAAACGAAACAGCCTGTTTTGAAGCGATTTTGGCAAAATCCTACGGGGCTGCCCGCTCCCTTATGCTGCCCCTGCCGGCGAGCAGGCTGGCCACAACGCCAACCGCCAACAGCCCTCCTGACAGCAGGTACAGCACGTTCAGCGAAATCACCTTCAGCATGGTATATCCGATCAAGGGCGCCATGGCGCTGCCAATATCTCCAGATGTCGTCATCAGGCCCATGGCAAAACTGCCCTGGCTCCCGGGCGTCTGGCTGATGATTGCCGGCAGCACCGCCAGGAGCATGCCGCTTCCGGCGGCGGCCAGAATAATACCCAGCACAACGGCTCCGAATCCACCGTTTACAGCCAGCATCACGCACCCGCCGATGGCAACCACCGCTCCCCAGGCAGCAACGGTCCAGCGTGATCCAATCCTGTCCGACCACTGGCCGGTCAGGGGCGCTAACCCGCCTGAAATGATCGCGCGCACAGCCAGCAGCGTGGCGCTCACCACTGTGACCGGCACAACCGCATGGATGAGCGGCAGCAATTCCCCGTAGCGCTGCTGCAAATACAGCGTGAGCGTCGACATGATGATCCCATCACCGACAAACAGGGTCGCCATATACAGATAATTTGCCAGGATGATTTCCCGGTGGCGCACCAGCCACCCCAGCGTTTGCGTCCGCATGCTTAAAACGACTTCCACAAGTTGGCGGTGAAGGGGCAGCGCGGAGCCCTTCTGATCCCCCGCAGCATAGGTCTCAGGCAAGAAGAGAAGCGCGCCTAACAGGCCAATCCCCTGCACGCCTGCACAAGCCAGCATCCCCCCGCGGAAACCAAACCAATCGCTGAAAAACCCGCCCAGCACCGGCGTTGCACCGATGCCCAAAAAGTAAAAGGTCTGGAGCATCCCGGTGCCCCAGCCGCGGTCATCTTCGCCGGTAATATCCAGAATGATGCAGTACACCCCAATGTACATCATCGACCAGGCGATCCCCCACAGGAGCCGCCCGGCCAGGATCACCCATGCGCTTTGTACAAGGTACAGCAGAGTTGACACCAGCCCAATCCCAAAACCAGAAAGGACCAGGACTCTGCGCCGGAGGCGGTTTGAAAACAGCCCAACCAGCGGGTTGCTGGCAAAGCGCACCATCCGGTTGGCGCTGAGCAGCAGCCCGATTGAAGCCAGGCTGATGCCGAGCTGGTCCGCGTAGACGGGCAGAACTGCGTAGAGGGTCAAGTCGCCGGCCAGTGCCAGCGCCATCCCAAGTCCGGCCGGGAACAGCACGCGTAGAAGGTCGCGCCGGGAGCGCCTGAGGGCTATTGAATCGGTTTGGGCCATAGGCATCCAGCAGCCGGCGCTTACTCGACCGGCTCCAGCGGCGTGCGCTCGGTGGTAAAGCGGAAGCGGTCGCCGCGGAATAAATCCTTGGAAAATTCCACTCGCCTGCCGAACTGGTCGAAAGTCAAGCGGCGCTCGAGCATCAGCGGGTCACCCTTCTTTATTCCCATCAGATTTGCTTCGAATTCATTCGCCACGACGGCCTCAAGGCTCTGGCGCGCCTGTGTTACGCGCGACCCGTATTCTGTTTCCATCACCTCGTACAAGGAGCGTGCGCTCAAATCGAAGCGGTCGATATCCGGGAAAGTATTCGCGGGGATGAAAGCGTTCTCCAGCACCACCGGTTCTTGATTCACCGTACGCAGGCGCTGGATAAAGTACACAAAGGCAGACACGGGCAGGTTCAATTCGTTTGCCAGAGCCGGGCTGCAAACAATTTTTTCGAGCTGGATCACGCGCGCCCCAGGCAGAAAGCCCTTGCGCTGCATCGCGCGCGTAAATGGAAACAGGCGCGATGCATCACGCTCGATTTTGGGCTCAGCGACATAGGTTCCGCTGCCGTGCCGCCGCGTGATCAACCCCTCGCTCACGAGGACAGCCAGCGCCTGGCGCACGGTTTCGCGCTGCACCG